>Ga0315904_10001029_pt1 | contig 44179 bp, 30 predicted proteins | sample LakEriMetagenome_6_FD_203529 | JGI IMG/M metagenome (GOLD analysis project Ga0315904, IMG submission 203529) | Freshwater fungal communities from buoy surface, Lake Erie, Ohio, United States - Buoy 12 MA120 | ecosystem: Environmental > Aquatic > Freshwater > Lake | place: USA: Lake Erie, Ohio... | reverse complement strand
ACCAGATTCCACCCAAACCGAAGAGGATCAGCATCGATAGCAAACCGAGGCTGGTGGCCTTGGAAGGATTCCGGCGAACCCATTTCAAGGCCTGTTCGCCGGGACTGGCGGGACGGGCCGAGACGGGGCGCCCCGCCAGGAACTGCTCGAGGTCAGCCGCCAGTTCCCCGGCATTGCGGTAGCGCTCTGAGGGATGGGTTCGCAGACACCTGGCGATGATGGCCGCCAGATCGGTCGGCACGTCGGGACGCAGCTTGGGGATCCACGCAGGCTCTTCCCAGGCGACACGTACGAGCGTGTCGAGTGTTGTGACCCCTTCATGCGGCGGACGCCCGGTGAGTCCGGCATAGGCCACCGCCCCCAGTCCATACAAATCGCAGGCCGGGCCTGGAACACCCAGGGCGGGGACCAGACCCGTCTGCTCCGGAGCCATGAAGGCGGGGGTTCCGACAATCGAGCCCGAGATGCTGGGACGCGAGTCGTGGTCGGGAGCCCGCGCGAAGCCAAAATCGGTCAGCTTGGCGATGGGTCGCGAGTCTCCGGCGGAGGGATCAAGCAGCACATTGGCCGGCTTCAGATCACGGTGGATGATGCCGAGTGAGTGGACGGCCGCGAGTGCCTCGGCGAGTTGCAGCATCCAGTGAGCCATGTCCCGCACATCGAGATGTCCCACGTCGATGCGGTCCTGCAGGGTTCCCCCTGCGATCCATTCCATGACCAGATAATTCGATTGGGCGACCATTCCCGACTCGAAAATCGTCACGATATGGGGGTGTTTGAGACGCGCCAGCGCCTGGGCTTCACCCTCGATTCGATGACGGTCCCGCGGCAGGGACTCTTGCCCCAGGATCTTCACCGCGACGGTCCGCTTCAGCGATGTTTGCACTCCCCGGTAGACAACACCGTTACCCCCGCGCCCCACCTCCTCAAGATCTCGCAGCCCGGGCAACTCGGGAGCTTCAGGATCAGCCGAAGTCTGTTTGACCTTGGGTGGAAACGGGGAATTTTGTTGTGCGAAGGGAAGCAAGAGTCCCGCCGTGCGGTGAACCAGCGGTTGGCCAGACGACCGTGGGAGGCCAGCAAATCTCTCACAGGCCGCCAGGGAAGCGACCAGAGTTCGGCAGTCGGGACAGAGATCGAAGTGATTCTCCAGGACGGCCTGCTCGGCTGTCGGCAGGGTGACTTCGAGAAATTCCTCCCACCGATTCCGGGGAGGACACGCGGTCTCCGGTGGCGACGCCACTCCCTTGTTTTTGGTGGGGGGAGTCACTGGCGCTCCTCCAGGTGGGCGATTCGCTCCCGCAACAGCTTGGTGACCCGGTGGCGGGCGGTGATGGCCGAGGCGGCTTTGATGCCCAATCGCTCGGCAACCTCGGCGGGACCGAGGAGGTCGACGGCCTGCCACTCAAACGCCTGCCAGGTCTCGGGGGCGACCATCTGGCGAACCTGCCGGGCGGCCAGTTCATACAGTTCCCGGTCGTATTGGGCCTCGAGTCGAGCGATCAGATCGTCCCGGGCCGCAACCTCATTCAGTTCCTCGGAAATGTTGCTGAGTCCCCGCATCCGTTGCTTGTCAGACTTCTGCGATTCGACCCAGTCGCACCAGGCTCCATGCACCACGGCCCGCAACCAGCCCCGGAAACTGAGTGCCGGATCGTACTGCAGCCGCTGGATCTGACGCGAAATCTGCAGCAGCACCTCCTGACAGATGTCCTGGACATCTGCCTCCTGAACCCGATGCTGGCGACACCATTCCATCAGTGCCGGACCATACAGCAAGACAAACTGTTCCCAGGTGGCCGAGTCCCCCGGGGTGCGAGTGAGTCGGAAGATCAGGCTCGGATTGGTCGACGGGGGAGACGAGGCGGGCATTGGGGGCTGTTCACAGATTCATGTTGAGGTCGCGGCCAAGTTCGAGTCGAGGTCAACCTAATCCAAGAACGAACAATCTATCAATTTGCTGGCGAAATGTTGAGTTGGTCATGGAAAATTTTTTGCAGCCGATTCCGTCCGGGAAAACGCACTCACAGAGTGCGCTGCCAGGATCGATTGGTCCGGGAAGGACTCGCACCGGAACCGTGTGCAGTCTCTGGAATCCACAGCTCGAACCATCGCGAAAACCGGCGCGTGTTTGTTGACCAGGCGGTCATGCCGTCGCGCGATGATGCGCAACCACCTCTCGCTCGGTCCGGTTCCGATGACATCGACACTCGGGACGCACATGAGGCACACGCATGGGGAGGAGCTGGAAAACTTCTGGATCTTTCGCAGTACGCGACCTTGTTCAGCCTAACGCCGTCCAGTCTGCGACCACAAGGGGGCGAGAAGCGGAGTATTTGGCGGTCATGTCTCAGGATCAGGAAAAGGAGTGAGGGGGCGCCCCGGAGGGCACCCCCGCCCCGATGGAGTCAGCGACCGAAAAGATCGGGAGTGGGAGGGAGGAACAGTTCCCGTCAGGATCGTACTTCAACCAGGGAGTGTGTGTATGCACACATTTTCTGTCTTGTATATGTACCTATATCTATTATTTGAATTGAATGGTCCGCAGGTCGATTACGGCGGCGATCCTTGAAAGACCAATGTTTTTCACGGATAATTCTGTCCACGATTTCTGATCCAAGGAATTCCCTGTGGGCTGAGACGCCATGAAGAAGACGGAGATGGCCGAGTTCAAGACGCTCCTGGAAGCGTTGCAGGCCCGCTTGCGTGGCGATGTCCGTCAGCTGACCGATGAGGCCTTGGGAAAAGACCGGCAGGATGTGGGGGGAGAGTCGAAAAGCCCCACACACATGGCCGAGTTGGGGAGTGACGCCTTCGAGCAGGAATTCGCCCTCTCGCTGGTTGCCAACGAACAGGAAACCCTGGCGGAAATTGCCGTCGCTCTGCAGAAAATCAAAGACGGCAATTACGGTCAGTGTGAGGTGTGTCTGAAGGATGGGAAGACGGCGACCCAGGCTTCGATTCCCAAAGCGCGATTGAAGGCCATTCCCTATGCCCGGACCTGCGTCAACTGCGCCCGCAAGCGGGAGGACTTCGGTCCATGAACCCGGTTCCCCGCTCCCGATGGGTTTTGTTCGGAGCGGTGGTGGCGAGTTTGCTGTGGGCTGACCTGGCGTCCAAGTCCTGGGCTTTCCAATCCCTTGGGTATGAGCACCGCACCAGTGACTGGTCTTGGGAGACCAATCTTCTTTGGGGCCGATTTTCGATCACGTTTCAGACCAGTTTCAACCGGGGAGCCCTGTTTGGTCTGGGGCAGGGCTGGACCAGTTGGTTTGCCGGTCTCAGCCTGGTGGCGGTTGCCGGAATTCTCTATTGGCTGTTTGTAAGGCAAGAGGCCCGCAGCGCGGCTGTGACGGTCTGTATGGCCTTGATCGCAGCCGGAGCGTTGGGCAATCTTTACGATCGTTTGGGGTGGCACGGCTGCACTGACCTCGCCGGCCGACGGATCCACGCGGTCCGCGACTTTATTGACTGTACCATTCCCGGCCTGCGATGGCGGGCCCGAGGCCTTCCCGAACTGGTGGCCGAATACCCCTGGCCAATTTTCAATCTGGCCGATGTGTTCCTGGTGGTCGGGACGACCGTGTTGGTGCTGGTGGGACTGTGGCGGGATTCAGCGCAGCCCACAACGATTCCGGTTTTGCGCGTGCCCGATGTCGGCGCGCTGCCCCCCTTGGAACGCTGAATCCTGTTGCCAAGTGATGGTCTGGGCCCCAAGGCTTCGGGCACGAGGCCTGCGACATCAGTCGAACTGGCGATCTTCCCGCAACTCCAGCTCAACGCGGCGACGTTCGATTGCCGCATCGAATCGGCTGAGAACGTCAATCGCCTTGTCTCTCGACGACACCAGGCCAATCACCAGGAACTGGATGATTGCCAGGAAATAACAGATCCAACCAGCCTCGACATACGACCGCCCTCCGATGATGACCGAGAGAATGGCCAGTACGGATGAAGAGCGGTCGAGATGCCGGCACAGCAACCCTTTGACCAGGGGCCAGAACTGTTCGCGGGCGGCCCGAATTCGCTGCCCGGGAGGGAGCAGCAGTTTTCCCGGACCCGGATGGATGATTGAAAACAGCGCCTGGTCGGGCATCGCCTCAATCACCCCGACCGCCAGCAGCAACCGCAGGGCGAGGCTGATCCAGGCCCACCGGCTGCGGCGCGGCGGGGTGGAGCCATCGGGGCCGATGAGGGCTTGAGGGGTATTCGCGACGGGGGCGGAAACAGAAATTGCCGAGTGGGCGTCCAGCAGATCATCGACATTGAACTGTTCCGACGGAGCGGGGGTCGGGATCCAGCCCCGGACCGAATCGATCAATGCGGTCTCGACATTGGCGGTCGCCAACAGCAGCAGCAACGAACCGCGCACCCACTGTTCGATATCTTTCGTCACCTCGGCATTGAACCTGTCCCAGCGGGTGAACCGCCGGGCGAAGAGCCGAAACAGGGGGATGGCGATCAGTCCCACAAGAATCCGCACCAGGGGACGCAGGACCGAAGAGATCAGGGCGTTGATCACGGCGGAAGCAGGACGAACGAGAGACACGGCCTGAAAGCGTCCCGGGAGGGACCGACCTCAGCATTGTGACAAGCTTTTCCCGCCGCGTCACATCGCCGCCTGGAAAAGAGTCGGGGCGAAAAGAGTCGGGGCAGAACCCGCACAGCTTGCCAGCCCCTCTGGCCCCCGCGAGAATCGCAGCAGATCCCGATGGCCGCCGGTTGGACCCCCTGATGCTGGAACATCTCGAACAACTCATTCGCATCGACCCGGCCGCGCGCGGTTTGATCTCCAGTGAGGCCCAGTGGGGGCCCCTGGCCGAGGGGCACCTGTCACGTGCCTGTCTCGATCTGGCCCGCCACGCCCGCAGGGTGGTGCTGGTGACGGGGTTTTACATTCCCCTCGGAAATCCCCCGGCGGCTGAGACCGATGGTCCGCTGGGTACGGCGTTGCTGGCCGACGTTCTGCTGCAAGGGGGAGTGGAGGTCGACCTGCTGACCGATCGTTGGTGTGCCCCCGCCTTAAGGGCATGCGCCGAGGCGACCGGGGTGCCGATCGACCGGGTTCGGACCTGTCCGTTTCCCCCCCGTTCGGAGGAGCCAGCCAGCGCCTTCGACGATTGGGAACGTGATTTCAGCCACTGGGCGGGGCAGGTGGGGGTGACCCACCTGATCGCGATTGAGCGGGTGGGCCCCTCGCATACCCGCGAGAGTGTCTGGCTGCAGTCGGGAGGAGAGGACCACCTGGTGCAGGACTTCGACCGACGGGTGACCGCGGACCAAGCGGGGCATTGTCACAACATGCGGGGGGTGGCGATTGATGATTTCACCGCCCCGCTGCATCGGCTGTTCGAGCGTTGGCCCGAGCGGATCCCCGGATTGCAGACCATTGGTGTGGGGGATGGAGCCAATGAGATCGGCATGGGGAGCCTGAGGTGGAACGAACTCGTGCGACGGTTGCCAGGAGACCAAGCGGGGCGGGTTCCCTGCCGGGTGGGCTGCTCCTGGACGGTGGTGTGCGGCGTCTCGAACTGGGGGGGGTATGCCTTGGCTGCCGGTTTCGCCCACGCCCGCGGCCGGACCGAGCTGTTGCGACGCCACACTCCCGAGTCTCAGGAGAGAGTGCTGGCCGAACTGGTGCGCCATGGTCCTGCGGTCGACGGTGTGACCCGTCAGCGAACCCCCACCGTCGATGGACTCGACTGGCCAACCTACATCGATCCGTGGCGGAAGATGCGCGAGGCGCTGCGGATCAGCTGATGTGGGCAGCCCGGTTCAGATCCGGACCGAGGGGGATTCGTTCAGCGAGGACCGCACTGGTTCCGGGGCTAGCGACCCTGGCCGGGCTGCCAGAGGATGTCACCGGGGCCGCCATGGTTGGCGCAGCGGGCCAACACGAACAACAGGTCGGAGAGCCGGTTGAGATACCAGTGGACCAGGGGGTTCACCGTTTCGAACTCGGCGAGGTGCAGCACGCCGATTTCCACCCGCCGACAGATGGTTCGGGCGAGGTGCAGGCGGGCCGCAATGGGGGTTCCCCCAGGCAGCACGAAACTGGTCAGGGGGGCCAGCCGGCTATTGGCCTGATCAATCCACTGCTCCAGCCGCTCGACCTGGCTGTCGATCACGCGGAGAGGGGCCCGACCCGGGGGAGGAGCGGCCGGCTCGTCGTGATCGGCCTCCTCCGGGGCGGGTTCCGGTTCGGCCTCGGGAACACACAGGTCGGCTCCCAGGTCAAACAGATCGTTCTGGATCTGACGCAGCCAGGAAGCGAATTCAAAGTCCGGTTCATCGCACAGAATGAGGCCGAGGCTCGAATTGAGTTCGTCCACACCTCCATAAGCGACAATCCGCGGATGGGTCTTGGGAACTCGCGTTCCATCTCCCAGACCTGTGGTGCCATCGTCGCCTGTTTTGGTGTAGATCCGATTGAGGTAGACCATCCGAAGTCGGGCTTTCTTGCGTCCTGGAAGCGAACAGAGTTGAGGGCTGGGTTGGGGTAAAAACCGTCTGGATCCGGAGAGGGAAGAAGCCCGGTCAGCGGGGAATCGCCGGACGGATGACTCGATTGACCTTGCCTCCACCCTCCCCGGGGGCAGGCTGTGGCGCTGTCTTCAGCAATTCCTCCCATTCGGGACTCCCCCGCAGAGAGGCCAGATCGGCGTCCGCCTTCATCAGTTCGAAGTCGCGGAACCCGAGTTCCAGGGATTTTTTGAGATCGGCCAAAGCCTGCTGACGGTACTTGGTGAGCTGCTCGTTGCGGGCTGGGGTCTCGGGTTCCTTGGCCAGCCGCTCCACCACCCGACCATAAACGCAGGCGGCGTTGTATTCGAAGATAAGATTCCCGGCGTGCTGCTCGCGGCCCGCCTCCAGTTGGCGGATCGCCTCTTCCCACTTGCCATCGGCAAGAATGAGAGTGAGACACTCTCCCGTGAGCGCCAGGTGATTGGCGGGATCAAGCTGCAGGCACTTCCGGAAGTCGGCCCCCGCTTCCGTGAATTTCTCGAGGTGCATATGAGCCAAACCGCGCTCGGCAAGGGCATCGGAGAAGTCGGGATCCATCGTCAGGCACAGCCCAAACTGTTCCACCGCTTCCTTGTACTTCTTCTCGCGAACCAGCGACTGGGCCATGTTGTAATGATGGAATCCCGGGGAGCGATACCGCATGTTCTGCAGGGCATTGGTCGCCACGTTGCGGCGATTTTGATCGGGAGAGTTGCGCAGCTTCTGGAGTGCGGCCCGGGCCTTGGGGGATCCGGTATTGGCCAATGCGTAGATCAGTTGTTGCCAGACATTGAGTTCCTTCGACTTCTCCAGTGCCCCCAGCATCAGGTCGACCACTTCCGGGCCGCCATCTTCATTCAGGCCCTGGAGCGCCTGATTGACCATGGAGGGGTCATTCGACAGCAGTGCCGACTCGGCCAGCTCCCGGAACATCCGCGGGGCCAGACGGGTCAGACCCCGCAGCACCTCCCCTTTCTCATTGGTGGGCAAGGCGTCGTATTTGTCACGCAGGAACTGCGCGGTCCCCGCATCACCGAGCAGCGACAGCGATTGGATCAGTGCCGACTTCTGGGGCGAGGCATCGAAACGGCTTTGCAGCAAGGGGAGCAGCCGCGGGTCTTTCACGCGGTTCAACAGTTCCAGCATGGGACCCAGCGGGTCTTTCTCGGCCAGGTGCTTCAGAGTGTAATCGAGGGCAATCTGCTCGCTGGCACGGTCCGGGCGACGGATCAGCACTGTCAGGGCCTGCATCTGCAGTTCCGGATTGGGATCCGCCAGTGCACGGGTCAAGACCTCGAGCAACCGGGGATGGCCGACCTGGACCAGGGCGTTGACCGCCTCGCCATTCATTCCCTCCGGGCCGGCCTGCACAAATTCGTAGATCGCCTGCGACCAGAGCGGACGGGGGAACTGGGCCAATCCCCGCACAATCGCCTTGCGGATTTCGATTGACTCGGTCTTCAACAGTTCCAGCACCGCTTCGTGGGATGCGGCGTACCGCGATGAGGCCAGACTCGCGATCGCGGTCTGGCGACTCGCCTCCGAACCGGTGCGGACCAGTTCCACCAACCGTGCAATCGCGGCCGGCGTTCCCAATTGTCCCAGCGAGGCAACCGCCGCCTGTTGGACCGCGACATCATCACTCTGTGTCGCGGTCAAAAGCAGAGGGATTTGATCGGCGGGAAGCCTGGCACCGCCCGTCGACAGCGCGGCAATCCGCTCGAGCCGGTCTTCCGACTGCATGGACTGCACCAGTTCTTTTCGGGGCAACAACTCGTAGGCACCCCGCAGAGCGCTGATGACCGCATCGACCTCCCGCCCATGCATCCGGGGAGCACCGGCTCCACCCCGCGTGTTGAACAGGATCTGGCCCGAGATCTCGACGGGAACCGGGGGAGTCGGCTGGTTGGGATCGGGAGGCGCCTGTCCCGGGGAGGGAAGGTTCACCAGGTGCAACTCCCGCAGAATTGTGGGGAGGGGTGGGAACTGGTCTTCGCGCCCCTGGTTCCGCCCCGCCGGGTTGGCTGCCTCTTGCAGCCAGTTGAACAACTGGTAGTCGTAAATCCGGGCCGAGGGTTGAAATACGAGAACGACCCGGACCACCCGCTCACTGGCAAGGCGGTCCAGTTCATCCGCGAGCACCCCGATTCCCAACGTGTCGAGATCACCCGTCAACACCACCCTCCCAAGGGCCTTCCGGGGCCCGATCCGTTGCACTTCCAGTCCCAGCCGCTCCCGCGCGAAGTCCTGCAAATCGAGTTGCCCGGTCTGGCCACCCGACTGGATCTTCAATTGCATCCGGGGAATCTGCCCTCCGGGAGGGAGGTCGCAGAACAGCATCCAGGTCCTCACCGCCGAGTTCGACGGGATGGTGACTTCGGCCGGCATCTGGGCGGTTTGCAGCGAAATGCCCTGCTGACCCGCCTGGAATGCCTGGTTTTGGAACGGCTGCGGCGCGTCCTGTGGGGGCTGGCTCTGGCCATCCACCACCAGCTCGACATCTTTGCGGGCAATCGTCAGGGACTCGGTGGTCAGGTTCGCGAGGATGACCTGCAGCGCCAGAAAACGCTGGTTTTGGTTTTGCCCGCCATACATGACCGGCAGGGCCACCGTCTCCACCCCGATCAGCAGCCGGCGTTCGGCGGCTTCGGTGGGCAACTGTCCCGATTCGGCCCGGGCCTTGACCACAGGTCGGTCAGCGCGGCGGAACTTCGGCAACGCTCCCTTCCAGTCGAACTCCGGAGCCGGGGAAAGCGCAGGAGCCTGGGGAGCCTGTGCTCCGTCGGATGTCCCGGGTCGGCACATCAGACACAAGAACCCCAGCAGGCTGGGCAGCACCCATCTGCGAAGATTCAACAGGTCACGGCAAAGCGCTGGGCGAGCAGGTCGCAGCATGGGAAGATCCCGGGCAGCAGACGCGATGGAAAAATCGAGGGTCCAACTGTACAGTCTAGACTGTTGGGAGGTGTGGGGGAAGAGTCGCGCGCCATAATTGTGGCACCGTTCGGAGCCAGGCTGGAATCGCAACGAGGGAAGCATGGATTCGTGCGAGGCACCCGACTTGGGGGGAGATTGGGGAGGCAAACAGGACAGTCGCGACCGCCGTGCGTCGCTCCCCTTCGATCGGCCGGCGGCCGCGTTTGTTGAACACGAGCCGGTGGCCGGCAAAGGCACCACCACAGTGGCGACCCTGTTTCTGGTCAATCGAGAGTGTCCGTTCGAGTGTGTGTATTGCGATCTGTGGCGCCACACGACTCCCGAGTCCGTTCCTCCGGGCTCGATTCCCGGGCAGATCCGGCGGGGGTTGGCCGACCTGCCGTCGGCCCGCGAGATCAAGTTGTACAACAGCGGGAATTTCTTCGATCCGCGGGCAATTCCGCTCGCCGACCATCCAGCCATCGCCAGGCTCTGCGCGGGATTCGAGCGGGTGATTGTGGAGAATCATCCCCGGTTGTGTGGCGAACGCTGTGGAGAATTTCTGGCGCGGCTGCAAGGGGAGTCGCGGCAGTTGGAGCGTTCGCCTCAGGAGATCCGGCTGGAGGTCGCCCTGGGGCTCGAGACCGTGGATCCCCGTTCCTGGCCCCGTTTGAACAAGCAGATGACCCCGGATGACTTTCGTGAGGCAGCCCGGCGATTGCGGGGCGAGGGTATCGATGTGCGGGCGTTTGTGATGCTGCAGCCCCCCTTTGTCCCCCCTGCGGACGCGGTGGCTTCGGCCATTGAGACAGTCGAATTCGCCTGGGACAGCGGGGCCCGGCTGGTGGCCGTGATTCCCACCCGGGCCACAACCCGGACTGTGCGTCAATGGCAGGCCGCCGGGACGTTCGCCGAGCCCCGGATTGGGCAGCTGGAACAGCTTCTGGAGGTTTTGCTGCCCCGGGCGCGGGGGCTGCTGACGGTCGACACCTGGGATCTCGAACGGTTTTGCGACTGCACGGCGTGTCGCGGCTCGCGCCAAGCGCGGCTGCAAGCGATCAACCTCGCCCAGCGCCTCTTGCCAGGGGTGGCCTGTGCGCAGTGCGGTTGCTGACCCGCACGGCCCCGCCGGGGACGCCGCAGTCTTCTTCCGGAAGGGGACTGCCAGAGTGGTTCGATCCGGCGGAAATTTCTGTCCGGGACCTTGTTTCCCCAAACTGGACAGTTGACAATACCGGCACTGCGCCAAAAAGGTGTGCGAAGCAGCTGTCGTCAAGAGTGTCTCTTTGTGGAAGGGAACCAAGCGTCATGCGTCTGGAGAATCAACGCGCCAGTGAGAACATCGAGGATCGACGTGGCTTGAAGGCCGGTCCCGTGCTGGTGGGTGGGGGCTTGAGTGCGCTCTTTCTGGCCCTGTTGGTGTCGTTCTTGGGAGGGGACCCGCAAAAAGTTCTGCAGCAGCAGGGTCAACAGGGAGGACGGGGAGGGCGAGGAGCTGAGACCCAGCAGGAACTCACCGCGGAAGAGGTGCGGATGGGTGAGTTCGTGAAACGGATCCTGGGTTCAACCGAGGATGTCTGGACCGAGCTCTTTCCGAAGGAAATCGGCAAACGCTACAAAGAGCCGACCCTCGTGATGTTCTCGGGGCAGACCAAGTCGGCTTGTGGGTTTGCGAATGCGGCGGTGGGACCCTTCTACTGCCCTGCGGACCAAAAGGTCTACATTGACCTCGCGTTTTACGATGAACTCAAGAACAAGTTCCGGGCCCCCGGCGATTTCGCCCAGGCGTATGTGATTGCCCATGAAATCGGGCATCATGTGCAGAATCAATTGGGGCTGACCGACAAGGTCCATTCGCGTCAGGGGCGGGTTTCCAAAGAGGAATTCAACCAGCTTTCGGTGCGGCTGGAATTGCAGGCCGATTATCTCGCCGGGGTCTGGGCGCATCATGCCCAGAAAACCAAGGGAATTCTCGAGCCCGGTGATCTGAAGGAAGGGCTCGTCGCCGCCACGGCAATTGGCGACGACCGGCTTCAGATGCAGGCCCAGGGATACGTGGTTCCCGATTCGTTCACCCACGGCACATCCGAGCAGCGCCTCCGCTGGTTCGCGAAGGGGTTGAAGGCGGGGACCATCGAAGGGTTCGACACCTTCAGCATTCCCTTCGACCAGCTGTAACCTGGACATGAGGCCCGTTGTGGCCGGACATCTTCGTCGGGGTGGTCAGCCGAACTGTTGCTGCCACCCCCTTTTCGCTTCCAAGATTGGAGGCACCCACGCGAAGGGCGGTATCCGCCGAGTTCAGCATGAGTTATCCACTTGGTCCGTACCGGGCTCCCGAATCCTCCCCGTGGCCGATGCGGCTGCTGCTGTTGGCGGCGATCAGCCTGTTGCTGCTGTTTCCACTTGGTGTGTATTGGCTGGCGGGCGGCGATGTCACATCCCTGTTGACCCGGTTGGAACTCGCGCAGCTGGAATCCGAAACCGATGATCTCGACAATCCGGCCGATCCGGACCAGCCGACTGTGAAGCAGGTGGAATTGCAGGGCACCCCCGCCCTGTTGATCACCGAGTTGGAACCGCTGGTTGAGGAGTTGGTCAAATCCCAAAAGCGGCGTTACGAGGCTCCCAAGGTCGTCCCCTTCGAGGGGGGCATTGAGTCGTCCTGTCACGGTCTGGAGCCGGTCCGGGGTCCGTTCTATTGCCAGTTGGATGAGACCCTGTACATCGACAACCTCTACCTCGATGAGATTCTGAAGAGTTCGATTGAGGCGGGAGATCTGTCGCGCGGTTACCTGATCTGCCGCCTGCTGGCACAGCATCTCCAGTCCCAATTGGGGTCGGTCGAGCGGTTTCAGGACGAACTGCTGAGTGAGGAGTCTGGCAGAGGATTGGAGGCTCAGACAAAACTCGAGCGGCAGTGCGAATTCTTCACGGGGTTTCTGGCATCGCGTTCGGCGACCATGAAGCGGTTGTGGCTCGATACCGATGCGTCGAATATTTTCCCGACCTTGCGGCAACTGAATGAAGTCTTGCGGGTTGAAGCGGTCACCGGAGGGCCTGCGGTGGCCGATACCGGTGGACTCCTTTCGGATGAGGAACGCCTGAAGTGGCTGGAAGAGGGGCGGGGAATCCGAACTTTCGCCGACTTGAAGTCGCTCGACCCCTATGCGGCTGGTTCCTCGCCGTCACCGTAGCGATCAGCCCTGAAGGGCATCGCGTGTGCCGGTCATAAACCGCTGGGTTCCATCGGGAGGAAACATGTCTGACCCCAACCCAGCGAATGATCGTGTTCAACCCTCCACAGGCTGGGTTTGGATCCTGTCGTTGCTGTGCGGGGCCGCGACCGTGGCCTATGTGCAGCGGCAGTGCCTGGGGACGGTCGAAAAACCAATCCGCGAGGAACTCGGCCTGTCGTTCGCCGAGATGGGTTCAGTCCAAGCCTCGTTTTTTCTGACCTATGCCTTGCTGCAGATTCCCGCCGGCTGGGTGGCGCAGCGGTGGGGCATCCGCAAATCGCTGCTGTCGATGGCGGTCGTCTGGTCCCTGGCGTGTGCCCTTATTCCGCTGGTGCGGGGGACCTTCGACCTGGTGACCCTGCGGCTCTTGATGGGTGCCGCCCAGGCGGGGATTTTCACCTGCACCACCCTCGCGGTGCGCCGGTTTTTTGTTCCCACCCGGTATGGCCTCGCCAATGGGGTGATTGCCGGTTCGATGCAGGTGGGAGGCTTCTTGGGAGCCGTTCTCGCCGGTTGGGTCACGGGGTTGCTGGGCTGGCGGGGGATGTTCCTGCTCTTCGCCCTGCCGGGCTTCGTCTGGGCGGCGTTGTTCTGGAACTGGTTTCCGCGCGAATCCAGTGAGGCATCCCGGGAGGGAGGCTCAGCTCCCATGACGGCGGCCACCTGGTGGTCGCTGGTTTGTGCCTGGCCGTTGTGGTGCCTGTCGGGCCAGCAGTTCCTGCGGGCCGGGGCGCAGATGTTCTTTGGATCGTGGTTCGCCACTTATCTCCAGGAAGCCCGCGGTCTCGACCTCACTCAGGCGGGGTTTCTCAACGGCATTCCCATCGCTGCGGCCGCCCTTGGCCCGCTGGCGGGGGGATGGGCTGCCGATCGGCTGTTGGCTTGGTCGGGAAGTCGTCGCGTGAGCCGGCAGTGTCTGGCGAGCGGCTGTTTGATGCTCTGTGCCCTGCTGATGTTCCTGGGATATCGCACCACCCTGCCAGCAGGTGCGGTCGCGCTGTTCGGACTGGGGGCGTTCTTCGCCGCAGCGGCCGGTCCCGCCGCCTACACGTCGACCATGGATCTGGGGGGGACCCGTCTGGCGCTGGTGTTCTCGGTGATGAACATGTGGGGCAATGTAGGGGCCGCGACTTTCCCCAAGGTGATTGGTCAAATGCTGGGGGCCGCCTCACAGCGGGCGGGAGGAACCGGCGAAGCGTGGGGTGACGTGTTTACCGTGTTCATCACGCTCTATGTCCTGGCCGCCCTGGCCTGGCTGCCGTTCCATATCCGGCAGCCGATCGAATTCGCGGAACCTCTTCCCCCTGGAACCCCAGCCGACAGGTCCAAGTCGGGGCGGCCGGCAGCGGCCTGAGTCCAACTTCGTGTGACTCGGCCAGGTCAGGCCGGCCGTCAGCCCCCACCCAGAGCGGGCAGAAAGTGGACCTCGGTTCCCTCGGGCAGTGCAGCCCGCAGGCCCCGCCGCGAGATGGTGCCATTGATCGACACGGCCAACCCAGGCTTGAGCGAATCCTCAGCGAGCGCCCGGGCGGCGATTCCCGGGTACAACCCCTCCAGCCCCTCAATGACCTGCCGCACGTTGGTGGCCGGCAACCGGACTTCGGCCAGCCCCGCCGTCAGATCACGCCAGGCGGGAGGAATGAAGACCGAGACCATGCGGACCTGTGCGGGGCGGAAGGGGGGCAGACGGGAGGACTACGGTTGTGGGAAGTGGCTGGCGGCAGATTGAACTCGATCCCAGCGACGATCACCAAGTTGCGAACGAATTCCCGTGCGGCAGCCTGCCGCGACTTCGTGATTGTATCATCAGGACTGATTCCCGGTATCGACGGACGTGCCAGGAAAAGCAACGTCCTGAGGCCGGAATCTCTATCTGGTCTTGATCCGGTGTGTCACTCGAACCAGGTTTGACGTCGGATTTGGATGAGCGCGGGCCCCCTGGCAGTTGCCACCCGGAACAGTCGGCTCTCCCGCTGAAAAGTGGTATAACTCGTTCCATGACCGCTGTGCCCACACTCTCTTACGGACCCCTGTCACTGCCGACGCGGTGGCTGCTGTCTCCCCTGGCGGGTTACACGAATCTTCCTTTCCGGCGCGTGGTGCGGGCCTTGGGAGGCTTGGGGCTGGCCACGACCGACCTGGTCAATTCCCGGGCCCTCGTCGAAGGGTCGGAGAAGACTCTGGAGTTGACCGCCACCTGCCCGGAAGACAGGCCGCTGGCGGTGCAGATCTTTGGTGCCGAGCCGAAGTATCTCTGCGAAGCGGCACGCCGGCTGGAAGCCGCGGGGCATGCTTCGGTCGACATCAATATGGGCTGCCCGGTGGGGAAGGTCACCAAGACCGGCTCGGGGGCCAGCCTGATGTGCCGTCGCGAAGAGACGATCGAACTGGTCGAGGCGGTGGTGCGTTCCGTGGCGATTCCCGTCACAGTCAAAATGCGTCTCGGTTGGGACGAGCAAAATATCACCGCCCCCGCCTTCGCGCGCGCCTTCGAAGAGGTGGGGGTCGCCGCTGTGGCGATCCATGGCCGGACCCGGGCCCAGGGATTCTCAGGAAAGGTCAACCGCGACGGAATCCGGCAGGTCGTGGAGGCGGTGCGGCGGATTCCGGTGATCGGCAATGGGGATGTGCTCACCGTGGCTGACGCCGAGAGGATGCTGCGCGAGACCGGTTGTGCGGGAGTCTCGATCGGCCGGGGGGCACTCGCCAATCCCTGGATCTTCCGCCAGCTGCACCAGTGGGAGCAGACGGGCCGGTATGATCCGCCGGGCAACTTCGACGATCGCCTGGGACTGTTGCGGCAGCAATTCGGCTATGTGATCGAATTGCGGGGTGCCGACCGGGCGGTCCCCTTTTTCCGCAAAATGGCCCACTGGTATCTCAAGGCGATGCGGGTGGCCCCGATTCTGAGGCACAAGACGCAACTGGCCAGGAACGTGGACGAGTTCCACGCGGTGTTGACCGAGATCGAAGATCGGGGGCCGGCTGTTGGCAGCCGGACCGATCAACCCGAGATGACCGTCTCGGTCCCCTCCGGACCCAACGCGCACTGGTAGCCGGGGAATCTGTCAGCCGCTGTGGCGGATACGCCTCAGGCGGCGAGTTTTCGGCGACGGCGAAGCTGTTTGAGGATCTGTGACGCCAGCCGCATCGGCTCGAGAGACGCCCGGCGGGAATTCGCGTCGAGAATTTCTCCCGTGAATACTTCCGGGGTGCCGCAGCGCCACAGGGGGGTGCGATGGGTGGTGCAATCGACCAGCCATTCGGCGATGGCCGCCCCGAATCCTCCGAGCAGGCCGTGATCCTCCAGTGTGACCGCGAGGCGGAAACGGTGGAGGTTGGTGTCGAGCCAATCTTCGTCGAGAGGTTTGATCGACGGACAACTGACGACCGCCGCTTCCACGCCATTCGATTCGAGAAGCCGGGCGGCCTCGAGCGCCTCGACCAGGACATCTCCCGAAGCCAGCAGGCAGAGCTCTGTGCCGGGACGCACCGGAATGAATCGCCCGGGCCGGATTTCGGCTGTTTCGGAATGGATGCGTGTCCCTGCCGTCCCTGCCAGACGGATGTAGGTTGCCGAAGTACGCGACAGCGAACCTCGCAATACAGCTGTGAATTCGGTCTCGTCGGCGGGGCAGGCGATCGCCAGGTTGGGCAGGGGCCGCAGCAGGGCAACATCGTGCCGACAGACGGATGAATCGTCGGATCCACGTGGCGGAGCATCGAGTCCCACGAGGGTAACCCGCGCCCGATGCCGGCAGATCTGGGAATGGATGCTGTCGAGGCATCGTGTGGTGAGATGGGCGACCGCCCCCAGCACGATCGGTCGCAGCCCCGACAGCGCCATGCTGACGGCCTGCTGAATCAGCCGGGCATCAGCGGTTCCAGAATCAAAACAGCGGCCCGGCAACTGGTCCGCGAGAGGTTGCAACTGGCCGGGGGGAAGATCGCCAGTCAGCAGGACCACGCGCTGATCTGCGGCGGCCAGCCGCAGCAGGGGGTCGGTGAACGGGAGGGACATGGAGTCTCTTGGGGGAGGAATCAGGCGGCCGAGCGATTCCGGCCGCTGGGGCCGTTCCGCTGTCCATCGGCGTTGTGATAGGCGGGGTTGGACAGGGCATCGGGGTATTCGCCCTGGGACAGTCGCTCCCGCAGTTCGGAGCGGGCCTGGCCGGGGGAACGGCGCGGAGACCAGCCGAACTCGGCGACGAGCGAACGGACCGCTTCATCGTTCGAGGGGACTGGGTTTCGCGTGGTCGCAGGATGGTTTGTGGAACTGCCTGAAATGTCGGTCGAGGAGACTTCCCACACGCCTCCACAGGTGCTCGCCGGGGGCCAGGCCTGCAACAGCACGAGCAGGTCGACCAGGTCGTCGAGATGCAGGCTGTTGGGCAGGGGGGCCTTGTCGGGAGTTGCATCCCGTTCGGTGGCGAACTCGCGTGCGATGGCGGCGTTCACGGGGAGATCGAAGCGCATGCGGGGAGACCAGCCGCACAGCGTCGGAACGCGTATCGTGGCGACGGCCAGTCCTCGGGCGCGGGCCTGGTCGGCCAGATCTTCGCGTACCATCTCCATCCGGTGGAACCCGCGCGACTGCGGGTCGGGAGTGTGAGTGACCAACACCAGCGGTTCCACCCCGGCCAGAGCCGCCTCGGCCAGCACGCAGCGCAGGCCTTCCACGTTGATTGACCGGGCCAGACCTGGATCGATGTCGAAGGTCGGCGCGTCGGCGATGGAGGCGAGATGCACGACGCTGCGGCAGCCGGTGAGTGCCTGCCGTACCAGGCCTGGCTCACGGATGTCTCCCTCCATCCAGGAGAGTCGGGAAGACGATGTATCGAGTCCTGCTGGCGGTGGATTCCAGTCAAATCCCCGGACGGTCCCCCCCAGGGAGAGCAGTCGGGAAATCAGTGCGGAGCCGACATAGCCGGCACCGCCGGTCACCAGTACGGGAGACGGGATGGACATGGCGGGAAGGTCGCGGAAATGGATGGGGAAACCGATTGGCCGCGAGCAGCCTACCCCTTCGACTTCCGTCCCTTGTCGGCCGTCTTGCTGGGCTGCTTCCACTTGGCGAATTCGGGCGACTTGACGAAGTCGGCGTATTCGGCATTCTTCGTCACATCCCCCACATCGACGCTGAAGTCGGTGGCCAGACGGTCGAGGTACTTGATGGTGGCTGCGAAGTCTTTTTCGCGGAGTGAGACGGTGACGAGGCTCCACCAGGCGTCGATCACAGTGTCATCCGCCGTCACAGCCTCTTCCAGCAGTTCACGAGCCTTCTTGTAGTCCTGCCGTTCGACCTCCATGCCGGCCAGCACGACATTGAGGTACGGGTCGCCGCCAACCGCCTTGTTCAGACGGACGACCGCCTTTTCAAACTGGGTGTACTTCTGGGCCGAGAGGTACGACGCGAGGCATTGCAGATCACCGGCATAGTCTTTGGGATCCGACTTGCGGATGTCGGCGAGAGCCTCTTCCTGGGTCTTGTCGTCGATCTGGGTGGCGGCATAGAGGCGGACCAGCAAGACCCCCTTTTCGGACTGCACGCTCTTGGGGAGCTTGGCATGGCGGGCCAGCACCCCCTCCGGATCTCCCTTGGCGGCCAGGTCGGAGTATTCGCGGATCTGCTTGGCCGATTTGGCCATGTCAAGATCGCGCCCCGTCAGACCCTTGAGCCACTCGGGCCCCTGCGAGGCGGCGGAGATGATCATCGCCCGCCGCATGGTCGAGGTCAGCATTTCTCCTGCGCCGTAGATGTAGACGTCGGTCGCCTTGAGCTGGCCACCCACTCGACCCAGCACGTAGTCGTGGTAATTGAAGCCGCCATCTTCGGGGAGCACCATGCGGAACATGGCCCGCGTCTCGGCCCCCACTTCATGAATCTTCACGAGGGTATAGCTGCCGCCGCGCGTGGCCGAACGGACGACCTGGCCCGAGAAGCCGGTGTCGGCATCCTGGGCGTCGCGGAATTCGGAGAGGAATTTCCCCTTCGATTTGACCGGAATCTGGAAGCCGCGGCTCGCCTTGGCCGACATCCCATCCCAGTCGATGGACCGGTTGAACTCGGTCAGTTTTCCCTCATCAACCGACTGGCCCATCGATTCGAGGAAGTCTTGCAGTTCCTCGCGCGAGACGAGGTTGAGGTCTTCCTTCAGATCCAGATCGTCCAGCTCGTCCCCAGCAGGGCCGGGGGGAGTCGCTCCGGCTGGCGGCGGGGCGGTCGGCGTGGCTGGTTTCGCCCCAGTGGATTTTGTGTCCGTGGTCTTCGACGGAGCCGGCTTTTCACCCGTGGGGGTATTGGCGGCAGACTTCGCGCCCGGTGCGGCCGACTTCGCGGCCCCTTTGGATCCGGCCGCAGGCTTCTGCTGGGCGTCTGCCAGGGAAATCAGGCAGGGGGAAATCAGGCACCCCAACGAAATCGCCAGCGGCGCGACCGAGCGACCCCAGCGGGCCGCGAACAAGAGAGACGAAGCGGGAAGTTTCTGCATGGTTGCCAGCATCCTTGCCTGGAGACGCACTCATTCTGGGAAGCCCCTTCCAAGAGGGCTTCGCGTGTGGGACGATACTGCAAACCGGTTCCCGGGGCCAGAGGGATTTTCAGGAAAAATCCGCCGCTGTCGACGGGACGTTCCGGAATTGTTGGGATGTTGTCCGGGAGAGCGGTTCCCGCCTCGAATCAAACCGCTCGCGGCCGATATGCCTGGGACCAGTGGTCGGCACCGGTCACGCCACTCCGGGAAACTGGAATGGACAGAATCCCTGACATCAGTAAGAATCCGCTCCGGTTCGGCTCCCTTCGCGCGGTGGAACCGCGTGGTCGAACCGTACGAGGATTGGCTGATGCAGATCGCTTGGCGCCCCTTGATGGGCTTGTCCGTCCTGCTGGCGGTGGGCTGTCATTCGTACCACCCCTACGGCTACACCGGAACCGGACCGTACGCCGCCCCGCCGCCGACCACCTATGGCCCGGCCCCCACGGTCTACTCACCCGCACCCGCGACCACCTATACCAATCCCGCTTCCCCGGCATACGCCCAACCCGGCCAGCGACCGCCACTGCGGACGAACCCCACGCCGGTCTACCCCACACAGACCTATCCGGCTCAACCTCCCGGATACGGCCCTCAGCGCGGGCCACAGATGGCTCCTCCGGTGACAACCAATCCATCACAGGGGCGGGGGGTGACGGTGGCCCCCAAGACGGTCACCACCTCCCCTGGCGCGGTCAGCGAACAGCCCGTCCCCCGGCCTGTCGAGCCGCGGCCCATTCCTGAGGGAGTGGGGGGAGGCGTTCTCAATGAAGACGCCGACACCATCAAGGGGAGCAATCGCTCACTCGAAGAGGTTGAGCCTCCGGTCGGGGGAGGGATTCCCAGCGACTCGGAAGATGCGGTTGAGACCATTGGTTACGACGACGATTTTCGCCCCCCGCGCTCTCCCATCCGCCGCACCTCGGGGGTGGCCGAGGCCCCCCGGCGGGGCCGGAAGTCTCCATTCAAACGGGCCAGTGATTACAGCTGGATCAGTGGAACGGTTGCGCAGGATCCCCAAACGGGAGACTGGCAGGTGACCTACGATCCGGATGGCAATGATGAGTTCGGCGGGGTGCTGACCCTCGCCCACGATGATGCCCTCGAGAATTTTCTCGAAGGAGACATGATCCGGGTCTATGGGAAGATCGACCAGCGGAACAACGACCGCGTGGGACGCCCCCTGTACCGTCCCACTCCCAACCGGATCAGCCGACTGGTCGACCGGGAAGAGACCATTCGCTGATCATGGAGCTGTGGCGGAGTCTGTCTGCTGCCGCGTGATGTGGAGCAGAAGACGCACGTAGTGGCACGGAGCGTGATCGGCGAAGTCGCGGATCAGCACATGCCGGAGCGGATTGGATTCGGCGAGTTCGCGTACCGTCCGCACCAGTTGCCCCCGGGCTCCGGTCCAATCTCCCCGGGGGAGCGACCAGAGCGCCTGCGTGGCTGTCTTCCAGATTTCCCGAACCAGTGCCGCATCCGGCAGACGCCCCTTCAGGGCCAGTCGAAAGGCCTTGCGGCCTTGTTGCTGATCATCACGAACCACCCCTTCGTCCGGTTCGATCTCCAGGGCACCGGTCGCCGTCAGGTAATGCAGCCGGCCAGGGTGCTGGTAGGTTGGCGTGGGTCCCCCCAGCCAGTGCGCGGCCTGAGACTCGAGAAACGCGGAAGGGTCGAGTTTTTCGGCTAACTCCCAGAGGAGGGGGGCGGTCTGGCCTTCGTCGCGCAATCCCTCGCCGAAGCGACGCAGGAAACCGACCAGAGATTCCTGCGACAGCGACGCCAGCGGCACGCGCGCCACCAGGTCGCAGCAGTGAACGTAGCGCTCGATCGAGGCCGCCTGCAGGCTGTCCACAAACGACCGATCTCCCACGCGGGGGGCTCCCCAGGTCACAAGGCGTGAGCCGGGCAAATCGTGCAGGGCCAGCGTCGCCAGGGCCCCCCCCAGGCTGTGCCCGGTCAGCACGAGGTCGGGAGCGCCTGCCCCAAGTGCCTGCAGGGGAGCACACAGCGAGTCATATTCATCGGCGAAGCCCCGGTGCACGGTATGTCGGTCGCGCCATCGCCGGGGAATCGCGTTCAGATCGGTCAGCAGGTCGTCCACGCTGCCTGAATCGGTCCCCCGAAACACCACGAAGCGGGGGCCACTGCCGCGGGGAGAGGCCACGAACCCTTCGGTGTCGGCCTGGCCCGGCAGAAACCGCTTGCCGTGGAGGAAGCACTCCAGGTTCCAGTCGAGAGACGCGAGTGTGGCCTCGATGACCGGCCGGGAAGCGTAGGCCAGCCGCGACAACTCGGCACAGGTGAGTGGAATGTGCGCAGCCAGCGGCAGTTCGTCGCGCCAGGGAAAGAACCGGCCGGCCTGGGCCGGCCGGAACATGTCGTCGGTCGAGGTGAGCGGAACGGGAAGGCTCATGCCGGTGCCGGGGTCAACAAGTGGGTCAGATCGTCCGCCAGCGCGTCGACATCTTCCGCAGTGGTATCCCAACTGCACATCAGGCGGATTCCACCCTGCCCGATGAAGGTGTAGAACTTCCAGCCGCGCTGACGGAGCGCCTCGCTGATAGCCGGGGGAAGTTCCAGAAACACCGAGTTCACCTGCGGGGTGGACAGGAACTGGATTCCTGGGATCTGCCGCAACTTCTCGGTCAACCGGGCAGCCATCTGATTGGCGTGTGTCGCATGCCGCAGCCAGGCTCCCGTCTGCAGCAGCCCCACCCAGGGAGCCGCCAGGAACCGCATCTTCGAGGCGAGTTGGCCCGCCTGTTTGCAGCGCCAGGCGAATTCGGCGGCGAGGTCACGGCGGAAGAAGACGACTGCCTCCCCGACCGGCATGCCGTTCTTGGTTCCGCCGAAGCAGAGCACGTCGACCCCCACACGCCAGGTGACTTCCTTGGGAGAGACACCCAAAGCAGCAATCGCATTGGCGAAGCGGGCCCCATCCATGTGGATCTTCAGGTCGTGCCGACGGGCCGCCTCGGCGAGATTGCGCAGTTCTTCGACGGAGTACACGGTCCCGAGTTCCGTGGCCTGGGTCACGCTCAGAACGCGGGGTTTGGGAAAGTGAATGTCACTCCGTTTGAGCACTGCCCGCGAGACCTGTGCGGGGTCGATTCGCCCCTCGATACCACCAACCGTCAACACCTTGGTCCCATTCGAAAAGAATTCGGGGGCACCGCACTCATCCGTCTCGACGTGGGCCATTTCATGGCAGACGATCGAGTGGTACGACTGGCAGAGGGTCGCGAGGGCCAGCGAGTTGGCGGCGGTTCCGTTGAAGGTGAAAAACACCTCGCAGTCGATTTCGAACAGCTCCCGCAAGAGATCGGCGGCACGGGCCGTCCAGGCGTCGTCACCATAACCGGGGGCGTGCCCCTGGTTGGCCTGGCAGAGGGCCTCCCAGGCTTCGGGGCAGATCCCCGAGTAGTTGTCGCTGGCGAATTGACGGCGGGGAAGGGGAAGTGGAGAGATGCTCATGGATGACGGGGGTGAGACGACGGGAATCAACACAGTTCGATGATGGACTTGGGGACTCGCAAACTCAAGGAAGTGTGGTCCGAAAGGGGGACGCAACGGAACGGTGTGGGGGCAGAGGCTCTGCCGGGACCTCCGCAATGCCCGCGAGAACCCAGGAATGCGGGGCCGTCGATCGTGAGGCGGGAGAATGGGCGTTGCAACCGGGCCGCCGTTTCCCGTAATCTCGGGCCGGTTCCAGTCCCCGGCATTGGCTGGAATGGGTTTGGACTGTCGGATGTTCCGGGCGGTGGTCCGCTGGTTTCCCGTTTTGTCTGTTTCACGTTGGTTCCTCGCTGATCATGTCGTTTCCCCCCGTTGAAGAGCAGTTGGCCCTGTTGACCCGCGGTGTCGAGAAGATCGTCCCCGCCGACGAGCTGCGGCGCAAGCTCGAGCAGAGTCTTCGCACCGGGCGGCCCCTGCGGGTGAAATACGGAATCGACCCCACCGGCATCGATGTGCACCTGGGACACACCGTTCCTCTCCGCAAGATCCGCCAGTTCCAGGACCTCGGCCACCAGGCGGTCATCATCATCGGCAATTACACCGCCCTCGTGGGCGATCCCAGCGGGCGTGACCAGACCCGGGCCCGGCTCACCCAGGAACAGGTCGAGAACAACGCCCGCGATTACCTCAACCAGGTGGGCAAGGTGGTCGACCTCTCGCGGGCCGAGGTGGTTCACAACGGCGACTGGTTTTCGGCGATGAGTTTTCTCGATGTGCTGGAACTGTGCAGCAAGGTGACCGTCGCCCAACTGCTGACGCGAGAAGATTTCGCCAAACGCTACGCGGCTGAGCAGGCGATCTTTCTCCATGAGTGTCTTTACCCGGTCATGCAGGCCTGGGATTCCGTCAAGGTTCGGGCCGACGTCGAATTGGGGGGGACCGAGCAGCTTTACAGTTTCATGTTGGCCCGTGACCTGCAGCGCGATCAGAACATGCCCCAGCAGATTGGCATGATGACCCCCATCCTGGTGGGGCTCGATGGCGTGCGGCGCATGGGGAAGAGTCTGGGGAACTACATCGGGATTGGAGAGTCGGCCTACGACATGATGAAGAAGTTCATGCAGGTCCCCGATGCGGTGATGCGGATGTATTTCGAACTGCTGACTGATATTCCGCTCCCCGAGGTCGACCGGCTGCTGGCCGGGCATCCCAAGGAAGCCAAGCTGACGCTCGCCCGTCACGTGATCTCGGGCTATCACCCCGCCACCCAGGCGGATGAGGCGGCCGACCGCTGGCAGCGCGAAATCTCGCAGAAGGAACTGCCCGCCGAGATCCCTGAAGTGCTGGTCCCGGGAAGCGTCCTGGCGCAAGGAAAGATCTCCGCTGCCAGGCTGCTGCAGGTGACGGGGCTCAGCCCGTCATCGAGCGAAGCACGCCGGTTGATCAGCCAGGGAGGGGTCTCGCTGGGGGAAGACAAGGCGCGTGTTGAGACGCACGATACACCGATTGCCGTGATCCCCGGCCTCTTGTTGTGGGTGGGGAAGAAGCGGGTCGTGCGGCTCGCGATTGGCCCCAATTGACGGCGGCTTCGATTGGCGGTGTGAGGGACCTGCGGAGCAACCCAGGCCAGGTTTCTTCAGCAGGCTGCGCCGTTAGCGGCGCGGAGTCTGCGACTCTCCAAACTGCAGTTGCAACAGCAGCGATTTGACGTCGGTCATCGAGATCGTATCGCGCTCGATGGCCCGGGAGGAGCAGAGAAATACCGCACCTTCGGCCGCTTCACGGCCTGGTGTGGGAAGTCGGCCGTGGCTGCCCCGTACAATCGAGGCGTCGAGGCCAATCACATCCATGTAGTAGCGGAACCCCAGCTTCTTCTGCGCCAACCGGCGGGCCATCCGCAACTTGGGAAACAGCAGTTGCGGGTCGACGAACAGTTCCACGGGGTCGTAGCCCGGCTTGCGGTGGATATCGATGGTTCGGGCATAGTCCGGCGCCAGCCGGTCGTCGAGCCAGAAATAATAGGTGAACCACGCCCCGGGGGCGGCCACGACCACCAGGTCTCCCGACCGGGGATGATCCAGCCCATACCGTGCCTGGGCTGGGCGATCGAGCACCTCGGCCACTCCGGGCAATCGGGCCAGCACCCGTGCCGTCTCGGGCAGATCGCGCGGATCCTGCACGTACACGTGGGCCACCTGGTGATCGGCGACGGCGAAGGCCCGCGAGGCACCGCAGTCGAGCGTCTCCCAGCCCAACGGCTCCCGCCGCACGGTCAGCAGTCCGGCTTCACGCAACGCCCGGTTGATGTGGACGGGATGCTCCACATCGGTGATGGCGTATTCCGACAGCACCACCACGTCGGCTCCCTGCTGGCGCACCTCTGAAATCAGCCGCCCCGCCTCGTGGTCAATCGCCCGGATGTCGTCTGCAATTGCGGGATGCGACGGGCCGAGCCGCTGCAGGTTGTAATCGAGGTGCGGCAGGTAGACCAGCGACAGGTCAGGACGATGTTTCCGGAAGACCGCCAGCGAGGCGTCGACAATCCACCGGCTGCTTTCGATGTCGGCTGCGGGGCCCCAGAATTTCGGCAGAGGAAAGACTCCCAATTCCCCCTGCAGTTCGTCGCGCAGGCTGGCCGGCTGGCTGTAGGAGTCGAAGATCTTCCGCCCGTCGGCCGGATAGCTGGGACGCGGTGTCATCGACCAGTTGACCCGCGCGTACATGTTGTACCACCAGAACATCTTCGCCACGGTGTAGCCGGGGTCGAGTTGCCGGGCCGCATCGTAGACGGTCTCTCCCGACACCAGGTGGTTCGACTGCTTCCAGAACAGCACCTCGGCCAACTCGCGGAAATACCAGCCATTCGCCACAATGCCATGCCCCGACGGGGGGAGGCCGGTCAACAGGCTCGACTGGGCCGAACAGGTCACCGCGGGAAGCACGGTCCCCAGCGGACGCGAGAATCCTTCGGCGGCCAGCCGGCTGAGCTGAGGGGTGTTGGCACCCAGCATCTCGTGAGTCAGGCCGACAAAATTGATGACAACCAGTGGACGGCGCATGATGCCGGGACCTTCAGACCAGGACGTTCAGACCAGTTCGGCCGTTTTCGATACAGGTCCCCAGACAGGTGTCAAAAACGTGCCGCGGCGGAATTCTCAGGACAGCAACGCGGGAGGCAAGCGCATGTCGCCAGACGAACAGACTCGGGACAAGTCCAGGGCAGCCCCCCAGCCGTCGGATGAGCAGGGAAGCCCGCCCGATTCCCGACCGGCGTGTCCTGTTTGCGGGGGCCGCCTGTTCGAGATTCGGGCCAAGCTGCACTGTTCCCAATGCCACACCATCTGTGAAACGTGCTGCGAAGGGGGACGAGGCTGACGGAATCTGGTGGAGGCCGTCAGGAAATGCCACTTGGGAGCCTAACGGCCGGCCCGCACCGCGACGTGCATGCCGCGCGCCAACTCACCGATCCGTGCCAGAACCTGCTCGCGAGTGGCTCCGGTTTCGGTGATCGCCGCCACTTCCCGCACGAGGGCCGAACCGACAATCACACCGTCCGCCACTCCGCGCAGTTCGGCCACCTGCTCGGGCCGGCTGATGCCAAAACCCACCGCCAGGGGGAGCTTGGTCTGCGACTTCAGCCAACGGAGCTGTGTCGAGAGTTGCTCGGGGAGGGTGGTGCGCACTCCCGTGGTCCCCGCAACCGAAATGCAGTACAGAAACCCGGTGGCCGACGACAGGATGCGCTCTGTCCGGGCAGGGGTGGTGGTTGGAGCGATCAGCTGAATCAGATCGAGGCCCGCCCCCTGGGCGATTTTTGTGGTTTCCTCTGCTTCATCGGCGGGGAGATCGGGAACGATCAGTCCTGCCAGACCCGACTGCTTCGCACGCCGGCAGAACTCGGCGGTTCCCATCCGGAACACAATGGCGTACGAAACCATCCCCACCAGAGGCGGACGGTGTTCGCCCTGTTTCCAGGGGATTGTCGCCAGGGTTTGCAGAATCTGGTCGACATGCAGCTTTTTCGACAGGGCCCGGGTGTACGAGGCCTGGATGACCGGTCCGTCGGCGATCGGATCGCTGTACGGAAAACCGACTTCGATCAGATCCACCTGTTGCCGGGCCAATTCCAGAATCAGGTCGCGGGTGAAGTCGAGGTCGGGATCCCCCGCCGTGATGAACGGCATGAAGGCCATGCTGTTCTTCGCGTAAAGCTGGCTGAAAACGTCGGAAATCGAGGTCTGGATCGGCGACAAAGTGTCCTCGCGGCGCTCGGCCGAGCGCGGCTGGGGGAGACAAGACGGGTTCAGACCGCATGATCCAAGATTGCCGGGTCCCGTTCAAGCGGTGACGGCCAGATTCAGTGGTCGCAGGTGACCTTGCCGGGGGAGATGCAGGAGTCGTCAGGGACTGTCTGCCAGACCCTGCCCCGAGGGACTCGACACTGGCTGTGGGCGGGACCAACCCGCGGCTGCGCATCGGGTTCGCCAGGGACGGCCCGCTGGCTCCTCCGCAGGGGGAGAGGGGAGGGGACTCGGGAACGCCGGTTGACTGAGGCAGATTCCGAGGGCTCTCCAAGGTTGCCCACGAAATGGCTCAACCACCGGAGAACCCGTCGGATGTCACCCGCCGAGGGAAAACGTTACCGCCGGCGTTCCGACTCAGCCTTGTCGAGGTTTTCGCGATCGGTGAGGGTGATGTCGAGATTGACGTATTTGCCTTCGCGGAACACCACCATGCGGACACGACGTCCGACCGGAGTCAGGCTGACCATGTTGATCAGGTGGTTCTCGTCCTGCACTTCGGTGCCGTCGTAGGTTAACACGACATCGTCGACCCGCATCTGGGCACGATCGGCAGGGGTTTCGGGATTGACTCGCAGCACACGGGCCCCGCGCACCCGGTCGAGCTTGAGGGCCGCCGCCGCATTGACGTTGAAGTCGGGATCGAGCGAAACCCCGAGGTAGGCCCGCACCACGCGTCCCGTCGTCAGCAGTTGCTCGACCACTGTCCGGACCAGAGAGCTGGGGATGCTGAATCCAATCCCCTCATTCCCCCCACTGTTCGAGGCGATGGCCGAGTTGATTCCGACCACGGAGCCATACATGTCGATCAAGGGGCCGCCACTGTTCCCCGGATTGATCGCGGCATCGGTCTGCAGGAAGTCCTGATTCAGAATGTCGGTTGTTTCCGAAATCCGCAGGGCCCGTCGTCCCTTGGCACTGATGATGCCCAGAGTCGTCGATTGACTGAGCCCGAAGGGACTCCCCATCGCCAGCACGAGATGTCCAATTTCGAGTTTTTCGCTGTCACCCAGGCGGGCAGCCGACAGATCACGCTCCGCGAGGATGAGAACGGCGAGATCGGTCGGTCGATCTTCGAACTTGGCAACGGGGTGCAAAACCCGCTTGTCGTGCAGATGCACCGCAATGTCTGCGACGTCACTGCCATTCACAACGTGGCTGTTCGTCACGACAACGAACTGGCCGGTCTTGGCGGAGATAATGACCCCGGAACCGGTTTCGTCGGCCCGGCGACCGCGCAGTGTCTTCCTCTCGGTTTCGATATGAACGAGGCTGGGCCCCATCGTACGGATGATTTTTGCCAGCAACTCGCTTGAGCGGAGCAGCGGTGAGGCGGGGTCAGCGAGTTCTCGACGAGACCCATCGTTTCGATTGCCGCCGGAAAGATCCTGAGCTTCGACCGGGGGGGCGCGAAAGGCCGGCCACAATTCACGCCCCAGAATCAGAGACATCAGGCCCAAATTGGCCCACAGCAACAGCCGGGTTGATTGCGACATGAGTTCCCACACCCGGTCGCAATTCGCCAAAGACGAACTGCGACGGGGGTTCAGGTTGAGGATGCCGGCCCGGCAACCCCCCACGGCTCAAAAACCGACAGGGGTGGGAACCGACAGGGTTAATCGACTGGCACGTCGAGATCCCGGAAGGTCAGGTCGCGATCCGACAGACGCCCTTCATATTCGTAGAGCGACTCCCAGTTCTCGCTGAACCCCTCCCCCCGATCGGTCCGGCGTTCCTGACGCTGCCGACAGTCGATGCAGACAGTCGCATAAGGGAGTGCCTTCAGGCGGGCGATGGGAATCTGTTCCCCACACACCTCGCACTGTCCGTACTTCCCCGCCTTCAACAACTGCAGCGCACGCTCGATCTGTTCCAGTTCGCGGCTCTCGAAGGCCGCCAATTGAGAGTGCATCTCATTTTGGCTGTCGTCAAGCGCCGCGTCGGCCAGATCGCCTCCCAAATGGTCCGAAGAGGTCGAATCCTCCAGCTCCATCAACAATTGCTTGCGCAAAGCATCCCGCTTCGCCACCAAGCTTGTGTGCAACCGCAACAAAGCGTCTTTGCGAGCCATTCTCTATTCTCCTTCTCGATGACGTTCACACCGAAACGACATCAGTCCCCGACTCATTCTACGCGTCGACAATCGGTTCCACGGGAGAATTCCGCGATTCCCACCGTTCACCCGCTCTTGAAGACAACTCTCAACTGCAGAAGGTTCCTCAACTGAGGCAAAAAACTGAGGCAAAAAACATGCACTTGTGTCGGGAAAGCCCCCAGTCGCAGTGATGTTGCAGCCTAGATCCCGCGGCAGTCATGACCGGCAATCCCCACAGGAATCACCAGAACCACTCTCCGTTGGTCCCAAGACACTCGGGACAAAGGAGAGGTGGACAAATGGCATTGAGTGGGACTCGCATCTGTCCCCAGTGTCCTCAACGCATGTTCTTCGAATCTGGATCACCGCCCGCCCTTCCTTTTTCCGGAAAATGCACCAAGGTATAACGAACTCGCTGGTCTTGTCCGTTTCATCCGTTTGCCAACCCCCCTGGGACACCTCCTCCGACATGTCCTCTGTCCGCCAGGCGACTTTTCCAAAACTTCCCCTGTGGTTCGGTTTGGCCCTCTCTCTTTCGGCACTCGGAGGACCCCTGCCGGCCTTGGCCGAGCCTCCCCGCTGGATCTGGAACGATCCGGCGGCCGCCACCAACGCGGCCCGTGGCCGGGCCTACTTCCGACTCACGTTCGACGCTCCCGAGGTAGAGTCCGCCCGCATCGAGATTGCCTGCGACAACGTTTATGCCTTGTTTGTCAACAACGAGAAGGCCGGGGCAGGTGTCGATTGGCAGCAGCTCGATGCCTACGACATCACCCCACTGATCCGCAAAGGCCGCAATTCCCTCGCCGTCCTCACCGGTAACGGCGAACCAGGCCCCGCCGGTTTGGTGGTTCGTCTGACCTACCGTGACGCTGCAGGCCAGACCCACGAGGTCAATTCGGGCAAGGCATGGCGGACCAGCCTCAACGAGACTCCTGGCTGGCGTGAACCCGGTTTCGATGACACCTCCTGGGCTCACGCGGCCGAACTGGGGGCCCTGGGGATCGCCCCCTGGGGTCAGCTCAAGGTGGTCGAGCACGGGGCCGTCCGGCAGGAATTCGTCCGCAAGCCGCGTCCCGAGGGCCCGCTGCAGCTGCTCGATGGCGACCGGGTGGTGTTTCTGGGAGACACCCTCATCGAACGGGCTTCCCGCGACGATGTCTGGGAGGCGATACTGACGGCCCGATCTCCCGATCGACACATCACCTTCCGGAACCTCGGCTGGAGTGCTGACACTCCCGGCGGCGATGCCCGGGCCGGGTTTGGAACCGTCGAAGATGGCTACCAGCAGCTCAAGGCACACGTGCAGGAATGCCGGCCGACCGTCATTTTCATTTGCTACGGTTCGGCCTCTTCGTTCGACGGGGAGGCGGGTTTACCCCGGTTCGAAGCGGGGCTGCAGCGTCTGATCGACGACCTGCTGGTGACCAAGGCTGAACTTGTCCTCGTCTCGCCGCTGCGGCATGAATACCTGCCGAAACCGCTCCCCGACCCAGTCCAACACAACCGCGACCTCGAGCGTTACACCCGTCTGATCCAGCAGGTGGCGACCCGGCGCAAACTCCCTTTTGTCGATCTGTTCGATGGGGTGATCGGCACCAGCATGGTCCAGCCCGGGCAGTCCCTCACCGACAACGGTCTGCACCTGCGGGCCCGCGGTTACATGAAGCTGGCCCAGGTGTTCCAGGAACGCCTCGGCTGGAAAACGCCTCGTGCCACAGCCGAACTGGCCGCCTCTGGCAAGGTCGTGCGGCAAACCGCTCTGCGGATCGAAAACCCACGGTCTGTCGCTGCCGGAGGAGTCGAGTTCGACCTGAGGCTCGACCGGCTGCCCATCCCTGGTCCCGAGGGAGAGTCCGGGTTCCATCTGCAGGTGGACGGGCTGCCTGCTGGTTCCTGGAAGCTGGTGGCCGATGGAACCACCTGGGCTGTTGCTCCGGCGGAGAAGTGGCGGACGGGAGTTGCTGTGACCCAATCGGTCGAAGCGGCGCAATTCGAGTCGTTGCGCAAGGCGATCGTCGACAAGAACCAGCTCTATTTCCACCGCTGGCGGCCGCAGAACGAGACCTATCTCTTCGGCTTCCGCAAGCACGAGCAGGGGAACAATGCCCGTGAAATCCCGATGTTCGATCCCCTCGTCGAGGAACAGGAAGCCACCATCGCCAAGCTGCGTGTTCCCCCGTCGGTCCACTACCGGCTGGTGAAGGAATGAGGCTGGGCCTGGGGTAAGTCGGCACCGTCAGACGACTGGAGTACTGATTTCCCCCAGCCCATGGGCCGACGTCGGGTGGGGAGTCGATCTCCGTCGGTTCCGTTGCGTTCCTGTTGCGCTGGGGGAGAAGGACGGCAGGCCCTCCGCTCGTGTCGCCTCCGACAAATCTGCCTGTGGTCACTCTGGACCATGAGTCCTCCCATTCGGTCCCGATTGTGTGAGCCAGACTGTGTGAGCCAGACTGCCTGGGCACTGGGGCCGTGACCTTGGTTGGCAATTTTCCTCCGTCCATCACTCCGGCGAATCGTTTGTCGGCGAAAACGGATTGAGGCGATCGACTCCAACAGCCCCGTTGCGGCTGAGAGGCTTTCGGGTGCAGTGCCACACGGCGATCGCTCGCCAGTGAAGGGGTGACCAACCGACGCTGTGCAGGAGTGGTCGACTTGGCGGGTTCGCAGTCCGAGGGGAGACATGGCCGCCGACCGACGGCTTGCGGTGCCAATGGCCAGCACGGGCCACGATCGCTTCGAGCGGGATTTTTCCGCGGTGTCAGTGGGAAGCACTCGAACGCTGGTGTTCTACTCTGGGTTGATCCGGCAGGGGGCAAAAGAAACGGCCCCAGGCAACAGAGGTTGCCTGGGGCCGGAGTTCCGACGGGGTGGCTTGAGTGACCGGGAGCCCCTCACAGGGCCCCCCAACACCCTCATGGGCCCCACATCACTTGGCGGTCGCCTGCTCCTGCGGGGGCTTGGGAGGATCGAACGTCCGCAGCGCCTGGCCGTTGGCTCCGTTCCAGACCCGCAGCACGCCATCCTGACCGGCGGCGATCACAATCGTTTCCCGTTCCGAGGCAGCGGCCGCGTACATGTAGTCGGCCGAGCCTGGAAAGTTCCGCACATTGCTGCCGTTGTCGGCGGTGTGGAATCGCACGGTCTTGTCGCCGCCGCAGCTCACGAAGTTGCCGCCGCGACCCATGTATTGGATGGCGGTGACCTGCTTGGCGTAGCCCGCGATGGTCCGCTGCTGCTCCCCGGTCTCGACGCTCCAGACCTTGATGGCATTGTCGGCCCCGGCACTGGCGACCTGCTTCATGTCGCCCCGCCAGGACACACCCAGCACGTGGTTGGTGTGCCCTTCGAACGACTTCACCAGTTTCCCGGTGGCGACGTCGTGGATCTTCACGAACTTGTCGGCCGCTCCCGAGAGAATCTGCTTGTCGTCACGCGAGAACTGCAGGGCGAAGACCGTGTCGCTATGGGCGGTTTCGAGGTTTTTGACCGCAGCCTGAGAGGCGACGTCCCACAGGATCAACTCGCCCGAGCGGGAGGGATCGCCCCCACCGGTGGCCAGCAGCTTGCCATCATTGCTGAAGGCGAGGCTGGTGATGCGGTGAACCAGGGTCGAGTTGGCCAGATCGTCGGGGGTCTCTTTCTTGGGCCCCAACACTCCGGCCAGTTTCCAGGCGGGGTTCAGATCCCAGACCTTCGCCGCCTGATCATCACCGCCGCTTACCAGCGTGTGGATGTCGCCGAAGGCCAGGGCCCGCACGGGTGAGCCATGGGCATCGAGCACTTCCAGCGCGGCTCCGGTCTCGGCATCGAACGTGGCGATTTGACCCGCCTCGGTCCCGATCGCGGCAACTTTGCCATCGCGCGAGAAGGCGACGCTGCGGACCGGCTTTTCTTTCTCGGTGTTCTTGGCCTTGCCGTCGTTCAGGACCGCTTCCGCCGTCTTCTGCTGGGCGGTGCGCTGTTCCAGATCGACCTTCGACTTGGCCAGTCCGTCGGTCGCTTCCTTGACCCCCTTGTCGGCCTGCTCCAGCGACTTGACCGCGGCGTTCTTTTCGTCGTCGGCCTTCTTGGCGTTGGCCTGGGCGTCGGTCGCCGCCTTGTCGGCCGCCGTCTTGGCGTCCTGGGCGGTCTTCAGTGCGGCAGCGGTGTCGGCCATCTTCTTCTCGGCGGCCGCCTTCGCGTCCTGGGCCTTCTTCAGCTCTTCGTTCGCCTTGGCCAATGCCGTATCGGCATCCGCCTTGGCCTTCTTCAACCCCTCGTTGTTGGCGTCTTTGTTCAACGCTTCCTGGGCTTGGGCCTGGGCCTGCACGGCCGCCTTCTGGGCGGCGTCGGCATCGGTCAGCGCCTTGTCAGCCTTGGTCTTTTCTTCGACCGCCGCCTTGGCCGCAGCGTCGGCGTCGGCGAAGGCCTTGTCGGTCACCACTTTGGCATCGGCCTTGGCTTTGGCATCAGCCGCCATTTCGGTCGCCTTTTTCTCGGCGGCCGCTTTGGCTTCCGTTGCCTTTTTCTGCGCTTCGGTCCGCTCCCCCAACGCCTTTTCCGCCGCGGGCACCGCAGCCGTGGCCGCATTCAGGGCAGCTTTCGACTCAGCCTCGTCGGCTTCGAGGTGATAGACCCGCCGGGCCAGCCGCTTGTCTCCCTTCAGCTGAACGACCTGTTGGTTGTTGGCGGCATTCCAGAGGATGGCCATGTTGTTCACCCCCCCCGAGAGAATCCGGGTTCCCGTCGAGGAGACGGCCAGCGAGGTGACTGCGGCACCCTGGGCCAGCGAGGCCGCCTGGTTGCCATTCGCCAGATCCCACAGCCGCACCGTGCCATCCTCGCTGCCCGAGGCGACCCGCGCTCCCTGCGGAGGGACAATCGCCACGGCGTTCACCGGGCCACTATGACCGGCCATCTGCCGTTCGAACGCGAGGTTCTGCGACACCACCGTCTTGTCGGCCGAGCTGGAGATGATCTGCCGCCCGGTTTCTCCCGCCGAGGCAACCGCCTCAACCGCACCGCCATGACGAACGCCAATCTCTTCGAGCAGTCCCGTCTTGGCGTCGTGGACCACCACCTGATTGTTGGCCGTTCCCGACACCACCTTGGCGTTGTCGAGAGTGAAGGTCACGCTGCGGACCGGGGCGGTGAAGCCCTCCAGCACCGGCTTGGGGCCCCCCGCGCCATTGGCCGCCTGCCAGATCTTGACCTGGTTGTTCTCGCCGGCCGTCGCCAGGAACTGGCCATCGGCACTCAAGGCAAGGTCATGAATGGCCGCCCCGTGCGCCTGGGCCCACTGCTGGGCGCCATCCGAGACCTGGTAGCGACGCACATTGCCATCTGCGGCGGAGCTGTAGACCGCTTCGCCTCCGGGGGCGTATGCCAGGCCGGTAATCGCCTGGGTGTTCCCGGCGAGAGCCCTCTCGAGGGGAGGTTCGGCAACGTCGGCTTTGAACAGGGCAATGCCCCCATCGCTGAAGCCAGCGGCGACCTGGGTCCCCGCGGCATTCCAGGCCACTGCGGTGACGGGGTTCGGAATGTCCTTGGTAATCACGACCGCCTGGCCGCTGGCGATGTCCCACAGCCGGACCGACTTGTCGGCTCCGGCGGAGGCAATCTTCGCCGAGTTGGCGTGAAACGCGACCGCATTCACTGCTCCCGTGTGACCGGCCAGTTGCTTGGCAACCTTGCCGGTGGCGAGATCAATCAGGGTGATCTTGCCGTCCGCTTCGGCGAGGGCGAGCGTCTTGCGGTCGGGGCTGACCCGCACGAACGGCACTGGGGCCGCGGCGGTTGACAGGGAAGCAGCTGCGCTGGGGGAGGTGAAGACCCGCAGCAGGTTGTCGGCACATCCGGCAATGACCTTGGTGCCATCAATCGTCAAGGCGATGGCATGGACGGCTGCCGGTGTTTCGAGACGGCCGGCGGGGGTGCCGTCGGCGAGGTTCCAGCCCCGAATCGACTTGTCATGCGAGGCCGAGTACAGCTTGGTTCCGTCTGGCGAGAACGCGAGGCTCGACACCGTGGCGGTATGCCCCGCCAGAGTCTTGACCGGGTTGGCGTCCCCTGCCTTGAAGATCTTGATCGAGAAATCGGCGGCCGCGGCGGCGATCCATTGTCCATCGGCGCTGATGGCGACCGAGGGGACCACACCCCCGCTGGCGGGCAGAGCCACCCGTTGCCAGTTGTCGGGACGGGCCCAGAGTTTCACCTCTCGGAAGCTGCCCGAGGCAATCATGTTTCCCGTCGGGCTGATCGCCAGGGAGTGGACGTAGTCGCGGTGCGAGGCTCCGGGCTCGTACATCGGCTTGCCGTTGTACTGAATTGCGGCCAGTGCGGGATCGCCCAGTTCCGACAGAGTCTCCCCGGTGGGCACGTGATAGAGCACCACTTTGTTCCCCCGTCCGGCGACGGCGTATTGCCCGTCATGGCTGAGGGCCACCGAGTAGATCGGGTGAACTCCCTTGGGAAGGGGCTGCCAGTTGATGGCGCTGCCTCCGGTTCCCGCTCCGGCGTTGGCCCCTTCCAGAATCCACTGCCTGAGCAGCCCCAGTTCTTCGGGAGTGACGGCTGCCGCCTCCACCTTGTTGGGAAGGGGGGGCATGGCCGGCCCGGTACCGCGGGACGACATGGTGTACAGCAGGCTCTTCGCAGGATCCTTGGCCACCACCGAGGGACCACGTTTGCCCCCCTTCAGAATGGCCTTCACATCCTCCAGCACCAGCCCATTTTCGTTGATTGCCACGTTGTGGCAGGCGAGGCACTTGGCGTCGAGGATGGGGTAAATGTCCTTTTCGAAGTCGATCGGTCGGTTCAGCTTCGGTTCCACCGGCTGAATGGCCTTCAACTCGGTGGTTTCCTGGGCCGGGCACAGGCCGGGCGAGATGCTGGCAAGTCCCAGCAGGAAGGCACCGATCCAAGTCTGGCGACGCATGAAGGGAGACTCCGTGATCAGGGAAGAGAGAATTCGGGGTGGGGGGAAAAACCCGCGTGGTTACTGCTGCACATTGAGAGCGATGGGCTGATCGATGGCGCTCTGGCCGTCGAACTCCATCGATGCCCGGACCACCAGATTGGGCAGTTGGCCCATCGTGGCGTCACCGGCGGCCTGGATGACGAGGGTTCCCTCCGTCTTGTCGGCGGGAATCACCACGGGAGCGGCCGAGAGCCCCGCGACGTTCGGGGGAAGGGGGAGCGAAAGCGTCACCGGACCCGAGAAGCCATTCGCCCGCGTGAGGGTGACCTTCGCCTCGACCGTGGCACCCCGCTTGAGGGCACCGCCATTGGCGACCGCAACGGCCAGGGTTCCCGGCGCTGGACGAACCGTGACCTGAATACCCGCCGCGGGGGGGAAGACGTTGGGCGTCGTGGGCTTGGCGGCATTGGCCGTGTCGGTTGCCTTCTTGTCAGCCGCGGCTTTGGCGGCGGCGGCGGCCTTCGAAGCCGCGTCGGTCTCAGCAGCCAGTTTGTCGGCCGCAACTTTCTCTTCAGCGGCTTTCTTGGCGGCGGCATCGGTGTCGACCGCCGCCTTGTCGGCGACCACTTTGGCGTCGGCCGCCTTCTTCGCCGCCTCGGCGGTATCGGCCGCCTTCTTGTCAGCCGCCACCTTGGCATCCTGGGCTTTCTTCAGCGCCTCGGCCGCCTTGGCGACATTGGCGTCGGCATCCGCCTTGGCCTTCTTCAAGCCGTCGTTGTTGGCGTCTTTGTTCAATGCCTCGACCGCCTTCGCCTGAACGTCGAGAGCCGCTTTGTGAGCCGCGTCGGCGTCGACCACCGCTTTGTCGGTCACCACCTTTTCGTCCGCCGCAGTCTTGGCCGCCGCGGCGGTGTCGACCGCCAGTTTGTCGGCGGCCACTTTCGCATCGGCCGCCTTCTTGGCTTCGGCCGTGGTGTCGGTCGCCTTCTTGTCGGCCGCCACCTTGCCATCCGCCGCCTTCTTGGCGAGTTCGGCCTTTTCAACGGCGGTCTTGTCCGCCGCTTCTTTTTCCTTGGCCGCCGCGGCGGCCGCCTCAGGATTGCGGCTGTAGCTCACCTGGGCCGTTCCCTGCAGGAAGAAGGTCGTACTGCCGACCGCCACATTGTTGGGAAGATAGATGCGGTAGACTCCAGCCGCCTCCCCCTTGGGAATCGGCTTGTTCTCGACCTGGGCGTTCGCCAGAGGGGCGACGAAGTTGAGGGTCACCGGGTTGTCGAACCCGGCCCGCTTGACCACCGAGATGGGAATCAGAATCTGACTGCCGGCGTTCACGCTGAACTTGACGGCGTCAGTGTTGATCTGGAACGGAGCAACTTCCTTCAGCACCGCGAGGGCCACCTGATGAGCCACTCGCGACTCGGCGGCCTGCTGCGCACCGGGGTTGCCGTTCCAGACAATCGTGCCGCCGCGGGCTTCCCGAGCCACTTCCGGAGCCTGGTCCCGCTGTTGTCGGGCCGTCTGCACCGCGGCATTCGAATCGACAATCTTCTTCTCACCGGCAGTCCGGTTGTCGGTGGCCGTCTTGAGAGCCTCGGTCGCTTTGGCCACCGCCGCGTCGGCATCGGCCTTGGCCTTCTTCAAGCCCTCGTTGTTGGCGTCTTTGTCGAGCGCTTCCTTGGCCTTGGCGGCCGCTTCGGTCAGGGGTTTCAGCGCCGCTTCGGCGTCGGTGACAGCTTTTGCCAGGGCGGGCAGAGCCTGCACGGCCGCGAGGCGGGCCGCTTCGGCATCGGCGAGCGCCTTCAACTGGGCGGCGCTCGCCACCCGCGCCCGGCCGACAATCTTGATCGGACCGGCGAAATCAGCCGCATTCTCAGCCGATTTCAGCACCAGCATTGCCGAGTTGACCCCCGGGCCCAGGATGGCCCCGGTGGTGGTCACTCCCGCCGGCAAGCCCTCGGCGGTGACCACAATGTCTCCCGCGAAACCATCCCGGCGGTGAGCCATCACCATCAGGTGGGCCGAGTCTCCCTTCCGCAGCGAAACCTCCCACGTCGAGGGTTGTGTGTTGGGGTCGGGATTCGGAAAGACCGGCATCGCCACGAGGCGGAAATCGGGGGTCTCACGGCGAACGGCCAGCCGATACACCATCGCTGCATCGCCGCGGTTCTCGAAGTACCGGTCACGCACCGTCAGACGGTAGGCTCCGTCGGCGGGAACGGCAAAGCGATACACCGGGTCATCGGTCGCGGTGTTGAACAAGGCCCCCCCGAGGTTCAACGGGTTGTCTTCCCCCGCCGTCACGCGGGTGAGGGTCTCCATTCCCTTGTCGTCCACCTTGACCGAGTCGAGGGCGAACGTGGGGTCGGAAGGATTGCCATTCCGCTGACCAAACAGCTCAATCGTAAAGACCTCGCCCGCTTTGGCCTCAAACTGGAACAGGTCCGTATCGCGCCGGTTCTGGAACTGCCCGGTGACCTCCACGGGAACCGCAATCTTCTGCACCTGGGCAACCGTGTCATTCGGTTCCACCTCGAGCAGGGTTGTGGGGGCCGAGGAATAGAAGATCTCGACCGGCGTCGCCGAGCCGTTGGCTCCGCGATAGACGTAGCTGAACGCATCAACCCCCGACGCTTCGGGGCGCACGCTGGCCGCCGGGTTGAACTGTGTGGGGTCTCCCGGCAGGCCAATGCCCGCCTTGATCATCTCCAGCGGACGGCCGTCGGCCCCCTTCAGCGGGGCGGGTTGTCCGCCGGGCAAGTTCGATCCGTACACGGTGTACTCCGCGGTCGACCCGGCCACACCCGAGGCAGGCAATACAAACTCCACCCGGGGACCGTCGTGAATCTTCAGCTGGTAGCCATACTCGGCACTCCCCGCGAAGACCCGGTCGTACACGCGCAACAGATAATCGCCGGCAGCGGGAGCGGTAAAATCCACCACCAGGTCCGACCGGCCCACCTGAGCGCGCCGCAGCAGCCGCCGATTGCCGCTGTACAGCTCCACCACCGGTTCCATCCGCGAGTCGACCCGTCCCGCGCGCGCTTCCACCACGATCCGTTTCCCGGCGGGGAGCGTCAGCTTGTACCAGTCCACATCCGAGGCGGCGTCCGACCGGGCGAAAATCACGGAGTTCAGCTCGGCAACCATCGCCTTGTCGGCTGCGTTGTTCGGCTCTGTCTCAGCCACCGCCTTGCGGTCGACCACCGTGAAGGTCCGCGGGTTGCTCAGGCCAAACAGCCCCTTCACCCGCAGGTCGTAAACCCCCGGAGGGACGTCCCCCGCAATGGTGATCACAAACGCATTCGCAATCGGCTGGGGCTTCCCATCGATCATCTGGGTCTTGGGGGCCGCGGTGATTCCGGGGTGGTTGAACACCAGCCCCGTCGCCTCATCGAGGTCGGTCCCCGCCACGATCACTTCCGCCGGCTGACCGGCCTGCCCGCCGGCGGGATGCAGCGAAGCGAGCCGCGCCTGGGGCAGTTGGGCCATGCTCAGGTGGGGAGCCACGGCCCCGGCGGCCAACAGCGAGAGGGTGGCCAGAGGTACCCCCCACGGGCGTCCCCGTCGCGAAACACTGCCCAAGGCCAAGTCCTGAGAACCGGGGAACTGCATGGCACGTCCTTCCTGCAAGGTTGCGGGGGGGAAAGCTCAGTCGTGTTGCCCACGGCTGGGCTGCCAGGGCCGACAGGGTCGGGTTGTCGAATGAGGTGGGAAAGTCAGGACTCGGTCCATCGGCTTCGCCGGGCTCTTCCGAAAGTGCCTCGCGGGAGGACTCTGGGGAAGGGCGAAGTGTCTCAATCTGGTGGGAGGATGCGGGTTAAACACACATCGCTGACTTTCGATTCTAATCCGACAGGGGGGCGGTGGCAAAGGTTCCGGGGGGGGCAGGGGACTGCAGCCCGGGGGACTCTGTGCTCGTACTCTTGCCGTTACAACCGACGCATAGGACATGGCCGCCACATTCCGCCCCGATCCCGGACGACTGCGCCCTGGCGACGCCAAGGGAACAGTCCCCCTCACAGGACTCCCAGGTCTCGCTAAGACCACCGGCTGTCTGATCGCTGGTCGAGTTTGGCAGTCCTCGCGGACACGTCCCTTTCGGGGCGGTCAAGCGAATCCGATCCCCGGGTTTCGAAACTGTGATGACCGATGTGTCCCTGTCCACAGGTTCCTCCCCCCGGACCCACCTGCACTCGAACCCCTGTGGCCGGATTGATAAAGTGAGGTCTCTCCGGTTCCCCGCCCCGCTTTCCCGCCGCCGCCCCGCCCCCGCACTCTGCGTTTGGCGGCCCGCACTTTTGGGGTGTGTTGGACCCTGTTTCCCTTCTTCTGAGCATCACCGTATGACGACCGATCCCGCCGCACCCGTCTCTGAGACCCCCACCTCCCCTTCGCCGCAGGCGGTCGCAACGCTCGCTGCGGTTGAGGCGGCGGGAGCGGCCGGAAAACTCACCCCCGCCGCTGTCACCAATCTGCGGCGCTGGTTGACCGAAACCGGTTACCGCGACTCGGTGGGGGCCATTGCGACCCTGGTGCAGGGGCAGAAATTCGACGAACTCGAGGCCTTGTTCTGGGAGGTCATTCCGTTCGGAACCGGGGGCCGTCGAGGGTTGATGGCCGAAATTGGATCCGCGACGGTCAACGCCCGCACTGTAGCCGAGTCGGCCAGCGGCATCGCCACGTACCTGGCCCGCGTCAAGGGCGGACCGGGCGGACGGGCCGTCGTCGCCCACGACACCCGACTCCGCTCCCGGGAATTCGCCGAGCTGACCGCGCGGGTGTTCGCAGCGGCCGGGTTGCAGGTCAGTCTGTTTGACAGCCACCGCTCGACCCCCGAGCTGTCGTTTGCCGTCCGATATCTCAAGTGCGACGTCGGGGTCATGATCTCGGCTTCGCACAATCCTCCGTCCGACAACGGGGTGAAGGCTTACTGGTCGAACGGCGGCCAGGTGCTCCCCCCGCACGACAAGGGGATTATCGAATGCGTCTATCAGTCGAACGAGATTGCACTGGTCGACTTGAACGAGGCGATCACGGCCGGACAGATCACCCTCATTGGTGAAGACATCGATGACGCCTACATCCGTGCGGTCGCCCGTCTCAGCCTGTCGTCGCACCGCAAGCTGAAGGCGCTTTACTCTCCCCTGCATGGCGTGGGGGAAACCTCGGTCTACCGGGTTTTGGAAGAGGCAGGGTTCGAGGGGGTTGCGATCTTCGAACCCCACCGGGCGGCCGATGGCAACTTCCCGAATGTTCCTCAGCAGTTGCCCAATCCCGAGCGGACCGCGGTGTTCGATCCCCTGATTGAGGCGGCCCGCGAGAGCAAGGCCGACCTCGTCCTCGCCAGCGATCCGGATGCCGATCGGCTCGGGGTGGCTGTCCGCGGCAAGAAGGGAGAGTACGTTCCTCTCACCGGCAACCGGATCGGTGTGCTGCTGGCCGACTATGTGCTTCGCAAGCGCAAGGCCAACGGTTCGCTGGGCAAAGGGAGTTTTGTGGTTGAGACCCTGGTCACCACTCCGCTCATCGCGGCTGTGGCCGAGAGTTATAAAGTCAAGGTCCACCGGGACCTGTTGGTTGGTTTCAAATACATCGCCCAGGTGGTCGACAAAGAGGGCTCGGAGCGGTTCCTGCTGGGGTGCGAAGAGTCGCTCGGTTATCTGGCCGGCGGCTACGCCCGCGACAAAGACGCCGCGATCGCCGCGTTGTATTTGTGCGAGTACGCGGCCGAGTTGAAGAGTGAGGGGCGCGACCTTCTGCAGAGGCTCGAAGAGCTGTGGACGCAGTACGGCTACCATGTCGAGTCGCAGCGGTCCGAGACCGCCCAGGGGGCGCGCGGCAAGGCACTCGTCGAGCAATTGCTCAAGGCCTTCGCCGAGACACCCCCCACCGAGCTCGCGGGGGTGAAGCTGGCCCGTGTGCGCGATTACTCGCGGCATGAGATTCGCCGGCTGCCCGACAACACCTGGGCGGCCGAGTTGCCCAGTCCCCAGGGAGATCTGGTCTTCTTCGAGTCGGAACCGGGCGAGTTTGAAGTCAGCTTCGCAGTGCGTCCTTCGGGAACCGAGCCCAAGATCAAGTTTTATTTCTTCGCCCGGCAGACCGTGGCCCCCGAGGCCAAGCTGGACCCGCTGCGTCAGGGTGCCGACACCAGGCTGGCGGCGGTGGAAGAGGCATTGTCGGCCTGGGTCCGGCAGGTGTGGCAACAGGGATAACCGGCTCACGGCCGAGTCCCGGGAGACGGGACGTTCCGGCGTGGAGGGTTCGGGGAAGCGGAAAGGTCTGGCATGGCATGGTTCCAGCGACAGGTAGTGCCGTACCTGCAGGTGTGCCGGTTCGCGGCGGTCTTCACGGCCATCGCCGACATCGCTGCCGGTTTGGCACTGACGGGGCGATTGCAGCCCTGGCAGGGGTGCAATCTCTGGCTGCTGTTGGCCACCGTGGGGCTGTACCTGGCCGGGATGGCCTGGAACGACTATTTCGACCGCGAGATTGACGCGGTCGAACGTCCGCGCCGTCCCATTCCCTCGGGGCGGGTCTCTCTGCCGGGGGCCCGGCGCTTCGCGACGGGGCTGATGCTGTTGGGGGGACTGGGGGCGGCGGCAGCGGAATGGCAGACGGGCCAGAGGGGGCCCGTGCTGGTGGCCGTCCTTCTCACGGTGGCGATCCTCTGGTACGACGTGAGCGCCAAGAATCATGCATGGGGGCCCGGGGTGATGGGGCTCTGCCGCTTTCTGAACCTGATCTTGGGGGCCAGCCTCGGGTTGTCCCTGGGGACGGCAGTTTGGGATGCCGAACGGCACGGATGGGGAGGAGAGTGGCTCCCGTGGCTGGTCGCGGCGGGGAACGGAATCTATATCGTGGGGGTGACACTGTTTTCGCGGAATGAAGCGGGGCAAAGTCCGAGGGGGAAGCTGATACGGGCGCTGGTGGTGGCGAATCTGGGGTTGCTGCTGTTGGGGGTCACCCATGGGTTCTGGCCGCGCGAGCCGGGCGTCGCCACCGTGGCGGGACGCTGGGGCGCGTGCCTGCTGTGGGGGGGGATTGTGGCATTGATCAACCGGGTGGCATGGGGGGCGATCCAGAATCCCGCGCCTCAACCGGTGCAGTTGACGATTCGGACGATGCTGACATCGCTGATCCTGCTGGACGCATTGGTGGTGCTGCAGGCGACCACCGGCCCCTGGTGGGCGCTGGGAGTCTTGTTGCTGCGGTACCCGGCCCAATGGATTGGCCGAAGGTTGGCCATCACCTAAACCCGCCCGGCGTACAATCGGTTTCCAGCCTGATAGGCATTCGACAAACGGGAAGATCGTCGCCACGGCCGTCCGTAGGATCGGTTTTCAACCTGTCCGTGAATGGACGTGGTTGGGCAGGACTGGTGTTGCGTGAGACGCTGGGCCGCGTCGTGCTGTCGGCGGATTCGGGGGACACCCGGGGGTTCGACAAACTGGAAGTTCGTCGCCACGGCCGTCCGTAGGATCGGTTTTCAACCTGTCCGTGAGTTGACGTGGACGATCGAACGGAACGTGCCCCAAATCTCCCGGCAATCTCCCGTTGCGTACGTGGGCCGGTGCGCAATGACGCTGGGCCACGCCGTGCTGTCGGCAACGCGGGATCACACTTGGGAGGTGAACAGGTTCGAAAACCTATTCTACGGACGGGCGGACGCCTTTAGACAGCGTCGATCTGGTGGGCGATGCGGAGCAGGCGGCGGACTTCTGCGAGGTGGTCCCGCAGGTCGGCCGGGGTGTGCCGGCCGCGTTCGATCAGCCCCTTCTCGAAGTGCTCCAGAACCAGCGCTTCCGACCCCTCTTCCGCTTCCAGACTCAGCAGCAAATGGCACGTCGCGAGATTTGGTTTAATAAAGCGGAATCCCTGCAGGTCGAATTCCTTGAGCCGGGCTTCGCCCCGGGCGACCCGGGCGCGGAGTGATTCGAGCGCCTGGGCCGGGGTCGGCGTGGACCGTGGGGCGGGGTCCGGGGAGCGTGAAAGCTCGGTGGGTTGCGCCGCGGGGGGGTTGCTGTCGGGGACCGGAGCGGAGGTGAACGCCTCCGGTCGGGGCGGTCCCGCCGGTTTCTTCCGGCGTTTGGGGACGGCCGGGCCGAGCAGGGGGGGACGCTCGGCTTCCGGGATCGCTTCGCGTTTTTTGATGTCGTCCCACTCGCCGATGACCTGCCGCATGCCCGAATCACTGTCGGGGCAACTTTCGAAGTCGTAGCCGAAGT
>Ga0315904_10001028_pt1 | contig 44202 bp, 34 predicted proteins | sample LakEriMetagenome_6_FD_203529 | JGI IMG/M metagenome (GOLD analysis project Ga0315904, IMG submission 203529) | Freshwater fungal communities from buoy surface, Lake Erie, Ohio, United States - Buoy 12 MA120 | ecosystem: Environmental > Aquatic > Freshwater > Lake | place: USA: Lake Erie, Ohio... | reverse complement strand
GGAGTGGGTAATGGAGTTGGATTTGATTATTTAAATGGACCAAGTTCCAGAAAATATGGCTTTTCTGTAAAAGTTACATTCTAACAATCTTAAATCAAAAAAAATGAAAAAAAATAAATTGTATATTAAACTTATACTAGTTTTAAGTTTATTTATCGGTTCATCGTGTGAAACACTTGAACTAGATAAATCAAAAGATCCTTTTAGTCTTACTCCTGATCAAGCAACAGTAGAAGGATTATTTAATGGAATTCAAGAGGATTTTGTAAGGCAGATTGAAGGAGATGCAGATTATAGCTCAGGCGATAATTGGCAATCGGGAGGTGCAACAAATGGCGATGGTTTGTCGCTATTTGGTGGACAATTAACAAGAATGTATGCATTGACTAATTCTGGCGGGACAAGCTATGCATCTGCATTTTTACCATCTGACTCTGATGATGAGTGGTTAAATGCTTACAGTGGCATACTATTAAATATTAGAAGAATGACACCATTAGCAGAATCCGAAGGTAAAACTCATCATATTGGAATTGCACAATTTATAGAAGCCTATACTATGACAGCAATGGTAGATTTTTATGGGGATGTCCCTTATAGCAAAGCCATTCAAGGCGCTGATAATTTCAACCCTACTGTTGATTCTGGAGCCTCAATTTATGCTGCTGCAATAGTATTATTAGACAAAGCTATTGAAAACTTTAATAGCGAGGCCACTGTAGATCCTTTAAATGATTTATTCTATGATAATGATTATGATAAATGGGTAAAAGCTGCCAATACACTCAAAATGAGATTATATGTACAAACAAGATTAGTTGACAGTGATGCTATCTCTAAATTTAATGCAATAGTTAATTCAGGCGATTACATTAACAGCTCTGAAGATGATTTAGTATTCAATTGGGGAGGAACAAGTCCTTCAAATCCTGATAATCGTCATCCTAGATATGGACTAAACTATACCGCAACGGGTGCTAGTGATTATTTATCAAACTGGTTTATGGGTACAATGAATAATTTGGAAGACCCAAGAATACGATACTACTATTACAGACAACAAGCAGCTGTACCTGGTCAAGAAATAGCTCCAAATGAGGCTTTTCTTCCTTGTTCTTTAACATCGGCTCCTTCACATTATATTGCAGGAGGATTTAGTTTTTGTAATTTACCAAATGGGTATTGGGGAAGAGATCATGGAGACGGCAGTGGCTCACCAGCTGATGGATTTTTAAAGACCACCTATGGAGTATATCCTGCTGGAGGAAAATTTGATTCTGATAAATTTACTAAAATTTCTTCAACAGCCGGTGGTAAAGGAAAAGGAATAACCCCGATCCTTTTAGCGTCTTGGGTAGATTTTATGAAGGCTGAAGTGGCACTCATTCAAAACAATCCAGGTTTAGCTAAAACAGAAATGTTAAATGGTATGAACAAGTCTATAAGTAAGGTTAAATCATTCGGTTCTTTAGATCCAGATTTAGATTCAGATTTTGTGCCTTCTGATTCAGATGTTTCTGATTATACAGACTTTATTAGTTCAAGTTGGGATTCAGCAGATGATACAGGGAAATGGAATATCTTTGGTGTTCAATACTTTATAGCTGTATATGGCAATGGAATTGAGTCCTATAACTTCTATAGAAGAACTGGCTATCCAACCAGCTTACAACCGATGTTGTTGCCAAGTCCAGGAGGTTTTATGAGATCCTTATATTACCCATCAAATGCAGCTAACAACAATTCAAATATAGTTCAAAAGCCTAACCAATCGGTTCCTGTCTTTTGGAATACAAATAGTTCACCTATAGCAAACTAAAAAAATGAAAAAAATGAAAAATATTTTAAAAATATTTCTATTTTCTTTTGCAGTCCTACTCATTTCAAATTGTAGTACTGATGACAAAATAATAGATACGGTCTTTGACGATGTTCAAGAAGGTGCGATATTAAGAACAATTAAAGTCAATCAAGCCACTTTTGATTTTAATGATAAATCTTCAAAATGGTCTGTGACACTTGAAAAACAAGGAGCTGAGTTTTCAGAAATAAAAATATATGCAACTCATAGTTCTGAAGGTGTAGATTCTGATGAAGTTTTTGTAAAGTCAATTCCTGCCTCAAGTTTTACTCCAACTGGGTTTAATAATTATCCTAGAGGAGAAGTATCAGCTACACTACAAGAAACCTTGACTGCATTAGAACTTTCAGACGGGGATTTTACACCTGCAGATAAAATTAATTTGAGGTTAGAATTAATATTGACTGATGGTAGAAAATTTTCAGTAGATGATAATTCTCCAAGGGTTACAGGAGGCTCCTATTTTTCATCGCCATTTCAATATTCTGTACAGTTTTCTTGTCCTTTAGAGAACGCTTCAATTTTTAACGGTAATTATGAAGTAACTGTTGATGCTTGGGCTGATTATGCTCCTGGTGACATTGTTCCTGTTGTATACGATCCTGCAAACGGCCTACTAAATTTCAGAATAATGAATACTGCAAATCCTTACTTAGTAAATTTTGATACAACATATTTGATTGTGACAGTTAATCCTGCAGACGGAAGTGTTACAGTTACTTCAAATGAAACTTGGGATTATGGCGGAGGATTTACTACAAACGTAACTGGAGATGGAAGTATTGGTTCTTGTACTGGTGATATCAATCTTAAATTAGATTTTAGTGGTTCATCTCAGAATCAAGCCTTATCATTGGTAAAAGTAGTTGATTAATTTAACAATCTAATTTATTACCAAAACCATCCGCCTTGGCGGATGGTTTTTTTTATATATTTGCCCAATGGAAAAAGAAAATTTAATTTTTGGAATACGAGCTATAATTGAGGCTATACAATCTGGTGCAGCTGTTGATAAAGTTTTCATACAAAAAGAAGCTTCTGGTGAATTAATGAAAGATTTGATGAAAGTCATGAAGCGTTTTGACATCAACTTCTCTTATGTTCCTGTAGAAAAATTAAATCGTTTAACGCCAAATAACCATCAAGGTGCTGTAGCAAGTATTTCTCCAATTGGTTTTATAGAATTAGAGCATTTGGTCGATTCTACTTTAGCATCTGGAAAAGCACCCTTGTTTCTAATTTTAGATCAAATATCTGATGCTCGAAATTTTGGCGCTATAATTAGAACCGCAGAATGTACTGGTGTAAATGGAATTATTGTTCAAAAATCAGGTTCGGCACCCGTAAATGGGGATACTGTTAAAACTTCTGCTGGAGCCGTTTTTAATGTTCCTATCTGTAAAGTGGAACATATTAAGGATGCTATTTTTTACCTTCAAGGCTCTGGAATTAAAACCGTTGCGGCTACTGAAAAAACCGAACAAACCATTTATGACGTTGCTTTAAATGAACCTGTAGCTATAATTATGGGAAGTGAAGATCGTGGAATTAATCCCTCTGTTCTGAAAATTGTTGATGAAAAAGCAAAATTACCTATGTTTGGAACTATTGGTTCGCTAAATGTTTCCGTTGCTTGTGGTGCTTTTCTATATGAAATTGTAAGACAAAGAAGCTAAAAAATTATTCCTTCCTTTTTATAATATATTTATTTTCCAGACTATCATATTCTACAAGATATTCTGAAGAACTGGAATCAATATTTGATATAGATTCTTCAACAATCTCCGGTTTAGGTAAATTAACAAAATTTCCATTTTCGTCAAATCGTTGCATAAATTTATCCGTCTGAGGGTCATAGTCTGGTTGTTCCCATTCATAGCGAATTAACTTTTTATAATCGGTCGTTTTAAATAGTACAGAAAATGCAAAACCTGTTATTAATCCAGCCAAGTGTCCTTCCCATGAAATACCTTCCTCTACATGCGGGAAAACATACCATATCATACTCCCATAAAGCATAATTACAAGTAGAGACAACGCAACTAAACGATAATATTTTGTTCGAATTCCTTTAAAAAATATAAAACTTACTAAAACATAAATTAATCCACTAGCACCAATGTGATACGATTCTCTGCCTATTATCCATGTTAGAATCCCTGAAAATAAAATTCCGTATCCTAAAATCGGAATCGACTGTTCTCTATAAAAATAGCGTAAAGCGGCCAATAGAATCAATAATGGGATTGAATTGTTATACAAATGCTCTATATTTCCATGAATAAACGGACTTGAAACCACCCCGATTAGACCAAAAAAAGTTCTCGGATAGATACCAAACTGTTCTAAATCTATATTGAATTTAATTCCTGCCCAAAAAACTATCCATAAAAAAAGGACAAACAAGAACGGAATTGTTATGACCGAGGAGGAGAATTTAAAATGGTTATCGTTCATGTTGAGATCTGTTATTGTATAAAAGAATCAAAAATACAACCAAAAGCATTTTAATGCTATTTTGTCAGGTTACCAACTATTTTAAGTATCCTTTTTCAAGATTTATATACTAAAATCTTTTGTAAATTTACATTCAAATAAATTCCTAGATGGAAGCACCATTAGCAGAAAGAATTAGACCGCAAAAATTAGAAGATTATATCAGTCAACTCCACTTGGTTGGACCTAATGGTTCCTTGACACAACAAATTGAGAAAGGTCTTATTCCATCATTGATTTTTTGGGGCTCACCGGGAACAGGCAAAACCACATTAGCAGAAATTATTGCTAAAGAATCCAAACGCCCTTTCTATGTATTAAGCGCTATTAATTCTGGAGTTAAAGATGTTCGGGAGGTAATAGAAAAAGCAAAACTCAGTGGCGGACTTTTCACAGCAAAAAATCCAATTCTATTTATTGATGAAATTCATCGTTTTAGTAAATCACAACAAGACTCACTTTTGGCTGCTGTAGAAAAAGGATGGATTACTCTCATTGGTGCTACAACTGAAAACCCAAGTTTTGAAGTAATTCCAGCTCTATTATCTCGATGTCAGGTATATGTTTTAAATCCGTTTACAAAATCTGATTTAGAAACATTACTTGAACGTGCCATGCTGACGGATGTAATTCTGAAAGAAAAAAAAATACATTTAAAAGAAACCGAAGCACTACTTCGACTGTCCGGTGGTGATGGACGTAAACTACTAAATATTTTTGAACTTGTTGTAAACTCCTCTACAGAAGATGAAATCAGCATCACCAATGAAAAAGTTTTAGGATTAGTGCAACAAAACACTGTCCTTTATGACAAAACTGGAGAGCAACATTACGATATCGTTTCTGCTTTTATTAAATCCATTCGAGGGAGTGACCCTAATGGTGCTGTCTATTGGCTTGCCCGAATGATAGAAGGCGGAGAAGATGTAAAATTCATTGCCCGACGCATGTTAATTTTATCTAGCGAAGATATTGGCAATGCAAATCCTACCGCTTTTATTATGGCGAACAATACTTTTCAGGCTGTATCAACCATTGGCTATCCTGAAAGCCGAATTATTTTGAGTCAATGTGCTATTTATTTAGCTACTTCACCTAAAAGCAATGCCTCTTATATGGCCATTGGAAACGCTCAACAAATGGTAAAAGAAACTGGCGATTTATCAGTTCCTATTCATTTGCGAAATGCTCCAACAAAATTAATGAAGGAATTAGGGTATGGTGAAGAGTACAAATATTCACATGATTATCCCAATAACTTTGCTGATCAGGAATTTCTACCAAACGAAATTTCAAATACTGTTTTTTATAATCCTGGAAATAATAGTCGAGAAAATAGCACTCGCGAATTTTTAAAAAACCGATGGAAAGACAAATACAAGTACTAGTTTAAATTCACTATAGAAATTAATTCTGAAACCAACTTATTGTCTTTGTAATATTCAAAATACCAACCCATTCCTTTACGAATCAACATTCCGCTTACGTCACCTTTGGAAGCAATATAAGAATCTGGAGAAGATGTTTTAAAAATTGTCATTACATATTGTGGAATATTTGTATTGTTGGTCAATAATTGAAAGCCATGCTCAAAAGGTTTTGCGAAAAGTGGTTCTGAAAAGGAAACTTCAGTTTTAAAACTCTCTTTTGAAATTGATTCTTGTATATATGGCTTTCCAATAATCCCTAAACTCTTGCTAGATGGTTGAAATTTATGCTCTTTCAAAACATCAAAATTATTGAATGCCATTCGTAATGCTTCGTTATAAGCAACTTTAAACTCTTTGGCTCTGCTTATTCCCTCAGGAGAAGTATACAAAATGGTATTTTTACAATCTTTCAATTGTATTTTAAGCTTTGTGGTAAAAAGACCATTATTGGCAATAACATCAACATATATTTTATTGCAATTAAAATCCACAAAATCCTTGGGTAAATTTTCAGTATCTAAATAGGCCACAAAACCGAATTTTTCCATGAATAATTTAGATAAAGTATTCAACTGATATTGATTCTTTTCTTTTTGAAAACTAAACTTAGATGGAATTAGAGCGTATTGATATTCATTCAAACTTTCTTGGGCAAAGAAGGTCTGGCATATAAAAAACAGAAAAAATGCTATTCTTTTTTTCATATTTATAAATGTTGTTTTAATTCCAATAAATGATTGACTTGCTTGATTCCTTCAGGAATCGTTTTTTTATGTTCATTAAATAAAATAGCATCAAAACCCGATTGTATAGCGCCATAAACATCGGCATCGATACAATCACCAATCATGATGCTACTCTCTTTTTGGGCTTTTGCCAAATCTAACGCATGTTGAAAAATAAGCGGATTAGGTTTTTTAACTCCTGCCATTTCAGAATTAGTTATTGTCTCAAAATAGTGATTAATTTTTGCATTAGTAAGTTTGTTTTTTTGTATTTCTGCAAAACCATTAGTGATAATATGTAATCGATATTTGGGTTTTAAATATTCTAAAATCTCAATTGTCCCTTCAAAAAGGTGATTGTATTTTGGCAAATAATGTATGTATTGTTCTGATAAAAAATTAATTTTTTCATCGTCAATTTCATACGATACTAATTCGAAAGTTTCTTTCAACCTGCCATAACGCAATTGGTTTTGAGTTACTTGTTCTGAACGATACAACTCCCAATACCTTAGATTTATCGGAATATAATGAACTAAAAATTGCTCTAAATCAAGTTGAATTTGATGTTTTTTGAAAATAGTTTGAAAGGCCAAAGCTGAATTTTTTTCAAAATCCCATAGTGTATGATCTAAATCAAAAAAAACATCGGTAATATTCGTTCTCACTCTCTATTATTTTGGTTACAACTATCTGAATTTTACAAAATCCCTTCATCTGCAAAGCTAAAGTAATTGGTTTCAGTAATTATTAAATGATCTAAAATTTTTATGTCTAAACTTTCTCCTGCTAGTTTTAATTTTCTAGTAATTTGTTTATCGGCTTCACTGGGCTTTAATGCTCCCGAAGGGTGGTTGTGTATCAGAATAATACTTACAGCTCCTATTTCAATTGCGTTTTTAAAGACCAATCGAACATCAACTAGAGTTCCAGTAATTCCTCCTTTGCTTAGTTGCGATTTAGATACTACTTTGTTAGAATTATTCAAATAAATAATCCAAAACTCTTCATGAGGTAATTCGCCAATTATAGGCTGCATCATCTCAAAAATAGACTTACTAGAGGTGATTTTTTTTAATTCGATAGCTTCCTCTGCCCTACGCCTCCTACCTAATTCCATTGATGCTTGTATGGAGATTGCTTTGGCTTCGCCAATACCCTTAAAATTCATAAGCTGTTGCAACGACAATTTTCCAAGTGCATTTAAATTATTATCAACACTTGAAAGAATCCGTTTACTCAACTGAACTGCACTTTCGTTCCTACTTCCAGAACCTATGAGAATCGCGATTAATTCGGCATCGCTCAAGGAAGCTTTCCCTTTATTCATCAATTTTTCTCTTGGTTTGTCGTCTTCAGACCAATTGGTTATGGGGAATGCAGAATTTTCCATTTAAATTTTTAAAAATTATCTAATCAACTCCTTAACCTCATCAAAATTCAATCCTCCGTAATTTCCTGAACTCATTAATAACAAAGCAGTATTGTCAAAATTTTGCTTAAATAAAAAGTCTTTAAACTCTTTTGGATTGGTATAAATAATTAAATCCTCACGATTAAATGCTTTGGCAATTTGGTCGTAAGTAACTTCCTCAAGTTGTTTAATTTTAACTGCATCTGGCGAATAAAAAACTACAGCTACATCAGCATGCTCTAAAGCACCTTGATATTCTTTGAGAAATTCGGCATTAAGACTGCTATAGGTATGCAATTCTAAACAAGCTATTAAAGTTCGACTTGGATATTGCTCTTTCACAGCCTTAGTTGTCGCAGCTACTTTACTTGGCGAATGAGCAAAATCTTTATAAGCAACTTTGGTTGTACTTTCAGCGATTTTCTCTAAGCGTTTAGAAGCTCCTTTGAAACTAGCAATGGCTTCATAAAAATCGGCTTCGTCTACACCCATATTTTGACAAATCCATTTTGCTCCAGCTAAATTATTCAGATTATGTGCTCCAAAAACCTCAATTGGCATATCTCCCTCGGGCGTTTTTAAAAGGGTTACTCCGTTTTCGACCCTGTAGCTTGGAGTGGAATACGGTAGTTTTCTGATTGGATTTGAAGCTGCTTCTGCCACTCGCTTTACTTCTGAATCCTCTTCGTTGTATACTAAAATTCCACCGTTAGTAATCAATTTAATAAAAATTTCAAATTGCTCTACGTAATTTTCATAAGTTGGAAAAACATTGATATGATCCCAAGCTATTCCTGAAATCAAAGCAATATTAGGTTGATACAAATGAAATTTCGGACGTCTGTCCATTGGCGAAGACAAATATTCATCCCCTTCAAGAACAATAAAATCATTTTCTTCGGTAAGGTGAACCATAGTTTCAAATCCTTCCAATTGAGCCCCTACCATATAATCCACATTGATATTATGATACTGCATCACGTGAAGAATCATCGAAGTTATAGTTGTTTTTCCATGAGAACCGCCAATAACTACACGGGTTTTATTTTTGGATTGCTCGTATAAAAATTCGGGATAAGAATAAATTTTTAGACCTAGTTTTTGGGCTTCTAACAATTCAGGATTATCAGCTTTGGCATGCATTCCGAGGATTATGGCTTCAATATCAGTCGAGATTTTTTCGGGAAACCAACCCATTTCTTTTGGCAATAATCCTTTTTTTTCTAACCTTGTTTTGGATGGCTCAAAAATAGCGTCATCGCTTCCTGTTACTTGGTATCCTTTATTATGTAAAGCCAAAGCTAGGTTGTGCATGGCTGCACCGCCAATAGCTATAAAATGTGTACGCATTATTTCTATTTTTAGTTCTTTTTTTCTTAATGTATATGTTATCCTTTTTTTCTTTCAAACTCTTGTAAAACCAATTTTGCTTTTTCTGGTTGCTTCATTTTATTTTTATATAAATCGGACAACTTTTGATAGCAATTTTTCGATTTTCCTACTTCTATTGCCGCTTTATATTGTTTTTCAGCCTCAGAATATCTTCCAGAATATTCAGCGATATAGCCCCGAGACAAATAACCGTCAACGGGAGAAATTTTTAGTAATTCATTAGAATATCGCATCGCTTTTGATTCGCTTCCTCCTATGATTGCGGGCAATTGCAAATATAATTCTATTAATGCCCAACGTGCGTCTATGTGCTTCGGATTAAGTTGAATTGCTTTTTCGAAAGAGGATTTTATATCTCCTATCATTCTCAAAGCAATAAATTTGTTACTCTCCTTGGCTTTCATCCCTAGAGCACCCCCATACTTATAGTAATAATTTGCTTCTGTGGGTTTCAATTTTTTGAGCTGTTCATAATAGAAAATCGTTGAATTCCAATTTTTAGACTTTCCTTCAATATCACCAAGATATTCTATTGTTTTTAAATGATTTGGATTTTCTTTTAGAATGGTTTCAAAAACGATTTTAGACTCGGCAATTTGTCCTTGCTGATACAGTTTTTCAGCTTTGGCAAAATCAGATTGAGCAGTAACTAAAAGTGGAATAAAAAAATATACTAGAACTAAATATTTCATTCTAAAAAATTGAAAACCAAAAGTAATGAAAATAAAATTATTTTTTAACACCTAATAAATTCAATACTAAAATCTCCTCAAAATGCATATATTATCGACGAAAAGAATGAAGTAAACACCCTATTTTCAACCTACTACGTTATAGCAATACTTAAGTTTTTAAAAGGAGTCATTCATCGATTTTTAAGGTTAGTTACCTATGAAATTATACTAAATATACAAATTGAAATACTTTTGTATAGAGGTTTATGATTTATTGAAAAGAAATATGAAAAAAAAACTACACATTTTTTGTTGCTTAGCAATAGTTAACTTTCTGTTTACCACAAACTTTTATGCTCAATCTCCCTCTACATTTACTACCTCTGGAACTTGGACTTGTCCTCAAGGAGTTACTTCAATCCAAGTTGAAGCTTGGGGTGGCGGTGGCGGTGGCGGATATGGTGGTGGTACCAATAAGTACGGCGGCGGCGGTGGCGGCGGTGGTGCTTACACTAAAAATACTTCTGTAACGGTTATTCCTGGTACTTCATATACTGTAACTGTCGGTACTGGTGGTGCTGGAGGTAGTACGAGTAATGGTTTAACAGCGAATGGCTCAAATGGAACTGCCTCTACAGCTGTTTTTGGAGCCACAACAATAACGGCAAATCCCGGCTTGGGAGGGAAAGGATATAACAACACTCCTACTGGTGGAGCAGGTGGAATTGGAGGTACAGCCAATGGAGGCTCTGGAGCTACGGGAACAACAACATACAGTGGAGGTGGAGGAGGTGCTGCAGGAACAACTGGAAATGGAGGTAATGCCACAACATCTACTGGAGGAACTTCTGGAGGAGGAAATGCTGGGGCTGGTGGGGCTGGAAATGCCGCAAACTTTGCTGATGGAATTATTGGCGGGAATTATGGCGGCGGTGGTGGTGGCGGTACTAAAAATAGTTTAGGAGGTAGTGGCGCAGGTGGATATATAAAACTAACCTTTACCTGCCCCATAAACACAATAGCGGCTGCTGGCTCAGATCAGACTTTAATTGGTTGTTCAACAACAGCAACCTTAGCGGGCAACACTCCAACTTATGGAATAGGAACATGGACGCTAATTTCAGGTACCGCAACCATAATGTCTCCAAATTCTCCAACATCAACGATAACAGGTTTAACAATAGGTAGTTCTGCCACTTTACGTTGGACTATTGACAATGGAAGATGTGGTAGCACATCTGACGATGTAGTCATCACTTCTCCCATCGGAGCAGGTTGCTGGACATACTGTGCCGCAAATGCAACTAATATTTATGCTGTTTCTTCTGTAAGTTTTAATACTATAAACAATGCTGTTGTGGGCACAATAGGATATGAAAACTTTACTTCAATTTCAACTAACCTAACAGCTGGTTATAATTATACTATTTCAGTTAATGTTATCGGAGCCAATGGAAACCCTGCCTACACTAGTGTTTGGTTTGATTGGAATAACTCTGGAACATTTGACACTGGAGAGGAGGTTCAATTAGGGACATATTCAACAGGCACGTTTGCATATACTACTACAATTAGCGTTCCTATAACAGCGGTAATTGGAACTACTAGAATGAGAGTTATTAATAGAATATTGACAGGATATGCTCCTGCTTGTGGTACTATAACCTATGGTCAAATAGAAGATTATACTTTGAATATTATAGCTCCACCAGCATGTACAACACCAACTGCACAACCAACCGCATTAATCCTATCGCCCAGTGGTACATCATTAGCCGGAAGTTTTACCGCTACCTCTTCTACTTCTAACAATTATTTAGTAGTAATTAATACAACTGGTATTACCCCTACTCCATCAAATGGAACTACTTATGCAATAGGGAGTACAGTAACGGGCGGTACAGTTGTAGATATTGATTCTAATACGAGTTTTGTAGCAACAGGATTAAATGTTTCTACACTTTACTATGTTTTTGTATTCTCTTATAATTCATTATGCACAGGACCACCTTTATACCTCAGCACAAGCCCATTAAATACAACTATTACAACATTAGCAACTAGCTATTGTATTCCTACAGGAAGTTTAGATTGCACAACTAATGGAGACTATATTGGAAATGTAACAATTAATACTCTAAATAATAGTAGCACTTGTTCGCCAGGAGGCTATATTAATTACTCTGCAACGGGTAGTCAAACTACAACTTTAATTAGAGGAAATACCTTCAACTTGAATATTGGAACAGGACCGGGTAATAAAAAACACGGTGCGGCTGTGTGGTTTGATTTTAATCAAGATGGAGATTTTGTAGATGGTGGCGAGTACTTTTTAATTGGAAATAATATTATTGCAAGCTCCACCAACACTATTACTATAACAATTCCAGTAGGAGCGATATTAGGACAAACAAGAATGAGAATTCGTTATGGACAAAAAGCAATAATGACTTCAGGAATGTCTTGCTCTATGACTGAAACCTTTGGCGAAACAGAAGATTATACAGTAACTATAGCTGACCCTATTGTATGTGTGGCTCCAACTACTCAACCAACTTCTCTAATTTTAAGTTCAACAGGAACCACTATCTCTGGAAGTTTTACTGCTGCAGTACCTGCACCTAACAATTATTTAGTAGTAATTAATACTACTGGAATTACCCCAACACCATCAAATGGTACTACATATACAATTGGAAGCGCTGTAACAGGGGGTACCGTTGTAGATATTGATTCAAATACTACATTTACAGCATCTTCATTAACCACATTAACAACCTACTATTTCTTTATCTTTTCATACAACTCAATTTGTACAGGAGGAACAAAGTACAATCTTATTAATCCATTAACTGGGAATGCAACTACTATTGCATCCAATTATTGCGCTGCCACGGTTACTTCTGGTAGAGAAGATGATAACTATTTGTCAGAAGTAAATTTCATCGGAACTTTGAATGATGTATCCAACTATTCAACTTACTCATCTAGTCCATTAGGTTATCAAGATTTTACAACCTTAACCAATTTAGCCAAGCAAGCACAAGGCGAAGGGGTAAACATATCTATACAAGCACTCTACTCTTCTTTTACGAAAGCCTGGGTAGATTGGAATAAAGATGGTGTTTTTGACACCACAACTGAAGTAGTTTATAACTCAGGAACAATATCTACAGGATCTACAACTTTTGGATTTGTTATCCCCGCAAACCAAGCTTTAGGAAATTACAGAATAAGAATTCGAGTTGATGCCAGTGGTGGTGGTTCAGCAACTTTTTTACCCTGTGGTAATATCAATAATGGAGGCGAAACAGAAGATTATTTATTTACAGTCACAGCAAGCTGCAATGCTTTGATATCTTCTATAACCGACGGCAAAACTTGTGGTAGCGGAACGGTGACTCTTAATGCTAGTTCCACAACTACTATTCCTACAGTTTCAGAATTTAGATGGTACTCTTCACCAACTGGGTCAACACTTATCGGTACAACTTCAACTGGAACTTGGACAACACCTTCTATTAATACTACCACCACTTATTATGTAACTGCATATAATGGTTGTGAATCTTTAGTTCGCACGGCAATAAATGATATTATTAACCCAGTCCCTAACGTTTCTTTTACGCCTGCAAACCCTACTTCCTGTGGCGAAGATATTGGAGTTCAGCTTTCTGCTACAGGTGATTTCGAAGAAGTTTATTTAATAAATGAAAAATTCAATAGTGGTCTTGGAACATTTACAAACACTAATATCACTTCTAGTGTACGTGATGCCGATACCGCATGGCAAAATAGAACCAGTACTTACATTCCTACAGCCATTTCAGGTGTAAATACATGGTATCCCGCTATTTCATCAGGAATTAGTGGTAATGGATTTGCTATGGCAACCTCAGATTTTATTAATGCTAATCCATATGTACATAATCAGATAGCCTCCTCAACCGTAAATACTGTAAATTTTACAAGTTTAACATTAAGTCTCCGTTTGTATTATTCAAGGTATTTCAAAGACGGGGATTATCCTGCTGAAGAATACATTACTATTGATGTTTCTACTAATAATGGCACAAATTGGATTGAAATAAAACGATTTACAGAAGATGTTGGTATTGGAACCCGCTTTGAAACCCTCACCTATGACTTATCGTCTTATGTCGGAACTAGTCAATTTAAAGTTCGAGTAAAATATTACAATAACAATTGGTGTGATGGAATCGCTATAGACGACATTAAACTATTTGGTAATCGTCCGAATATAGACTTCAATTGGACAACTACTATTCCTGCTTTTACTGATGCTGCGTGTACTATTGCTTATGACTCCAACAATACAGCATCAACAATATACGTCAAACCAACTTTGGCGCAACTGGAACTAAGCAGTTTCAATTTCACTGTCAATGCAATTTTAGATAATGGCTGCACAAAATCACAGGTTATTACGGTTACCAATAATTCTAAAGTTTGGCAGGGTGGAAGTTCCGTTTGGGACGATAATACGAACTGGAAACCAGTAGGGAAACCAACTTCAATTAATTGTATCGTTATTCCAGACACTTCAATTGATCCAATTATTTCTGGAACTAATTACAATGCTTTCGGAAAAAATATCACTGTCAAAAGTGGTGGAGTCTTGACCGTAAATACTGATAACAATATTACAATTACCGACGAAGTTACAGTTAAAAATGGAGGTCTTTTTGACATTAAAAACAACGCTAGTCTAATTCAAATCAATGACAATGCTATCAACTCGGGGAACATAACAGTAAAACGAACTTCAAGACCTATGTATCGTTGGGATTATGTGTATCACGGCTCTCCCGTAGCAGATGATGCTATTAGTCAAATCCCTTCTCAATATGATTTAAGATACAAATACGTCACCAACAAAACTATAACTGGAACTTGGACGCCTATAAGCACTTCAATTGCAGGAGAAGGATTTATAACTAGAGTCAGAAACATTGCTCCGTTTAATGTAACCCCAACATCAATTGATTTCAATTATGTAGGTGTTCCTAACAATGGTGTTATCCCCGTTTCTGGCACCACCTATGACGGAGGACTAACGACCGCTTACGGAAATTCCAAGTTACTTGCAAATCCATATCCATGTGCTTTGGACGCTAAATTATTTTTGGATGACCCAAATAATAAACTCTTTGTTGGGGGTACTATTTACATGTGGACTTCAAACACTTATTATTCAGGTATTGGACCCTACAGTCAAGCCGATTATGCTTCATGGAACAAAACTGGAACCACAGGAGGATTACCCCCTCCTGGATTAACTCCTGATGGAAAAATTGCTTCTGGACAAGGTTTTATGGTACAAATGATTGCTGACGGAACCCTTAATTTTAAAAATTATATGCGGATTTCAGGCTTTAACAACAATTTCTTCCGACTCGCTAATCATTCTGTTGAAGCTCCTGAAAACCATAGAATATGGTTAAATATGACCAATAGCAGTAACTCTTTCCGTCAAACTTTGATAGGATATGTCAATGGTGCTACAAACGATGAGGATAGAAGCTATGATGGAATGACTTTATCTAACTCAAAAATTGATTTATACTCCATATTAAATAAAAAAGAGTTAAACATTCAAGGTAGAGCTATACCATTTGATGAAAATGACACTGTTGATTTAGGCTATAAAACAAATTCTTCTGGAAAACTTACTATAGCCATTGACCATGTTGATGGATTGTTTTTAGAAAATCAAAGTATTTATCTTGAAGATAAATTGTTAAAAATCATCCACAATTTAAAACAAAGCTCCTATGAATTTTCTTCTGATGTTGGAACTTTCAACAATCGTTTTGTCTTAAGGTATACCAATGCAACATTAGGAACTACTAATCCAGATGCTAAAACTGGCTTGACCTCTTTAATTAGCAATAAAAAAATAATTATTCATGCTGCTAATAAAATCCTTTCTGTTTTGGTGTATGACATAACAGGAAAACTAATAAAAGAATACCTGCCAAAAATGGCTGTCGAATTTTTTGAGGATGAATTCCCTTTCTCCGAAGGAATCTATTTGGCAAAAATTAAATTAGAAGATAATTCAGTCGTTTCTGAAAAATTAATGAATACTAGGAAATAAAAAAATGGCACTTAAAAGTGCCATTTTTAGTTTTTATTACTGATTTAACATCTGCCATAATTTATCCTTCAACTCCGTTAATCCTTGTTGGGCAACCGATGAAATAAACAGATAAGGAATATTTTTAAAATCTTTGTCTAATTGCGTTTTTAATTCTGCTTTTAGTTCTTCGTCAAGCATATCACATTTAGAAATTACTACCATGCGTTCCTTGTCTAACATTTCAGGATTGTATTTTGACAATTCGTTTACTAAAATATCATATTCCGCTTTGATATCTGCTGTATCAACTGGAATTAAAAATAACAAAGTCGAATTTCGTTCAATATGACGCAAAAAGTAATGCCCCAATCCTTTTCCTTCGGCTGCGCCTTCAATAATACCAGGAATGTCAGCAATTACAAAAGACTGAAAATCACGATACGCTACAATTCCAAGATTAGGTTTTAAAGTCGTAAATGGATAATCCGCAATCTTTGGTTTAGCAGACGTCAATACCGAAAGTAAGGTTGATTTTCCTGCATTAGGAAAACCTACTAATCCCACATCGGCAAGAACTTTCAACTCTAAAATCACATCCATCTCTACTCCCAGCAAACCAGGTTGAGCATAACGAGGCGTTTGATTAGTAGAACTTCTAAAATGCCAGTTTCCTAAACCGCCTTTTCCCCCTTGGGCTAAAACTCTCTTTTCTCCATCCTCTGTTATTTCGAAAAGAATTTCGTTAGTCTCTTTATCTCGAACTACTGTTCCTAAAGGCACTTCTATAATTTTGTCTTCACCATCATGACCTGTGCTTCTATCACTACCTCCATCACCTCCATGACCCGCTTTGATATGTCTAGCAAATTTTAAATGAAATAATGTCCAAAGGCCTTTATTACCTACTAAATAAACATGTCCTCCACGTCCTCCATCTCCTCCATCTGGTCCACCTTTTTCAATAAATTTCTCACGATGTAGGTGCGTAGAGCCCTTGCCTCCTTTTCCAGAAGAAACATATATTTTTACGTAATCTACAAAATTCCCTTCAGTCATCTTTTTTTATTTAATCGCCTTCACCATTACTTTATCAATCTTTACGCCATCCATATCAATGACTTCTAACTCAAATTTATGCCAAATTAATTTCTCTCCTTGCTTAGGAATGCGAGAAAGCTCGGTCATGATTAATCCACTAACCGTGGTAACTTCATAATCACTTATCAATTCATCCAACTCAAAATAGGTTAAAAAGTCATGCAAAGAATAGTGTCCGTCAACCAGCCATGTTCCGTCCTCTCGTTCAATTAGTTGAAAATCTTCTTTATAGAACTCAGAAGCGTCGCCCACCAATGCCTCAAGAATATCATTCAATGTAATAATTCCTTGAAATATTCCATACTCATCAGACACAAAAGCATAATGCACTCCACTCTTTTTAAAATTTTCCAATGCCTTATACGCAGAAGTTTGTTCCATTATAAAAGGTGGTTCTGTCATTATATCCGCTAAATTGAAATTCTCATTTTCAAAATGCGCAAATATATTTTTCAAATTGACTACACCCACAATATCATCAAAATTATCGCTATATACAGGATAAATAGAATGTAATTCTTTCAACATTAAATCCCTAACTTGACTCTTGTCAGAATGCAACGGAAGAAAAACTACTGATTTACGATGTGTCATCAACGAATTTACCTTTCTATCACCAATATGAAAAACACGCTCCAAAATATCTTGCTCAATTTCCTGCACTTCTCCGCCTTCAGTTCCCTCTTTTATAATCGCTTTGATTTCTTCCTCAGTAACTTTTCCATCTGCCGTAGGTTTGATGTTTAAAATTTTAAGCAGTCCATCGGTAGAAATAGTCAGTAACCAAATAAAAGGTGCTGTTACTTGAGAAATAATTTTCATTGGTACAGCTACCGCTTTTGCAATATTTTCTGGATGATTTAATCCAATTCTTTTAGGTAATAATTCTCCTAGAACTAGGGAGAAAAAAGTCAATATCACAACCACAACCGCAACAGAAATTGATTGCGCATAAGGTTTTAGTATTTCGAAACCTTCAATAAAAAGTTTTACATCGGTAGTGATTTTATCCCCAGAATAAATACCTGTTAAAATTCCAATTAAGGTGATACCTATTTGAACCGTAGATAAAAATTTATTAGGAGAATTGGCCAAGTCTAAAGCGACTTGAGCATTTGAATTTCCCTTTTTAGCTGCATTTTCTAATCTGTTTTTTCTTGCAGATATCAAAGCGATTTCTGACATAGAAAAAACTCCATTCAGGATAATTAAAAATAATATAATTAATATTTCCATATTTGATTAGAAAACAAAGATTCATTACAAAATATCTAAAACCTCGCTCAATCGCTCAGTAACTTCTGCAATTGTACCAATCCCGTTAACAGGATAAAATTTATTTTGTTTTTTATAAAACGCTATTAAAGGAGCGGTTTTTTCATTGTACTCTACATAACGATTTCTAATTTTTTCTTCATCTTGATCGTCTACTCTTCCACTCGTTTTTCCTCTTTCGAGTAATCGTTGAATTAGAATTTCATCATCTGCCTCTAAAGCTACTGTTGCAGTAACTTCCCAATTCTTAGTAGCTAAAAATCGATCCAAAGCTTCTGCCTGATTCAAAGTTCGCGGAAATCCATCAAATAAGAATCCTTTTGTGTCTAAATGTTTTTCTACTTCGTTTTTTAGCATATCTATTGTCAGTTCATCAGGAACTAAATCTCCTGAATCCATGTACTTTCTCGCTAACTTTCCTAATTCAGTATCATTTTTTAAATTATACCTAAATACGTCTCCGGTTGAAATATGTGTTAAGTTGTATTTGTCTTTTAAAAATTCTGCTTGGGTTCCTTTTCCAGCTCCAGGCTTTCCGAATAAAACAATGTTAATCATAATGTGTTGTGTGTAGTTATGTGTAGTTAAAATGTTACTATTTTAGCTGATAAATTTCAGGCAAGTTTCGCCCCAATCCATCATAATCAAGCCCATATCCAACAATAAATTTATTTGGAATTCGGATTCCAATATAATCTATTTTAATATCTTTTTTATAGGCTTCGGGTTTGAAAAAGAGAGTAGCTATCTTGAGATGTTTAACCTTTTGTTCTTTAAAAATTACTTTTAATTCTTCTATGGTATTCCCTGTATCAATAATATCTTCAACAATTACAACAGTTCTTCCTTCAAGGTTTTGATTAATACCAATGAGTTGCTTCACTTCATTTGTAGTTTGCATTCCTTCATAAGAAGCCATTTTAACGAAACTAACTTCACACATACCTCTATAATGTTTCATCAAATCGGAAATAACCATAAACGCTCCATTCAAGACTCCCACAAAAACGGGAACCTCATCAAAAAAGTCATCATCCATTTGTTTTGCTAAATTTTTTATTGCAAAATCTATCTCTTCAGAAGAAATAAATGGCTCAAAAGTTTTATCGTGAAGATGTATCATTTTTCGGATTTTTAAATAATTTGCAAATATAGGTATTTCACATTTAGCAATTGGTATTCCATTTATATTTTAAAAGCAAAATCTTCCTCAATGTTTTAGATTATTTAAGACACTGAAATAGATTTAAAATCTTAAAATTGTTACTTATCTTTGCAGAAACACACAACTAATGAATTATTTTTCTTCTAATTTTAAACTTGGCATATTAGGCGGTGGACAACTCGGGAAAATGCTTCTAGCAGAGACAAGAAAATTCGATATTCAAACATTTGTTTTAGACCCTAGCGAAGAATCTCCATGTAAAATTGCTTGCAATCATTTTTTTCTTGGAGATTTAACCGATTTTGATACTGTTTACAATTTTGGAAAACAAGTAAATGTTTTGACTTTTGAAATTGAATTAGTAAATGTAGAAGCATTAGAGAGACTAGAAAAAGAAGGTGTAAAAGTATATCCTTCCTCTGAAACTTTAAAAAAAATTCAAAATAAAGGAAATCAAAAAGATTTTTACAAAGAGAACAAAATTCCAACAGCAGATTACGAACGTTTTTCGGGTATTGTTGCTCTGAAAGTCAAGGTGGAAAAAAATCAAATTCAACTCCCTTTTGTTTGGAAATGCACCGAATTTGGCTATGACGGTAATGGAGTTAAAATTATTAGACAAAGAAGTGATTTAGACAGCCTACCCAATGTTGAATGCATTGCTGAAGAAATGATTCCTTTCAAAAATGAATTGGCCGTTATCGTTTGCCGAAATGTATCTGGAGAAATAAAAACGTATCCTGTGGTTGAGATGGAATTTCATCCTGAAGCCAATCAAGTGGAATATGTAATTTGTCCAGCAAGAATTGATGAGAAAGTGGCAGAAAAAGCAAGAGATATTGCGTTAACTATTTCCGTTAAATTTGAGCATGTTGGACTATTAGCTGTTGAAATGTTTCAAACGGAAGACAACCAAATCCTTGTTAACGAAATCGCTCCACGACCTCATAATTCTGGTCATTATTCTATAGAAGCAAGTTACACCTCTCAATTTGAAAATCACATACGCGCCATCTTAGACCTTCCCTTGGGAAATACTGATAGTAAAGTTGCTGGCATTATGGTCAATTTATCTGGCGAAGAAGGTTTTTCAGGAAATGTAGTCTATGAAAATATTGAGAAAATATTAGGTTGGTCAGGGGTAACTCCTCATATTTATGGGAAAAAACAAACCCGTCCCTTCCGAAAAATGGGTCATGTCACCATTGTAAACGAAAACATAAACGAAGCTAGAATACTTGCTGAAAAAGTAAAAAATACGATACGAGTGATTAGCAAATAAAATGAATAATTTAAACAAATGAAAGTAGCTATAATAATGGGAAGCATTTCGGATATGCCGGTAATGCAAGAAGCCATAGACATCCTAAAAAGTTTTGACATTGAAACAGAAGTTGATATCGTTTCGGCACACCGCACGCCCGAAAAATTATTTGATTTTAGTAAAAACGCACACAGTCGTGGTATTTCGGTAATCATTGCTGGAGCAGGAGGCGCAGCTCATTTACCTGGAATGGTGGCATCCATGTCACCACTACCCGTTATTGGTGTTCCGGTAAAATCTAGTAATTCTATCGATGGTTGGGATTCAGTTTTATCCATTTTGCAAATGCCGGGTGGTGTTCCAGTTGCTACAGTTGCACTTAACGGAGCCAAAAATGCTGGAATTCTTGCCGCACAAATCATTGGAAGCCATGATAAATGCGTTTTAGATAAAATCATTTTCTATAAAGAAAGTTTAAAAGAGGCAGTTAATAAAGCAGCTTCTGAAATAAAAAAATAAAACGATTAAGAGATTAAGAAAAATTAAGATTTTAATTTGAACATCATTCTTAACAAACCTTAATCTCTTAATGGTTAAAAAAACAAATTGTTCCCATGAAAACATTAACCTCAACATTTCTCACTAAACACAACACCGCTCCTTTTTCGCAAATAAAATTAGACGATTACAAACCTGCATTTATTGAAAATATTGCAAAAGCTCGAACAGAGATTGATTCCATCACAAACAATCCTGAAGCTCCAACATTTGAAAATACGATTGTAGCTTTGGATTTTTCGGGAGAAAATCTAGACCGTCTTTCTTCTATTTTCTTCAATTTGAATTCAGCCGAAACGTGTGACGAGATGCAAAAAATTGCTCAAGAAGTTTCTCCTCTATTAACCGCTTTTGGAAATGACATCTCGCTAAACGAAGAATTATTCAAACGTGTAAAAGCCGTTTACGATCAAAAAGATTCCTTAATTTTAACTACAGAGCAAGCGACTTTATTAGATAAAAAATTCAAAGGTTTTTCTAGAAATGGAGCTTTACTTTCAGATGAAGATAAATTGAAATTACGTGAAATCGACACCGAATTAGCCAAACTAAAACTGACCTATGGTGAAAATGTTTTGGCGGAAACCAACAACTATCAATTGCATATCACCAACGAAGCCGATTTAAAAGGTTTGCCTGATGGAACTAAAGAAATGGCTGCAAGTTTGGCAAAATCTAAAAATTTGGAAGGGTGGGTTTTTACATTAGATTTCCCAAGTTATCTGCCTTTTGTAACCTATGTTGACAATCGTGAATTGCGAAAAGAAATTGCCATTGCAGCTGGAAAAAAATCGTTTCAAAACAACGAATTCGATAACCAAGAAAATGTAAAACGAATTGTTGAATTACGTCATAAACGTGCTAATTTATTAGGATACGAATCACATTCGCATTTTGTTCTAGAAGAAAGAATGGCACAAAATCCCGAAAAAGTACAATCCTTTTTGAATGATTTATTGGAAAAAGCTAAACCAGCAGCTCAAAAAGAATTTGCTCAATTAACCGCTTTTGCAAAAGAATTAGATGGAATGGACCAATTAGAAAAATGGGATGGTGCTTATTATTCAGAAAAATTGAAACAAAAATTATTCAGTTTGGATGATGAAATTTTGAAACCCTTTTTCAAATTAGAAAATGTATTGAACGGAGCCTTTACTATTGCAGAAAAGTTATTTGGAATAACATTTAAAGAAGTTTTTGATATTGACAAATACCATCCAGACGTACAGACTTTTGAAGTTGTAGACTTTCAAAATGAATTGGTCGCTATTTTCTATGCTGATTTTTTCCCAAGAAAAGGGAAACGAAATGGAGCCTGGATGACTTCATACAAATCACAATTTATTAAAAACGGAATCAACGAAAGACCTCATGTTTCTATCGTTTGTAATTTCACTCCGCCAACAGAAACGAAACCTTCTTTATTGACATTTAATGAAGTAACCACTTTGTTTCACGAATTTGGTCATGCATTGCACGGTATGTTAGCCAACACGACTTATCCAAGTTTATCTGGAACTTCAGTGTATTGGGATTTTGTGGAATTGCCAAGTCAGGTGTTGGAAAACTGGTGTTACGAACCGGAAGCATTGGCGCTGTTTGCAAAACATTATCAAACGGGTGAAATCATTCCGCAAGAGTATGTTGAAAAAATCAAAGAAAGTGCGAGTTTCTTAGAAGGAATGGCTACTTTAAGACAATTAAGTTTTGGAATTTTAGACATGACCTATCACGGAAAATCACAAGCTATTGCTGATGTAAAAGCTTTTGAAAAACTAGCTATGGAAGGCACCAGTTTATATCCAGATGTTCCCGAAAATTGCATGAGCACTTCGTTTTCACATATTTTTCAAGGTGGCTATTCTTCGGGATATTACAGCTATAAATGGGCAGAAGTTTTAGATGCTGACGCATTTGCTTATTTTCAGGAAAAAGGAATTTTCAATAAAGAAGTTGCCACAAAATTTAAGGACAATGTACTTTCAAAAGGTGGCACAGAATTACCAATGGAATTGTACAAACGATTCCGCGGACAAGAACCAAAACCTGAAGCGCTTTTGAAAAGAGCGGGACTTTTATAAATTCAGAGATTAGAATTCAGAAACCGAAGTACTTTACTTCGGTTTTTTTTATTTCAAAACAACAATCAAAACCCACCAAAAAATCGGAATACTCTCGACCCAAAAAGAGGTATAATATTTTGAACGCTTTTCATTCGAAAAGAATAAAAAAAGTAAAACGACAATTGCAATTCCAAGTTTTAAAAAAAAAGTGGCGTAATTATAATCACAATTCAAAAATTCCATCAAAACAAAAACGAGCAACAATACGCTCCCAAGAATTTTTGTTGGTTTTACTCCTATTTGCTGGGGAACTGTTTTTAAATGAGGATCATCAAAGCGCAAATCAATTATTTCGAAAATTAAAATCAGAACAAAAATCAAAATATAACGTTGAATAGCCACAAATACAATGGTCAAATCAATGTATCGTTGAGCATTAATAACTGGCAAAAACAAGGTTACACCTACCCAACATAAGGCCACTATATAAATCTTAACTCCTGCCCAGTTGCGCGCATTTTTCTTATTTGGAAAAAAAGGCAAAGTATATAACAACGTTAAAATCAAGAAAAATAAAGCAACTAACTTTGTAATTTTCTCCATCTGAAAAAAGTAAAACATAGTAAATCCTAGTGCTATAAAACTCAAAAAAACTATGCCTTTTAATTGGTTACTCATTTGCACTTTTTGTGATCGCGCCATAGCATCATACTTCACAAAATTATACCCTACAATAGTCCCAAAAAAAGCAAAATAAGCCATTGCGGCATCAAATGGAATTTCAAACAATTGGTGTGTAATTCTTACCAAAGCATAACAAGACATGCCTACATGTATACTCGAATTAAGGTAAAAATCAAATAATCGCTTAAATATCTTCATTGGGTAAAATTAATCAATTGTGAATAAATCCTTCTTTCGGTTGAAAAGTTCAGAAAAATGAAACTCTAAAAAAGAGGTCAAATTGGTATTAATGGCTAATTTTGCAACACAAAACACACAACTTATTTTATTTCCTGATGAAAACAGATGCTTTTGCTTTAAGACATATTGGACCGAATGAAAATGACCTTCAACACATGTTGAAAACTATTAGAGTAGAATCCATTGAACAACTCATTTATGAAACGCTACCAGACGATATTCGCCTAAAAGCGCCTCTGAATTTAGATCCTGCTATGACCGAATATGAATTTGCTAATCACATGCAACAATTAGGAAATAAAAACAAAGTTTTCCAATCCTACATAGGTTTAGGATACCATTCGGCGATTGTACCCGCTGTTATTCAACGAAATATTCTTGAAAATCCGGGATGGTACACCGCCTACACTCCTTATCAGGCCGAAATTGCTCAAGGTCGACTTGAAGCGATTCTGAATTTTCAAACCATGATTATCGAATTAACGGGAATGGAAATTGCCAATGCCTCATTGCTAGACGAAGCGACAGCTGCCGCCGAAGCGATGACTTTGCTTTTTGATGTAAGAACTCGAGAACAAAAGAAAAACAATATTCATAAATTTTTCGTCTCGGAGGAACTATTGCCACAAACATTATCTGTTTTACAAACACGCTCTACTCCTATTGGTATTGAATTGATTGTTGGGAACCATCAAGAATTTGATTTCTCGGAAGATTTCTTCGGAGCAATTCTTCAATACCCTGGAAAATTTGGACAAGTACATGACTATGCTGACTTTATTAATAAAGCCAACGAAAAAGAAATAAAGGTAGCAGTTGCTGCTGATATTCTGAGCTTGGCAAAACTAACTCCTCCCGGCGAAATGGGAGCAGCAGTAGTTCTTGGAACCACACAACGTTTTGGAATTCCGTTAGGCTATGGCGGCCCACATGCAGCCTATTTCGCCACAAAAGACGAGTACAAAAGAAGCATGCCCGGCAGAATTATTGGGATTACTGTTGATGCCGATGGAAATCGCGCCCTTCGAATGGCTTTGCAAACTCGTGAACAACATATCAAAAGAGATAAAGCCACTTCCAACATTTGTACCGCACAAGTTTTATTGTCAGTTATGGCAGGAATGTATGCGGTATATCATGGCCCTAAAGGCTTGCAGTATATTGCCAATAAAGTTCATGCTTCAACAGCGACTTTAGCCAATGCATTGAAAAAATTAGGTTTTGAACAAACCAACACTGCCTTTTTTGATACTCTAGTAGTAAAAGCAGATGCCAAAAAAATAAAAAAAATAGCTGAACACAACGAAATCAATTTTTATTATATCGATGACAATACGATTTCCATATCGTTAAACGAAACCACAAGTATTTCCGACTTAAATAAAATTGTTGGTGTTTTTGCTTCTGCAAAAGAGACTCAACCAACGATAATCAGTGACTTAACAGAAACCAACCATTTTCCTGAAAATTTAAAAAGAACGTCTCAGTTTTTACAACACGACGTTTTCAATAAATACCATTCAGAAACCGCTCTGATGCGTTATATCAAGATGCTAGAACGAAAAGATTTAGCATTAAATCATTCCATGATTTCGCTTGGTTCGTGTACAATGAAATTGAATGCCGCAGCCGAAATGTTACCCTTGAGTAATCATCAATGGAATAGTATTCATCCTTTTGCACCATTAGATCAAACACAAGGATATCAAGAAATGTTATCCAAACTGGAACAACAATTAAATGTTATAACTGGTTTCACTGGAACAACTTTACAGCCTAACTCTGGCGCACAAGGAGAATATGCAGGATTAATGGTGATACGTGCTTATCATCAATCTCGTGGTGATTACCACAGAAATATTGCTTTGATTCCCGCTTCGGCTCACGGTACCAATCCAGCATCTGCAGCTATGGCAGGAATGACAGTCATTGTAACCAAGACATTAGAGAATGGAAACATAGACGTTGAAGATTTACGCGAAAAGGCTATTCTTCACAAAGACAATCTTTCCTGTTTGATGGTTACCTATCCTTCAACCCATGGTGTTTTTGAAAGCGCTATAAAAGAAATTACCCAAATCATTCATGATAACGGTGGACAAGTATATATGGATGGTGCTAATATGAATGCGCAAGTTGGTTTAACCAATCCAGCAACGATTGGAGCTGATGTGTGTCATTTAAACTTACACAAAACATTTGCCATCCCTCACGGTGGAGGTGGGCCGGGCGTTGGCCCTATTTGTGTAGCACCACAATTGGTTCCTTTTTTACCTACAAACCCAATCATTAAAACCGGCGGTTCAACTGCCATTACAGCTATTTCGGCTGCACCTTGGGGCTCCGCTTTAGTTTGCTTGATTTCCTACGGATACATTTCAATGTTAGGCGCTGAGGGATTAAAGGCTGCCACAGAATATGCTATTTTGAATGCTAATTACATTAAAGAAAAATTAAGCGGTCATTATGACACCTTATATTCTGGAGAAATGGGTCGCGCAGCTCACGAAATGATTTTGGAATGCAGACCCTTTAAACAAAAAGGAATTGAAGTTACCGATATTGCTAAACGTTTAATGGATTATGGTTTCCATGCTCCAACAGTTTCATTCCCAGTTGCAGGAACTTTAATGATTGAGCCGACAGAAAGCGAGAACCTTGAAGAATTAGATCGTTTTTGTGATGCTATGATTTCCATTCGAAAAGAGATTGAAGCTTCAACTATTGAAGACAGTAATAACGTGTTAAAAAATTCTCCTCATACCTTGTCGTTGCTAACAGCTAACACATGGAATTTTCCATACACTAGAGAGCAAGCTGCATTTCCGTTAGAGTACATTGCCGAGAACAAATTCTGGCCTACAGTCCGCAGAGCTGATGATGCTTATGGCGATAGAAACTTGGTTTGTAGTTGTGCGTCAATTGAAGCTTACGTAGAAAACTAATATTTAATATACCACGAAATCGTGGTGTCTTTTTATACGATTATGAACGACATTCAAAATCAAGACGATTTGTATTTATTAGTAGATGAATTTTATAAAAAGCTACTGTCTGACGATACAATAAGTTATATTTTTACGGACGTAGTTAAAATAAAACTCGAGGAGCATTTGCCAATTTTAGTGACTTTTTGGTCGCAAGCAATTCTTGGAACTGGAGGCTATACAAATAATTTAACCCAAATTCATTTGGATGTAAATGCCAAAGAGTATTTGTCTCCTGAATTATTCAAAATTTGGCTCAATCATTTTTACAATTCAGTTGAAGAAAATTTTAAAGGTGAAAAAAGCGAGCAAATAAAAACCCAAGCGCTAAATATCGCTACAGTATTGCAAATAAAAATAGCAAATTCAAGCAAATAATTATTGTTATTACTGCTTTAATAGAAAAAGAGTAAAAAATCATTAATAATAGACGTTACTATTATTAATCGTAACATTTTTCAAAATATAATTGTTAATTTAGCAAGAAATATACAGTAAAATTGAAAATGAATATAAAAATAACTGGAGTAGGTAGTTACATACCTGAAGTAAAAGTGGCAAACATTGATTTTGGTAAACATGTCTTTCTAAATGAAGATGGAAGTCCTTTTTCTCATTCAAATGAAATAGTTATTGGAAAATTTAAAAGCATCACTGGTATTGAAGAAAGAAGATACGCTGCATCTAATCTCTGTACGTCGGACTTGGCATTTTTTGCCGCTCAAAAAGCAATAGAAAATGCAAAAATCAATCCTGAAACAATAGATTATATTATCCTAGCACATAATTTTGGTGATGTTAGAAACAATGCTATACAATCAGACACAGTTCCTAGCATAGCAACAAGAGTTAAACATAAATTACAAATTAAGAATCCAAAATGTGTTGCTTATGACATTTTGTTTGGCTGCCCAGGTTGGTTAGAAGGTGTAATTCAAGCCACAGCATTTATTAAAGCAGGAATGGCAAAAAAATGCTTAGTCATAGGAGCCGAAACTTTATCAAGAGTGGTAGACCCTCACGATAGAGATTCCATGATATATTCAGATGGAGCTGGCGCCACCATAATAGAATCCGTTTCTGGCGATTATGGAGGCATTTTAGCACATGAGTCGGCTACTTTCGCTTATGATGAAGCGGATTACTTATTTTTTGGGAATTCATATAATAAAGAATGTGACCCTAATATTCGCTACATCAAAATGCACGGAAGAAAAATTTACGAATTTGCATTAAGTAATGTTCCGCAAGCCATGGCGTCCTGTTTGGATAAAAGCGGAATTTCTATTGATGAAGTTAAAAAAATTCTGATTCATCAGGCCAATGAAAAAATGGATGAAGCCATTGTAAATCGTTTTTATAAGCTATACGATAGAAAAATGCCCGAAGGAGTAATGCCAATGATAATAACCAACTTAGGAAACAGTAGTGTGGCAACTATTCCTACGCTTTTAGATCTTTTAGTCAATGGAAAAATCGAAAAACAGCAAATTCATAAGGGAGATGTTCTTATCTTTGCATCTGTTGGAGCTGGAATGAATGTTAATGCATTTGTTTACAGGTATTAGAAGATTAATTAACACATGAACGATTGATTCTTTCGTTCTTCGAAATGACTATGTACGAAAAAACATTTCCTAACAAACGATTCAAACTTACACTAGAATTTCTAAAAAAACACCTCACCACTTCTGAAACTATTTTAGACTTAGGCGTTGAAAATCCTTTTTCAAAAATAATGAAAGAAGAAGGATACCAAGTAACAAATACAATTGGAGAAGATTTAGATGAAAATCAAACTTTTATACAAAATCAAAAAACAGACGCTGTAACCGCTTTCGAAATTTTTGAACACCTACTCAATCCATACACCTTATTAAAAGAGATAAAATCGGATAAACTTTTTATTTCTATCCCGTTACGATTGTGGTTTTCGCCAGCTTATAGAAGCAAATCCGATATGTGGGACAGGCACTATCACGAATTTGAAGATTGGCAACTAGACTGGCTTTTAGAAAAAACGGGGTGGAAAATCATTGACAGAATGCAATTTACACATCCTGTAAAAAAAATTGGATTTCGTCCCCTTTTGCGGATGTTTACCAATAGATATTACATTGTTTATGCTGAAAAAGTAAAATAATGAATTACTACATTGTTATTCCTTGTTACAATGAGGAAAAATTTATTGCTTTAACCCTGAAATCATTGGCAGAACAAACTGTTTTACCCAAAAAAATTGTTATTGTGAATGACAATTCAACTGATAAAACAGAAGAAATAATTAATGACTTTGCAAAAAAACACTCTTGGATTACAATCGTAAACACAACCTCTGATTCAATTCATTTGCCAGGAAGCAAAGTCATTCAAGCTTTTCACAAAGGTTTTGAAATTTTAGATACGAACTATGACATCATGGTAAAGTTAGATGCAGATTTGATTTTGCCTAATAACTACTTCGAAACTATTATTTCTCATTTCAAATCAGATGATACCATAGGAATGGCTGGAGGATTTGCATACATAGAGAAAAATGGCAATTGGATTCTGGAAAATTTAACTGACAAAGATCATATTAGAGGCGCTTTTAAAGCCTATAGAAAAGAATGCTTCTTGCAAATAGGAAATTTAAAGCCCGCCATGGGTTGGGATACTGTTGATGAATTGCTTTGTAAATTCTATGGTTGGAAAGTCATAACAGACGAAAATCTAAAAGTAAAACATTTAAAACCAACAGGAGCCAACTATGATAAAAATGCACGATACAAACAAGGAGAAGCTTTTTACACATTGGGATATGGTTTCCTAATTACTGCAATTGCTTCAGCAAAACTTGCTTTGATGAAAAAGAAACCCTTATTGTTTTTTGACTATATAAAAGGCTTCTGGAAAGCAAAAATGGCAAAAACACCACTGCTTGTAACCAATGAACAGGCTAAATTCATTAGAAAATATCGTCTGCAAAAAATGAAAGAAAAATTGTTTTAATTTTTTAAGACAGCATTCAAATAAAATTATAGTATTTTTACTGCTCACTATAACCTGAATACCGAACACAAAAAATGATGCTCATTCGTTACTTATCGCAAATTGGAAGATATTTTTTGATGTGGAAAGAAATTTTCAACAAGCCCACAAAATGGTCCGTAATGCGGGGGCTCATTTTCAAGGAAGTTGATGATTTAGTTATAGATTCTTTAGGTATAGTTGCATTTATATCCTTTTTTGTGGGTGGAGTTGTAGCCATTCAAACTGCATTAAATTTGACCAATCCATTAATTCCAAAATACCTTATTGGTTTTGCGACTCGACAGTCCATAATTTTGGAATTTGCCCCTACCTTTATCTCCATTATTATGGCTGGTAAAATGGGTTCGTTTATTACATCAAGTATAGGAACCATGCGTGTTACAGAACAAATTGACGCATTAGAAGTTATGGGAGTAAACTCTTTAAATTATTTAGTTTTCCCTAAACTTATTGCTTTATTCTTATACCCGTTTGTAATAGGTATTTCCATGTTTCTAGGGATTCTTGGAGGATTCATAGCTAGTGTATATGGAGGATTTGGCAGTAGTGCAGATTTCATTGATGGACTACAACAAGATTTCATTCCCTTTCATATTACTTATGCTTTTATAAAAACGTTCATTTTTGCGTTATTATTAGCGACCATACCCTCATTCCATGGATATTACATGAAAGGTGGCGCACTTGAGGTTGGTAAAGCCAGCACTATTTCATTTGTTTGGACTTCAGTTACCATTATCTTAACGAATTACATACTAACTCAATTACTTTTAACCTAATGATAGAAGTAAAAAACGTAGAGAAATCATTTGGCGACAGCAAAGTATTAAAAGGCATTTCAACAGTTTTTGAAACTGGAAAGACCAACTTAATAATTGGTCAAAGTGGTTCTGGTAAAACCGTTTTACTAAAAAGCCTATTGGGAATTCATACTCCCGAAATGGGAACAATTTCATTTGATGGAAGAATTTATTCTGATTTAACTCCCGATGAAAAAAGAGAATTGCGAACCGAAATTGGAATGGTTTTTCAAGGAAGTGCCTTGTTTGATTCAATGACAGTTGAGGAAAATGTTGGTTTCCCTTTAAAAATGTTTACGCATAACTCAAAATCTGAAATTCAGGATCGTGTAGATTTTGTGCTTAAAAGAGTTAATTTAATTGATGCACACAAAAAACTACCGTCTGAAATCTCGGGAGGAATGCAAAAACGTGTGGCTATAGCACGAGCTATTGTCAACAATCCGAAATATTTATTTTGTGACGAACCTAACTCAGGTTTAGACCCTAACACTTCTATTTTAATTGACAATTTAATTGAAGAAATTACAGACGAGTATAATATTACCACAGTGATTAATACTCACGACATGAATTCGGTGATGGAAATTGGAGAAAAGATTGTTTTTTTAAAAAATGGTTTAAAAGCTTGGGAAGGAACTAAAGAAGAAATTTTTAGAACTGATAATGAAGCAATAGTTGAGTTTGTATATTCTTCCAATCTATTCAAAAAAGTTAGAGAAGCTTATTTAAAAGAATAAGCCCGATAAAATATCGAGCTTATAGAGCAAAATTTTATTTAAACCAACTACAATAAAGCGTCTAAGCTATCTGCATAGGTTTGTTTTGGAGCTACTCCAACTTGACGTCCGACCACTTCACCGTTTTGAAACACTAATACTGTTGGTATATTTCTTACCCCGTATTTAGCAGCAAACTCTTGATTCGCATCAACATCTACTTTCCCTATTACTGCCTTTCCAGCGTATTCCTCGCTGATTTCATCAATGATTGGACCAACCATTCTACACGGACCGCACCATGCTGCCCAAAAGTCAACCATAACTGGCTTATCTGATTTTAATACTACTTCATCAAAAGTAGCATCTGTTATTGCTAATGCCATTTTTTTATCTTTAAAATTACAAAGCAAAATTACTCATTTATTTTCAATGAAATTCATTTCTAAAATTAGTTTTGATTATTAATGTATTACTATTCCCTATATGAAATCCTTCCTATTTAATTACAACTTCTTTCAAAGATCAAATTAAAAAAACTTAAGAACCAGGTAGGGTAATTATCGATTTAATTGTTTTAAAGCTTGCGATATTAATAACTATTTTTAAATTTTAACAACAAATTTTTTGTTTAATTCATAAATAAATATAGATTTGACAGTTATTATTTAATGCCTTTTAAAATACCTAATTTAAACCTTAACCAAATACCATTTATGAAATCTTTTAAAAAATTATGTTTATTATTTGCTTTATCTCTAACTGTATTTTCATGTAATAGCGATAATGAAACTACAACTCAAAACAGTTCTACAACAAAATTAAATAGAACATCAACACCCAAACGATTTTTATTTGATGCTACAAAAGCCGAAACAGCAGGCAATGCTGACTGGGTAATCTCTGAAAATAGTAGTAATACGCCTTTACGATTTCCAAATCCGGATCAGTCAACAGTAACCGCAACAACTCTAGAAAATTACTGGAGAGGCGGATTGTCTGCTTGGGGAATTGAATTGGCAAAAGAAGGTCATTATGTAGAATCAATTGTCTCTGGAGGCAGTATTACTTATGGAAGTACTACAAATGCTCAAGATTTATCAAAATTTGATGTTTTTGTTGTTGACGAACCAAATATATTATTTACATCTGCTGAAAAAACAGCTATTCTCAATTTTGTTAAAAATGGAGGTGGTTTATTTATGATTGCTAATCATAATGGTTCTGATAGAAATAACGATGGGAGAGATTCGGCAGCTATTTGGAACGATTTAATGACAAAAAATTCTGTAAAATCCAATCCATTTGGATTGACAGTAGAATTGGTCAATTTTTCTCAAACAACTACCAATATCTTGAGTGATGTTACAAATACAATATTGAACGGTTCACAGGGAGCAGTGACAAAACTAAAATTTAGTGCAGGTGCTTCAATCAAATTAACTCCTACTGCAAATGCCACAGCAAAAGGCTTAATTTGGAAAACCGGTCTAGCGAAAACCAGTACAACTGGTGTGATGTGTGCATCATCAACTTTTTTCAACGGAAGAGTAGTTTTGGTAACCGATAGTTCACCAGCTGATGATGGCACAGGAAATCCAAATGATGTATTATATAATGGCTGGTCAGATGCTACAGTTGCTAATAGCCACTCTAGATTACATTTAAACGCATCGTATTGGTTGGCTAAATTGCAATAATAAAATTTATAAGTATAAAAAACCGAAGATTCTAACTTCGGTTTTTTTGTTTAATTCAACTTAAAGTTCACTTGCATTTTTTCTAATTCCTGAAGCAACTCACTTGAAATTGCAACTTTTAACTTTCTGCTTGGCATTGATAATCTAGTTACAACTCTAGTTTCTTCAACCTCAGCAGGAACGTTTACTTCTTGCTCTTCGCCTTGGCTCAAAATTTCGGAGTCCTCATCAATCGAAACATCATCAGAAAGTATAACTGAAGGAGCTACTTCTATTTGTTTTATAATTTTTTCTAACTCCATTATTTCAAAAGTTACTGTATTTTCCCCTCTATTAGAATGAAAAACAGAGTTTAACTTCGTAATAAATTCAGCTTGTAAATCTTTAATATTTAGATGAATGATTAACTTTTTAGCAAAAGTTTTTAAGACATCTTGTAGGGATTGAACTAAAATAAACTGGATTCTAGGATCCGATTTTTTTCCTGTTTCTCTATTTACCCAGCCTTCTTTTATGTTCACTCTCAAAAAAACAAAGTGATTTTGGACTAAAAAATGCCTGAATTTTAAATACTCATCGTCAAAAATCCTAAACTCATAGCTTTCATCATATCCTTCCAAATTGAATTTTGCCCAACCTTTACCATTTTTTGCAGTTAAATGCTGAACATTAGTGACAATTCCGCCAAAAGCTAGGTTCTTATTAATATACAACTCTATATTTTTCAGAGCTTCTAATCTATTTGGACAAAAGTATTTCATCTCAAATTTATAATCGTCCAAGGGGTGTCCTGAAATATAGATTCCAACTACTTCTTTTTCCTTGGCTAATTTCTCCATAGTACTCCAATCTTCACACGGAGGTACAATCGGCTCGGCAATTTGAACATCGCTGCTTTCGCCAAACAAACTCACCTGAGATGAGTTTTCGTTTTCCTGAAATTTAGCTCCGTAACGAATCGCTTTTTCATAAAACGTAACTCCATCTCCATCATCATGAAAATATTGCGCTCTTGTAGTGCCTATAAACGAGTCGAAACCTCCTGCTAAAGCTAAATTTTCGAATGCCTTTTTATTGGCTGCACGCAAATCAATTCGCTTGGCTAAGTCAAAAATGGATTTATATTTCCCCTCTTTTCTATTTTCAACTATAGTTTCAACTGCACCCATACCCACTCCTTTTATAGCTCCCATTCCAAAGCGAATAGCATAATTTTCGTTTACCGTAAACTTATAAAAAGATTCATTCACATCAGGACCTAATACTTGTAGCCCCATACGCTTACACTCCTCCATAAAAAACGAAACCTGTTTAATATCGCTCATGTTATTAGACAAAACTGCTGCCATATATTCAGCAGGATAATTTGCTTTTAAATAAGCTGTTTGGTAGGCAATCCATGCATAACAGGTAGAATGCGATTTGTTAAAAGCATACTCTGCAAAGGCTTCCCAGTCTTTCCAAATTTTTTCTAATCTGTCTTCAGGATGTCCTTTTTCGGCAGCTTGACTGATAAATTTTGGTTTCATTTTATCCAAAACATCGCGTTGCTTTTTTCCCATCGCTTTACGCAAAACGTCAGCATCTCCTTTTGAAAATCCTGCCAATTTTTGGGACAAAAGCATTACTTGCTCTTGATAAACAGTAATTCCGTAGGTGTCTTTTAGTAATTCTTCGCAAGCTTCAAGGTCATATTCTATTGGTTCTTCACCATTTTTTCTCTTGATAAAACTTGGAATATAGGCTATAGGTCCCGGACGATATAGTGCATTCATAGCAATTAAATCATTGAAAACTGTCGGCTTCAATTCTTTCATGTATTTCTGCATTCCGGCACTCTCATATTGAAAAATACCTACTGTTTCTCCTCGTTGAAAAAGTTCATAGGTCTTGGCATCATCTATTGGAAACTCATCTGGATTAATGTCTTTTCCAGTCCTATATTTTACTAATTTGACTGTGTCTTTAATCAAAGTCAGTGTTTTGAGTCCCAAGAAATCCATCTTGAGCAATCCCGCACTTTCCACCACAGAGTTGTCAAACTGAGTAACATATAAATCAGAATCTTTAGCAGTCGCAACGGGAACAAAGTTGGTGATATCACTTGGAGTAATAATTACACCACAAGCGTGTATACCAGTATTTCTTAAATTTCCTTCCAAAACCTGAGCCTGCTGAATAGTTTCCCCACTCAAATCATCAGCGGATGAAATTTCGATTAATTCTTTTATTTTTTCGAAATCTTCTGGACGTAATATTTTCTTTATTTCAACTTCGGACTCTTTCAAAAATCGGGACAAACTCCATTTTGAAGGAATCATTCCTGGAATCAACTTGGCAATTTTATCGGCCTCAAAAAGAGGCAAATCTAATACTCTGGCAGTATCTCGAATAGCCGATTTGGCCGCCATAGTACCATAGGTAATGATTTGAGCGACTTGTTTAGAACCGTATTTTTGAATCACATAATCCATGACTTTGCTTCTTCCTTCATCATCAAAATCAATATCAATATCTGGAAGCGAAACCCTGTCTGGATTTAAGAATCTCTCAAAAAGTAAATTGTATAACAGCGGGTCAATATTTGTAATTCCTAGGCAATAGGCCACGACAGAACCTGCCGCAGAACCACGACCAGGACCAACAGAAACCCCCATTTTTCTGGCTGCTGCAATGAAATCCTGAACGATAAGAAAATAACCAGGATAACCAGAATTCTCAATCGTTAACAATTCGAAATCTATTCTCTCCTTTATTTCTGGAGTAATTTCTCCATATCGCCTTTTGGCTCCTTCGAACGTTAGAAAAGACAAGTAGCTATTCTCTCCTCGTTTCCCTCCATCATTTTCATCTTCTGAAACTAAAAAATCGGTTGGAATCTCGAATTTTGGTAGCAAAACTTCCCGAGCAAGATTATAAATTTCAATCTTATCGATAATCTCGGTTATGTTTGAAACAGCCTCAGGTAAATCATTGAATATTTTCTTCATCTCATCAGCAGATTTAAAATAATATTCCTGATTAGGCAATCCATAACGGTAGCCACGACCACGTCCTATTGGAGTAGTTTGTTTTTCACCATCTCGAACACAGAGCAAAATATCGTGGGCGTTAGCATCTTCTTTATTGATGTAAAAAGTATTATTTGTGGCAACAATTTTAACATCATGTTTTTTTGCCAAAGAGATCAATCCTTCGTTTACTCGATTTTCATCTTCCTGATTATGGCGCATGATTTCGATGTAGAAATCTTGTCCAAATTGTTGTTTCCACCAAACTAATGCCTCTTCTGCTTGATTTTCTCCAAGATTTAAAATTTTACTCGGAATTTCACCATATAAATTTCCTGATAAAACAATAATGTCTTCTTTAAATTCTTCAATAACTTTTTTATCAATTCTTGGAACGTAATAAAATCCGTCGGTGTATGCAACTGAGGACATTTTGGCCAAATTATGGTAGCCTTTTTTGGTTTTGGCAAAAAAAACAATCTGATACCCGTTATCCTTTCGAGATTTATCTTTGTGATCCTCACACACAAAAAACTCACAACCCACTATCGGTTTTAGGGGAACTTCTGAAGGATTTTCCCCTTTTTCAATCGCTTCTTTATTTTTAGCTTCAACAATTTTGTTGTGATTTAAAATATCCCGAACAAAATGAAAAGCCCCCATCAAATTGGCATGATCTGTAATTGCAACCGCTGGCATTTTTTGTTGAGCAGCTGCTCTTACCAATGCTGCTACACTAATTGTAGACTGTAAAACGGAGAATTGCGTATGATTATGTAAGTGAACAAATTCAGTGTCTACAAGAATCTGTTTGTTGTCAGAAAGCTCCTTTTTAGAGATTGGCGCAGTTTGCTTGTCTCCAAATTGCTGCCGAATTTTATCCGAAGCTTCTTTTAAGTTAATGTGTTTTAAACCAATTAACTGAATCTCTCTTGGATTCTTATTTTGAAAATCCTGAAAATAACTTGCTGGAACATCTAGTTCTTCTTTTGTAAAAACTTCAAGTCGAATCAACTCCAGAAAACATCGAGTTGTTGCCTCGACATCGGCAGTTGCATTGTGAGCCTCAGCAAATGGAATTTTAAATAAATATTGATGCAGTTCCGTTAACGTTGGCAACTTAAACTTTCCTCCTCTACCTCCCGGCAATTTCAACAATGAGGCTGTCACTTCTGTACATGTATCCAAAACTGGCATTGAACTCATTGAACTTTCAACACCCATACGATGGAATTCACAACCCATAATATTGATATCAAAACCTAAATTTTGACCTACAATGAATTTTGCTTTAGACAACGTACTGTTGAATTTTTCCAAAACTTCACTTAAAGCAATTCCTTCTGCGGCTGCCAATTCGGTTGAAATTCCATGGATTCTCTCAGCATCGTATGGAATATTAAACCCTTCTGGCTTGACCAAATAATCCTGATGTTCAATGAGTTTCCCCATTTCGTCATGCAACTGCCATGCAATTTGAACGCAACGAGGCCAATTATTTACATCTGTTATAGGCGCATCCCAGCGCTTAGGTAGACCTGTAGTTTCGGTGTCAAATATTAAATACATAATTGAATTTAGAAAGTGTTTTTGCAATTTAAAAATCACAAAAATTGAACTTCAAATTTAGATTTTTTTCAACTAAACTCTTTTGGAAGTTATCAACAAAAAAAGAATCAAAATAATTTCCGTTCTATCTAAAAACACCTCTATGTATAAAAATAAAATTGTTCCAATTTTTTGGATATCGTAGTATTGAATTAAAATGAACTCTAATTTTTTAGACCAAAAATCAACTGAATTTAAAAACAAACTGGTTATTAACGAAAAAATTAAAAAAAATATTCTACCTCAATCATTACTTTTTTTTATTCGTTTCCTCTTTTTTGTTGTATAATCTTAAAACAAATTGATTTTTGATTGTAAAAAAAACAATGAATTAACATTTATTAATAACAGTGTATTTTAAATTAAAAAGCTCTTTTTGTTGAAAAAATCAAGAATTAAAAATAAAAACCTAAATAGCAATTACAGCCATAAATTATTCAGAGTAGCAGAAAAAGAATTTGGTTATCGTATAAATAGAATAAATTAGGATTGAAAACTCTATTTCTTTTTTTAAATTTGCCAACATTGTTATAATTTTAGGGATAACAACCCTGATTTACACTAAAATACACTAAAAATATTTAAAATGAGTAAGACATTATTTGACAAGGTATGGGATTCGCATGTAGTGCGAAAAATAGAAGACGGACCAGACGTGTTTTTTATTGACCGCCATTTCATTCATGAAGTTACAAGTCCTGTTGCTTTTTTAGGCTTAAAAACTAGAGGGGTTTCTGTTTTATATCCTGAACGTACTTTTGCAACTGCCGATCACAATACGCCAACCATAAATCAACATTTACCCGTACAAGATGCTTTATCAGCTAATCAGCTAAAAGCATTGGAAGAAAATTCTAAAGAATACGGAATCAGTCACTGGGGATTAGGAAATCAAAAAAACGGAATCGTGCACGTTGTTGGTCCTGAAAATGGAATTACTTTACCTGGAGCTACTATTGTTTGTGGAGATTCACATACTTCAACTCACGGTGCTTTTGGAGCTATCGCTTTTGGTATTGGTACTTCTGAAGTTGAAATGGTATTGTCAACGCAATGCATCATGCAGCCAAAACCGAAAAAAATGCGAATCAACGTTAACGGAAAACTTCAATTGGGAGTTACTCCAAAAGACGTTGCACTTTATATCATTTCAAAATTATCAACTTCTGGAGCTACGGGTTATTTCGTAGAATATGCTGGTGATGTTTTTGAAAACATGACAATGGAAGGTCGAATGACCGTTTGTAATTTGAGTATTGAAATGGGGGCTCGTGGAGGAATGATTGCTCCAGACGAGACCACTTTTGAATATCTAAAAGGTCGTTTGTATGCTCCAAAAGGAGAGGCATGGGAGAAAGCAGTTGCTTATTGGAAAACCTTAAAAACAGATGCAGACGCAAAATTTGATGAAGAAATCACATTTAATGCATCAGATATAGAGCCAATGATTACCTACGGAACTAACCCTGGAATGGGATTAGGGATTTCTAAAAGCATTCCAAACGCTAAAGAAGTTGCTGAAGGAGAAGAAACCTATGAAAAATCACTTGGCTATATGGGATTCCACCAAGGAGAAGCCATGATTGGAAAACCAATCGATTATGTTTTCTTAGGAAGTTGTACCAACGGTCGTATTGAAGACTTTAGAGCATTTGCCTCGATTGTAAAAGGAAGAAAAAAAGCCGATAATGTTACGGCTTGGCTAGTTCCTGGGTCACATGTTGTTGAAGCTCAAATTAAAGAAGAAGGAATTCTTGATATTTTAACTGAAGCAGGATTTGTTTTACGTCAACCAGGATGTTCAGCTTGTTTAGCAATGAATGATGATAAAGTTCCTGCAGGGAAATATGCCGTAAGTACTTCTAACCGAAATTTTGAAGGACGTCAAGGTCCAGGCTCAAGAACCTTATTAGCTAGTCCGTTCATGGCAGCTGCAGCAGCGGTTACTGGAGTGTTAACAGATCCAAGAGATTTAATTAAAAACTAAAGGAAAGCATTCAACCTAAAAAAAAAGACAATGGCATACGATAAATTTAATATACTTACAAGTACAGCAGTTCCTCTTTCTATTGAGAATGTTGATACAGATCAAATCATTCCTGCTCGTTTCCTTAAAGCTACTGAAAGAGTAGGTTTTGGAGACAACCTTTTCCGTGATTGGAGATACAATAATGATGGTTCACCAAAATCGGATTTCGTTTTAAACAATCCAACCTATAGCGGTAAAATTCTAGTTGGCGGTAAAAACTTTGGTTCAGGTTCTTCTAGAGAGCATGCTGCTTGGGCAGTTTACGACTATGGTTTTAGAGCTGTAGTTTCAAGTTTTTTTGCAGATATTTTCAGAAATAATTGTTTGAACATTGGTGTTTTGCCAGTTCAAGTTAGCGCTGAATTTGCAGACAAAATTTTCAAAGCAATAGAATCAAATCCAAAAACAGAGCTTGAAATCAATTTACCAGAACAAACAATAACCCTTTTAGCAACTGGCGAAAAAGAATCCTTTGACATCTCTGGCTATAAAAAAAGCAACATGATTAATGGCTTTGATGATATCGATTACTTGCAAAATATTAAAGAGGAAATCATAACATTTGCTGACAAACAATTGATATAATTTTAATACAAAGTTCAAATATTTGAAGTGAATAATCCTGTATCTTTTACAAAATGATACAGGATTACTTTAATTAAAAGTAGTTGTCAAAATGGATTTTAAACTGAGTACAATCGAAGATATTGATGCTATTTTTAAATTTTATGATTGGGCTGTAGCCTTTCAAAAAGAAAAATTCAATAAACATTGGAAAGGATTTGAGAGAAGTTTAATTGAAAAAGAGATTGCTGAAAGTCGTCAATGGAAAATCCTTGTAGACAATGAAATTGCCTGTGTTTTTGCAATTACTTTTGAAGACGAAAGCATCTGGAATGAAAAAAACAATGACAAAGCAGTCTATTTTCATAGGATAGTAACGAATCCGAAATATAGAGGACAACATTTTGTCAAGAAAATAGCAGAGTGGGGTATTGCCTTTGCTAAAGAAAATAGATTAGAGTATTTAAGGATGGATACTTGGGGTGATAACATGTCGTTAATTGACTATTATCAACAATGTGGTTTTGATTTCATAGGAATTATTACACCAGATTTTACCAATTTACCGAAACATTATGAGGGAATTACCTTAAGTTTATTCCAAATAAAAGTAGACAGTTAAATATCCTAAAAATTATATAAAAACCTATATAGGTCATCGCTATGGAAAAGAGGAAAATTGAAATAATGGACACGACACTTCGAGATGGAGAGCAAACATCAGGAGTATCCTTTTCTGCTGCAGAAAAATTAACCATTGCGCAATTGCTGCTTGAAGAATTAAAAATTGATAGAATTGAGATTGCATCTGCTAGGGTTAGTGAAGGTGAATTTCAGGCTGTAAAAGGAATTACAACCTGGGCTCAAGAAAAAGGGTATGAAGATAGAATTGAAGTTCTTTCTTTTGTGGATGGAGGCATATCTATTGAATGGATGAAAAAAGCAGGAGCTAAAGTTCAAAATTTATTAACTAAAGGCTCTCTTAATCACCTAACACATCAATTAAAAAAGACCCCTAAACAACATTTTGATGAAATTGCACAAATCATTGCTCTTGCCCAAAAAAATGGTATCGAGACTAATGTTTATCTTGAAGATTGGAGCAATGGAATGCGAAATTCTCCAGAGTATGTTTTTCAATATTTGGATTTTTTAGTAACTCAACCTGTTAAAAGAATTTTATTGCCAGACACATTAGGAGTTCTTATTCCTAGTCAAACATTCGAATTTATTTCCAAAATCACAGCAAAATACCCAAATATACACTTTGACTTTCACGCACACAACGACTATGATTTGAGTGTTGCAAATGTTTTAGAAGCTGTAAAAGCTGGCGTAAAAGGACTTCACGTTACTGTAAACGGAATGGGAGAACGAGCTGGTAATGCTCCGCTTGAAAGTACTGTGGCGGTAATAAATGATTTTTTGCCAGAAGTTAAAATTAATGTAAAAGAATCTTCTTTATACTCCGTTAGCAAGCTCGTTGAGACTTTTACTGGTTATAGAATTCCCGCTAATAAGCCTATTGTAGGGGATAATGTTTTTACACAAACAGCAGGAATACACGCTGATGGCGATAACAAAAACAATTTATATTTCAACGATTTACTTCCAGAACGTTTTGGAAGAAAAAGAAAATATGCTTTAGGAAAAACATCTGGAAAAGCTAATATTGAGAAAAATCTTCAAGAATTAGGATTGCAACTCAATCAAGAAGATTTAAAATTGGTGACCCAAAGAATTATTGAATTGGGTGATAAAAAAGAAACAGTTACTAAGGAAGATTTGCCTTACATCATCTCTGATGTGCTTGACAGTCAAACCTATCAGGAAAAAATAGTGGTAGAATCGTATGTGTTAGTACATTCAAAAGGATTACGACCTTCAACAACGTTGTGTTTAAAAATTGACGGTGAAATTCACGAAGAGAATGCACAAGGCGATGGTCAGTTTGATGCTTTTATGAATGCTTTGTCAAAAATTTACAAGAACAAAAAAATGGTTTTGCCTAAATTAATAGATTATGCTGTGCGAATTCCACCTGGAAGTAGTTCAGATGCACTATGTGAAACTATTATCACTTGGACTAATAACGGAAAAGAATTTAAAACCAGAGGATTAGACTCTGACCAAACCGTAGCCGCCATTATTGCAACCCAAAAAATGCTCAATGTTATTAGCATTTAACCCTTTATAAATTACAAACGAAACTAAATAAATAATAGAAATGAAATATACTATTGCCCTTCTAGCTGGAGACGGAATTGGCCCAGAAGTAATTAATGAAGCTGTAAAAGTTTCTGATGCGATTGCAAAAAAATTCAATCATGAAATTAATTGGATGCCTGCATTAACTGGTGCTTGTGCCATTGATGCAGTAGGAGTTCCCTATCCTGACGAAACTCATGAAATTTGTATGAAAGCCGATGCAGTTCTTTTTGGAGCTATCGGGCATCCTAAATATGATAATGACCCAAAAGCAACGGTAAGACCTGAACAAGGACTATTATTAATGCGTAAAAAATTAGGACTGTTTGCTAATGTTAGACCAACCTTTACTTTTCCATCATTAATAGATAATTCACCTTTAAAAAGAGAGCGAATAGAAGGAACAGATTTAGTTTTTCTAAGAGAACTCACGGGAGGGATTTACTTTGGTGAAAAAGGCAGAAAAGACAATGGCGATACCGCTTTTGACAATTGTGTTTACACCAGAGAAGAAGTGCAACGTCTAGCAAAAAAAGGATTTGAATTGGCCATGACACGTTCCAAAAAATTATGTTGTGTTGATAAAGCCAATGTTTTGGAGACTTCCCGTTTATGGAGAGAAACCGTTCAAGCTATGGAAAAAGACTATCCTGAAGTAACCGTAAGTTATGAGTTTGTAGATGCCGTAGCTATGCGATTGGTGCAATGGCCAAACTCGTATGATGTATTAATAACTGAAAATCTATTTGGTGATATTTTGACAGACGAAGCTTCTGTAATTTCAGGTTCAATGGGATTAATGCCTTCTGCATCAATTGGAGTTCACACTTCATTGTTCGAACCTATTCACGGTTCTTATCCTCAAGCAACTGGATTAAACATTGCAAACCCATTGGCTACTGTACTTTCAGCAGCAATGATGTTTGAAGATGCTTTTGGATTAAAAGAAGAAGCTAAGGCTATTAGAGCTGTAGTTAATAAATCACTAGAAGAAGGTATTGTAACAGAAGATTTAGCTGTTAAGGGAGCAAAATCCTATAAAACAAGCGAAGTTGGTGACTGGTTGGTTGCTAATTTATAAATAAGCAAAATTCAAAAAGC
>Ga0315904_10001021_pt1 | contig 44371 bp, 63 predicted proteins | sample LakEriMetagenome_6_FD_203529 | JGI IMG/M metagenome (GOLD analysis project Ga0315904, IMG submission 203529) | Freshwater fungal communities from buoy surface, Lake Erie, Ohio, United States - Buoy 12 MA120 | ecosystem: Environmental > Aquatic > Freshwater > Lake | place: USA: Lake Erie, Ohio... | reverse complement strand
ACTAGTCAAGCCATCAAAGCGCAAGAAATACTAGATCTATATACATGGTGGACTGTTGAGAGACCAAAGCGTCCTGACCCACACGAGATTTCTGGTTGGACTGCTATCTGCAATAAGCGTCGCGAGGCTGACAAAGGATTCTTTGACTACGAGGATCGTACCGAAGAAGAAAGAGAAGAAACTAAAAAGGCACTTGACTTGTGCACTGAAATTGAGCAACGCTATGAGCAAGAAGACGAAGACATGATGATTCGTTTGATTAAAATTAGACAAGGACTTTGGACATGAAAATTTTAATGGTAATGCATACCTTTAACAACTTTGGTGGAATTATTAATCACTGTGAACATTTGATGGCAGGATTGAAAGAACTTGGTCATGAAGTAAATTTTGCATATCTCAAAGGAACAAAAACAGTTCGCCCTGTTGAGATTCCTTCTGTATTGAAAGAAGGGTGGGAGATTGGTATTGGTTCTGGTTATCCTGTCCACCAAGGTGATGGATGGATGGCTCCCTACTATTCTTATAAAGTAAAAGAATCTATCGACAAGTTTGTTGATGATGCGAACAAACATGATATTGTTATTTGGCAATCTATTTTCGGTTTTAAAAATAAAGACACTGAAAAGTATAAAGATTGGTTGCCGATGATTGAAAATGTCAAAGCAAAACAAGTCGTAATTATCCACGACGCAAATCTGAAGAAACTCTATCCTTGGATTAGTTTGTTTGAAAAACATTTTGCTGGTCTCGCATGCGTGCATCCTGCTGCGTACGAGTCGGCTGATTTTATGTCCACACCTCGAGCGTTAATTTTGAACCCTCAGGATATCGCTGGCGTACCACCTACTCCGCAGTTTGCTGGTCGCGAGAACAAAATCCTGTCTATACAGACCTTTAAGCGCTGGAAGCGTGTGGACGACCTTATCCGTGCAGTGCCTTACATGAAAAATGTTAAGACACTTGTTGGTGGTTATGGTATTGAAGCAGCATATATGATGTCGAAAGACAAATGTAAAGAAGAATATTTTGCCACTAGACAATACGATCCAGATGTAACACCTGATCGAGAGGGAAAACGTATTTGGGAAAATGCTGAGAATTCTGGCAACTTTGACTATCTTGGTTTTATTTCTGGAGAAAAACGCGACGAAATACTGTCAACCTCCAAGTTTCTGGTTGATCCTAGCTGGAGTAATACTTTTGGTGAGCATTTTAATCGTGTTGTGGTTGACGCTATGCGGATCGGGGCTGTGCCCATTGCTGTAAATTTTGGGGTTTCCAACAATGAAGAAGGTAATGGTGTTTTGTTAAAAGCAGGCGTAAACTACTGCATGCTCAAGAAGTCATATACGCCAAAAGAATATGGTGAGAAGATCGCTGAGTACTGCGATATGTCTGAGGCAGAATATATGAGAATCGTTCAGAACAACTATGAGTTGATTCAACAGTTTGACCGAAAGCGTATTGCCCAGCACTATATTGATCTCTCCGCTGGGAAGCCAACTGGTTATCTAAACGAACTTCTTACAAAGTCGAATTTTGATCCGAATTTACCTAAAAATTCGCGAAATATGTTCGATGAACACTTCGAAAAGAAAGAAACTCTGAGTTTAGACGAATTCTTCGGATAAACTGCTTGACAACGAACAACCCATAAGGTATAATAAAGGATAAATATTCCTAACCTTATGAGGTTGCTATGGAACATCTCAATCAAGTCAATATCGATTTCGTAGAATTCCTTCCTTTCTCTGAACGTCCGTTCAGAGCGAAGTTCATACCATCCAAAATTTGGGACGATCTAGATCATTATCGCAATGATTCAAAGGGTCTTTCCAACTACTTCAAAAAATGGCGAACAAGAATAGAGTATCGCCCAGAGAAACTGAAGTCTAAATTTTATGAAACAAATGTCGCAATGGGTGGTGAGTATGACCCACAAGAAAGACGTTGCACAATTCATATCTACACAGATTATTTCAATAAGTTTCCATTTACAGACACTACTTGGAAAAGATTTAAGTTTAGACTTATACAAATTTCAATGCATGAACTAGTGCACTTTATGCAGTTTGACAGAAGATGCGATGAGTGGTCAAATTATGTCCTTCCCTATAAAAAAGTAAAACAACTTAAAAGGAATGAAGAAAGAAAATATCTTTCGGAGTTTGATGAAATACAAGCATATGCTCATTGCATATATTTGGACTTTAAAAGAAATCGACCAAATATTCCAGTAACTCAACTACTTTCTAGAGCCAGAAAAGGAAGAGATTCTAAAACTCTTCGATATTATCTCAAAACATTTAATTATGATGCCCACAACAACCAAGCAATACCAAAGTTGTTCAAACAGGTTATTAAGTGGAGCAATAAATATGAGAGAGTTGCTTATAAACAAAGAAAAAAACAGAGATAATTTTACAAAAATATGGCTAAACTAAACGAAGGCGATGTGATCGAAGGCATTTTTACTATTGCTTTATCACTGCATCTAGCGTACGGCAAAGTTGAAAAAAATGTATTAAACAAAATTAGATCAGAAGTTGATACTAAAATGTTTTCTACAGGAAGATTCAAATATTCTGTCGCAAAAAATCTAAAGAGACAAAAGGGAAAGAACGCACCTGACTTTTTTAATGTCGGGTTTGAGATGAGATTGAAACCTGAGTCTGTTATCGGAGCGTTTGGTAAAGATTATGATGTGCTTTATAAATCTTCCAAGGACATCGGTAAGATTGATCAGAAAGTTGAACAATTAATAAAATCTTTCGATAGAGCAGATTTTGCAAAAAAGACAAACAAGGCAGTAGATTATTTTCTAGATAATAATAAAGGTGAGGTTGCAACATTTACAGTTATTGCAGATGGAATCGCAGGAGAATCTAGTGGTGGCGAAATAAAGGGTGATGTTACTCTAGAGATTTATGCAACAGCAAAAGGTTCTACTAAAAAAATTATGTCAGATTCTTTACCTTTCTCATTAAAATCAGAAAGTGTTACAGTTGCCAACTTATCGCCATATAATGGTATGCTAGATTTTGCTAATGCTATGAATATTAAGTGGGATGCTAGAGAGAAATATGTAAGATTGAGTAAATCGTTTAATGGACCAGAAGAACAGAAATCAAAATTTGAATTAATCAGTTCAATGTATAATGATCTAAAAAAAGAAATACTTAAAAAATCAACCGAGGCAAACTTTTCAAAAACTGCATATTCATTTTTAAAGAAAAGCATTTTTGGTTCTGATCTTGCTAATGTTGTTGACGTACAGCGTGGCGCAGTAAAAGAAATTACTGTAGATTATTTTGATAATCTTGAAAAAACTACAAAATTAATTGCAGAAGCAAAGGGTAACAATCTAGTATTTTTGGACAAAGAATCTAAAGCGCCAATCTTTCAAATAAGAACAAAACTTAGACCACCACCTGCGAATGAAGCAAAATTTTATTTGGAAGTAGGAAAAGGAATATACACAAAATGAGATTCTCCGATTACTTAACAGAAACAGCAAACGACACCACTCGCCTCAAGCACCTTTCACATTTAGAAGATTTGATGTTTGAAGAAGGTAGATCAGGATTGAATTTTGCTGTTGAGAGCATTCAAATATATGTTAATGCTCTGTACAATAAAGCGCCAGGAACATTAATTACTACGAAATGGGATGGATCGCCATCAATTATCATTCATGATTCAGGAACAGATTTTTGGGTTGCTTCAAAGTCAGCGTTTAATGCTTCTCCTAAATTAAATCGTACAGATAAAGATATTGAAGAGAACCATGGACATTCTGCTGGTCTTGTAGAAAAACTAAAATTCGCATTAAAATATTGTAAAGAACTTGGAATAAATGGAACAGTGCAGGGAGATTTCCTTTATACTGACAATGATTTGAAACCATTAGTTATTGATGGAGTAAAACATGTTACTTTCAAACCCAATACTATTGTTTATGCTGTCGCTGCTGATAGTGATCTTGGTAGAAGAATCCTCGCAAGCAAAATGGGGATTATTTTCCATACTTTCTATACTGGCTCTGACCCAGCTACTATGAAAGCAAACTTCGGTTATTCAATCGCTAGTCTTAAAAAATCAAAGAATGTTTTTGTTGATGATGCGATTTTAAAAGATAAAACAAAAGACTTGTCTTTGAATGCTGACGAGCAAGCAACTGTGTTAAAAGCGCATGCTCAATTAGAAAAACTTAAAGTTGCAATCCCCAATTCTTTTTTATCATATCTTTCTACACATAAACAGGTATCTGTGCTAATGGCAAAATACAACAACGCCAATGTTCGTGCAGGTAATTATACTGGTCTCACGCATGCGCATGGGTTTGCTCAATATGTTCATGATGAGTTGCAAAAAGATATCGATAAAGTAAAAACATCAACAACAAAACAAAAGAAATCTGACGAGAGACAACAAATTGTAGATTTCCTTGATAAGAACAGAGTTGTTCTTGAGAAAGCGTATGAAGCGTTTTCTTTGATTGTTACATGTAAAATGATCATTGTAAATAAACTGAATAAATTAGAAACAGGAGTCGCTGGTTTTGTTGAGCGTGGAAACTCTCTTGTTCCAACAACACCAGAAGGATTCGTGGCTGTTCAGGGAGATCGTGTTGTTAAGTTGGTTGATCGTCTTGAATTTTCTAGAAACAACTTCTTAAATAGACCGAGGTAAGTATGAAGAAACTAATAGCAGGTATAGCATTAGTTGTTTTAACAGGATGCTCTTTTATTATGCCAATTCCGCACGATCCAGTTATGTTTGGCGATCTTGTTGATTTAAAGATATCTGTTAACAAGTTATCTTGCGCAGATAGAAATTGGAAAACAACTTTTGATAAAGTTGAGAGATTAAAAACCTACGCTACTTTACGCAAAGATCCACAAGCTGAAGCATTAGGTAATATGGAAGATGCTCTAAAGAAAGCGCAAGCATCAAGCAATGAGAAATTCTGCGAAGGTGTTGTTAAATTACAAAAGACAAGAGTAGAAGTAATTACTAACGCATGGAGAGGAAGATGAATTTAATAGAACAATTACAGCAGCAAGCAGGAATGGGTGGTGCAGCAGGTACTCTTGCTAGTGATTTAATTTCATTTTATGAGCAATACACAAGTGGTCAACTTACTAAAGAAGAATACGAGTTTCTTGTTAAAGAGGTTGCTGAAATTAGAGCGCAACAAGAATTGGCTAATGACGAAGTAGCCTGTCGTTGGATTGTAGCTGCAGCGCAAGGAATATTGGCAGTAGTATGAGTGAACTAAAAGAGTTGTTTGCTGAACTTGCTAAAGCCAAAGCAGAATCAAAAAAAGCACAGGAAAGCACTCCTGCTGGTCAAGCACTAAAGGGTGTTCAGGAAAGACTCAAAAAAAATAATGAGATTGGTGAATTGCTTGGAATATTTGTTGAGAAGAAAGCGCAACCAAAAGAAATTATAAAAGAAGTTATCGTTGAGAAAGAAGTTATTGTTGAAAAAGAAGTAACGAACAAAGATTCTTTTCAGCAACCTGCTCCACAACCTGTTGATCCAAACATCGCTGGTATTATCAAGAAGATGCAGTTTCTTGAACAAGCGATTGGTCGAATTGCTGCTTATGGTCCAGGTGGTGGCGCTGGAGATGTTGTTAATCTCGACCACCAAACAACACTAGTAACAGCAGCAACTTATACAGTTGGAAGAAAAGACTACTATGTTGGAATTAACTATGCAGGAACAGTAACAATAACACTACCAACAAATGTAAAAAATGGTAGATATATTATAATCAAAGACGAGTCAGGTCGTTGCTCTAGATTTCCAATTATTGTTCAAGGCAATGTTGACAATGATCCTGATGGATTTATATTAAGGGTTGACAATGGTGGTATTCAAATGATCTATAGAGATGGGTGGAAAATAGTATGACGTATTTATTTCAAGAAACAGAATTAGACAGTAAGGGTCGTGTTAAAGTACAGACACAGCAAACCATTTTCTTTAACACATTTCAGTATGGTAAAGAGACAGATGTATGGGATGAAGCTACATACAATGGTGGTTCTGCTGTATTTGACGCTTCATTAAGTCAAGTTCGTATGCAAGTAACCAATCAAGTGGGTTCTAAAGTCATACGACAAACTCGCAATGTACAGCGTTATACTCCAGGTCGTACACAAACCATAGCATTTGCTGTTAGGTTGCAAACTCCAGTTACTGGTATACGTCGTAGATTTGGTATGTTTGATGGTACTGATGGATTTTTCTTTGAGGACTGTGGTACAGTCGATGCATTGACAGGAGAGCCACAGTATGCTTGTGTAGTAATCAATAGCGATGGTGCTGTACCTACAGTAGAAAGAATATATCGCAAAGATTGGAACTACGATAAATTAGATGGCAATGGTCCTAGTGGTATTACAGCAGATCCCCAAGCGCAACAGTTAGTGGTAATGGATTATGAGTGGTATGGTGCTGGCCAGATAAGGTTTTCGTTTTTAATTGATGGTACGCCAAGACTTATACATGTTGTTAACAATGGTAATAGACTACAAACTCCATGGTGTAAAACTCCATTTTTACCTATTAGACTTGAAATAGAAAATCTTACAGGTGTAGCTGGCACTCACTACTTGTGGCAGGGCAGTAATAGTTTATTGGCAGAAGGATCGGTTGAGAAGTTGGGAATCGCTGAAAGTATATTGACTCCCCTAACTGGTATTAATTTACCTGCTGCTAGAACTTTTTATCCTGTAGTAAGTATTAGATTAAAAAGCACAGCTCTAACAGGAATAGTACTACCAACATTTTTCCAAGCAGCTACTATTGATAATACCACCATATATTTTAAACTTATTCGAAATGCTACGATAAACGGAACTTGGGTAGATCACCCTGATTCTGATGCCTTTACACAGTACAACTATACCAGCACTGGTGCTATTACGAATGGAAATGATCTACAATCAGGTATTATTTCAGCTGGTGGCGGAGGAACTGGCATCAGAGTAGATACAGATACAGTTTATCAACTTGGACGCAGCAATTTAGGCACAGTCAGCGACACTCTTACTATTGCTGCTGCTAGTTCTGTAGGAAACAAGGATGTAGTAGCATCGCTTACTTGGATCGAGCAAAGATAAAAGATGACTAAATAATTGATTATTACTCATATAGATGGATTAAATGAAAGCATATAGCCAATTCCTGAAGGAATTACCTTCTAAAAAGATTGTTTTTGCGTTTGGTCGCTTCCAGCCACCAACGACAGGTCACGAATTATTGGTTCGTGCAGTAGAGCGTCTTGCATCTACTCATAATGCTTCTCATGTAATCTATGCGTCCAGAACTCAGGACAAAACTAAAAACCCACTCCCAGTAGATCGTAAGGTTTACTATCTCAAAAGAATGTTTCCAACAGCAAAATTTATGGCTGCTGGTCCATCAACAAGAACATTCATCGAAGTTGCTAAAGAACTTAATAAAAAATACAAAGATATTATTATGGTCGCAGGAAGCGATCGTGTTGTAGAGTACACCAAACTGTTAAATCAGTACAACGGCAAAGAATTTAACTTTAACACAATACAAGTAGTGTCTGCTGGTGAGCGTGATCCAGATAGCGATGATGCAACTGGAATGTCTGGTACCAAAATGAGAGAAGCTGCTAAAAAAGGCGATTTTGATACATTCAAAAAGGGATTACCAACAACTCTTACCACAATGGATGGTCGTCGTTTGATGAACGAAATCCGTCAAGCAATGGGTCTTGATGTTGTTAAGGAACAAGTTACAGTTACTGATTGGTTACGAGAGTCATACCACAGAGGCGAAATTTTCAAAGTTGGTCAGATAGTTGAATCAAACGGAGAGAGATATGAAATTCTTGATAGAGGCTCCAATTATCTTACTGTGGTTGATACTTCTGGTAATACACATCGTAAGTGGTTGCACAATGTAACAGTTGTTGAAGATTACCAAGAAACCGAAGACACAAGCGATTTCTCATATAAGAATTATAAACCACAAAACATTAAACATCCACAAGTTATTGCAGCATTTTCTAGACTAACATCTAGAGATGATGTTGATCCAGTTGCAGTTCTTAACGCATTAAAATCAACTGACGAGTATCATTCTATTTTAAATAAAGCAGTTGAATACGATGAGATTAGCGAAGAAGAAGTTGACCAATTTAATTCGTCTATTCAGATGGCTCAAGAATATCTGATGAAACTTGGAGAGTTACACCACCACGCAGATTACATTAACCACGCAATTCACGATATTGATCAAGTGCGTGCGCAGTACCATATGGAAAAAGAAGAGGGCATGGAAGAATCTATGAAAACTTTTAAAGAACTAATAGAGATGAAGTTCAGTTCATCAGACAAAATAAAAGTGGCAAGAATCATTGCTGATGCTCTTGGTGTTCCTGATGTTGAAAAATCGTCATCAGCAGATCAACTTGTTAATAATGCGCTAAGGAAAATACGCAATAAACCTATGCGTCCAGAATATATGTCTGTTCTTAAAAATATGCTACAAACAGCAAGAGAAGCAGGCATCAACTATGATGAGAAACTTGTTCCAGGAAAGATTGAAGAAGGATACGATGAGATTGAAACTTCTGACACAAAATTAGACAAGCGTGGTAGAAAAATCCGTGCCCATACATTGCGTTTTAAGAATTCAGAAAAAGAAGATGACAAAGAAGAAGTAAAGGAAGGATTAAAACCAGAACATAATATGCGTCCAGGTTGGATGATAAAGGGTGATCCAGAGTTGGCTGCTAAACTGAAAAAAAGTAAAGAAATTTTAAAAGCACGTAAAGCAGCTTATGGAAATCCTGCAGCTGGTAAATCTGTTAAAGAAGAAACAGAACTTGACGAATCGCACGTAGAGTTTAGAATTGATCATCGTCAGAAAGTTACTCCTGGTCATGAGAAAACATTTAAAGATCATGACGCTAAAGTTTCAGAAATAAGCGACAAAGCAACATATGTAAAAGTTCCTGCTGATAAAGCAAATGCGTTTAAAGCAGCAATGAAGTCTAAACATAATACGCATTTAGAACTTGCTGAAGAATTTGAACTGATTGATAATGCTCTTAATGCATTAGAAGAAGCGATTTCAACAATCGACAAAGGCGAGTACGATTACGAAGGCGCAATGGCAAGAACTCAACTGCAAACAGTAGTAAGAAATTCTCAGGAACTTATTAACATGCTGTCAATGGATGACAATATGCCAGAATGGGTTCAATCAAAAATAACATTGGCTCAGGATTATATTTCAAGCGTAAGAGATTATCTAAAGTCGAGAGAAGAACTCGGCGAGGCTACTGCGTATTACAACAAACCATCTTTCTTAAAGAAAATGTCACGTATCGCTAAACAAGAACGCCAAGCACGTGAGAAGAAAGAAGCAGAACAAAAGAAACAAGTTAAAGAGGAATCGTCTTCTGTTTATGATAACCATATAAAAGGTCATTCTGACTACGGATCAATTGTTAAAAAACATGGTGTTATAAAAACAAAACAAATAATTCGTCATTTGAAAACTGAAAGAGAATCAATGAGGAAATCTGACTGGGCAGGTCCTGCTCATTTAAAGAAACATGATTATGCTATTCGTGGTTTAAGTCGTGCTTTGGGTGAAGAAAAAATTGAGTATGAAGAGCATGAGCAATCTACATACGATGATAGTAAGTTCGTTGTTGGAGATACAGGAAAACTTACATATGATGCTATGAAGAGATTTCTTGGAATTCAAAATGTATCAGATTTAGAGAATTTAAAAAACAAATCTTCATTCACTATGGCACAAAAAAGATACATGCATGAAGAAACTGAAGAAGAAAATTTTGACGAAGAAGATTTCGATGACGATATCACAAGTATGTCAGAGCCAGAACATATTATCGATGCCTATGATGATGAAGAATTCGCAATCGTTGATGATGAGAGCGGAGAAGAATTAGACACTGATGGATACGAAGAAGAAGATAAAGAAGAAGAAGCAAAGATAAAAGAAGGTAAAATTATTATTCTTGAGATCTCTCGTATGGAGCGTATTCGCCGTAAGCAGAGATTTGCTAGAACAAAGTCTAAACGTGAAGTTCGTGCTCAGATTGCGCTAAGAAGAACATCAAATCAAACAACAATAAACAAGCGTGCTCGTCGTTTAGCAACTGCTATGATTAAGCGTAGATTACTGCGTAAAGATCCAAACAAAGCAACATTACCAGAAAAAGAAAGAGTCGAGAGATTTTTACAAACTAGAAAAGCATTAGTAGACAGATTATCACGCAGAGTTGCGCCAAGAATCCGTCAGATAGAAAAATCAAGATTACAACATAAGAAATTTACAAAATGAAAACATTTAAATGGTTCATAACTGAAGAATACGAATCTCTGTATTTGGAAGAATTAAATGAAGCAGTAGATGATGCTACTAAAGAAGGTGGTGTTTCAAATAATACCAAAGGTGTATTGCATGAACTTCTAGTTGGTAGACATTTAAACAATGGCAAACATCTAGAGAAGCACAAAAACGAAAACGATGAGACACCCCAACAAGCACATGATCGTTTAGAGAAACAAATACATCCGAATGATTACAACAGGATTGCAGCTAATGCAAAATCTGCTGCTGCACACATTAAAGCGCATATAGATTCTACTCACAAGGGTCATGTAATTCATGCAGTTCATTGGACTTCAAAACCTGGAGACACAGAAAAGGTAACAGGACATAAAGCAAGTCAGAAAGAAGATTCTTCTGATGTATATGTTACTACTAAACATCCAAAAACAGGTAAAGAAACACATCATGGTATAAGTTTAAAGGTCAGCGATAAATCAAATAAGAACATTCCAGCATCAAGTCTTGGTATGGAATCAGGTGGTTCGAAAGCCAGAGAACACTTTAATGCACACAAAGCTGCTATTCTTAAAGCGCATCCTGATTTGAGTGGTAAAAATAAAGTAGAACGTAAAGAAATTCTTAAAAGTAATCCTAAAATGCAAGCGGATATAAAGAAACGCAATCAAGATCTATTGCATAAAGTTGCCCATAGTCATGCTTCTGAATTACAACATCATTTAGATTCTGGTAATCACGAGCATGTTGTTAAGCATATTCGTGAGGTTCTTCATGCCCATTCAACTCCAGCTGAAGAAAAAGGACATACTTTTATAAAACATACAACATATCAAACTGCTAAAGGTGTTCAGCATCATACAAGCAAACCAAGCGAAGATCATGAACATATTCTTAAAGATCACAAGAATATTACAGTAAAATCTAGTGGTGGTTCAGTACACTTCTATCACAATGGTAAAAAGTTTGCTTCTCAAGCCCACAAGTTTGACTCTCAATCAGACCCATTAAGTTCATTAAAAAGCGCAGGGAGGGCTACATAAATGGTATCGTTTAAAGAGTATTATCTCAATGAAGCAACATATCAAGGTAAGAAAGTCACTCTTAACAAACCAATGGCTGGTGATGTTAAGAAATCTAAAGTTTTTGTTGATCCAGATGGTGATGGTAAAGCGCAAAAGGTCAACTTTGGTGACAAAAACCTTTCCATTAAAAAACATATCCCTGCTCGTAAAAAATCTTATTGCGCGAGATCTTCTGGTCAGGGTAATTTAACAGATAAGACCAGCGCAAATTACTGGTCAAGAAAAGCATGGGATTGTTAAATGAATGAATTGATAGTATCTCTTAGAGTTTTATTTGGAAATACATTTGTTATGTATTTTAAAGCACAATCACACCACTGGAATGTAGAGGGAATAAATTTTTCTCAGTTTCACGATTTTTTTGGTAAATTGTATGAAGATGTTTATGGTTCTATTGATCATATTGCAGAAGAAATTCGTGCTATGGGGGAATATGCTCCAAGGACTATTTCTGAAATTTATGAATATAAAACACTAAACGAGGGTAATGTTTCGTCTACAGTAGAACAAATGCTTCAAGATCTTCAAATTGCTAACGATGGAGTTCTAGAATCACTAAATAAATCGATGGAGATCGCTATTAGAGAGAATAAGCAGGGATTAGCTGATTTTCTCGCTGGAAGAATAGATATTCACGAAAAACACGCATGGATGATAAGGAGTCACCTTAAATGAGTAACCCATTTAGAGAAATATATCTGGAAGCACTAAAAGGCGGACAGCACAAAATTGACGTAGATAAAGACGGAAAGATCGAAGGCGAAGATCTGGCCAAGCTGCGTGCGAAGAAAATGAAAGAAGAACTCGTCTCAGAGAAAGCCAAAGAAAAAGAAGAAGACGACGAGATGGAAGATGAAGAAAACGAGATGGAAGATGAAGAAGATGATGAAGAAGAGAAAGAAATGAAAGAAGAAGTTGAGCAGATCGATGAGGTTGAGAAAGCCACTGGTGGTCTTAAAGATGCATGCTGGAAAGGATATACCGCAGTTGGTATGAAGATGAAGAACGGAAAGAAAGTTCCTAACTGCGTGCCAACAAAAGAATCTACAAATATTCCATTCGATGGTCCATATAAGAAAGTTTCTGATACAGTAACAGATAAATCTGGCGCCAAACATTCACCAATGTCTCGTGTCAAACATTTGGCTCAAATGGCTGCTAAGAAAAAAGAAGACGAGGCAAAGAAAGAAGTTAAAGAGGATGTTGAAGAAGGATACATTCCTCCAGTGAAACCAAAACTAACACCATCTGATTCTAAGACACTTAATAAAGTTGCTGCATTAATGGCTAAAGAAAAAGCTGCGAAAGCTGCCAAAATGAAAGAAGAAGTTGAACAAGTTGAAGAAAAATCTGATCAAGCAAAACGAAACAAGACAATGAAGAATCTAATGGCTGCATCTAAAGGCGCACAAATTAATCGTGGTCTTAAATTAGATCCAGCTGAGTATGGCTACAAAAGAGCACAAAACCTAAACGTAGCAATTGGTCGTGCTGCAATGAAAGCAGAGGAAACCCAAATGGAATTTACACAAGAAGAACTACAACTAATCGAGCAGTTTATTGAAATCGCAGAAAAAATGAATATGTCAAAAGCATCTATGGGCGATGTCATTAAAGATTTTAAGAAATCAGATGCTCCACAGTTTGCTGGTAAATCTATGGAAAAACGTCGCCAGATGGCAATCGCTGCCAAGCTGTCGGCAGATCGCGAAACCAAAAAAGAAGAAACAGAATTAGTTTCATTTAAGGGATTTTCTTTAGACGAAATTAAAATGTCAGATCTTCCTTCTCGTAAAGTGACTGGTAAATATGGTACAGAATACTATAAGGGTGAAAAGGATAAGGACGAAAAGGGATATGATGCTGATGATGACAAAGAATCATCAACAGAGAAACGTGGGCGTGGTAGACCGAAAGGTTCTGCATCTGGCGCAAGGCAAAAAGGGTCAACACCAAAGAAAAAAGGAAGTGGTGTAGAGATGACAGGTTATCCATTACATCTTCCTAATTCTAGATAAACAAGGAGAAAACTAAAATGGCACTTTGGGGAAAACAAGACGCTGCAGCACCATCTACTGGCACAACTGTTGGCGTAACAAATGCATCGACTGCAGTAACTGGAGTTGGTACATCATTTTTAACAGATCTAGATATTGGTGATGTTCTCATCATCACTTCTGGTACAACAACAAAAAATCGTGTTGCTGCAATCGCATCAAACACTGCATTGACATTAGCAGATAACTTTACTGGCACAACAGCTGCTACATTGGCTATTGCTAACGTAAAGATTCAACAACAACCAAAATATGCATATCAAGACAGCAATTCACAAGCTGATGGAACAGCTCCAGGAAAAGCTGCTCTTGAAGATATCTTCGGTGTTGACGCAACAGAACAGAAAGTTGCTGGCAACAAAGTCGGCGCAAGCCCAGGATGGGTTCGTCGTATCGCTTTAACTGGTGGTAAGTCTGGTCGTGTACAAGTAGAAACATTGGTAGCTGGTCGTAATTTGATCACTGGCGATGCTGCTGACGATTCAGTTCTTGCAGACAGTTAATAAATAACTTTATCATCAACAATTTTCAATAACCTGAAAGGTACATGAAAAAATGGCTTCTAAAAAAATATCTGAATTAAATTCAGCTGCGTCGTTAACAGGCGCAGAAACATTCTTAATCGTGCAGTCTGGAGACAATCGTAAGTTGACTTTAGACAGTTTGCTTGGTAATATGACAACTACTGTGTCAGTAAATCCAACCCTTACGCTAACAACAAATTCATATATTGTTAAGGCGACTGGTGGTTCTGCAGCAAATGGTATTTTCAAACTAACTGGTAATGCAACACAACCAACGCTTACATTAAACAATTCAACAGCTGATAATAAATTTGTGTTTAATATTGGCGCATTGAACACAGTTGGCGGAACAAGTTTGGCTATTACAGAAACATGGAACTCTGCTGGTCTTGACTTTACTTCATTAAATCTGGCTATTACAAACAGCGCATCTTCTGCAAATAGTCGTGGGTTTAAAATGACTGTTGGTGGCACTGAAGTTTTCGGTGTTACTGCAACAGGTGGTGCGTTTGTAAGAGACCATGTCTACTCAAGATTTGGTGTTCTGCCATTCGTAGGAACACAAAACGGATTTACACAAGCTCTTGGTTATACTGTTTCAACTTCTTCAACAATTTCTCCATCTGCTTCTGATATGAGAAATGGCGGTGCTGTGTTTATCACTGCCTCTGGCGCTTCTGGTCAAATTATTAATTTACCTGTTATGTCAACACAAGACATTGGAAAAGTCTGGGTATTAAATGTTACTCAAACAAACAGTTTAGATATTTCTCCAACTGGTGGATCAACAAACTCTGGACAATCATATTGGAGAATTAGAACAGAAAACGTAGCAAGAACATACGCAATTTGGTACGCTTGGCTTGATTTGACTGGAACAGCAAAATGGTATTATTATGCTCCAGGTGGATGGTATAATACAGCAAATACAATCCCAACATCAGTTACTAGCAGCCAAAATGCTGGATCTCTATTTAATTACTGTTCTGCTTAATATGTAAATATGTTCAAAAGTGATGCGGAATTTTTACAGTATGCAATGCATAATTATGATAATCCTCAGTGCTCTACTGTTAGTGAGTTTGAGGAAGATCTGAAGAAATTCCTTTATATTAAAAAACTGTTTACTAGATATAAAAAGAACGATGAGTTGAAAGAAAGATTAATTCTAAATCATCTTATCGTTCTTTTCAATTTGTTCGGTGAAGCAACACTGAAAATGTTGTTTTATAAGATAGAAAGAGAAGATTGGAACTTATTAGCAACATTCTTAATCTATATAAACAAATTACCAGAAAACGTACCAGGAACAATGTTAGTTTCTTCAGACTTTAGATTAGATGAAAAGATAATTTCTGAGTTAAGGAAAATTTAATGTCGCAGTTTGTTGACAATTTAATTGCATTTAGAGTTTTAAATATGCTGGTAACTCCGTTTGAAGAAACCAAAGCATATGAACTCGGCATTATCGACAAAAGTGGAAATCCTCTTAAGAAATTAAAGGATATGACATTTACTGAAAAAGATCAGTATTCAATGTTACATAGAATGGCATTTAGAATCAAACGAATTATGGAAAAAGTTCCAGGTCTTGGTTCTAAACTAGGCACATTGGCAGCTGCTTATTTTCTTGTTAGAGAATGTGTAGAAAACAAAAGATCAATTAATAATTTAGAAGAAGACTATAATAATCTTTTGACGAAAATTAGAAGAGAAGATATAATTCTCTGTGAGGAGTTTCTGCTAGTAGAGAAGTTCTTATCAGAAGAAGTCCCAACAAATGCCACTGGTTCTGCTGTTTCTACTGATGAACCTATTGTTAGAAAAAAAATAAAACAGATACGAATGTTGAAAAGAGTAAAGAAAGTATAACATGTTAATGTTGTCGTTTATTCCTGCTGAGTGGATCGCCTATGCTATTCATGCAATATTCGTTATTGGTGTTGGTGGTGTTATAATTGGAACAGTTGGATCAAAGCTACCATTTGTTTCGACATACGGACACATAGTAAAAGGAATCGCTGGGGTATTTTTAATTGCTGGTTTATTCTTAGAAGGATATAACTACGCATCAAAGTCTTGGGTTGAAGCAGCAAAAGAATATGAGAAAAAAGTGAAAGTAGCTGAAGAAAAATCAAAGAATCAAAATGTAAAAATTGTTGAGAAAGTTGTAAAAGAAATAGAAATTGTAAGGGAAACTGCTAATGAAAACAAACAAGTCATTAAAGATGTCGTTGCTAAAGATCTTGACAATCAGTGCAGCTTGCCTAACTCTGCAGTCATGCTTCATGACAGTGCCAGTAAAAATGAAGTTTCCAGAAGCGCCCAAGGAACTGATGGAGGAACCTCCGATGTTAAAGCCAGTCAAGTCCTTGAAGTCGTCGTCGACAACTACGCAACCTGCTACGAAGTAAGAAGCAAGTTAAAGGGGTGGCAAGAATGGTATCGAACTCAAAAGCAAATATACGAGGAAGTAAAATGAGTCCAGTAGAAGAGAGAGTTGCTTCTCTTGAGACGAATGTCGAAAATCTAAAAGAGGATATTTCCGAAATTCGTTCCGATGTAAAAGAAGTGCATTCTAGAATTACAACTACCACAAGAGAAATCGTGGAAAAGATTGAGGATTCGACAGCCTCAATTAAACATGACGCTACTACTCAACATCAATCTCTGTCGGATCAGATGCATAAGATTGACAATCGTGTTGGTGTTCTTGAGAAGTGGAGATTTATGATTGTTGGCGGTGCAATAGTTCTTGGATATGTTATTGGCCATTCAGATTTGTTTACGAAGTTTTTTAATTAACTTGCTTTTTAACCCCATTCGGGGTATAATTATATTATGCTTTACATTGATCTAAAATACATCACCCAACTACGTCCTCGTCTCCGAAACTTTAAGGAGAAGAAGGACAACACATTTAATTTCTCTTGTCCATTCTGTGGCGATAGTACAAAAAATAAACTTAAAGCGAGGGGGTATGTGTATCCTTCGAAAAATGATTTATTTTATAAATGTCATAATTGCGGTGTGTCAACAAATGCAGGAAACTTGATAAAACAGGTTGATCCGTACCTTTATGATCAGTATGTAGTAGAGCGATATAAGTCGGGTCCAAAGAGATATAATGATCATAAAAAGATAGAAATTGCTGATACAAAGCCGATTTTTGTTGATCTACAGGACGATACGTTAAATGGTCTTAGAAGGATTGATACAATGAGAGCAGATCATCCTGCTGTGTTGTATGTTCAAAAACGTAAAATACCACATGAGCATTATGAGAATCTTTTTTATGCTGCGAAATGGAAATCATACGTGAACAAGGTTAAATATACTTACACTTCTGAAGACGATGATCATCCTCGACTAGTAATTCCCTTCTTTAATGAACATGGAAAAGTTTTTGCTTTTCAGGGAAGAGCTTTTGGCGACGAGCAGCCAAGGTATATGACGATTAAACTAGACGATAACATGGAGAGGATTTATGGACTTGAGAGAGTTGACTTTAGTAAAAAAGTTTATGCTGTTGAAGGACCGATCGATTCTTTGTTTATACCAAACGCAATTGCTGTTGCAGGCGCCAGCTTTGATTCTGTTTATCTTCGTAGTCTTGCTAGTAATCTTGTAGTTGTTTTTGATAATGAACCAAGAAATAAAGAGTTGTGTAAGCAGATTGAAAAATGCATCGATCTTGGTTATACAGTTTCATTGATGCCAGAGACAGGTTATAAAGATATAAATGATTTATTTCTTGCTGGTTATACGCAGGAAAAAATTGTACAGATGATTGATGAATATACCGTAACTGGTTTAGAAGCGAAAGCGAGATATGCTGTATGGAAGAAAGTTTAAATATCCCTGTTCTCGAAAATGAAGAAATGTGGGCACAAAGAGTTATTGATGAAGGAACTAAAATGAAAGTAGAATTAATCTCGTATTCGCAACCAGCTGAATACTTTGCTGAAAACATGACAGAACTTGTAGCATTCTGTGCACGTGTGAGTAATCCAAGTAATCAAAGCAACAAAGAAACTAGTGAGAAACTAATCAAGTATCTAATTAAAAATCAGCATTGGTCTCCACTAGAAATGGTAAATGTTTGTTTAGAAATAACAACAACACGTGACATTGCAAGACAGATGCTACGTCATCGTAGTTTTTCTTTCCAAGAGTTTAGTCAAAGGTATGCTGATCCAACGAAGGATCTTAATTTTGTTATTCGTGAAGCACGTTTACAAGATGATAAGAATAGACAGAACTCTATTGAAATTGATTTTAAGAACGATGAGCATCGTCAAATTGCTTACCAGTGGGAAAATCTTCAGCGTGATTTAATCCAAAGAAGTACTGATGTATATGCTTGGGCTGTTTCTAAGGGTATCGCTAAAGAACAAGCAAGAGCTGTTCTTCCAGAAGGACTCACCGAATCTAAACTTTATATGAATGGAACCTTAAGATCCTGGATTCACTATATACAGTTACGCTCATCAAACGGAACACAAAAAGAACACACACTCATCGCCAAAGCATGTGCTGAGGTAATTGCGAAAGTATTCCCCCTGTCTAAAGAGTTCGTACAATAAAAATAATATTTGGAGTGTTAAATGCAAGGCACCATTAATGGGTTGGTAGTAGATTATAGCAGAGATAGTTTGTTTGATTCACTTGGTGTAAAAAGACTGCGTGAATCATATATGAAAGAAGAAGAGCAATCCCCACAAGAAAGATTTGCGTATGTATCGAATACTTTTAGTAGTAATCGTGAGCATGCTCAGCGCTTGTACGACTATTCGTCCAGGCATTGGTTGTCATATTCAACACCAATTCTATCCTTTGGGAGAAGTAAAAGGGGTATGCCTATCTCTTGTTTTTTAAATTATATTGAAGATACAGCGGAGGGACTAGTTGACAATCTTAGTGAAACTAATTGGCTTAGTATGCTTGGTGGCGGTGTTGGTATTGGTTTTGGTATTCGTTCGGCAGATGATAAATCTACTGGTGTCATGCCTCACCTCAAAATTTACGATGCCAGTTCTTTGGCATATCGCCAAGGTCGTACTCGTCGTGGCAGCTATGCTGCTTATCTCGACATTAGCCATCCAGATATTATCCCTTTCTTAGAAATGCGCAAGCCAACTGGAGACCAAAATCTCCGTTGTCTTAATCTGCATCATGCGATAAACATTCCCGATTCATTTATGCAAATTATTGAGAAATGTATGCTTGATCCAGAAGCAGATGATTCCTGGGAATTAAAAGATCCACACAGCGGAGAGATTCGTGAAGTTGTTTCTGCTCGTGCTTTGTGGCAACAAATTCTAGAACTACGTATGGTGACAGGTGAACCCTACATTCACTTCATCGATACAAGCAATCGTCATCTACCACAATGGTTAAAAGATAAAGGTTTAAAAGTTCACCAATCAAACCTTTGTTCAGAAATTATTTTACCAACTAATGAAGAAAGAACAGCTGTTTGCTGTTTGTCGTCGCTAAACTTGGAGTATTATGATGAATGGAAAAACGAACCTTTATTCTTACGTGATGTTGCTGAGATGTTGGATAATGTCTTGCAGTTTTTTATTGACAATGCTCCTGACGCCATTAGTCGTGCCAGATATAGTGCTAAACAAGAACGAAGCATTGGTATTGGTGCTTTGGGGTGGCATGCATATCTTCAGCGCAATAATTTTCCTTGGGAATCGGCGATGGCTGTCGGAAGAAACAAACAAATTTTTAAACACATCAGAGAGGGATTAGATCGTGCTAATAAAGAATTGGGAACTGAGCGAGGCGAAGCGCCTGATGCAGTGGGTACTGGGAATCGCTTTAGTCATCTTATGGCTATTGCTCCCAATGCTTCTTCTTCCATTCTTATGGGCAACACTAGTCCTTCTATTGAACCTTATCGTGCCAATGCTTATCGGCAGGATACTCTTTCGGGTTCTTCGTTGAACAAAAACAAATATCTTGACAAAATTATTAAGGAGAAGTGTGATGCAGACAGTAAGCTGGACTATAACGAAGTCTGGTCAAGTATTATCGCCAACGATGGAAGTGTTCAACATCTCGAGTTCCTTACAGAATGGGAGAAAGATGTTTTCAAAACTTCAATGGAACTCGATCAGCGATGGCTTGTACAGCATGCAGCAGACAGGCAAGAATATATTGATCAAGCACAATCACTTAACTTATTCTTTAGACCAGATTCCCACATCAAATATGTACACGCAGTACACTTCCAAGCATGGAAAGAGGGTCTCAAAACACTTTACTATTGCCGAAGTGAGAAAATTGGCAAAGCTGATAAAGTTGCAAAGAAAATTGAACGAGAAGTAATTCAAGAGATTGATTTAAAATCTCTCGCTGAGGGAAATGATTGTCTTGCATGTGAGGGATAAATGCATTACAAAAGCATATTCGTTAGTGATGTGCATTTAGGTACAAAAGACTGCAAAGCAGACTTACTAAATAATTTTCTAAAACATAACACCTGTGAGACATTATATCTCATAGGTGACATTATTGATGCTTGGAAAATACAACGCAATAAGTGGAGATGGAAACAGAGCCATACAAATGTGGTTCGTAGAGTTCTTGGTTATGCTAAACGTGGTGTTCGTGTAGTCTATGTTAGTGGTAATCATGATGAGTTTTTAAGACCAATGATACCTTATGGTTTGTCTTTTGGTAAGATAGAATTGTGCAATCAATGTGAACATAATGGCATTGATGGGAAACGATATCTTGTTGTTCATGGAGATTTATTTGATGGTATCACTAGACTAGCGCCATGGATTAGTTTTCTAGGAGATAAGGCATACGACTTTGTTCTTAATCTCAATAGTAAATATAACTGGATTCGGCATCGTATGGGGTTTGGTTATTTTAGTCTTAGTAAGTTTCTTAAGCATAAAGTTAAAAAAGCAGTAGATTTTATTTTTCAATTCGAAAAAAATCTTGCTGTATATTGTAAGAAAAAAGGTTATGATGGTGTTATATGCGGACATATACACAATGCCGAGATAAAAGAAATTGAAGGAGTAATGTATATGAATGATGGTGATTGGGTTGAATCATGTACAGCATTAGTAGAGCACTTAGATGGTAGATGGCAAATTGTTCACTGGGGAGAAATGATAAATGTGGGTACTGATTCTACTGGCAGTTCACACGAACAATCCAAATGATGTGCCAGGAAAAGTAGAAATAAAATTTAGTAATGAACAACAATGTTTACAAGCACTGGAAAATATGACATACTGGTTAAAGTTTCAATCGTTTAAAGTGACAGGACAATGCAAAAAATCTTAATTATTACAGACGCATGGGAACCACAAGTAAATGGTGTTGTTAGGACATATCAAAACACTATTCATGAACTTGAGAAGAATGGTAAGGTTGTTGATGTTATACATCCTTATTGCGTTGGTTTTAAAAGAGTTAAATTTCCAGCATATCCTGAAATAGAACTTGTGATAAATCCATGGAAAATGAAACAGAAAATCTGGGTATCTTTATATGAAGGATGGAAAATACACATAGCAACTGAAGGACCACTTGGAATTTATGCTCGTATGTTACTTCGTAAGAAAGAATTCACAACTTGCTATCATACACAATTTCCAGAGTTTATTCAAAAGAGAACAAAGATTCCTGCTTCTGTGTTCTATCCTTTCTATCGTTGGTTTCATAACAATGCTAGATCAACAATGGTTCCCACACAAACTATGTGTGACATGTTAATCAGCAAAGGATTTACTAAAGTTGATGTATGGTCTCGTGGTGTAGATACAAAAGTTTTTAATCCGAGTCGTAGAAATAAACCATCGCATTATATTGTTTGTGTAAGTAGAGTTTCTAAAGAAAAAGGTTTAGACGATTTTTGTAAATTAAAAGGTAAAAAGGTTTTGGTTGGTGATGGACCATACCTAAATGAATTAAGAAAAAAATTTCCAGAAGTAGATTTTGTTGGAACTAAAGTTGGTGTTGAATTAGCTGAACTTGTAGCAAATGCAGATGTGTTTGTATTTCCAAGCCAAACTGATACCTTTGGTATAGTTATATTAGAAGCAATAGCGTGCGGTACTCCAGTTGCAAGTTATGAGCAACCTGGACCGATAGAGGTAATTAATCTTATGTATAATGGAATGTATAGTGGTAACTTAGCACATAATGTCGAAGCATGTAAATTAATAAACAGAGTAGAAGTATTCGAGTCATCAAAAAAATGGTCTTGGAAACAATCAACAAAACAGTTTTTAGAAATAATCGGAGAGTAGGAATGGCGCATAAAAGAGAAAAATTAAAATTAACAGACGATAGAAACTCGTTTAAACCATTTAATTACCCATGGGCATATGATGCTTGGTTGAAGCATGAACAAGCGCACTGGTTACATACAGAAGTTCCTATGATGGAAGATGTAAAAGACTGGAAGAAAAAACTTACAAATGAAGAGAAACATTTCTTAACAAATATTTTTAGATTCTTTGTTCAAGGAGATGTTGATGTTGCTGGTGGGTATGTTAATAATTATTTACCATACTTTAAACAACCAGAAGTTCGTATGATGTTGCTTGGCTTTTCTGCTAGAGAAGCGTTACATGTTGCTGCGTATAGTCACTTGATTGAGACAGTTGGTATGCCAGAATCAACTTATAATGAGTTTCTCGAGTATGCGCAGATGAGGGACAAACATGACTACTTTATGGCATTATCTAAAGCCAATGGCACTGCCGAATCAGTAGCAACAAATATTGCAGCATTCTCTGCTTTTACTGAGGGCATGCAATTATTCTCATCATTCATTATGTTGCTCAATTTTCCTCGTCATGGTATGATGAAGGGAATGGGTCAGATTGTCACATGGTCAATCGTCGACGAGACAATGCATGCTGAGTCTATGATTAAGTTGTTTAGAACTTATGTAGAAGAGAATCGTGAGTTATGGAATGATGAATTGAAGAGTAAGATATATACTATTGCTGAAAAAATGGTTGAACTCGAAGATAAGTTTATTGATCTTGCTTTTAGTTTGGGTGATATGCGAGATTTGACATCAGATGATGTGAAGAAATACATTCGCTACATCGCAGATCGTCGTTTAATTTCGTTAGGTCTTAAGGGTATTTTTAAAGTTAAGAAAAATCCTCTTCCTTGGGTTGAAGAAATGATTAACGCACCAACTCATACTAACTTTTTTGAGAATCGTGCTACTGACTATGCGAAAGGCGCATTAACAGGCGACTGGCAAGATGTTTGGGCTAAAGCTGCATAATGGCGCACATAATAGCAAATCTTCCACCTATTAAATGTTTTGTCCGTAAACAGTTTCTATACGATTTTGCGAAAGGGCACGATGAATTAGAACCATGTTGGTGGATAAGTATTAAGTCATTAAGAGGACAAGCATTTAGAATAGAAGCATATCTAAATAACTATGGCGCTTTATATGATAAACTGCCATTACACGCATTTTGCTGGAAGCCGATTGAAGGAGTACCATTACCATTAGACTACTTACAACTTTGGGATTGTTTGTCATATGATATAACTGTGTTAAAAAAAGCACAGCTGCAATCATTAAAATGCAAATTTAAACTTAAAGACGGAAATTGGATGTATGGTACCTATCTATTCACTGTTGACTCTGCTCACCCTGATTTTAATATTCTTGACACTGGATTTACTGAAGATCCCGAAGATCATAAATCTTATAATTTTATTATGTGTGATAATGGGCAGTTCGCTGCTCAGCCAAACAATCGTCTTATTATCCTCGAGCCTTCGTCTAATCCTCGGGAACTAAAGATGCCAGATTTTAAAGTAGCAACAAAACGCTGGTCTGTAGAAACAGATTCTAAGTGGTCATTGGGAGATACCAATACCGTAATGTACGAAAGGCAAGATGATTGAATTAGTTTATCTGTTGGTAATGACACACATTACCATTGTTTGTGTTACTTTGTTTTTACATAGAGGGCAAACACATAGAGGGTTAGAGTTTCATCCAGTTCTTTCGCATTTTATGAGATTCTGGTTGTGGTTAACAACTGGTATGATAACAAAAGAATGGGTTGCGATACATCGTAAACATCATCAGAACTCCGATAAAGAAGGCGATCCCCATAGTCCTCACAACGAAGGTATCTGGTTTGTTTTGTTCGCTGGAGTTTCTTGCTATGTTCAATCCGCAAGAGATAAAGAAATGATTCAGAAGTATGGTGTCGGTACTCCAGATGATTGGGTAGAAAAAAATATCTATTCTAAATTTCCATACGCTGGAATAGTGCTCATGCTAGCAATTAGTTTAATGTTGTTAGGATGGTGGGGAATTTGGTTCTGGGCAATTCAAATGGTATGGATTCCATTCTGGGCAGCAGGTGTTGTGAATGGCGTTGGGCATTATTATGGATACAGAAATTATAACAGTAAGGATAAATCAACTAATATAGTTCCATGGGGAATTATTATTGGTGGTGAGGAATTACATAACAACCACCATGGAGATCCAGCAAATCCAAAACTAAGTAGAAAGCCATTAGAGTTTGATATGGGTTGGATGTGGTTTAAGGTTTTTAATAAACTAGGATTAGCGAAGGTAAGAGATGTCAGTTAAATTTTTTGATTGTGAATCATGCGGAGCGCATGGAAAAATTTCATTTAAGGAAGGCGAACTTCAATCTTCTGATGTAGCATATTGCCCATTCTGCGGTGGTGATATATATGAAGAGGAAGACTTTGAGGAGGATGAAGATGCCTGAAAACACAACAGATTTACAAGGCGACGACTGGTTCAGTAAACTTAAAAATCCACAAGGTCAAGCATTAGACACTTCTCAAGCAGAAGGATTGACCAATAAGAAACCAGAAAATGTGGATATACAACAACCAACCCCTGAATGACCCTGAGAATTGGTATGGGTTTATTTATGAAATCACCAACAACCTAACAGGTAAAAAATACATTGGTCGTAAATACTTCAGTCAAGCAAAAACTAGACAAGTAAAAGGTAAGAAAAAACGAACAAGAGTTGAGAGCGATTGGCGTGATTACTGGGGTTCCAACAAAGAACTACTTGCTGATATTGATAAATATGGTAAGGAAAACTTTACACGAAAAATTTTGAAACTATGTGAAACAAGAGGAAACACGAATTACTGGGAAGCAAAATATCAATTTGACAATAATGTTCTTCTAGAGGATAATTATTATAATGATTGGATTATGATAAAAACGCACAGGAAACATATTAAAAAATGATGTACCTATTATTCGGTTGTGGATTCTTTTTATCCGCAATAGCAGCTTACTATGCTGTGATGGGGTTAATTGCTATTTTCTCCACTGCAGTAATTCCCATCGCAATTATGGGATCTGCTCTAGAAGCAAGTAAACTTGTAGCAGCTTCTTGGTTGTATAGAAACTGGAACACAGCCCCAAAACTACTTAAAACATATTTCACAACTGCTGTTGTTGTGTTAATGATACTCACATCGATGGGTATCTTTGGCTATTTGTCGAAAGCGCATTTAGACCAAGCAGTGCCAACAGGCGATATCGTATCTAAATTATCCCTCATAGATGAAAAAATTAAAACCCAAAAGGAGAATATAGATGCAGCACGTAAAGCACTTACTCAGTTGGATCGTCAAGTCGATCAAACTCTTGATAGATCGAGTGATGAAAAAGGAGCAGCCAACGCAGTCGCCATCAGACAGCGACAAGCAAAGGAGCGAACCAGTCTCATCAACGAAGTCAGTAAAGCGCAGCAAGAAATAGCAAAATTAAATGAAGAAAGATCACCCATTGCTTCTGAGGTAAGAAAAGTAGAAGCAGAGGTTGGTCCGATAAAATATGTTGCAGCATTAATATATGGCGATACGATGGACGATTCTTTACTTGAGTCTTCTGTTCGTATCGTCATTCTTATGATTGTTTTCGTATTTGATCCGCTTGCAGTTTTATTATTGATTGCAGCAAACAGAGAATCTTTACTACAAAAAACCAAATCTGATGACGATGATGATAAAGAAGTCAATGATTGGTTTAATCGAGGAAAAGAGCGTGCTCGTTTGCTAGATGAAGAAGTTGATGCGCAAAAATCTGAGAGTAGATGGAATAAAATTATTTCTTCGATTCGAGGAGAATTGAAACCAGGAGATTTAAATTATGATCCATATACTGGAATTACTGCAGTCTATCAGCCAACAGAACCAACAAAACAAGAATGGGATCCTACGATTTTGCAAGGACCACCAGCCGAAGAACCACCAAAAGAATTCTTGAAAATTGTAAAAGATTTCTTCAAACCCAAGAACGAAGACTTTGATCCGAAGAATCCTTGGAACGAACAAAATAGCAAAAACGAACAAACAAAAAGAGCTGGAACAGTAAAATTCAACTCCAGAAGAGCTCCAGATAACGATACTTGACAAAAAATAACAATTAGGGTATAATTACTATACCTTAACTTGAAAAGGATCTAAATTATGAAACGAAGTATTATTGTTATGTCAGTTTGTGCGTTGTTCGTTACTGGTTGTTCGTCAACTAAAACAGTCACACAACTCCCACCCGAAGCGCCTGCTCCAGTTGCCAAACTCGAAAAGAGGGAAGCACAATTTCTAAAATCGAACGGACTCATTAAAGTTGAGTTTGACGAACAAGGAAATTTCTATGGTCTTACTGCAACAGGAACTGCTTATATCCAAACAAACCATACAGCCTCACGTGAAGATGCATATAATATAGCATTGATGCGTGCCAAGCGAAATGTTTCGGAATTCTTGTCTAATGATGTTAGTTCAAACAAATTTTCAAGAACAATTACCAAAACACTTCTAAAGAATGATTCGAATGAATCATTAAAGTCTAATAAGACTGAAGGTAATGATAAGACATCAAATCTTGAGGATCTAGATTTAGATGGTGGTGGTGGCAATTCAGAAACTATGACAGCCGAAGATCGTAATCGTGGTCAGCGTGTTGCGACTTATGTTAAAGAACAAATGACTGACAACTCTGCTGCTCTTTTGCGTGGTCTTGTTATTACAGCTCGAAACGTAGAGAAAGATAGCAACCTAGTATCAGTAGAAGTTCGTGTTTCTAAACATTCTATTGCTGCTTCGCATCAACTAAAGGCAATGATTGAGGGTCTTCGATAATGAAATCTTTGATATTAGCAACCTGCTTTTTCACGCAGGTTGCTTTTGCTGCTGTAACTGTTGAAGCGACAGGTAAAGGCGATACCCAAGAAGAAGCATTACGCAGAGCAAAAATTGAAGCAGTTGAGAAAGTGACAGGTTCTTTTAATCTTGGTCATAGAAAAACTGATGGCAAAAAATATTCTGAAGAAATAGATGATTATGTCTCAGGAATTATACTCGAGTCAGAAGTTTTGCGTTCTCAACGAAGTCAGCAGCATTGGACAGTAACTATTCGTGCTGTTGTTGATGAAACCAAACCAAGTGTGTTTCAGGTCGAACGTGATAAACCACTAATCGATGATAGAATAAGATCAAAGATTAGTGAGATGAATAATCGTAAAACGATTGTAGAAAAAATATCTGAAACACCTGCTTTACATTTTTCAACGACTAGAGTTGATGTGTCTCCATTCTCATCAGTTAGTAAAGTAACAATTACTGGGCATGTTTCTTGGCAACATAAGTGGGTAAATGATTTTCAAAATTTTGCTAAGTACGCTGGAAAAGAATCGGTTGACAAAAATTATCAAAGTAATGTTTACTATGGCACATCTTTTTATCATCCAGTTTTGGTTGCTGGTTCTGTAATTATGAACCCTGCTAAAGCAGCACCGAGAAGTGGTAATACATATTGCTTTACTGATGGTAAACAGATTGATTCGAACAATTGTTATGATATTGGTATTGAATTGGAAAATGTTTCTAAATACAATGTCAATTACTTTACGATAATTTTAAAAGACTCGAATGGTTCTGTTCTAAGTCAGATGAGATACACAACACACAATCTCAGAATGGTTGAGTTTTATCCTGCTGGTTCTTCGAAAAAGAATAATTACATCTTTTTTAATTCAAGCAACTATTTTGAGACAGATACTACAGTAATACAAACCAACAAAAAAGTTCCAGCCAATATAGAATTTTTGCTGGATAATTCCCTCGCTACACGTGTAGCGTCTTACAGTATCGAAGTAAAATAACCCTACCATAAGTAAGGTTAATGCTTGACAATAATACGAATCTAAGGTATAATATCCTTATAAGGAGAAAAGTATGGGTATGATGCCAGCGTTTTTTAGTACGACAAACACAAGGAAACGTAAAAAGCAGAAATTTAAATCTGCCGAAGAAAAGCGTAAGCATTTTCAACTTGAACAATCTTGGAATGAATTGAAAAGGAAACATTATGTTGAACCAAGCAAAAAATCTGTATCAACAAATACTCTTTCAGGCTACAAACTTACAAGTCCACCTGGGAGAGAATCTATCAACTATCCTAGTGTCGATACTGGGCTCGGTAATGCTACTAAGCCGATAGAAGGTAAGCGTTACACTGGTGATAAAATAATCGGCATCGGTACATTGCATAAATCCAATGCCGTTCCTATCTTTTCCGATCAGGAAGCGAAGGATATTTCAAAAATGCGTAGAGGTTAAAAAATGAAAGTTGCTGTATGCTCCGATCTTCATTTAGAGTTCGGAGATTTATTCTTAACGAATGATCAGAATATAGATGTTCTGATTTTGTCTGGTGATATTATGGTCACTGCAGATCTTGGTCGCCCAGATCCACATGGTTTTATGGAAGGTGCGAAGAGCACTCGCATCATTGACTTCTTTAAGAGATGTTCATTCCAGTTTCCCCATGTAATTTACATTATGGGTAATCATGAGCACTATCATGGTGATGTGGTTGATAGTCCTATTAAAATTCGTGCAATGTTGTCTGAATATAAACTAGACAATGTTCACTTCCTTGATAAGCAAACCATTGACATTGATGGGATTCGTTTTATCGGTGGCACACTCTGGACTGACTTTAATGGTGAAGATGAGATGACTATGAATCATGTTACTCGTCGTATGAATGATTTTCAAATCTGCCAGAACAGTGCTGAGATGGTCAACTACAGAACATTTGATAATGATAAAGCAAAGTTTCATAAGAGACCCGCAACATGGTCACCAAGACATGCTCTTGAAGACCACAAAGAAATGCTGAAGTTTATTGAAGAGTCTTACGATCCAAGTAAGGTCAATGTCGTTTGCACTCATCATGCCCCAAGCAAGGGTTCTGAGCATCCTCGTTACAAGCATGACACACTAATGAATGGTGCATACAACTCACAGTTGGATGGATTTATTATGGAACGACCAATGATTAAGTTGTGGACACATGGTCACACTCACGAAGACTTTGACTACATGATTGTGAGCACTCGTGTTGTTTGTAATCCTCGTGGCTATATTAATTACGAAGATCGAGCAGATCGTTTTGAATTAAAGGTGTTGGAGATATAAAATGAGCGATTACCATCCTGACAAATGGGTTGTTGTTAAAATCACTGGTAAAGATTATCCACCTCTGTATAAAGTCTTTGCTTGCTGGTATGGTGGATGGGCTGGCGCTGACTCTTGGAAATTAAACAGTGGAATTACGAGAGTCATTTCTTCTGACAATCATTATGAGTTTGAGGGCAGTTCTGGATCTGTGTATTTCTGTAGCAAAACTGAATATGGCACAAACCATTATGGTCGAGGCATACTAAATAACCTGATAGATAAAATAGAAAAATCTGGCGGAACATGTGTTGTTTTACCAGAGGAAACAAATTTTTTAGAAATTGAATATGATTGATATTTTTCGACCTACATTTGAATGGATTCGTGATGACTGGAGTTCTAATAAGTTTCGCTTTATTGTTGAGTTGCTTGCTTGGGCTATTAGCATTGGGTGCAGTGTTACAATGGCACTTACCGTCCCTAATCCTCCCCTACTGGTTCTCTATCCTATTTGGATTGGTGGTTGTGCCATGTATGCTTGGGCTAGTTATACTCGGAAATCTTTTGGGATGTTGGCTAACTACATCTTGTTAACAACGATTGATACTATCGGTCTAATTAGAATGCTATAAGGAGAAAAATATGGCAAAGAAAAAAGTAAAAAAAGTAGAGCATTTTGAGTATATCTCTTGGACACAGAAACCGACATCAACATTTCTAATGTCAAAAACAACAAAGAGAATGTTGGCTTTGATGCCATTTAGAGATGCTGAAGATCGTAATACATTTAAGAGACAAATGATTCAGGCTGAGTTGGCTGAGCGTGATGCGAAAAATAAACCACTCTCAATGAATAAGAAAGAGTCGAGCGATGTATCAGAGCGAACTTGATTCCGCAACCCTAAAAATTCTTTGTATATTGGGGGTTGACATTAATACTATTTCTAAAGTAAAATATAAAGAGTTAGAGAGTTATTTAAACACTCTCGGAATGCAACAATATATGCAAGGGCATGATGATGGATACTCGATGTGTGCTGGTTATTCCCGTAAGTAAACCAAGAAATTTGGTTGCTAAGGATTTACGCACACCAAAATATCGCATGCGTTTTGAAACCAGCAAAAAGAAATACACTCGTAAGGAGAAGTATCGTGGTAATGAATCGTTTTGACAAATATATGGACGAAAAGATACATAAACATTTAGAGATTGCACAAACTGATACTACTATCACCGTAAGTGTTTTTGATGTGCCAAGCACTGGTCAACTTGAGATTGATATCTGCAGAACAGATAATGCAGGAAAACTACAGTTCAATTCTTACAAGATGTTTTTGTCTGAAGAACAGTTTAAAGATTTTACACATTTCTTAGACGAAGTCAATCGTCAAGTTTCTATTCGCAACTCTCATAAGTTTGTTGAAGAACTTAGACAAGAGCGTATTATGTCTTATGAAAAACAAATCGACTTTGTTCAAGTTGATGATGACCACATTGATCTAAAAACTCCCAATCTCTATCGTGACATTATTGATTCTGATACTATCAAGAGCAAGATGCGTGCGAGCAAAGATTACTGTAAAAGATTCTATGCTGCTATGTGTAACACTGATGTGTACAAAGTTGGAGCAGAGGGTGAATATGGTATGAGTTGGAGAAGTGCTGGTGGTTTAATTGCTGACATTCTTGGCGAGGGCGATTATCTTAATTGGTATTGTTCTGGTAATGAAGGATTCGTTGATGATGAAGTCGCATATGATTTAAATACCATTGGCTGGATTGCTGTTCCAATGGAAGTTGACATGTCTGAGCACAAGCAAGATAGGTTACTGTGATTGATTACTTATTTTTAGTTGCTATCGTCATTGGCGCATTTAATGCTGGATGGGTTCTTCGCGAGATTTGGGCTCGGCATCGTGCGAGGCAACTGCAAGAACAGTTAATAAATGTGTTGTTTAATGACATACACAATCAGCTTAAAGAAAATATAATTCCAATGCGTGTTGAAAAACACAACGAAGAATATTTTCTTTACAATACAACAAACCAATCTTTTATTTGCCAAGGTAAAACAAGAGATGAACTTTATGATAAATTTAATTATGCGCATCCAAAGAAAAAAGGTGTTATTTTTGAGGGCGCAGAAATATGGAGAGAAGTAAATGACAAGTGATATTATTGATGTTGAAACAGTTGAAGATGAGAAGAGACGTAAAGAAGAACTCAATCATCCCAATTTTAAAAAATGGTTTGCTGGTTTATTGAAAGAGATTGAAATTAATCTCGTCTTTAAAAAAGTAAATGGTGAAACAAGAAAGATGAGGTGTACATTAAATGAAGAACTTATCCCAGAAGATAAGAAGTCTGATGGAAGTAGTAAAAGAAAATCTCCGCAAGATTCAATTGCTGTTTTTGATCTTGATAAAAAAGATTGGAGATCTTTCCGTTACGACTCGATTATTGAATTCGATGGTGAACTTACTGATGATTATCCATCGTGTCCAGAGCCAGTTATTTTTGAAGAGGGAAATAAAAATGAATGAAAGTAATATGTTTATTGCTGTATTGGGAATTGTTGCAACAACGCTAATTGGTTGTGTAACATATTTTTATGTTGTTGACAGTAACAATTCGAAAGATATTGTAAACGCAGCAATTGCACGTGGCGTTGACCCTGTTACTGCTGCTTGCGCATCTCAACTTACTACAAACAGTAGAGACGTTCGTTCTACATGTGAGAAAGCATCTCTTATCAAAGGGAAATAGTATGGCAAAACTTACATTTTGGGCTTTGTTTATTTTATTTCTATTGATTGCTACACCATTAGCAACTATTTGGTCTCTTAATACATTGTTCCCAGTTCTTACTATTCCGTATACATTGGAAACATGGTTGGCTTCTTTTTTCCTCTTCGCAGGACTTTCTGGAATTGGTTTATCCAACAAAAAATAATGCTTGACAATTATTATGGTTTCAGGTATAATATATACTTGAAAGGAGACTTTTATGTCTAGTGATAAAGCAGCGAAGCGCCAACAACTTATTGACAAGGTTTCAGGTAAAGGCGATGAGCCATTCTTGACCGAAGACGATTATGATTTGAATGAAGTGTTAAATTGGCATGCCAAACACACTGATTCGAAAACTCGTAAGTCTTGGGTTGTCAAACATTACAAAAAACAAAAACATACGCAACTAGCAGAGCATTTTGACTCGTTGCCTGATTTTGACTTCCACACCATCGGTGTTCTTATTCGTTCTGTTGATCTTGGTGGCAAACTCCAAGAAACAGAACAGTTGTTTTTGAACAACAAGATCAAAGAACTTACCGCAAAACAAACCAAAAAAACAAAAGCAAAAGTAACAGCACCAACTGTTGTTATTAATATTCAAGATCGTATTCTTGAGAAAGCACGTGAGATTGGTGGAGAAATCGAAGGCGAGATTGATGAATTTGTTCTTTCTAAGTGCCCAAAAGATTTTAAATTCAAAACACCGATTAAATCTTATAATTCACAGATTGTAAAATATATTGCATCATTTATTAAACCACGCATTGCTGAGATGCAAGATGCTTATGATGGGAAAGATGAGCAACTCGTTGAGGGATATAGTAACTTTAAGAGAACAGAACTCAAACGATTTATTGTTTTGCTTGAAGATCTAGTTACTCAATGCGAAGAGCAAAAAGTTGCTGCCAAAGCAATTCGTAAACCACGTGCTCGCAAAGCAAAACCTGCTTCCGTACAAGTTGCTAAGATGAAATATCTTAAAGAGTTCGCTGAATTAAATCTCAAGAGTATTAATCCTGCTGATATAATTGGCGCTGATGAGTTGTGGGTTTATAGTACGAAGTATCGTCGTCTAGCAGTGTATCGTTCTGCTGATAGCAATGGTCTTGGTGTTAAGGGAACAACTATTATTAATTATACTGTTAAGGGATCGAGTATGAAAACCCTTCGCAAACCTGAGGATTTCCTACCGAAAGTGCTATCTACTCCGAAGCGTAGTCTTACTCCAGAGTTTCGTAATATCAAAACGAAGGAAGCGCAACCGAATGGTCGGATTAATGAAGAAACAATTTTATTGAAAGTGTTTAAATGATTCTAATCGATTATAGTCAAGTTGCATTAAGTAATATCCTTGCGTTTCAGAGTGATCTGAAGAAAGGTTCGCCAGCGGATATTAAAAATTTGATTCGTCATTCAACACTATCGACTATCAAATATTATAAAAAGAAATACGGAAAAGAGTATGGTGAGATTATTATTTGTTGCGATGGTCGTCATTACTGGCGTCGCGATGTGTTCCCAAACTACAAAGCTGGGCGTAAAAAATCTAGAGAAGCCAGCGATCTTGACTGGAACTTAATTTTTGATACATTGAATGATATTCGCATTGATATACAGGAACACTTTCCGTGGAAAGTAATCCATATGGATCGTGCTGAGGCAGATGACATTATTGCTTCGTTGACTTTCTTGACACAAGAGTTCGGTAATAATGATAAAGTAATGATTGTTTCTAGCGATAAAGATTTTAAGCAGTTACATATTTTTGACAATGTGAAACAATGGTCACCAATCCAAAAGAAAGCAGTTACTAGTAAACATTCTGAAATTACACGTCAAATTATTGAACATATTGTTCGTGGTGATTCTGGTGATGGCATTCCTAATATTTTTTCTGCTGATGATGTGTTTGTTACTGGAACAAAACAAAAATCAGTTACTGCTAAACGACTAGATGAATTTTTTGAAGACATCGATAGAGCATTAAAGAATGATGATGAACGTCGTAACTGGGAAAGAAATTCAATTCTTGTAGATTTTAAACATATTCCTGAAGATATTCAGCAAGGGATTAAAGATAGATATCTAAATAACAAACCAAAGGGCGATAAAATGTCTGTGTTTAAGTATTTGACTGAACATCGCTGTAAACTATTACTAGATGACGTGGAGGAATTCTAATGGCAACAAAATATATTACCGAAGTTTTTGATGAGATTAATAAAGATCCATCTAAAGTGGCAAATTACAAAGAAGATTTTGCTTTTAAAACTGTATTAAAATGCGCTTTTGATACAGAGTATAAATTTGTTCTTCCTGATGGAGCACCGCCATTTAAGCCAGCACCTCAGCCAATAGGAATGACTGCAGCGAATCTTCGAATGGAGACTAAGAAGTTTTATATCTTCACAAAATTTAGTGATGTAAAACGTCTACGTCGTGAGCAGTTATATGTTCAACTACTTGAATCTCTGCATGCATCAGAAGTAAAAATTGTTAATGCAATTAAAGATCAAAAGTTAGATGCGCTCTATCCAAAATTTACCGCAGAGTTTGTCAAGAAAAACTTTCCTGATGTTCTGCCAGAAGGAGTGGTGGTAGCAGAACCAGCAAAAAAATCGAAGGCGAAAAGTGCAGAGAAAGTGGGTTAATGCGTATATTGACATGGCTGAAAGGTTCGCAGATCTCAGTCATGCCAAAAGACTTAAAGTTGGAGCAATCGTGGTCAAAGAGCATCGAGTCATATCCATCGGTTACAATGGAACACCAGCAGGATGGGATAATGAATGCGAAGAAATTATCGAAACCCACGAAGATGGTGGCATTATTACAAAAACTAAAGACGAAGTTATTCACGCAGAAGCAAACGCAATAAGCAAACTCGCACGTGACGGAGAATCTGGGAAAGAATCATCGATGTTCCTAACTCATGCTCCATGCATTCATTGTGCGAAAATGATATATGGCGCTGGTATTAGTTCTGTCTTTTATCGTAATAGTTATCGTGATGATAATGGTATAAATTTCCTTAAAAAATGTAATGTTACAGTGGAGAAAATTGATGGATAATCAAGATGATAAATTTTTTGAAATATATGGAAAAGTTCGTTCTTTATATGAAGAATTAATACAAGAAGAAGATACAACACCGATGCAAGTGTTTGGTGTTTTTCTTGGAGTAATTGCGCAAGAGTTTAGAGATAACTCAACTCAAGAAAAGTTTAAAGAGTTCCTAGAGATTATGCAAAATCATGAGTGGCCAAAAGAGAATATGCAATGAGATGGACTATTGTTGTTGAGCAAAGCGAAGATGGAGAGCTCTATATTCCATTGAATCAAGACATTCTTGATTTGACAAAATGGAAAGAAGGAGATATAATTAACTGGAAAGATCTTGGTGATGGGAGTTGGGAAATGAGCAAGAAGCAAGAGTTGGAATGGGTTTTGGTTGATACTGTCTCGCAATTTCGTATGCGATATATGGTTCAAGTTCCTATTGGTAAAAAAGATTGGGCGCTTGATACTGTGACTATGCAAGAAGCAAAAGAATTTTCTCAGGAACATATTGGTGAATCAATTGTTTCTCATAGAGTTGTTACAGAAGAAGAAGCATTACGTATTTGTGATGAGGATAATGATTACTGTAATAAATGGAGTGATGAAAAAAAGATTGACGTATTTTTTACAAAAGATGGTGAAAAGGTTGAACTATGAAATTTACATTTAAATCAAAGCAAGAGGGTTATGGTGGTAATCCAGAAGTTACTGTTGAGTTCGAAGCAGATAGTCTTAATGATGTTTTATATTATATGGAAGACTTCCTTCGTGGGTCAGGATTTCGGTTTGATGGTAACTTAGATTTTGTTACTGAAGAAGAATTTACTGAAGAAGAATATGAAGATTCTTCTGATTATAAAGTTGATATTGATACAACTTCGCCAATTACATTTAATTGGACAACTGAACAATTGATGGATAATGAGCAGGGTTTCATTGTAAATCCATCTGAATCAAAAAGCGAATATGTTGTTACTGAAAAAGGAAAGCATATCAATCTTTCAATTAATGAAGAAGTAACTTCTTTAGCAAAAACAATTTGCCCTGTTTGTAAATTACCAACAGCAACAATGCAGAATTATGTTTGCTATGATAAAAACTGTGGAATGAAAGCATGACAAAAGTATTCTCAGATGTTCACGTCTTTATGAATTCGGCAGGGCAGGATATCCCCCCATTTAACGCAAACCCATCTGCTCAATCTAACTTATATTTCGAACTTATTAAAGAAGAGTATCGCGAATTAATGGATGCTAATCTTGATAAAAACGATACGGAAATTTGCGATGCCTGTTTTGATTTGATGTGGGTAATTGTTGGATACATGAAATCTCGTGGTTGGGATTGCGAGAAAATTTGGGATGAAGGTTCTCAATCAAATCTTTCCAAAATTGACCCAGTTACTTTGAGAGTTAAAAAACGTGAGGACGGTAAAATCCTCAAGCCAGAGGGATGGAAGCCACCTGATTTTAAACAATTTGTAAAATGATTACATTATATCTTGATATGGATGGCGTTGTCGCTAATTTCGACAAAGCATATAGAGAATTTGATCCTAAGAAAGAAGATCGAAAAAAGTTTCGTTCAGCTGTTATGGATTATAAAATCTTTGAAGAATTAGAGCCAATGCCAAATACAAACATTCTTCTTTCTCATGTATCGAATCTTAGGGGAATAAAGATTGAAATGCTAACATCAATGGGAACATTCGATCCATCACAAGGAGCAGAAGCGAAAAGGCAGAAACTTGTTTGGTTACGCAAACATAATATTACATACAAAGCAAATTTTGTAAGAAGTAAACAGGAGAAAGCCAATTACGCAACACCTGAATCAATCTTAATCGATGATTCGTTTGGATGCATTGATCCATTTGTTCGTGCTGGTGGTCATGGTATTTTACATAATGATTCTATTATTAGGCAAACATTAATGTTGTTAGATAATATTGTTTTACAATTATTCGCTATTAAAGCATTACGATGAATATTTTTTATTTAGATAATAATCCGCACACTTGCGCTGAGATGCACTTAGATAAGCATGTAGTTAAGATGATACTTGAGTATGCTCAGCTACTGTCAACAGCACATCGTTTACTTGATGGTAAACAATACATTGGAAAAACTGAAGCAGGTAGAAATATTAAGAGATGGAAATTAGAAGAAGTTTCTCTTGACTCTATTCTATTCAAAGCATCGCACATCAACCATCCGTCAGCAATTTGGGCTAGAAAAAATGCGCAAAACTACATGTGGTTAGCTGAACTTCTTGAAGAAACCTGTAGAGAGTATACTCATCGGTACAATAAAACACACAGTGTTGAGAGATCAGGTTTGATGCAAACTCTTAAAAATAATTTTCCTAAAAATATTCCAATCGGTTCATTTACAGAACCAACACCAGCTATGCCAGAAGATTGCAAAATTCCAGGCGACTCAATTGCTTCCTATAAAAAATATTATATAGAAAAGAAAGCGCATTTCGCAAAATGGACCAACAGACAAATTCCTAACTGGTTTACAGTATGAATGAAATTGAATTTAAAGAAAAACTAAAATCGCACAATAGAGTTATAAAAGTCACAAACTATGGTGGACGATTACATTCATTGATTGATTTAGAAACACAGAGAGTTGTGTGCGTAACAAACAATACAAGCACAACTAGAGCGATGTCAACAATAATTAATGTTAATGAGATTTCATCTTGTAATAAACGCATTGCAAGACAATGGGATAATGAGATTACTCATGATAACTGTATTTACTGGGGCTGGTTTAACGAGTATAAAGCGTTGGTTCCACAAGCAAAAAACTTTAATAGTTTTGAAGAATACTATCGTTGTATGCTACTTAATGAAATAGGATCTGCGCTTGACAGAATTCATCTTGAAATCGCTTTCATTCGTAATCAACAATATAATGATATGTTTTTACAAGATGATATTTACACGCAGAAATATATTGAGGCAACTACCTACTTAGCAACAAAGAATGCGGGAAACACTTTGTTTTTAAAATCATATGCTGAGATTAAGAACATTACTCTCGAACAAGCAGCTGAGCAGATTATCACTATGCGTACTCTTCGTTTATCATATTTAAATGAGACCGAAACTCTACGGATGAAATATACCGATTTGGTTATAAAACAAACAGATTTCTTTGCAATACAGGAAGTAGTTTCAAACTTTATCAAGGAAGCATATGAATATGGTATCCTCTGAGTTTTATTTTGTTAATACTGTTGAGATGTTTTACGAGGATATGACTGGCGTATATGGTAGTAATAAATCAGAATTTCTACAGAAATACGGAGATTATCCTGGAATTAATAATTTTAAAAACTTTTTGTTTTTTCTCGGAAAAAACATTACGTTTTATGATAGAACGAACACTATAAAGTCTCCATTTAATATAAAGTTGCTGCCTGGATTTGAGCTGCCTACATATGAAAAGACGACAATATCGTATGGTGAATGTTGTGAGTTAAGAGCTAAGCAGTTACTTGAGCATGCCGAAAAAACTAACCGAGAACTGTGTATATTTTACAGTGGCGGAATTGATAGCACTTGTGTTGTTGTTTCTATGTTAAAAGTGGCGACTAAATCACAAAAGAAATTAATTAATATTATGATGTCATTTGAGAGCTATTGTGAGAATAAAGATTTTTACGAGAACTATATCTCAAACAATTTGAAGATTATACCATCGCATAGTTTTGTTAATACGATTGGTGATCCAAAATATATTTGTGTTACTGCAGAAGGAAATGACCAGCTTTTTGGATCATGGATGATGCAACAGTTGATTATACGATATGGCGAAAAAGAAATTGTGCACGATGAACTTACGCACTCTAAACTGATGAAATATCTCAATAGTCCATCTAATACGCTACAACAAACAGAACACTATGTTAATTTACTTGAACAGATTACATTAAATGCGCCAGTAAAAATTGATACTATGAGTAAATTTCTTTGGTGGTGTAATCTCACATTAAAATGGCAGTGTGTTTACTTTAGGATTTTGTCCCTAGTGTCAGCAAAAACTAGAATGTATGTTAAACCAGAAGATAATTATTTCATGTTTTTTAGCACAAAAGAATTTCAATTGTGGTCTATGAACAATAGCGATGAGCATATCTATGATACGCTTAAAACCTACAAATATATATGTAAGGAATATATTTTTGACTTTGATAAAAATGAAAATTATAAATTGAACAAAATTAAGATTGGTAGCTTACCAAAAATATGCAACCGTAAACCGATGGCTATGGCGATTGATTCTAATATGAATTACTATGACATTGTTCCAGACTCGGAACTTCTATTAAACAAAAACAACAGCTTTATTTTTTAATCATGAAAATCTACTCAAAAGAAAACGAAGTGTGGTTGGATTATACCAACACAATGTATCCATCTTCGGCAGCGATGTACGATTCCACAGAATGTATTAATGGAAGTTACGATCAGGGATTTACATACACAAATGAATATTCAAATATTTACGGATATGTTTTTTCTGGTGATGTTCTTTTACCAAACGGAATGAGCGCAACTGCTGGTCAATATTTTTCGTGTTGGTCTTGGGGTTGTAATGAATTAAGATATAGTGGTAAAGTAGGAATTATTACTAGAATAGGTTTTAGAGGACAAGACATGGTTGGTGGTCCACTCGAAGATTCTGGTCGTCTTGTTTATATTGACGGATGTAGCGATAGTTTATTAATTTATCCACCAAGGCAAGGCGATCCTTCAGTGAGTGCGTTGTTTTTCCCACCACATGTTGAGCAGTCATATCACATTCACCCAAGTATTAGAATTGGTATGGTAATTTCTGGTAGTGGGACAGCTTGTGTGAAAGAAGATAAGATTAATGAGAAAGAAATACCTTTAACACCAGGAACACTGTTTTGTATTGAGGAGAGAGAATTGCATAGATTTAAAACCAACCAAAGCAATATGGTTGTGATAGCATTTCATCCAGATGGAGATTGGGGTCCAACTGACCATAATCATACTATGTTAAACAGGACATATAAGGCATGATCTATATTCTTGTTGATAATCAATCATGGAAACAAAGATGTTCAGGGGAAGTGTTGAATGTCGAGAGTATTGCTGTAGAGATACTTAAATCTGGTGAGAAATGTAAAATAATTTCACAAAAACTATTTATGAATATGGTCGATGATTATGTGTATCCATCTTCAGATTCTGATAAAATTTACATAAGATCTTTAAATCTTGATATATTAAATGCGTCTAAAAAATTAGAAGCTCGTGGATTTAAATTAGTAAATTCTTTTGATACACTCACAGTTCTTAGAGATTATAAACTATTGAATGAAAAACTTGTAGAGAACAAAATACCTACTGTTTACTTACACGACCAAACTTTTGCAAAAACAAATCTTGATAGAACACGAGGATTTGGTCAAAACTTTAATGATTTTCTTGTTGAATATGTAAGAGAATACAATATACAAGAGTTTTATTTAAGAGCAAAAAACTTTAATTATTGGCATAAATTGCATAAAAAAAATTCATATATCTCTGATGACATAAATCTTGATTATTTGTGGATGATTTTTGAGTGTCCACCTGTTGAAAAATACACAAGATCTAGAGTCATTAATGGTAAGTATGTTGATGATTCAACAATATGTTCTAGTACATTATCATATTCTAGTTTTGAAAAATTCAAAAATCCTGCAATAGAAACTCTTGTCAATTCTACAGCAAAAGCGATTAACTTAGAGATTGGTATTGTTGAGATAGTAATAGATATCTCTGGATCTTTAAGGGTCTTTGCTTGCTTCGAATCGTCTCTTGAAACAGTAACAAATGGCAATCATCATATTAAAATTGCAAAATATTTACTTAAATGATTTACATACTATCATCTTTTATGGAAGAAAGAAATACATTGGGGATTATTACTTATCCAGCATGGATAGCGTCTGTAATAAAAACCAAATACAATATTCCAGTAAAACTTTGCTCTGCTGGTAATTTCCTAAATGTATTCCAAGAAACAAAGACAGAGAAAAATCTTGTGCATTTTAGAACATACAATGCGAAGGATGTGCAGAAATATTCTAATATAGAAAATAATGGAGCCATTTTAGTAAATACATCAGAATATATCCACATAACAAATAATAAATTGTACGCACAAAAGGTTGCTATTGCTGGTGGTATAAAGACTGCATTAAATTATGATAAAATATTTCTTAATGATGGAAACCCAACTAGCAACAGATATAGAATTGAAGAAATTATGCAACAGCTAGATACTGATGACATTGTAATAAAACCAAATTATTCTTCTGGTAATGGTAGCAATGTTTGGAGATTAAAGAAGAAAGAACTTGATGATTTCGATTTTAATCGTTTAACCTACGTTGATCAATGGACAATTCAGAAAACATTAAAGTATTCCAGGATTATTAGATGTATTGTTCATGGTGGTAAAGTTGTTGCAGAAGCAGTAACTTGGGATGCTCCATTACCAGGTGGTTGGAAATGCACTGTCTGTATTAATCCTCATGTAAAACATGAGAAAAATGTTGATCCAGAACTTATAAAATTTGTTGAGAATATTGCTAAAGTTACTGGTGCTGGAAAAATTGGAATTTGTTACATCGATGTTTATGAAACTGATGATGGATATGTGTACGGGGAATCTAACTGTAGTTGTACATTAGAACAACACGAAAAGGTAACAGGTACACCAATTCACGAATTAACCGCAGATTATCTTGTTTCACTTTATAAATAAAAATATGCCTACATATACCTTTCGTAATAAAAATACTGGCGAAACCTTCGAACAGTTTATGAGTATTTCTGCAAGAGAAGAATACTTACAAGAACACCAGCATCTAGAGACTATTATTACTGGCGCTCCAATGGTTTGCGATCCAGTAAGAGTTGGCGCACGTAAAATGGATACTGGATTTAAAGAAGTCCTGCAAAAAGTACATGAACGAACTCCAGGAAGCAAATTGAATAAAATATCTAGTCAACTTTAAGGAAAACTAATGGCTCGAAAAGCAACAGCAAAATTACTAGAATCCGATAGTGTTGAGCCTCAAAATAGAAGAGTAACTTCTATAAACACAAATGCAAATAATCACTTAAAATTAAGAATTGATGATTTAAAAACTTTCCAACCTCTAACAGAGAATCAAAAAATATTTTTTGATGCATATAAACGTGGGGATTATTTCGTAGCACTACATGGTGTTGCTGGAACTGGAAAAACTTTTATCGCTCTCTATAAAGCAATTGAAGAAGTCTTAGATAAAAGTAATCCATTTAATAAAATTATTATTGTTCGTTCAGCAGTTCAATCTCGTGAGATGGGTCATCTTCCAGGCGATGTTGGTGAAAAGATGGAGATTTATGAGCAACCATATCGACAAATATGTGAGACATTATTTGGTCGTAAAGACGCATACCAAAGATTAGAAGAACAGGGACACATCTCTTTCATTTCAACATCTTTCATTCGTGGTATGTCTTTTGATGATGCTATTATTATTGTTGATGAGATGCAGAACTTAAATTTTGAAGAAATTGATACAGTAATGACACGTGTTGGCTATCGTTCTAAAATTATTTGGTGTGGTGATTATCGTCAAACTGACTTAAATAAAAGGAAGAATGATGTGACTGGAATTTTAAAATTTTTTGATGTTGCTCACCACATGCATGCTTTTACTAGGATTGAATTTACTGTTGATGACATCGTAAGAAGTAGTTTAGTTAAAGACTACATAATGGCAAAATTAAAGTATGAAGATAAAGTGGAACCGTAATAATGTTTACACATATACATCATGATATACAGCGAATACAGCGTGTTGAGACCCCAGATGGTAGACTCTACGAAACCCCTTCGGGTAAACGCTATCCTTCCGTCACAAGCGTTACAGGATTGCTTGGAAAAGAAGCAATCATCGCATGGAGAAAACGAGTTGGCGAAGAAGAAGCCAATCGTATCTCAACAAAAGCAGCAAATCGCGGAACAAGAATACACTCACTCTGCGAATCCTATCTCAATAATGAGTCTGTTGAACCAGATATCTTTGACTCAGAAACTTGGTCTACATTTAAACCAGTCCTCTCAAAAATCAACAACATACACTGCTTGGAAACTCCACTCTATTCTGACCACCTACAAGTCGCAGGAACAGTTGACTGTATCGCAGAATACGAAGGTAAACTTAGTGTTGTAGATTTTAAAACATCAAAAAGAATAAAGCGTAGAGACGACATTCATGGTTACTTTATGCAATGTGCTGCATATGCAGTAGCGTTCGAAGAACAAACAGGAATCTCTGTTCCGAAAATTGTGATATTGATGGCTGTTGATGATGAGTCGCCATTGATTTTCGAAGAAAAAAGAAACACATGGATCAACAAATTCATTGACTTAAGAAATCAATTTCACATTGAAAGAGGATATTAATGCGATTAAAAAATACAATGAAAAATTAATTGCTATTTAATAAAAACTATTATAAAATATTATATACGAGGGTGAAAATCCTCTTTATTTTTTGAAACACAGGAGAATTTAATGAAAACAGTTGGCGATAAATTAGAAGAATTTGCAGTAACAGGAGTTAATCCGATTGGTAGTAAAGGTGAACAATTTTTTGACATTACAGAAAAGTCTTTCGATGGTAAGTGGAAAGTTATTGTATACTATCCAAAAGACTTTACATTTGTATGTCCTACAGAGATTGTTGCATATGATAAGTTGTTCCAAGATTTCGCAGATCGCGACGCAGTTCTATTGACAGGAAGTACAGATAATGAATTTTGCAAAATTGCTTGGCAATCTTCTCATGACGATTTAAAGAATCTAAAGCATATTCAGTTTGCGGACACTTCTCGTGATTGGAATGTTTCATTAATTGAACAACTTGGCGTATTTTATGCACCTGCAG
>Ga0315904_10001015_pt1 | contig 44432 bp, 43 predicted proteins | sample LakEriMetagenome_6_FD_203529 | JGI IMG/M metagenome (GOLD analysis project Ga0315904, IMG submission 203529) | Freshwater fungal communities from buoy surface, Lake Erie, Ohio, United States - Buoy 12 MA120 | ecosystem: Environmental > Aquatic > Freshwater > Lake | place: USA: Lake Erie, Ohio... | reverse complement strand
CTAAACAGTTTGGCTTTGGCAGCTAAGTATTCATCAAAGTCAGCGTAATCATCTAAATGATCGTGGCTTAGGTTTGTGAACCCAGCAACATCAAAAATCATTCCATCCACACGGCGCTGGGTTAGCGCTTGGGCTGAAACTTCAATTGCCACGTTGGTCACTCCGCGCTCGCGCATTCTGGCGATTAGCGCTTGCATTTCGGTTGATTCCGGTGTGGTCAATCGACTGACAATAATCTCACCGGCAATGTGTCGCTCTGCAGTGGAGGTCAAGCCGGTTACTTTTCCAATCTGCCTAAGTACTGCTTCAAGTAAATAGGTGGTCGACGTTTTACCGTTCGTGCCGGTGGTCGCGAAAAGAGTAGGAATGTTTCCAGGAGTATTTCCGTAAACATATGCCGCTAGATCGCCTAAACGCCCTCTGGGGTTATCTAGAATTGCCACTGGAATCGATAGCGCTGGAATAAGTTGCGAACCCTCTGGATCGGTTACTATCGCGCTGGCACCTAATTCAATTGCCTTCTCGTAATACTTTGCGCCATGAGTCTTTAACCCTGGCATAGCAACGAACAGGTCACCTTTTCGGAGATCATTTGTGTTCATGCTGATTCCAGTAAGAATCGCGTCCTGACCTAGATTTTGAAGTTGGAATTTAGCTACCAGGTCAGCGAAATTGACCGGTTCGATCTTTTCTGGTCTAAGAATTGGCGGAATGGATTGTTTGATTTCCATTATTTCCACTCTGTCGGCAGCTTGATTGACTTTGTCGTCGATGGCGGAACCTTATAGGTTCTCAAGACTTGCTTCATGACTGCAACAAATCCAGGAGTTGCTCCCAGCGAGTTACTGACAGTTCTTGATTTGTAGGCAGTGACCGCAACTACAAATTGAGGATCTTCAACTGGAGCAATACCTACGAAAGAAACGGCGTAAAGGCGTCCATAACCAGAGCCTTCGGCTATCTGCGCGGTTCCAGTCTTACCGCCAACGCGGTAACCGTAAATTCTGGCAGTTCTTCCAATTGGCCCAAGTTCAACAACTTTTTCCAGCATGTCTAAAGTTTGGCGAGCAGTATCTTCGCTGACTACCCGAACTGGAGCTGGGACAGCAGTCTTAACCAGGTTGTTCTGTTCCTGACAGCCTTCAACAAGGACAGGCGAAAGCCGCACACCCTTGTTGGCAATTGCTTGGTAAACCATCGCCGTTTGGATTGGGGTAAGTGAGACACCTTGCCCATACATAACGGCCTTGTCGGTCATTCTGTCCCAGGTCTTGTAATCAGTAAGGATGCCGGAAGATTCACCTTCGAAATTTACGCCGGTCTTCTCACCCATGCCAAATTTACGCATGTAATCGTATCTAGTTGCAGATTCAACCTTGCCAGCTATCTGCACTAGGCCAGTGTTAGAAGAATTCTTCAGCACTCCGGTCAACGTTAGCTTCTGGGGTGGGTGATTATTTGAGTCATTAATGTATTGGCCCCAAGGCATCTTCAGCCGATCTGGCGCTACAACCTGCGTGGTTGGAGTTGCTTTGCCAACATCAATAGCGGTAGCTGCGGCAATTGGCTTCAAAATTGACCCGGGCTCAAAAGCGGTTTGGAATATCCTCGATTTACGGTTCTGTTCGGTCACCGCACCTGGTCGATTTGGATCAACTGAAGGTGCTTCAGCAGCCGCCAAAATCCGACCCGTCTTGACTTCAATAACAATCGCACTTGCCCAGTTAGCCTTTAGCCTTCTCACGGTCGCAGCCATTTCCTGTTGAGCGGCGTATTGGAGGTCAGCGTTGATGGTCAGCACAACATTGCCGCCGTCTTTGACCGGGACCAAAGTCTGGATTGAAGAAGGAATCTTGATCAAGTCAGCACCTTGGACGTAGCTTTCCCTACCGTCGCTTCCGGCCAAGCATGAATTCATTGTGCGTTCGAGCCCAGCAAGAGCAGAACCATCAGAGCCAACAAAGCCAACAAGGTTTCCAGCTACAGCCCCGTAAGAGTATTGTCTTGATTGCCTTGCGTCAAAGTAAACCCAAGGAATATCCAAAGTTCTAATCGTGTTGTAGGTGGCTGCGCTTACAGACTTTTTGAGATTTGCATAGCGACCCTCGCCAGTCATTTTCGCCACTATCGAGTCTGTAGTGATTCGCAAAATACCAGCTAGCTTCTCCGCCACCTGCTCTTTGGTAAATGAAACTTTCTGACCATCAACTTCTAAAACAACTGGACCAACATTCACTGGATCTATGTTGACATCCCAGGTTATTACCGTTGAGGCCAAAGCATTCCCAGCTGAATCGACAATTTCCCCTCGAACAGCTTTAACGGAACGATTGACAAGCATCGCAGACTGCGACTCTTTATTTATCTCTTTTGCATCTACCACTTGGAAATAAAAGAGTCGAACTCCGAAAACTAAAAGCGCAAAAACCACCAGTGCAGAAAACCATTTTTGGCGTCTAGCGTTTGACTCGTTATACACAAAACACCGTGCCTATAAATCAGTGCGTAGGTGAGGCGGGAATTCCGCTACTAGGCAAAACTACTTCGGCAAAACCCGAATTGCTCTTTTTGACACTCGGGCTGACCCGCTCTGTTACCGGAATGTTTAGATCCGGGGAGGTGCTCTTAGTCGGATTACTCTTGCTAATCAGTGCGGCGTTTGCAATGAGGTTTGCCGACACTGATCCAGAATCAGTTGCTGAGGCTGGAATGGCAGCACCGAGAACTTTTCCAGTTGAAATGTTCAAGAATACTGAGTTGGCATTAACCACCATGCCGAGAGATTTGGCACTGTTCGCAAGATTCTGCGGTGATCTAAGCGAGTCAACTTGTTGCTGCAAGATTTGAGTCTTGGTAGCAAGCTCTTTGGTTTCAGCCTTGAGCGAGGAAATTGAATAAATTGCGGTGTTGCAGAAAGTGCTAACTACAAGGTTTAGCACCCCGACGGCAATCAATCCATAAACAAGTCGCTTAGCAACGCCTATCTTGCTCTGGGTTGCAATACTGAATCGAGACTCACGGACCGCTCTTACCTTTGGCAAAGATTCCACCGGTCGAAGATGTCTTCTCGGTGCGATTGGTCTGACTAATGGAATTGCCCTACTGATACTCATGCTGCGTCCCTGATTTTCTCGGCTGCGCGTAAGCGCACTGAAGCCGATCGTGAATTGCTTTGAATTTCCTCTTCGCTAGCCATTTCTGCACCGCGAACGAGAAGTCTTAGGGTTGGAGCATGCTCAGCAAGCTCGATTGGGAAATCTAGAGGCGCAGAGGAAGATGACGCAGCAACGAGAGCTTGCTTCACAATCCGATCCTCAAGCGAGTGATAAGAAAGAACCACTACTCTCCCGCCCACTCTCAAAGCACTAATTAGTGCAGGCATGGTATCTTCAAGAATTCCAAGTTCGTTATTTACCTCTATGCGCAGCGCTTGAAACACTCGCTTAGCTGGGTGACCCGAGGACTTACCTGGGATAAAAGGAATTACCTTACCGATAACCTCAGTCAGCTGCTTACTGCTCACAAAAGGATTTTCAGTTCGGAGTTGAACGATCTTTTTTGCAATTGGTTTTGCAAAGCGCTCTTCACCAAAAGTTTTGAATATTCTTGCTAAGTCTTTTTCGCTGTATTGGTTGATAACATCAGCGGCTGTAATTCCGTCTGTGTTATCCATCCGCATATCAAGTGGTGCGTTTTGTGAATAGGAGAAACCTCGTTCGGTCTTATCCAATTGCATTGATGAAACTCCGAGATCAAGTAACACAGCATCGACTAACTTGATTCCGAGATCTTCAAGCACTTCTGGAATTTCGCTATAGATTCCTTGAACCAGGTGAATTCGATTTGAATACTGAGATAAACGTTCTTTAGCCAACTTCAAGGCATTGGCGTCTCGATCAATTCCAACCAGAGTCAACTTAGGAAAACGTTGAAGAAAAGCCTCGCTGTGTCCAGCGAGGCCAAGTGTCCCGTCAACCAAGACGGCCTTGTCGGATTGGAGAGCATCGCCTAGTAATTCAATGCATCGATCTAACATGACTGGCTTGTGAAGTTCAGAAATATTGTTCATAACTGCTCAAAGTTCCTAATCACTAAACCCCATCCATTTCCTTGTGACTTCGGGGAAGATAGCCACCGGGTAAATAGCTGGAGACCAGCAATTAGCAACTAATTGAGATTCACCTCCCCGTCGCTGTAGTTCGCGAATTCCTCAGCGCTTGCGGCCATCAGAGCGGCGAATTTTTCTGGGTTCCAAATTTCAATGTGTGTTCCAACACCAGCAACAACCAAGTCCTTGCCAAGCTCTGCCCAATCACGAAGTTCTGGAGCAATAAGAATTCGGCCTTGACCATCGGGAACCTGCTCGGCAGCCATTCCGAAAAAGTGACGGTTTAGATTTCGACGAGTGGTAGTTCCAACCACCATGTCTTTAGTCATCAACGTGCTTTTTGCTAAGTAGTCAGCGCTAGGCATGATGTTCACACAGTGCTCTTGACCCTTGGTCAGAATCACTCCCCCAGCAAGACGATCTCTAAATTTGGCCGGAAGAATCAGGCGGAACTTGTCATCAAGTTTTGGATAGCTAGTACCGATAAACAACTGGCAATCCTTCCCTTGATGTGAGCCTTAAAGTTATCTCCACATTACACCACTTTCATCCACTTGCAAGCGTTTTTTGCCCATAAATTACTATTTTGGCGTGTCTTGACCAATAAAAGCAAGGGGTAATTTGGTGGAGGAAATTTTCTGATTTTTGACCAAATTGGCCTATTTTTAAGCAAAAAAAGGCCCTAGATCTGCTCTAGGGCCAAATATTCAGGCTATTTGGGTTTATTTGTTTCTTTCATCCCAACGGCGTTGGAAAAAATTATCGTCTTTTGGTTTGGTTTTTGGCTCTACTTTGCCGGTTTTTAGGGCCTTGGATGACCAATTCTGGCTAACAAAAAACAGTCCGGCAAGCATCATCAGGAAGGCAACAACTCCAAGCCAAACAGCCTGGATCGTGGTTGAAAAGACCAAAAGGGCAAATCCAGCTACTCCCAGTAGCGAACCGATGACCAGAAGCCTTGCATACTGCACACGTGAGACCGGCTTTTCAGGCTTAGCCTTAGAAGTCCCCCCGCTTAGCTGACGCTCTAGCTGCTCAAGCACTTCACGTTCTTTGTCACTTAGACCCAATTTGACCTCCACTTAAATGGTATTGCTTTGTGTCCAGTTAGGCTATTCCAGTGTTATCCAAAGATCAGTTTTTAGTGAAGGTCCAGAGCGAGCTCGATGAGTTTTGTGACCGCCAGACTAGGGATTTTGAGGCCATATCGCCAGATTTGGTAACCGTAGTCGATTTCACCAGAAGTCTTCTCCAGGGTGGAAAGCGTTTTCGAGCCCTTTTCTGCTACTACTCCTTTCTCAGTGCACTAAAAGGACGAACGCCAACCTCCGAAGAACTAACCGGCATAGTTGGAATTTCCGCAGCATTAGAGATGTTCCACGCTGCGGCCCTGGTGCACGATGACCTGCTAGACCAATCCGATACCCGTCGAGGCGCACCTGCAATTCATAAGCGCTTTGAAAGCTTGCACTCGACAAGAAACTGGGCAGGAAGTCCTGAGCGATTTGGTGTTGCTGGATCGGTGTTGGTCGGAGATTTGATGCTCGGCTGGTCAAGCGAGATATTTGGTCACGCACTACTTTCCTCAAGTGACAAAAATATCGAATCCGCCTGCCGTGACGAATTCAGTTTGATGCGCGTAGAAGTAATGGCTGGACAGTATTTAGATGTCCTGGAAGAAAACGCTGCGGCAACAAGAACTATTGCTGAGGCAGTCGGACGAGCTGAAAAAGTTATTCTCTATAAAACTGCAAAGTACAGCATCGAAGCGCCCCTTCGCATCGGTGCCGCTTTTGCCGGTGCCGATCAAACCGAACTTGGTATCTTTAGTCAATTCGGCATCCCGCTCGGTATCGCTTTCCAATTGAGAGATGACATTCTTGGCGTCTTCGGCGATCCAGTTGTGACTGGAAAACCTGCGGGAGACGATCTTAGAGAAGGTAAGCGCACAGTGCTAGTTGCCCTTACTAAACAATCCCTCGCCGAGAAAACACCCTCGATGGTTACCACCTTTGAGGAGTTACTGACTAGCCGAAATCTAGATCCTGCTCAAATTGATTTCTTGCAGAAGGTCATACGCGATTCAGGCGCGCTGGCTAAAACTGAAACCATGATCATTGAATTAGGTGACCGAGCGCTGTCAACCCTAGAACATGCCCAACTTGATGAATACGGTAAAGCGGCCCTGATTGTTTTAGCTAGAAAAGTAATTGACCGAGATGCCTAGAGCGCTAGCGACTGGGCCAGTCTTCTAACTTCAGATTTTCTTCCGGCAAGTAAAGATTGCATCGGTGTTCCTCTTAATGAAGGCTCTGCGGTGTAGAGCCAGTTGATTGCTGACTCTAAAGAGAAACCAGAATCTAACAGGACTGAGATTGTGCCTCGAAGCGAATGAAGTGGCTCTCCATCAATAATTATTTCGGCGGGAATGCATAATTCACCGGAACGCCTTATCGCAATAAGGTGGTGCTCTTCAATCAGTCGCTTAACTTTGCCCGGCGGGAGCTTTAGCGCCTCCCCTGCCTGAGCAACTGTTAGCCAACTGCTAACCTGATCCAACGGCTCTGTCACAACTTAAGACTGCCACACCTAAGCCAGTTCCGTCTAACTTATCCATCTTCATGCCACCATATTGTTATCCCCAACCCAAAAGGAAAATTTGACCAACGACCCTATGCCCGACCCAAGTGGCAAAGCCGAAAGGCCGTTTCACATCTTCCAGAATGGGCAAAATTTGATTGAAATAGCAATCGGCCATGGGGTTAGCTTTGAGGAGTTTCTGCGGCTAAATAATTTGACTGAACAGAGCATGCTTTTTCCAGGTCAAAAACTCAAATTACCGTTGAAGTTCGAGCAGACTCCCCCTTCCGAAAAACCAACCAGCCACAGTGTTAGAACTGGTGAAACCCTCGTTGGCATAGCTGAACTTTATGGGATACCGGTATCGCTGTTGCAGAAGATAAATAAGTTGGCCCAAAATGCCATGCTCTTTCCCGGCACTGTGTTGCGCCTGATCGAACTAATTCAGCCAAAATCAAGCAGCTTAGAAAACCCACCGGAGCATTGTTTGATTCACGGCTACCACAAAGTCAAAAACGGCGATCAGATAGCCAGAATTGCTGCATTCCACGGTCTCTCGACACAGGCTTTGCTCAGCGCGAATAACCTAAATTGGAATTCACTGGTTGCCCCAGGGTCAAAATTGGTGCTTCCAATTAGCCACGGAGCCTTGGACTGTCCAAACTTGGTTGAACTTTCGGAAACATCCAGATCGATTGCAGAATCCTTGGTCGAAACTGCAAAAAAGTTCGGCCTTACTGAATTCGCAATTATCACTGCCCTTTCTTTAGAGATGCAGAGAAGTGGCTTACTACCTGATTTGGGTATTCGCCAGCAGACCGAAAAACTTCTAGCCGATTTAGAAAAGGTGCAGGACCCAAGTGCTTTCGGAGTGAAGCTCACTCTCGAACAACTCGGTTATATTGAACTTGCTGAAGGTGCGGCGAGATGGGAGCCTTCAGCCTGGCTCTGGCTGCATCAGATAGGTTCTAAAGGTGTCTAATCTACTTGGCAAGGTTCTGGCTTCGCGTTACCAGTTAAGCGAAGTCATCGCCAACGGTGGCATGGCTACCGTGTATCTTGGCCGTGATCAGAAATTAGACCGATTAGTCGCCGTTAAGGTTATCCATTCTCACCTTGCCGAGTCCCCTGAGTTTAGAGATAAGTTTTTTCGCGAGGCACGGCTATTAGCTAAGGTCAATCATGCAAACCTGGTGAATATTTTTGACCAAGGCGATGACCAGGGTAATGCCTTCATTGTGTTGGAACTAGTCCAGGGCATCACACTTCGGCAAGGGCTTTCCGATTTGGGCAGATTAGAGGCGGATCAGATCCATCAAGTTTCTAGAGCTATACTTTCGGCTCTAGCCCAAGCCCATGCCAACGGCGTAGTTCATCGAGACCTAAAACCTGAGAATGTGATCCTTGCCGATGATGGTCGAATAAAGGTAACCGATTTCGGATTAGCCCGAGAGCTGGGTAACGATACAGATACTGGATCTTTAGTTGGAACTGTTGCCTATCTAGCGCCAGAGGTTATTCGTCGCGGCAAAACGGAAACCGCTAGTGATATCTATAGCTTTGGCATCATGCTTTTTGAGATGCTGACTGGCGCTCAACCTTATCGCGGCGATGACGCTATGCAGATCGCTTTTATGCATACCTCTCAGCGAGTTCCATCAGCAAAAACAATTCATGCCGGTGCATCCGCAAAACTCGATGAATTAATGCTCTGGTGTACCCAACCGAATAGCGCTAACCGGCCGCAAAATGCAGACCAGGTGCTCAACTGGCTGGACACAGCATCAGAATTACCGGATATCGCTAAAACTATAAAACTTCCAGATCAAACAAACTTCACCGAAATTATCGGCGACTTTCCCCAAGAAGCCAAGCCGTTTAGCTCACACAATAAAAAGAGCCCTTTTGTTAAGTGGCTTGTCGCCAGCGTCTTGGCGCTAACTCTTGGTGCCGGCGTAGGTTGGTGGTTCGGGGTTGGGCCAGGTGCTTTAGTGGCGATTCCAAATCTAAGCGATAGGTCGCAGAGCCAGGCTGAGCAATCACTCCAGGAAATTACCGAGTCGATTACAGTGTCAAGAGTTTTTAGTAGCACCTTCGCCCAAGGCACAGTTATCGGCACAGAACCAAGTGCGGGGATGCTGGTGCCAAGAGGTTCAGAAATAAAGTTGTTGATTTCCAAAGGCAAAGAACTGGTCGCTGTGCCAACCATCATTGGTAAGGATCTAGCAACCGCCACAGCCCAGCTTATTGGGGCAAGACTCTCACTCGGAAAAGTGAGTCAATGGTTTAACGCAGAGTATCCAATTGGCTCTGTCTATGCGTATTCAGGTAGCGATGGCACCAAACTTCCAGTTGCATCTGCAGTCGATGTAAAAGTTTCCCTAGGCGCTATCCCCGTTGTCTCGGGTTTGCAGGAGGAAATTGCCCAAGCAGCTTTAGAGGCCGCTGGCCTTAGCGTTCGCGCAACTGAATATCAGTTCTCTAGCACGATAAGCAAAGGCCAGGTAATAGCAGTTGTCCCTGATGAACCGGAAATCGGTAAAGGGTCTAGTGTGAAGCTTCTCGTTAGTAAAGGCGCTGAGACTGTGAAGATGCCTGCAGTTCGCGGCGAAACCATACTGGCAGCTAAATCTCTTTTGGAATCCCTTGGGCTCAAGGTAGTTATTGATACTAAGTGGCTTAGCAAAGATTACGGAATCAAAAAAGTTACCGGGGCTTCCGAAACAGTTGGTACGACTTTAAGAGTTGGACAGACTGTAATTATCCGATCACGATAACTTATCGAGCAGAAAGTTCCTCAGCAACCAAAAAAGCCAATTCCAATGATTGCGAATGATTTAGTCTCGGATCACAAACAGTTTCGTATCTTGATTCCAAGGTCTTCTCATCGATTTGTTCCGAGCCACCGAGGCACTCAGCAACATCATCACCGGTAAGCTCTACATGCAAACCGCCAGGGAAAGTTCCTAAGAAGCGATGCACCTCAAAAAAGCCTTTTACCTCATCTAATACGTCGTCAAATCTTCGGGACTTATATCCGTTTGCGGTGGTAATCCCATTACCGTGCATCGGATCAGTTATCCAAAGTGGCAGCGCCCCAGAGGCTTTTACCGCTTCAACAAGAGCAGGCAGTTTATCTCGAACTTTTCCAGAGCCCATTCTCGTGATAAAGGTAAGTCGACCAGGTTCACGCTGTGGATCTAATTTCTCTATCAAACCAAGTACGTCGGAAACACTAGTTTCCGGGCCAAGCTTTACGCCCAGAGGGTTTCTTACCCTTGAGAAGAAATCAACGTGAGCTCCATCCAATTGTCTGGTTCTCTCGCCAATCCAAATAAAGTGCGCACTGGTGTCATAAGGAGTTCCAGTTCTTGAATCGATTCTGGTTAACGGTCTCTCGTAATCAAAAAGCAAACCCTCGTGGCTGGTATAAAACTCTGTGGTCCTCAGTTCACTAAAATCAGCACCGCAGGCTGCCATAAATCTAATTGCTTTATCAATATCTCTTGCCATCACTTCATAGCGAGAGTTTGCTGGATTATCGATAAATCCTTTATTCCATTCGTGCACTGAGCGAAGATCTGCAAAACCGCCCATGGTGAATGCTCTAATCAAATTCAAGGTGGAAGCGGAAGTGTTATATGCCTGGAGCAGACGTTTTGGATTAGACGTTCTAGCCTCTGCAGTAAATTCATAGGCATTAACTGCGTCCCCGCGATACGCGGGCAGAGTCAGTCCATCACGAGTTTCAAAATCTGAAGACCTTGGCTTAGCGAACTGTCCAGCCATTCGACCCATTTTGATGACCGGCATTGAAGCACCGTAGGTCAGCACCACGGCCATCTGCAGCACAGTTTTAATCCTCGCCCGAATGCGATCAGCGGTGGCATCAACAAAAGTCTCGGCACAATCTCCACCTTGAAGCAAGAAAGCATTCCCAGAAGCTGCCTGCGCTAAGCGCTGCTTCAAGATGTCCACCTCACCGGCAAAGACCAAAGGTGGGTATTTTGCCAGGGTTGCCTTTACGCTTGCGAGCACCTCGTCCGAAGGCCAGGCAGGTTGTTGTGCTGCAGGTAATGAGGCGTAGTTGTCTAGTTGCCTGATTAGCTCAGGGCTAATTTCGGGCTGGGATTGATTATTTGTCAAAGTACCTTCTCGCCTTCTAGCGACGCTTCTCTTTCAGCGTCGAGGCATAAACATCAATGTATTCCTGCCCGCTAAGTTTCATCAACTCGTAAGTAATCTCGTCTGTAACAGCACGTAACACCAGGCGATCGCCTTCCATGCCAGCGAATCTCGAGAAATCAAGCGGTGCACCAACAACCACACCGATGCGACGAATGCGCGGGAACCGACGGCCAATTGGCTGAACTTTTTCGGTGTCAATCATTGCAACAGGAAATACTGGAACTTTTGCCTCAAGAACCATTCGGGCAATACCAGTTCTACCCCTGAATAGTCGCCCATCTGGAGATCTTGTTCCTTCAGGATAAATTCCAAGAAGTTGACCTTGGCCTAGAACTTGCAACCCGGTGTTAAGTGCGGCTTCAGATGCTTTACCGCCACTTCTATCTATAGGTAGTTGACCTGTTCCTTTAAAGAACCAGCGACTGAGTGTTCCTTTGATACCTTTGCCAGTGAAATATTCGCTCTTGGCAAGAAAGACAACCGGCCTTCTTAACATCAAAGGTAAAAAGATTGAGTCGGAAAAAGAAAGATGATTGCTAGCCAGAATTGCAGCCCCATCAGTTGGAATTCTTTCAGCTCCCCTAACCCATGGCCTGAAGAGGACCTTGAGTAGCGGTCCCAAGAAGATATGTTTCAACAAGAAATACCACATGCGAATCCTCCTTCCAAAGAGATAAGTTCGTGAACTAAAAGTTTATCTTGAGCCGGAAAACTCACGAGCCAGATCAGCAGCGCCAACCGAGCCTGCGTCATTGACTAATTCAGCGGTGACTAGCCGAAGCTCAGGTCGATATCCAACTGCTGGTAGATTTTCCCGATAACTACGGTGGATTGGAGCTAATAGCACTTCACCTAGAACACTAAGTCCCCCGCCAATCACAACTAGCTCTGGATCGAGTAAAGCTACAACTGTTGCCAAAGCTTTTCCTAAGTGGGTAGCCAGCTCCTCGACTAAGCCCAGTGCACCAGGGTCGGATTCTTGGATCGCTTGATAGACCTGCTGACCGGTGAGCTCCGCTGGAGTAGTTGCTAGTTTTCGAAGATAACTGCCTTCTGGTGAATCACTTGCGGCAAGTTCTTTAGCGCTATTTAGAAGAGCAGTGCCGGAGGCATATTGCTCTAAGCAGCCTCGCTGGCCACATCCGCACGGGCGGCCATCCGGAATGAATCGTAGGTGACCAAATTCTGCGCCAATGCCAAAACCACCGCGATAGAGTTTGCCATCGGCAATAATAGCTCCACCTACGCCAGTGCCGAGGGTTAGCATGACCATGTTCTTGGTACCACGGCCAGCCCCAAAACGATATTCAGCCCAGCCAGCTGCGTTCGCGTCGTTCTCGATGACCACTGGAAGCTGCAGGGTAGCTTCTAACTTTGCTTTTAGTGGTTCGTTACGCCAGCTGAGGTTTGGAGAGTAAATAACCTCTGATTGGTTGGCATCGATAAAGCCTGCAGCGGCCACGCCGAGAGCGGCTATGTCTTGCCCCGCAGAGAGTTTTTTGACCATCTCAATTACTGCTTGAAGCAGCGCCTCGGAATCGTTGGCCGGAGTTGGCACCTTATCTGATGCCAAAACCTGGTTATGGGTATCGAGTAGCACACCTGCAATTTTGGTGCCACCAATGTCGATACCTACTGAAAACATGATTTTTGTCCTTGAAACGGCTAACTTCCCCATTTTACAGCCTGAAACTAAGCCACGGATAGTCATTTTGGATTGGCTAATTTAGTGGGTAGAGTTATCAAAAGTCCATCGCAGTGCTAACAAGGAGGCTATCTTGAAGGTTTTCGAAGTTCCGCCAATGGTTCAGTCTGATCTAAAGACGAACATTACTGATCTACTTATCACCCGAGTCAATAAAGACCCTAAATTGCCACTGATGGCAAAACAGACAGAACCAAATGTCTGGACCAATGTTTCAGCAGCTGACTACCTCGAAGAAGTTAAAGCGCTGGCAAAGGGATTCATCGCAGCTGGCATCGAGCCAGGACAACGTGTTGGCTTGATGAGTAAAACTCGCTACGAATGGGCACTTTGCGATTTTGCATTGTGGTTTGCTGGAGCTGTTTCGGTTCCAATTTACGAGAGCTCTGCTCCAAGCCAAATCGAGTGGATTCTAAGTGACTCAGGCGCTAGCGCTTGTATCTTCGAGAATTCAGATCTTGAAACGCTATTCAAAACTGTCAAGAAGTCTCTTCCAGATGTGAAGAAGACCTGGCTTATCGAGGGATCAAACCTCGGCGACCTTGTCGCCTCAGGTTCAAAGATTACCAACGAAGTTTTGGAAGCAAGAAGAACATCAGCAAACCTAGACTCACTTGCGACCATTATCTACACTTCCGGAACAACTGGAAAACCTAAGGGCTGTGAACTTTTGCACCGTGGTTTTGTTGATCTCTGCAAGAATGCCGAAGCGGTTTTGCCTGACGTAGTTTGTCCAGGCGGATCAACCCTACTGTTTCTTCCGATGGCGCACGTTTTCGCTCGCTTCGTTTCAGTACTCTGCGCTTCAGGTGGTGTCCAGGTCGGACATCAACCAGATGCAAAAAATGTAGCTCCTGCGATGCAATCATTCCATCCAACATTCCTCTTGGCTGTGCCTAGAGTTTTTGAAAAGGTATATAACTCTGCTGAACAGCGCGCCGAGTCAGGTGGAAAAGGCAAGATTTTCCGAGCTGCTGCTGAAACCGCAATTGCTTGGTCAACTGCATTAGACAGCCCTAAAGGCCCCTCATTTGGTTTGAACCTCAAGCACAAAGTATTTGACGCACTTGTCTACAAGAAACTTCGTGCCGCGATGGGAGGCCGAGTTAAGTATGCAATTAGCGGAGGTGGGCCGCTTGGTGCAAGACTTGGACACTTCTACCGTGCTATCGGTTTGATTGTTCTTGAGGGCTATGGCTTGACCGAGACAACTGCACCGGTAACTATCGGTCGCCCAAACAATGTGAAGATCGGCAAGGTAGGTTTCGCCCTACCTGGCTGTTCCGTGAAAATTGCCGATGATGGTGAAATCTGGCTCAAGGGTTCAAACACTCTAAAGGGTTATTGGAAGAATGCTGCAGCAACTAAGTCAACCTTCGAAGGCGAATGGTTCAAATCAGGCGATATTGGAACCTTGGATGAAGATGGCTTCTTGAGCATCACCGGTAGAAAGAAAGAGCTTATTATCACCGCCGGTGGTAAGAATGTTGCTCCTGCCCAGCTAGAAGATCCACTAAGGGCTAACCCACTGATTAGCCAAGCTGTCGTGATTGGCGATGCCAAGCCATTCGTCTCAGCACTGGTCTCCATCGATGAGGAAATGCTTCCACTCTGGTTAGAAAACAATGGCATCAAAGAACCGATGAGCCTAGATAAGGCCAGAGAAAATCCGCTGGTGCTTGCCGAGATTTCAAAAGCCATTGAAAGCGTAAACAAGGACTTCTCTTCGGCTGAGTCGATTCGAAAGTTTGCCGTGCTTCCAGAGGATCTAACTGAAAAGAGCGGTCACCTTACCCCGTCACTAAAAATCAAGCGTTCGGTAGTTACCGATGACTACTCTCATTTAATTGATGACATTTACGCAGATAGTGCCAAGTCAACTTGCCACAACATCGGCGATTACAAGATCTAGCGAAGAAACCAATCAGTTTGACGTAAGGCAGCCATGGCTGCCTTACGTTCTTCTGGGCTAAGGCGATCTAAGTAAACCAGCCCGTTGAGATGATCTAATTCATGTTGCAGCGCTTGGGCCAACACTCCGGTGCCGCTTACTGTGATCTCAGTTCCATCAAGTTGATATCCAGTAATTGAAGCTTCTGGGTAACGCAGAGTGCTGTGCCATAACCCGGGAAGAGACAGGCAACCTTCATCAACTAGTTCCGGTTCACCGGAGAGAATTAAATTTTCAGGGTTGAGTAAGTAGCCGGTTTGATTCTCGGCGTTGTAACTAAATGCTCGGAGAGAAATGCCTATTTGATTTGCTGCTACCCCAGCACGGCCAGGCACCTTTGTTGTATCCAAAAGATCTTCCACCAACCCAGAGATGGCGGCATTGAATTCTTTAATCGGATCGCAAACGGTTTTCAAGACTGGATCGCCATAAAGGCGAATCTGGCGAACACTCATTGACTAATTAGACTTTGCTAAGCCTTCAACCACAAGGGCTGCTAATTCTCTAGCAGCGGCCTTAGTGTTCTTATCGAGTTGATCAAACTTGATGACAGATCCAGCTGCCAGCGCCGAGTCATAAGGGATTTTGACTACGGCACGGACGCGGGATTTAAAGTGGGCCTCGATTTCATCCAACTTCACCAAGTTAGTTGCCTGAGTTGCTGTGTTTAGCGCGACCACAGCTTGACGGACTAAATCACCAAAGCCGTTAGCTTCCAACCAGGTTAGGGTTTCGGAAGCCAGCCTTGCCTCATCGACCGAACCACCTGAAACAATAACAAGTCCGTTAGCTCGCTGCAGCGTTGGACGCATAACTGAGTGAACAATGCCTGTACCACAGTCGGTTAGCACCACGGAGTAGTATCTGGCGGCCATGTCAGCAACGACGTTGTAGTCACCCTCATCGAACGCTTCTGAGAGCATCGGATCGCTATCAGATGCCAAGACGTGCAGTCTAGTTACATCTCTAGAAACCATGGTGGCAAAGTCAGTGAAACCATCAATTGCGGCAGCACGGTTTACTACATCTCTAACTGTGAATCTTGTTGATTTACTCACTCGCTCAGCTAGGGTTCCTCGGTCTGGGTTGGCGTCGATGGCAATTACGCGATCTTCACGAACCAAGGCCATGGCCATTCCAAGAAGTGTTGTCACAGTCGTTTTCCCAACTCCACCTTTTCGAGTGAGGACCGGAACAAATCTCGCGCCACCTTCAAGGACTGAACCAATGCGCGCATCAACTGCCTTACGTTCGCGAACTCTAAGTGAATCGCCAAGATTTACAGTTTTGAAAGTTAGGAAGTAGAAAAATCTTCTAAAACCAGATTCTGGGGCAGGGCGGTTCTTTGAAGAAACATCAATTAGTCGGTCAGCGGTAAGCATCGCAGCCGGCTCCGGCTGTTCGAAAACATCTCCCCGAAGTGAGTCACGTCTTGAATAACCAGCTTGGGTATTCGCTAATACGTCGGTTTCCGCAGCACCACCTGTGGTAACAATCGCGGTCGATTCGGTGACAACTTTGATCGAAGATGTGGTTGGACTTAGATCAACCGTGCCCGCGTCAAGGGTGACCTCTGACAAGTCAGCCTGCTCCGGCTGCTCGTTTCCACGACGACGGGAAATACGTTTTTCTGACTTCTCTGACACGCGCCTCAAAAATCCTTCGTGTTTTTTTAGCTGGCTAAGCCGCCAGCAGAATCTTTACTCTGGTAAGTCTATTCGCTAGTTTGGCGAGACGATTAGTATCAGGTCCCCAGATTCAACCGATTGGGTCTTAGAAATCGCTATTTTTGAGACTTTTCCAGCCAAATTGGCGGTAATACTCGCCTCCATCTTCATGGCCTCAATCGTGGCCACAGGTTGACCGGGCTCCACAAGAGCACCCTCCCCAACTAAGAGCGTTACCACACCGGCAAATGGGGCCGCCACCTCAGCTGGATCCTGCAAATTAGCCTTGATAGCCGAAACCACATTAACTGCAATCTTTCTATCTCGAACCAAAATTGGACGTAGTTGGCCGTTCAGTGTCGTCATCACGGTGCGATAGCCTTTGGTATCAGCGCCAGAGATTGCCTCCAGTCCGATAAACAGCCTCACTCCCTTGGCAATCTCCACTACGTGCTCATGGCCTGCCTCAAGCCCATAGAGGTAATCAAGGGTTTCTACGGGATCCAAATTAGAGTAATGGGCTCGGAACTTCTCGAACTCGGCATTAGGCCCTGGGAAAAGTAGCCGATTGAGCGTCTTCCGGCGCGGTTGGGAATTTTCCTCTTCCAAAGTAGCAATGTCTTCTTGGCTAAGTTTGGTCTCGGTAAATTTGATTTCTCTTCCGGCTAACACCTTGCTGCGGAATGGCTCTGGCCAACCACCAGGTAAATCGCCAAGCTCGCCTGCCATGAAGTTCACGACCGAATCAGGAATGTCATACTTTTGCGGGTTTTCCTCGAAATCAGCAGGATCGGCATTTACTGCAACAAGGTGCAGAGCGAGATCACCAACAACTTTTGACGATGGTGTAACTTTTGGTGGTCTACCTAGAATTTCATTTGCCGCTGCATACATATCTTCAACACGCTCGAACTGATTACCAAGTCCTAGAGATATCGCTTGCTGGCGGAGATTACTCAATTGCCCACCGGGTATCTCATGCTTATAGACTCGACCGGTCGGACCAGGCAGCCCAGACTCGAACGGTGCATAAACGTTTCGGACAGCTTCCCAATAGGGTTCAAGCTGAGTCATAGCGCCAAGCAAGATACCAGGATCGCGATCAGTGTTTTCTAAAGCGGCAATCAACGCAGATGCAGATGGCTGCGAAGTGGTTCCAGCCATTGGTGCTGATGCGACATCGACAGCATCGACACCTGCATCGATGGCCGCCATTAGTGTAGCCAGTTGTCCGCCAGCTGTATCGTGAGTATGCAAATGAACTGGTAGATCAAAGTTATCTCTAAGTGCCGTAACCAGTTTTACCGCAGCTTGAGGCCTGAGCAGCCCCGCCATGTCCTTGATTGCAAAAATGTGCGCTCCAGCTTTAGCAATTTGCTCTGCAAGTTGCAGGTAGTAGTCGATGGTATACAAATTCTCAGTTGGGCTAAGCAGATCGCCGGTATAACAGATGCCGACTTCAGCAACTGAAGTTCCAGTTTCCAAGACCGCATCGATGGCCGGGGACATTTGGTTTATGTCGTTTAGCGCATCAAAAATTCTAAATATGTCAATCCCGCTAGCTGCCGCTTCCGCAACGAATGATTTGGTTACCAGCTCGGGATATGGAGTGTAGCCAACGGTATTTCTGCCACGAAGAAGCATTTGCAGACAGATATTTGGCATAGCCTGTCGAAGCGAATCGAGGCGCTCCCAGGGATCCTCGCCAAGAAAGCGAAGGGCAACATCGTAGGTGGCACCGCCCCAGGCTTCGACTGAGAATAGTGACGGTAACAGCCTGGCTTGATAAGGCGCGATCTGAACTAAATCTCGGCTGCGCACCCGAGTTGCCAAAAGCGACTGGTGCGCATCCCTGAAGGTGGTGTCGGTAATAGCAATTTTCTGCTGAGCTCTAAGATTCTCGGCGAATTTTTTTGGACCCAGTTCAGCTAGTAAATCCTTAGATCCAGCCGGAGTTGGTTCGAGCAGATTAACCTGCGGAAGTTTAGCTGCGGGGCTGACCAAATCACCTCGAGAACCATAAGGCTGGTTAACTGTCACATCGGCCAACCAGTTAAGAATCTTCGTGCCGCGATCTTGCGATGGGTAGGAGTTCAGTAACTCTGGTCTTTCATCTATAAAAGATGTGGTGACTTCACCTTTAGCAAAACTCTCGTCGGCTAGGACGCCTTGCAGGAAAGCGATGTTCGTCGCAACACCTCTGATTCGAAACTCGGCAAGAGCACGCTGCGCTCGACTAACTGCGGTCTTTAGGTCGCGTCCGCGAGAGATTAGTTTTACTAAAAGTGAATCAAAATGTGGGCTAACTTCGCTTCCAGTAGTTGCGGTACCGCCATCCAACCTGATACCAGCTCCTCCCGGTGAGCGGTAGGTGGTGATTTTTCCAGTATCTGGGCGGAAACCTGCCGTTGGATCTTCGGTGGTAATTCGGCATTGAATTGCAAAGCCGTGCCATTCGATGTTCTCCTGGTTTAACCCAAGATCTGCCAAGCTCTCCCCCGCGGCAATCCTCATTTGCGATTGGACCAAATCAACTTCGGTAATTTCTTCAGTTACGGTGTGCTCAACTTGAATTCTTGGATTCATTTCAATAAAAACATGACGACCCTTATTCGGACCCTCCGTATCAACCAAGAACTCAACCGTACCGGCATTAACGTAGCCGATTTCTTTCGCAAAACTAATGGCATCGCGGTAGAGCTTAGCCCTCAACTCTTCAGTAATATTTGGCGCTGGGGCTATTTCAATCACTTTCTGATTGCGGCGCTGAACTGAGCAGTCCCTTTCAAAAAGGTGGACTACGTTGCCCTTTGAATCTGCCAAGATTTGAACTTCAATGTGCCGCGGCCTAATCACTGCCTGCTCTAGAAAAACTCTTGAATCACCAAAGGCACTCTGAGCCTCACGCATGGCTTCGCCTAGCGCCGGCTCTAAACTTTCAAACTCACTTACTCGGCGCATGCCACGACCGCCACCGCCAGCGACCGCCTTTACAAAAAGCGGGAATCCTATTTCTTTTGAATCGCGAAGAAGTTCTTGAACATCACTTGACTGTGCAGAAGACTTCAAAACTGGAACGGAAGCTGCGACGGCAGCTTTTTTAGCGTTCACCTTATTTCCAGCAAGTTCTAAAACTTTCGAGTCTGGGCCAATAAAGACAATTCCGTTTGCTTTTGCCGCTTCGGCAAGTTCCGGGTTCTCCGAAAGAAAGCCGTATCCTGGATAGATTGCATCTGCACCGGATTCTTTTGCCACTCGGATGATCTCTGAAACATCCAGATAGGCCCGAACCGGATGCCCAATCTCTCCGATCTGGTAAGCCTCATCTGATTTAAGCCGATGCGATGAATTACGGTCCTCGTATGCAAATACCGCAACAGTTTTAGCGCCTAGTTCATAAGCAGCACGGAATGCCCGAATGGCTATTTCACCTCGGTTAGCAACCAAGATCTTCTTGAACATTAAGTTCCTTTGCGTGCCTAGAAACGAACAAATGATGCGTTGCACCTAAAACGAAAGGTAGCCTAGTCAGGTGCATGTATTAAGCATTAGCGCCTTGAAAGGCGGTGTCGGTAAGACCACGATAACTCTCGGTCTTGCCTCTGCCGCCATGGCCAAGGGCCTGCGGACGTTAGTGGTTGACCTCGATCCGCAATGCAATACCAGTACTGGTTTAGGTGCAGCTGGGGATTATGAATACTCAGTGGCCGAAGTACTCAAAAAGCCCCGACACAACACTGTGATGAAAGCAATTGTAGCGGCAAGTTGGGCCAAGGGACAGACCGGAAAGCTTGATGTTCTTCTAGCCCAACCAAGACTTACTAACCTAAACATCGCCAAGCCCAGCTTCAAGCAGCTTTGGCACCTCGAAGAAGGTCTTTCCAGAGTAGAAAATGACTACGATCTGGTCTTAATCGACACTCCGCCGAGCATCAATGCCTTAACTCGCATGGCTTGGGTCGCATCAGATCGAGTGCTGTTGGTTACCGAACCAACTTTCAACTCCGTGCTCGGAGTCGAACAAGCGGTGAAGGCTTTAGAAGAACTTCGCAAGCAGGTAAACAGGCAAGTAAGTTTGTCCGGTGTAGTAGTTAACCGACTTCGCCCATCGCTTGCTGAACACCAATTCAGGATGAATGAGCTTTCAGAGATTTATGCTGATCTTCTTATCGATGTTGCTTTTGAAGAGAAGTCCGCAATCTCCCAGTCGCAAGGTGCTGGGCGTGCGATTCACAGTTGGCCTGGGCAGTCAGCCGCGAAGATTGCCAATCAACTTGACTTGCTTCTTTCCAAATTAGAAATTTCCTTCCGAGAAGAAGATCCAAAGCGCGGACGAGAGCGTAAATCAGGCAAACAGCGAAACCGCTATGCCCATCGAAGCCAAGAACAGCACGATGATGGTAAAGCCCATGGTAGAAGAGCGGCAGCCAAGATTGAGGCTAAGGCTGAAAGAATTGAGCTCAAAGAGCAAAAAGTTATTTCACCTGAGTATGAAGATAAGTTCAACGAAGTACTAAAACAAACTTTGACTGAAAAACAGATAAAGAAACTAAAAAATCAGTCAGCTGACGAAGACTAGATAGCCTTTTTGTTGAGCCTGCGAAGGGTAAGTTCGTCCATTTCCTCGATGTGGCTTGGGTCTAATGTAGTCAATGTTGCTTCAACCTCACCGAAGACCTTGCCCACTGATATGCCAAACACACCCTGACCTTGATCGATAAGGTCGATGATTTCCTTTTCCGAGGCACAAAGATAAACCTTTACTCCGTCGGAGATGAGTGTAATTTTGGCAAGGTCGCTAATTCCTGCTTTGCGAAGCTGGGCAATAGCAATCCGGATTTGCTGTAAAGAAACTCCTGTGTCCAGAAATCGCTTTACTAGTTTCAGGACAAGAATGTCACGGAAAGAATAAAGCCTCTGCGTTCCAGATCCTGATGCCCCGCGGACACTCGGTTCAACTAAATTCGTTCTATCCCAATAATCAAGTTGACGATAAGTAATTCCCGCGGCCGCGGCAGCTAGTGTGCCACGGTAACCAACATTTGGATCGTGCCAAGGCTGAGTCTCGGCAAACAAATCATCTTGAAGATACGCAAAGTCACTTGCTTTAGTTAGGTCGATACGGCCAGTCTCAGTCGTCGGTTCATTCATAGTCATTCCTGGCCTCCCTTCCAACATTCAAGTAGTTATTGAAGCTTGTGTTAATTCTTGCCGCTACAGCCGACTTAGCTCGTTTAATATTCTTCTTCGGCGTGTCGCATTAGTCAATCTTGTCAATGACGGCGCGAATAAGTTCCGCACGAATCACTGCAAATTGCGACTCAATCTCGTTGGCATAAGAAGCCGCCCGAGATTTGGCTGCTGGATCTTTCTGCTTTTTCACAGAGTTCACTACACCTTGAATTAGACCTAAGTCACGGTCTACTGCCGACTTAATTCCGCGCAAATGCCTGGCCGAAATGCCAAAACGCTGCAAACTCATCAAGGCGCGAGCGATCTCAATATCGCCGTACTCGAACTTATCCTTAGCAATTAGGCCATGTGATTGAGCCTCAGCCAAAAGTGTCTCTGTTATTCCGGATTCAGCGATTAATTCGAGCTTGCTGAACTTACGGTTAACGCTTGGCCTTCTGGTATCTGTTGGCAGCGAAGGTTGTTTGCCGCTGTCTAGGTCATCAAGGTATGTCTTGATTACCCTAAGTGGCAAAAACTTATCGCGCTGAAGCTCAAGAATCAGTTTTAGTCTTTCAACGTGCTGATCGGAGTATTTGCGATAACCCGCTTCAGTTCTTAGTGGACTACAAAGTCCCTGCTCTTCTAAAAAGCGAACTTTTGACGGTGAAAGATCGGGAAATTCCGGCTTCAGAATTTCAATAACTCGGCCGATGGTGTGAAGTTTTCCTGCCCTGACAGGGAAAATCTTTGATGCTTCGTTAGCAGACACTAGATCTCCTTAGCAGAAGAGTAAAAAGTGAAGTGATACTTGCCAATTTGCAGTTCAGCGCCATTGTTGAGATCAGCGCTGTCTACCCGAGCACCTGCAAAATAGGTTCCATTCAAGGAATCCAAATCCTTAACTTTGAAATGCCCTTGGGAGCGGGTAATTTCTGCGTGGCGTCTCGAGACGGTAACGTCGTCAAGAAATACATCCGAGTTGGGGTGCCTACCCACTGTGGCTAAATCTGAATCTAGTAGGAACCTTGAACCTTTATTAGGGCCGCGACGAACAATTAGCAGCGCGTTTCCGGCAGGAAGGGCTGCTACCGCAGCTTGGTCTTCTTCGGAAAGCTGATCGGTATCGCTACTTAGAATCTCATCAGCAAAATTTCTGGTTGATTCGACATCGTCCCCACCGTTATTGCCTGGGTTTTGCGACTGGTTCACTGGTACTCCTTCAGGTTTTAACAATAGTGGAATCTAGGCGGGCTAATTTCCTGATGTTATGAACCTGCAGTAAATAGACCCCTCCTGTCCACCAATAGAGCCAGATACCCCAAAAGGCAAAAGCCCAAGCTATTGGGTAAATCCAGATATCGAACGGATCAGGCAAAACTGCTGGAAGTAGTAGGAGTGGGAAGGCATAAAGCAAGGCAAAAGTGCCCGCCTTCCCGGTGTAATTCACCGGTAATGGCCCATAGCCAACCTGGGCCAAAAATGGGAGTGTGAAAAATAACAGTACATCCCGAGCCACGATGACGAAAACAAGCCACCAAGGGACCTGGCTGGTTGCTGCAAGTCCAATAAGTGTTGCCAGGATGAAAAGTCGATCAGCAGCCGGATCGAGGAGCTGACCTAGTCTCGACATTTGATTTAGTTTTCTGGCAAGAAAGCCATCTAGCCAATCGGTAAAACTCGAAAAGGCAAGTATGGCAAATGCAAAGAGGTTTTGATCTATCAAAATCAACCAGAGAAAAACTGGAACCAGTAACAACCTAAGGGCGCTAAGTAAGTTTGGCCAGGTCAGCACTTTGTCGCTTAGCTGCATGTTCTGCTCCGCCATTATTACCTTTCTTTTTTGTCGGGCTAGCGGGATTTGAACCCACGACCCCTTGACCCCCAGTCAAGTGCGCTACCAAGCTGCGCTATAGCCCGTATCAGATAAGTTTAACGCTTGCGTTTTTCCCTGACTCGCATAGCCAATTCAATTGGGGAACCTTCAAACCCGTAAGTCTCGCGAAGCTTGCGGATGATAAAACGTCGATAACCAGGGTCAAGAAAGCCCGTCGTGAATAGAACGAACTTAGGCGGACGAGAACTGGCCTGAGTGGCAAAAAGTACCCTCGGCTGCTTTCCCCCTCTAACTGGATGCGGGAACTCCATGCTCAGTTCTGAGACAAAGGCGTTCAATTTGCCGGTTGCAATACGGGTATCCCAAGAGGCAAGGGCCACTTCCAGAGCTGGGACTAATTTCTCGAGATGCCTTCCAGTTTTTGCCGAGATGTTCACCCTCGGCGCCCAGGAGACGTGCGCTAAATCTTGCTCGATTTCACGCTCTAGATAATCTCTGCGATCCTCATCCAATTCATCCCACTTATTGAAGGCTAAAACCAAAGCGCGTCCAGAATCAAGAGCAAGGTCTACTATTCGAATATCGGCTTCACTTATTTTTTGCGTTACATCAAACACGACAATGGCAACTTCAGCCCGCTCAAGTGCGGCAGCGGTTCTAAGTGATGCATAGAAGTCGGCACCTTGGCTTAGGTGCACTCTGCGTCTAATTCCAGCTGTATCAATGAAACGCCATATTTTGCCACCAAGTTCAACTTGCTCATCAACCGGATCCCGAGTGGTCCCAGCTAATTCATTAACAATTGCTCTTTCAGTTCCTGTCGCTTTATTCAGTAGCGAAGATTTACCAACATTAGGTCTTCCAATGATTGCAACTTTTCTTGGTCCGCCGAATTCTTGTTTGGCAACGGCAGATATCTCAGGCAAGACTTTCAATGACTCGTCTAATAGGTCGGCAACTCCTCGACCGTGCAGAGCTGACACCGGATAAGGTTGCCCCAAGCCGAGCGACCAAAGTGCGCTGGCCTCTGCCTCCTGCCTTTCATCGTCAACTTTATTTGCCACTAGTAGCACTGGCTTTTTGGTTTGGCGCAGCATCTTTACTACACGTTCATCAGTTGAAGTGGGACCAACAGTTGAATCAACCACAAACAATACTGCGTCGGCTAGTTCAACAGCTATTTCTGCCTGCAAGGCAACCGATTTGTCGATGCCCTTGGCATCTGGTTCCCAACCACCGGTATCGACGAGAGTGAAACGTCGACCATTCCACTCCGCTTTATAGGAGACTCGATCTCTGGTAACACCCGGCTTATCTTCGACAACTGCCTCTCGGCGTCCAAGGATTCTATTGACTAGAGCAGACTTTCCAACATTCGGTCTACCAACAATTGCAAGGACCGGTAGCGCTGGCAGGAGAACAGGTTTGCCCTCGGCTTCACCCAATTCCTCGAGAATCTGAATATCTTCATCATCCAGCTCGTAATCGGCTAGACCTGCTCGAAGAGCTCTGGCTCGGGAAATTTCCTCTTCGCTAGAAATTGCTTCTAACCGCTTGGAAAATTCAGGATCAGCCGAGTCAAAGTCAAACTCTTGGTCATCCATCAGACTAATCCTGTTCTTTTCGCACTAAATCAACCAGGGCAGCGACGCTCTGATTGAATGTCAAATTTGTTGTGTCCAGCAAACTAACTCCGGCGGCCGGTGCCATAAAATCAACGATTTTTGCATCTGTCTTATCGCGTTCCGAAACCTGTTTACTGGTCAAGGAACCTGGAGGTAACTCCGCCTCTCGCCTACTAATTCTAACTTCCTCTGTTGCAGTAAGTAAGACTCGGGTTTGAGCTTCAGGGAAAATCACTGTTGTGATGTCCCTTCCTTCCACAATTACACCTGAATAACCGCTTCCCTGAACCAAGGCTCTGGTCAAAACAAGCATGTATTTTCTCACCTCGGGGTTTTGGGCAATCTCACTGACCTTAACTGCCACTTCAGATCCCCGAATTTCTTCGGTAACGGTTTGTTGTCCAACTTTGACCCAGTAGTTCTCTGGATCTAGGGAAATTGAATAGTCAAAGTGGAGACCAATTTCTGTGGCAGATAATCCTGAAACCTCGAATTGCTTGTTTGAGCCTGCCCAGGTTAGTGCACGATAGGCCGCCCCCGTGTCTAGATAGCCAAAGCCAAGAACTTTCGCAGCTTCTCGGCTAACACTAGATTTTCCAGAACCGGCTGGTCCATCAACGGCAACAATATGCATTTAGCCAGCCAACTTCCAGTTCTTCTTGCTCAAGAGTTGAATTAGCTCAGTTTCTGTTTCAGGAAGAACCGAAAGTTCAACCAAACCGATCAATGCACCACTTGCGTGATCTAGCGATAGATCTTCCAGGTTTATACCCGCATCTCCTATTTCGGTAAGTAACCTTGCAAGTTCACCTGGCTTGTCATCTATCATCACCGTCACTCGAGCATAAGAGGTGCTGTTTCCGCCGTGCTTGCCAGGAATACGAGCAATACCCAAGTTACCTTTAGAAAGTGCGGCAGCAATAACCGAGAGTGAACCGGTTGCGCCTGGTTCATCGAGAGCGGAAATTAACTTTGTTAGATCCTGCTCGAAATGCTTCAAAATTGGAACTAGACGTTCTGAATTTGCCGACACTATCTGGAGCCAAAGAGTCGGATCGCTAGCTGCAATACGAGTCGTGTCCCGAAGTCCGGCACCGGAAAGACCAAGGGCTGATTCATCCGCGTCAACTAACCGCGCAGCCAATAAACTTGCCAAAAGTTGCGGCGTATGCGAGACCAAGGCAACTGCGGAATCGTGCTCTGCGGCACTCATCCTTACCGTTGTTGCACCTAGATCGAGTGCTAGGGCTTCAACGCGATTGATAACCTCTGTTTCGGCTGCCTCATCGGTGATAATCACCCAAGGCCTACCAACAAAAAGATCTGGTCTGCCATTCAACGCCCCGCCTTTTTCACGACCGGCCATCGGGTGCGAGCCAACGTAGCGAAATGATTCTTCGGCTTTTTCACGAACAGTTTCTAAAATTGCGGATTTCACGCTGGCAACGTCAGTAACCGCAGCATTCGGAAAACGCTCCAACGCTTCAAGTACCTTATCGGCAGCAGCGTCCGGTGGGACACAAACAACGACCAGAGAAACATCATCTTCCGGTCTAAGTTCTCGCCCCGCTCCAAAATCAATAGCTAGTTTCAAAGTAGCTGGCGATGAGTCTTCAAGTGAAATGTCAACGCCAATTTTTCTGAGGGTTAGGCCGATGCTGGTACCAAGCAGCCCCGAGCCAATAATGTGAACTTGACCCTTTGTTCTTGCTGTCACTGCGCAATATCCAGTCTTAGAGCAGTCGCGCCACGAAGATAAACATGTTGAACTTCAGCTCTAGGAATATCCAGTTCAGCGTTAATCATTACCCGAATGACTCGAGGCATGGCCCCAGTGACATTCATCTCAACAAAGCACATCAGTGGAACATCACCCAAACCTAATTCACGGGCTGCGAGCGCCGGAAATTCACTGGTGATATCAGGTGTCGCCGTGAACAGTATCGAAATTAGCTGATCAGTGTGCAGATTATTCGCGTGCATCATCTTGGCTAAAAGCTCGGCGGTAAGCTTCAGTAAGTGCTCACGCTCATCGGAATCTAATTGGATTGCTCCTCGAATAGCTCTAATTACCAATTCCTTCGTCCTCTCGGTTTCGGCCCACGTTTTGCCGGTATCGTCCTGGGCTTTGAAGTGTTCTGAGCTGCTTTAAGTAGAGCGCCAACTTCAACCTTGCTAAGTAGTCTTGTCTGACCAGGTTTAAGCGGACCCAGTTGAATTGGCCCAAATTGACGGCGCACTAATTCCATCACCGGATGACCAATAACATCAAACATTCTGCGGACTACTCTGTTTTTTCCAGAATGGATCACAATTTCAACCAAGGATTCGTTGATTTTGCTATCCACCAAGACTGCTTTATCTGCCTGCATCAAACCATCTTCAAGTTCAACCCCGGAAAGAAGTTTTTGAATATCTTGAGCGGCAACCTGTCCCTCGACCTTAGCCAGGTAAGTCTTTGTGACGCCATATTTGGGATGGGCCAGCACATTCGCCAAATCTCCATCGTTGGTCAAAATTATTAACCCTGATGTATCTGCATCCAGGCGACCGACGTTATAGACCCGATCGTCTCGAGGAACATATTGAGCTAGATCTGGTCTGCCGAACTCATCGGACATAGAAGAAATAACACCGACCGGCTTATTCAAGGCTAGGTAAACCCGACTAGCATCGAGTTGGATTGGTGTTCCGCGAACGGAAACCTTGTCCTGCTCCGGATTTATCCTGGTACCTAATTCCTTGACTACTCGGCCATTTACTTTCACCGCGCCAGCAAGAATTAGCTCCTCGCTGGCTCGCCGTGAGGCAACTCCAGCATTAGCTAATACTTTTTGAAGGCGAACTCCTTCAGCGCTATCTGACATCTGAACTATCTCTCGCTCGAGCTTTCAGACTCCAAAGCTTCGTTGATCCCTGGCAAGAATGGGCTAATCAGCGGCAGATCATCCAAGGTGTTTATCCCGAGGGTTTCTAGGAAAGTTTCTGTGGTTCCATAGTTGATAGCACCGGTTTCACTGTCAGTGAATAGCTCCGTTATCAAACCACGACTTAGCAATGTCTTGATAACGGTGTCAACGTTTACCCCACGTATTGAGGCAATCTGACCTCTGGCAATTGGTTGCCGGTAAGCAATCACAGCCAGGGTTTCCAATGCGGCCTGCGATAACTTAGTTGGGTTTTCATTGGCGATAAACTCTCGTACTGCCCATTCGAAATCGGTTCTAACGAAAATCCGCCAACCGCCGCCTACTTCTCGCAGCTCAAATCCTCTGGCTCGAGAGCCATCGCTTCCATCGAAATCAGCTTTCAATTTGTTGATTGCTTCGCGAACCCTATCTACAGGTGTGTCAAGCGAAGCAGCAATGTGAACCAAAGATAGTGGTAGCTCGGCAACCATCAAGATCGCCTCAACCGCTCCATAGAGCGAGTCATCTAAAGCGTTATCCGGCATGATGCTTTCATCCGGCTGATTGTTATCAAGAGTCATAATCATCTCCAAGTGCTGATAGTTCGCTTTCATCAAAATTCTCGGCTCGCCAAGTTATCTGCAGTGGGCCAAGTGATTCCTGTTGCTCAAATGCAACTGCTCCTAGCCGGTAGAGCTCAAGAATTGAGAGGAACCGAGCAATCAGGATTGCTCGATCTTTTACCGAGGATATTAACTCTCGGAAAGTTAGGGTCTTAGCCGATCGAAGCATTGAAACAACTTCAGCAGCCTGCTCGCGTATCGATACTCTTGGTGCGTGTAGGTGGGTTAGCCCAACAGTGGGTATCTCACGCGGAGTAAGAGTCTCTTCAGCAAGCCTTCCAAAATCTTCGACACTTAGTGTCCAAATCAGTTCTGGTTGTTGAGCACGGAACTTGTCTTCAAGTCGAACTGAGCGATAAATTCTACGATCTTCTAAGCTGATTGCGTTTTGGAACCATGCAGATATTTCCTTGAAGGCTCGGTATTGAAGCAACCTGGCAAAAAGTAGATCCCTTGCCTCTAAAAGTGCGACATCCTCTGGGTCAACAACTTCTCCCTTGGGCAATAGTTCTGCAATTTTTAGATCTAAAAGTGTCGCCGCCACGACTAAAAACTCGCTGGCTTGATCAAGCTGGTCGGCCTCTTCCAGTGTTCTGACGAACTCAATAAAATCGTTGGTTACCTTGCTTAGCGAAATAGAGGTGATATCCAGTTGATGCTTGGCAATCAAGGATAGTAATAGATCAAAAGGTCCTTCGAAACTTCCAACACTTAGCGAGAATTTAGAACCTGTTAGGTCATCAACATCGTTATGGGGCACAGCCACGGTCCACCATTTCACGTGCGACAGCCCGATACAATTCCGCAGCCTCCGAAGACGGGGCATATACAGTCACCGGTTTGCCACGCTCAGAAGAATCTTTGAACTTCACAGTTAGCTTGATTACTGAACGAAAAACCGTGTCCCCATACTCTTCATTTAGTTGATTTAACATATTTCTAGAGTGCAGTGTTCTCGGGTCATACATAGTTGCCAAGATTCCGTCAATCTTTAGCGACTCGTTCAATCGATCCTTTACCAGTTCCACTGTATTTTGAATTAGTAGCTCTAAGCCTTTCAGCGCGAAGTAATCACAGGCAACTGGAATCATCACTCCGTGTGCAGCAGTTAGGGCATTTACTGTAAGCAAACCAAGTGAAGGCTGACAGTCGATCATCACCACGTCATAATCACCAAGCACCGGCCGGAGCACTGCCGCAAGTATTTTCTCGCGACCGGCTTCAGCAACAAGTTGAATTTCTGCAGCAGAAAGTTGGATATTGGCTGGGATTATATCCAAACCCTCTATTTGGGTATTCAAAATCATGTCCGCGGTTTTTAATTTACGGTTGATCATCAATTCGTAGATGGTCTGGCCGTCTTCTGGCTCAATACCCAAACCCCTGGTGAGCGCTCCTTGGGGATCAAAATCTACTAAAAGTACTCTGCGGCCATATTCGGCGAGTGCTGCTGCTGTATTTATGGTGGTTGTCGTCTTTCCAACGCCACCTTTTTGATTACATAGTGCAATCACTCGGGCTGGACCGTGACTGGTTAACCGCTTCGGTGTTGGAAACCTTCGGTCGGTATTCTTGCCTGACATGACTGGTTTCCTCTCTGGCTTCACAGCAGTAAGAAGGTGAATTTTGCTACTTGAAAGACTATAAGTTCAGACCTAGTCTAACGCTGAGCCCGTGGGTGAGCCGTCGCATATATCTCCCTCAGCGCATCAACCGTAACAAGGGTATAGATCTGGGTGGTCGACACCGAAGCGTGGCCAAGTAGCTCCTGGACGACTCTGACGTCAGCACCGCCCTCCAGTAGGTGCGTCGCGAAGGAGTGGCGAAAGGTATGTGGGGAAACTTCCCGCTCTAATTTGGCTCGCTTTGCTGAGTCGGCGATAATCTGCCAAACCGACTGTCTCGACAAACGGGTCCCCCGCTGATTCAAAAATAGCGCTGGAGAACCTTTTGAAAGTTTGGCTAGATTGGGCCGAACTCTGACTTGATAACTTGCCAAGGCAGCCTGCGCAAAACGACCTACTGGTACTAGGCGCTCTTTCGACCCCTTGCCAAAGAGCCTAACTATTTCTGGATCGACTAGATCATCTAGGTCCATATTCACTAGCTCTGAGACTCTAGCCCCAGTTGCGTATAGAAGCTCTAGTATGGCTCGGTCACGAATTCTAATTAATTCAGCCGCCACAGGGTTCGGATCATCTGGATCAGGACCGGAAGCTTTCAACAACTGTTCGATTTCGCTGATTGAAATTGCTTTGGGTAGTCGTTTTGGCAATTTAGGTGGCTTAACTTTTACCGCCACGTCATCCGCTACTAAATTTTCTAATAGAAGAAATTTGTGGAAACCACGAACCGCAGCAAGGACTCTCGCCACCGAGGTAGCAACAAGCCCCTTGCTGTTGACCAGATGTTGAGCAAAGTCCTTTATATCTGTTTCGGTAACTTCTTGCGCTTGGACGATGCCCCGCTGTTCAAAAAATTCGCGATAGATGCCGAGATCGCGCCGATAGGCAAGCAGGGTATTTTTAGCCATACCTCGCTCAATAGTTAGATGCCTCAGATAGTCATCAATTTGCCCGACTAGTTTAACCATCCGCTGCCATTCTCATAGAAGCAGCCCCAGGGTTTTCAATGAGATAACTGGTAATTTGTGCTGGCGTAAGTCCAGGATGAACAGAAATCTCGCGCCGAGTTGACATGTGGATTACTCCACCTGATTATCAAACAAACGTCCAGCAAGCGCTGCTCGAATCAAACCGTGAAATAGCGGATGAGCTTTGGTTGGTCTCGAAAGAAATTCAGGATGTGCTTGGGTAGCAACGTAATAAGGGTGAACATCTCTCGGTAATTCAACAAACTCAACTAAATCACCATTTGGTGAAGTTCCAGAAAATACTAAACCGGCCTCGGAAATTTGGTCTCTATAGGAATTGTTCACTTCGTAACGATGACGGTGTCTTTCGCTAACAGTTGTCGAGCCGTAAGTTTCAGCCACCACGCTACCCGGGGTAAGTTTTGCTTCAAATAAACCAAGTCGCATAGTGTGACCCATATCCCCTGAAGCAAGAATGTCCACCTGTTCAGCCATTGTTGCTATCACCGGATGTTTTGTTTCCGGTTCGAACTCGGTGGATGAAGCGCCTTCCAGACCAAGGATATTTCTTGAAAACTCAATAACCATGCACTGCAGTCCAAGACAGAGGCCTAAAGTTGGAATGCCGTTTTCCCTAGCAAACTTAAGCGCGCCAAGTTTGCCTTCGATTCCGCGAACACCGAAACCACCCGGAACACAGATTGCATCAACATCAGATAGATGATTTCTAGCTCCTTCTTCCGACTCGCAAAGATCGCTAGCCACCCACTTTATATTTACCTTTACCTGCTCGGCGAAACCGCCAGCACGTAGAGCTTCAGTTACCGATAGGTAGGCGTCTGGCAAATCTATGTATTTACCAACTAATGCAACAGAAACTTCGGCTACCGGTTCATGAACGGCCTTTAGAACGCTCGACCAGCGTGTCCAGTCCACTTCCTTAGCATCTAGTCCAAGGTGCTTGATGATGTAGGAATCAAGACCTTCCGAATGAATGACACTTGGGATGTCATAGATGCTATTGGCATCTGCAGCGTTTATCACCGCGGCTAAATCAACGTCACACATCAGGGCAATCTTTTTCTTGATGCTCTCGCCAATAGGGCGATCGCTTCGACAAACGATTGCGTCTGGCTGAATACCGATGGAACGTAAAGTCGCAACGGAGTGCTGCGTTGGCTTAGTCTTTAGCTCTCCGCTTGGTGCTAGATAAGGAACAAGAGAAACGTGAGCGAAAAAGACTTTATCTCTGCCTAGTTCGTGTCTAACCTGTCTCGCCGCCTCAATAAACGGCTGAGATTCGATATCTCCAACAGTCCCGCCGATTTCCGTGATGATCACATCTGGAGCTGGATCAAGAAAAGCCTGCAGACGCATCCGGCGCTTAATCTCATCAGTAATGTGTGGGATAACCTGAACGGTATCCCCCAGATAGCTGCCGGCGCGTTCCTTACGAATTACTTCACTATATATCTGCCCAGTTGTCACATTCGCAGCTTGGTTTAGGTTTATATCTAGGAATCTCTCGTAATGGCCAATATCCAAATCGGTTTCTGCACCATCATCGGTAACGAAAACTTCACCGTGCTGAAATGGGTTCATGGTACCTGGATCGACATTTAGATAAGGGTCCAATTTCTGCATCACTACAGTTAACCCGCGCGCTCTAAGCAGATTTCCTAAGCTGGCAGCGGTCAGACCTTTACCGAGAGAAGACGCGACACCACCGGTCACGAAAATTTGTCTTGTTTTACCAGAATCCATCGCATCAGCCATGGAATTTAACCTTAGCATCGGAGCACATTATTCGACAAATGGTAATCGCGACACTCCGAAATGACTTAGCTGTTACTAGCCATGCTAAGCAATTCATTGGCGTGGCTCTGGGCCGAAGCCGAGTCTTGAAGCCCGGACAGCATTCGAGCGAGTTCGGTTGCTCGATCGCTACCGGTAACTGACCTGATATCGCTCGCGGTAACCTCACCCGCAGCGCTCTTGATAACGACCAAGTGATTATTAGCAAACGCCGCAACCTGAGCTAAATGAGTGACCACAATAACCTGAGCACTTTTTGCCAATGCCGCCAAGCGCTTTCCGACTTCGATAGCGGCTGCCCCACCAACCCCAGCATCAACTTCATCAAAGATAAATGTCACTGCAGTTTCAGATTCTGAAAGCACTACCTCAAGAGCAAGCATGATTCTGCTCAGCTCGCCACCAGATGCTGACTTAGCTATCGGGCGGGCCTCTGCTCCAGTGTATGGCTGCAAGAGAAAACTGACGTTGTCCGCTCCACTAGTGCCTAATTCGCCCGTGCTTTCAACATTCACCTTCAAGGTGGCATCAGCCATTGCTAGAGCTGATAGCTCCGCTGATACCCTGCTGGCTAGTTGCTCTGCAGCCGCTTTTCTGCTGACCGAAATTCTCTCAGCCAAATCCTGCAATTGTTCTTGTCTTAGCGACAATTCTGACTGCAACTTTTCAATCGACTCTTCCCCACCGCTGAGTTGGGCAAGTCTTATCTTGGCATTTTCCTGGAAGGTGATGACATCTTCGAGAGTTGGCCCATATCGGCGCATGGCTAAAGAAAGTTCGCTTCTACGTTCCTGGATCTGATCAATATCTAGTTTTCCGTCACCTTCAATTGAGGCCAAATAGCTAGAAAGATTAGCCACAATCTCGCTAAGTTGTTGGCTGAAATCTCTCAGCGCCTGAGCGTCATTTTCCAAACTGGCGTCGTAGTTCACAGCGCTTTCGAGCGCTTTCCGGGCCTTACCAATTTGCTCAACAGCGTCACTAATTTCAAAATCATCATTCTGCAGTAAATCATGGGCCATGCCAACAGCATTTCGTAGCGCTTCCGTGTGGGTTAGCCGCTGAGCAAGTTCCTGCAATTCAACATCTTCATTTTGCTTAGGATTTAGTTTGCCCAAAAACTCCAAAGCTTCAGTAAGCTCCGATTTTTCTAAAGCTATTTTTTCTTTACCACTTTGCGCGTCATTTAGCTTTCTTTGGATTTCGCGCCACAAATTAAAGAGAGCCTGGTATTGAATTAGCAGACCCTGATGCTCGGCTCCAGCGAATTTGTCCAGAGCCTCACGCTGTGCAGTCTGAGATTTAAGCCTGATCTGGTCAGATTGACCATGAACAACGACTAATTCCGAGCCAATCTCACTTAGTAATCCAACGGGGATTTGTCTGCCGCCAGCGACTGCTTTTGATCGCCCATCAGCTGAAACGGTTCTGCCGAGAAGTATTTGCCCATCATCAACTAATCCGCCAGCTTCTTCAATGCGAGTCGCAGCAGGGTGTTCTGAAGAAATTCGCCATGCCCCAGTGACATTTGTTTGCGCCGCTCCAGCTCTAATAAACGCTGAGTCAGATCTCTCCCCCAGCAGTAAACCTAACGCAGTGAGCACCATAGTTTTACCGGCACCAGTTTCACCAGTTAGCACTGTAAAACCGGGTGAAAAAACCAGTTCGGCGTTTTTGATTACGCCAAGGTCAGATATTTGTATTTCTTCAATCATTTGAACTATTTGTCAGGTTCGACCGGGCCACGCCAACCAGCAACGGGTAGGGAAAACTTATTTACCAAACGGTCGGTGAATGGGCCAATTCGAAGTCTCGCCAACCTGACTGGCTTTTCAGATTTCCTTACCTCAACGCGTGCACCAACAGGAAGATCATGTGTTCTCCGGCCATCGCACCACAAAACTCCCGTTCCAGAAGATCTCTCCAATACTTCAACAGCAACCAGCGAGGAAGGGCTAACTACCATTGGCCTAGCAAACAGTGCGTGAGCTGATAGCGGGACCATTAGCATTGCATCAACCCCTGGCCAAACCACCGGGCCCCCTGCGCTAAATGCATAGGCGGTAGAACCTGTTGGAGTTGCAATTATTACTCCATCACAACCGAAAGTTGAAAGCGGCCGGCTGTCGATTTCCAGAACAACTTCTAACATCTTCTCTGCGGCACTTTTTTCGACAGTGGCTTCATTCAATGCCCAGCTGCGGTAGACCTCTTTACCGGCAACAAGTACGCGAACGTCAACGGTTAGACGTTCCTTGACCACGTAGTCACGAGCCACAACTCTTGAAACTGCATTAGATAGTCCAGCTCTTTCACTTTCAGCAAGAAAACCAACATGCCCAAGGTTAATTCCCATAAGTGGTGTAGCGGTTTCCCTAACAATCTCGGCAGCTTTGAGTATTGTCCCATCGCCACCTAAAACCATGACCAGTTCCAGGTCTGCCTCTGCGATTACCACACCGAGCTCTTTTACATCCTTCAGGATTTCGCGAGGTTGATTAGATTCAGATAAAAACTCTTCCAGCTCAACAAGTTGCTCGGGGGTCATCACCGGACTTAGGCCAGCAGCTAGAAGTTGCTCAATAACTTCAACGCAGGCGGCAACCGCGTCTTGTCTACCAGTGTGAGCCACTAGCAAGACATTCCGGTTTTGACTCATACCCACCGCCTTCGTAATAACTAATTTAGCCCTTTGATTTGGCTAGTTCATCAATTCTGCCAGACCAGTCAATACCCCAGTTAGTCTCCACAGCACTAAACCAGGCCAAGTACTCCTGGTTGCCATGAGTGCCAGGTAAAGGTGATTTGACTAGGCCATGGAGACCTAGACCACTCGATTTGGCTGATTCAATGACCTGGCGGATGGCATGGGCTCGAAGTCGATAGTCATTGACGATTCCGGATGCCTCCAGAGAACTCTTGCCCACTTCAAATTGAGGCTTAATCAGAAGTACCATATCGGCTTTGGGGGCAACTTCTGATATTTGCTGAATTACTAGAGTCAGTGAGATAAAACTAAGATCTGCAACAACAACTTTGATGGTCTCCTGGGTTAGCCTCAGGCCAGTGAGTTTGGTCAGAAGTGAGATACCGATTTCCCTTGCATTCACATTCTCAAGATTGATAACCCGCTGATCTTCCAGCAGGGCTGGATTTATCTGATCATGGCCTACGTCCAAGGCTATGACTTGACTTGCGCCGTTTCTGAGTAAGACGTCCGTAAAACCGCCGGTTGAAGCACCAACATCGAGACAGATTTTCCCTGAAATGGCAATATCAAACTCTTTTAGCGCGTGGGCAAGTTTATGGCCAGCCCTAGAAACGTAATCTTCAGCCTGAAGGACGACTATTTCAAGATCTGAAGCAACCTGTTGAGAAGACTTCTTGGCTTCTTTACCGTTTATAAAGACTCGACCGCTTTCAATAAGTGCGGCTGCTTGATTCCTTGACCTAGCTAAGCCTCGTTCAACAAGGGCCAAATCTAGGCGAATCTGGGTCACTGAGCTTCACTATCGGTATCTGCTCGGTTCAACTCAAGGTCAAGCTGGTCATGCAGTTTCGAAAACGCCTCCGGCTGTTCGGAAAGATCCAGTTGGGTAATTTCCTCGACAACTTCGTGAATAGGTTTTTGTTGTTCATTCATTGGTTTTCTCCTTGGCATAAAGCTCTGGTTGAACATCTAGAAAGTGTATGTGCTTTTCTGCATTCCAAATAACCCTACAGGCTGCCCGAAGCGCATCCGTTGAATAAGGGTCTCCGGAAATCACCAAAACCTTATCACCTAGCAATTCCACTTCCGCATCGCCGCAACGCCAGCCTCGCTTTGTTTGACGAAGCTTGGGGTAATCACGAGTTAAATCCGCTAAAGTGTCGAGAATGTAATCTGGGCGTTCATCAACACTCGCAGCTAATAAATCTTTCTTAGTTGCAATTCCAGTGAGCACGATTGCCGAACTAATCCCCGCTCGTTTTGCACCGAGTACATCGGTCTCGAGTCGGTCACCGACAAAAATTGCAGATTCTGGATTGAATACTCTAAGTGCAGTTTTAAATATCTCGGGTTCTGGTTTGCCAGCCACGATTGGAAACTGACCTACCGCAGTGTGAACAGCGCTTACTAACGTTCCGTTACCAGGGGCGATGCCACGCTCTTGCGGAAGCGTCCAATCACTATTAGTCGCAATCCATATTGCACCGTTTTGAATTGAGTAGGATGCCTCTGCCAAGTCTTTCCAATTCACATCAGGGGAAAAGCCTTGAATGACTGCAAGCGGTCGATCTTCACTGGTTGCAACTATTTGAAAACCCGCTTCGGCAACATATCTCTTTAGTCCGTCGCCACCAACTACCAAAACCTTTGAACCCGAACTAATTTTGGTCCCAAGCAGTTCAACTGCAGTTTTTGCCGAGGAAATAATTTCCTCAGCTTTGGCATTAAGTCCAAAGCCACAAAGTTGTTCGGCAATAGTCTCGGGGTAGCGCGAAGAATTATTAGTGACGTATCCTATGCCGATCTGGCTTTGCTGCAAGTGATTTATGGCTGGAACAGCTCCATGAATTGCTCTTCCCCCCTCGTAGACCACCCCGTCTAAATCAGCTAAGAGTAAATCAAATTCGCCCCAAATATGGTTAGCGGCCACGACCGGGGCCTCGGCTGCGTCCCTTCGGTGGTCCACCAAAGCCCTTGTTCCCCTTACCGCCGCCTCTTGGTGGTGGCCCAAAATTACTTTGCTTCTTCTCAAAAGGTGGGCGTTTTGGTTTGTCCGATTTGTCTGGTTTTTCCGAGTTTTCTGCCATGTCTCTATTTTCTCGCTTAAATGAAGGATCCCGAGGTGTCCTGGCCACGACGTCATGCTGGGATTTTCTAGATTGTCGCGCCGGTTTGGACACCTCGGGAATTCTGATCTCCTCTACTACGGAGAAAACTTCATTCTCGGGGTTTACTTCCCCAGAGAAGTGAATTTCTGCTTTGTCTGCTAAATCGCTCCAACGCTTGGCTTCACTAACTCTTTTCAAGAGTATAAGGGTTTCCGCGTATGCGCGGAAGAGGGCTGGGGAAAACTCATAAGCTTTGGCGGGGTTCAATTCTGGGATCTCTAGTTCAGCTAGAGCCAGTTCCGTTTGCCCCAAATCGAGTCGCGCACCTGACATAACAATGGCTAGGTTCACTCGAACTGTAATCGGTAATTTGCTGCGATCGACAGATCTGCCGAGCTCTAAGGCACGTTCGGCCCTGCCGAGCCCTCGTTCGGAGTCCACCATTAGCGGAAGTTGATCGTTTGATCCAGAGATGCGCCTATAAGTTGTCAATTCGCGCAATGCCAAAGCGTAATCACCAACTAAATAAGCCGTTACGCCTAAAGTTTCACGAACCACGGCTATCCGGCCAGCACGTTTGGCGGCAGCTTTGGCGTGCTTGTGGGCCAATTCTGGGTCTGCCTCGTGTAGGAGGTTAACCATGGCCAAGTGGCGGGCAGTCATTTCGGCATTTTCTGCAGTGAGTGTCTTGAGTTGGACTCTAACCCCCATGTCCAAATCATTTTCAGTGATCTCATCAGGAATCAATGGGGATTTTTCCTCATCGTCTCGCCTTGGGCGAGATACCCTGGTTTGCCATTCCGGCCGATTTTCACTAGCACCAGTTCGCCTCTCGTTTGCACGAGTGGCAGGCTTTGCCGGTTTTCGCCGCTCTGGTTTATCTGTCATGATCTCTTTCAAGTCTAAGTAATGCTTTAAACAAAAATGGCCACCTAATAAGGTGGCCATTTTCGTAAATTAAGTCCGGCGGTGTCCTACTCTCCCACAAGGTCCCCCTTGCAGTACCATCGGCGCAGAGAGTCTTAGCTTCCGGGTTCGGAATGTAACCGGGCGTTTCCCTCTCGCTATGGCCGCCGAAACACTATTGAGTTATGTGAATCGTGACACACAGTGAAGTGTGAATTTGATTCCCGACCATACCTCGGGAACCACATAGTGGACGCAAGCAAAAAGTAATCAAGTTATTGGCTTATTAGTATTGGTCAGCTCCACGAGTCTTTAGTCCTCGCTTCCACATCCAACCTATCAACGCAGTAGTCTACTGCGAGCCTCTCGACCGAAGTCATGGAAATCTCATCTTGAAGCAAGCTTCCCGCTTAGATGCTTTCAGCGGTTATCTTTCCCGAACGTAGCTAATCAGCGGTGCTCCTGGCGGAACAACTGACACACCAGAGGTTCGTCCATCCCGGTCCTCTCGTACTAGGGATAGGTCTTCTCAAATTTCCTGCGCGCGCAGAGGATAGAGACCGAACTGTCTCACGACGTTCTAAACCCAGCTCGCGTGCCGCTTTAATGGGCGAACAGCCCAACCCTTGGGACCTACTCCAGCCCCAGGATGCGACGAGCCGACATCGAGGTGCCAAACCATGCCGTCGATATGGACTCTTGGGCAAGATCAGCCTGTTATCCCCGAGGTACCTTTTATCCGTTGAGCGACAGCGCTTCCACAAGCCACTGCCGGATCACTAGTCCCGACTTTCGTCCCTGCTCGACTTGTCAGTCTCACAGTCAAGCTCCCTTGTGCACTTACACTCGACACCTGATTACCAACCAGGTTGAGGGAACCTTTGGGCGCCTCCGTTACTTTTTGGGAGGCAACCGCCCCAGTTAAACTACCCATCAGGCACTGTCCCGGAACCGGATCACGGTTCGCGGTTAGGTAACCGAAGTGATCAGAGTGGTATTTCAACAACGACTCCACCTGAACTAGCGTCCAAGCTTCAAAGTCTCCCACCTATCCTACACAAATCACACCGATCACCAATACCAAACTATAGTAAAGGTCACGGGGTCTTTTCGTCCTTCTGCGCGTAACGAGCATCTTTACTCGTAGTGCAATTTCGCCGAGTTCGCGGTTGAGACAGCTGAGAAATCGTTACGCCATTCGTGCAGGTCGGAACTTACCCGACAAGGAATTTCGCTACCTTAGGATGGTTATAGTTACCACCGCCGTTTACTGGGGCTTAAATTCCTAGCTTCGCATTACTGCTAACCAGTCCTCTTAACCTTCCAGCACCGGGCAGGCGTCAGTCCGTATACATCGTTTTGCAACTTCGCACGGACCTGTGTTTTTAGTAAACAGTCGCTTCTCACTGGTCTCTGCGGCCATACGGTGCTTCGAGAGTAAATCTCTACACACCTCAGGCCCCCCTTCTCCCGAAGTTACGGGGGCATTTTGCCGAGTTCCTTAACCGCGATTCTCTCGATCTCCTTAGTATTCTCTACCTGAACACCTGAGTCGGTTTGGGGTACGGGCAGCTAAAACCTCGCGTCGATGCTTTTCTTGACAGCATGGGATCACTCACTTCGCCTTGCGGCTCATCATCAGATCTCAGGAACGTGAGAGACGGATTTGCCTATCTCTCTCCCTACATCCTTAAACGGGGACAACCATCGCCCCGCGGAAGCTACCCTCCTGCGTCACACCTGTAAATACGCTAACCGCACCAGAATAGGTTCGTGTAATTCACCACAGCATCACCCCGAAGGGATCAACCATAGCTTCATGCACTTAGCATTACTGGATTGGTTTGGTCGGTTTTTTGCCGGTACGGGAATGTCAACCCGTTGTCCATCGACTACGCCTGTCGGCCTCGCCTTAGGTCCCGACTTACCCAGGGCGGATTAACCTGGCCCTGGAACCCTTGTTCTTTCGGAGGCCGGGTTTCTCACCCGGCTTTCGCTACTCATGCCTGAATTCTCACTCGTGTGGCATCCACGGCTGGGTTACCCCGCCGCTTCACTCGCCACACGACGCTCTCCTACCCATCTGCAGACTTGGACATTGCTGCCAGTCTTATCGCAAATGCTACAACTTCGGTGGTGTGCTTGAGCCCCGTTACATTGTCGGCGCGGAATCACTTGACCAGTGAGCTATTACGCACTCTTTCAAGGGTGGCTGCTTCTAAGCCAACCTCCTGGTTGTCTATGCAACTCCACATCCTTTTCCACTTAGCACACGCTTTGGGACCTTAGTTGGTAGTCTGGGTTGTTTCCCTTTTGTCCATGAAGCTTATCCCCCACGGACTCACTGCCTTGCTCTGACTTACTGGCATTCGGAGTTTGGCTGACGTCAGTAACCTTGTAGGGCCCATCGGCCATCCAGTAGCTCTACCTCCAGTAAGAAACACAAGACGCTGCACCTAAATGCATTTCGGAGAGAACCAGCTATCACGAAGTTTGATTGGCCTTTCACCCCTATCCACAGCTCATCCCCTCCATTTTCAACTGAAGTGGGTTCGGTCCTCCACGGCGTCTTACCGCCGCTTCAACCTGGCCATGGATAGATCACTTCGCTTCGGGTCTAGGACATGCGACTGAACGCCCTGTTCAGACTCGCTTTCGCTACGGCTTCCCCACTCGGGTTAACCTCGCCACATATCACTAACTCTCAGGCTCATTCTTCAAAAGGCACGCCGTCACCAGAACAAGCTGGCTCCGACGGATTGTAAGCACACGGTTTCAGGTACTATTTCACTCCCCTCCCGGGGTACTTTTCACCTTTCCCTCACGGTACTTGTCCGCTATCGGTCAATAGGTAGTATTTAGGCTTATCGGGTGGTCCCGACAGATTCATACAGGATTTCACGGGTCCCGTACTACTTGGGATACTCTCCGAACTTCCACAACATTTCGTCTACGGGGTTTTCACCCTCTATGACTGGCCATTCAAGACCATTCGACTATATTGCTTCTTGCTCTTGGTGATCGGCAGATCACCTGGAAAGTCCCACAACCCCGATCATGCAACTCCTGCCGGATATCACACATGACCGGTTTAGCCTCATCCGCGTTCGCTCGCCACTACTAACGGAATCACTTTTGTTTTCTCTTCCTGTGGGTACTGAGATGTTTCACTTCCCCACGTTCCCTCTATCCCGCCTATATATTCAGCGGGAAGTAACTGGATCGAGTCCAGCTGGGTTTCCCCATTCGGAAATCCTCGGATCGAAGTTCGTTTATCAACTCCCCGAGGCTTATCGCAGATTACTACGTCCTTCTTCGGCTCCTATTGCCAAGGCATCCACCGTGTGCTCTTAAGAACTTGACCACAAAGTGATCTATTCATTGCTGAATAGATCTAAATTTTATTAAATAAGATGCTCGCGTCCACTATGTAGTTCTCAAAGTACGGGCGGTACCATTCCAGAGGTTTCTCCAACTTAGGGAGTCAACATGTAATGGTCCTGGCCGTTTAGATACTTTCGTATCTATTCGTCCATGAAGGTTGGTTTTCACCGATCCTTCAGGACCCAACAGCGTGCAAAAGAAGTTTTTGGTTTAGATTCGTTCCAAGTCTTGCGACCGTACTGAAATCGAAATTTATTGCTTGCTTACAATGCGATGTTCCACCCTTGAGCTAACCAGTCAAGAACGTTCGTCTTGAATCTGGTTATAGAAGAATAAATTCTTCAAATGCTCCTTAGAAAGGAGGTGATCCAGCCGCACCTTCCGGTACGGCTACCTTGTTACGACTTAGTCCCAATCACCAGTCCCACCTTCGACAGCTCCTTCCTTACGGTTAGGCCACCGGCTTCGGGTGTTACCGACTTTCGTGACTTGACGGGCGGTGTGTACAAGGCCCGGGAACGTATTCACCGCAGCGTTGCTGATCTGCGATTACTAGCGACTCCGACTTCATGAGGTCGAGTTGCAGACCTCAATCCGAACTGAGACCGGCTTTTTGGGATTCGCTCCACCTTACGGTATTGCAGCCCTTTGTACCGGCCATTGTAGCATGCGTGAAGCCCAAGACATAAGGGGCATGATGATTTGACGTCATCCCCACCTTCCTCCGAGTTGACCCCGGCAGTCTCCCATGAGTTCCCACCTTTACGTGCTGGCAACATAGGACGAGGGTTGCGCTCGTTGCGGGACTTAACCCAACATCTCACGACACGAGCTGACGACAACCATGCACCACCTGCATAGAGACCCTTGCGGGGGACTACATTTCTGCAGTTTTCCTCTACATGTCAAGCCTTGGTAAGGTTCTTCGCGTTGCATCGAATTAATCCGCATGCTCCGCCGCTTGTGCGGGCCCCCGTCAATTCCTTTGAGTTTTAGCCTTGCGGCCGTACTCCCCAGGCGGGGCGCTTAATGCGTTAGCTGCGACACGGATCACGTGGAATGTGACCCACATCTAGCGCCCAACGTTTACGGCGTGGACTACCAGGGTATCTAATCCTGTTCGCTCCCCACGCTTTCGCTCCTCAGCGTCAGTTACGGCCCAGAGAAGTGCCTTCGCCATTGGTGTTCCTCCTGATATCTGCGCATTCCACCGCTACACCAGGAATTCCCTTCTCCCCTACCGCACTCTAGTCTGCCCGTACCCACTGCAAGTCCGAGGTTGAGCCTCAGATTTTCACAGCAGACGCGACAAACCGCCTACGAGCTCTTTACGCCCAATAATTCCGGATAACGCTTGCACCCTACGTATTACCGCGGCTGCTGGCACGTAGTTAGCCGGTGCTTTTTCTGCAGGTACCGTCACTTTCGCTTCTTCCCTGCTAAAAGAGGTTTACAACCCGAAGGCCTTCATCCCTCACGCGGCGTTGCTGCGTCAGGCTTTCGCCCATTGCGCAATATTCCCCACTGCTGCCTCCCGTAGGAGTCTGGGCCGTGTCTCAGTCCCAGTGTGGCCGGTCACCCTCTCAGGCCGGCTACCCGTCGTCGCCTTGGTGAGCCATTACCTCACCAACTAGCTGATAGGCCGCGAGCTCATCCTTGACCGAAATTCTTTCCACGCCCGTGGGATGCCCCAAGGCGTCGTATCCGGTATTAGCTACAGTTTCCCGCAGTTATCCCAGAGTCAAGGGCAGATTGCTCACGTGTTACTCACCCGTTCGCCACTAATCCACCGGAGCAAGCTCCAGCTTCATCGTTCGACTTGCATGTGTTAAGCACGCCGCCAGCGTTCATCCTGAGCCAGGATCAAACTCTCCGTAAAAGTTTTTTAGGAACAAAAGCAAGCTCTTGTTCCAAGTTTTACGAAACCCCCGGAATTGGGGGAATCAATTTGATCTGACTAAATCAGATTGTCTGACAATCTGTCTAATCCAATAAATACTGAACATGAAAAGGCAAGCCTTTTCAAGCCAGGTTCTTGGCATCGACATTGTGCACGCTGTTGAGTTCTCAAGGATCGATTGCCTCTGTGATTTCCCGCTAGGGTCCTACGCAGAGCAACTTCACTAACTTACCACTTTTTAGACGTAAGTCAAATAGTCATACGCCAGAAAACCCGAAAAATTCGGGCTTTTTTCGTGGAAAATTATTCAATCAAGACGACAAAAACCCTTGAATCTTAGGGGTTTTAAGTTCTGATTGGTTGCACTTGAGCCGGGTTCCTAAGAAGGATTCCCAAACTTTGGGCAACGAGATACAAGATTACGCCTGAATAACTGTTTCGTCAAATCAAATTGGCCTGTTTTGCCTTTATTTTTGGCTATTTTTCGATGAAAATACCGGCCAGGGTTTTCTTACCTCGCCTTAGCACCGCAAACCGTCCCAACAAAGCCTGATCGAGCTGGGCTAGCTCGTCCTCGACCTTGTTGTTATTGAGATATACCCCACCTTCGGCAATTGCTCTTCGACCAGCACTGTTTGATGCGACCAGGCC
>Ga0315904_10001011_pt1 | contig 44480 bp, 50 predicted proteins | sample LakEriMetagenome_6_FD_203529 | JGI IMG/M metagenome (GOLD analysis project Ga0315904, IMG submission 203529) | Freshwater fungal communities from buoy surface, Lake Erie, Ohio, United States - Buoy 12 MA120 | ecosystem: Environmental > Aquatic > Freshwater > Lake | place: USA: Lake Erie, Ohio... | reverse complement strand
CGACGCCGCGGGTGTCCACGCGCGTTGACATCATGAAGTGGATGATCCACGCGACGAGCGCCGACTTGCCGACACCGTGGCCTGACGCCACCGCCGAGCGCCACACGCGGTAGTCACAGCCAAGCGCTTTCAATGTCGCGTTAAGTCTGATGTGCTCGCCAAGCCGCAGTAGCAAGTCGCGCTGCCAGGGCTCGGGGCCTTTCTTGCGTTCGAGCGACGTACCTTTGACGCCCCACGGGTAAACCGCCATGACGAAGCCGTACGGATCGCCGGCAAACTGTGCGATGAACTTGGCCAGCTCGGCTTCTGTGTCAACGCTCGCGGTTGCTTCGCGTGCCATGCTCGCTTATCTTTCCGGCAGGAGAGCCCCAATGACCCGCTTGGAAGCGTACCCCATTCTTTACAGCATTATCAACCGGATCGCACAGGGCACGCCGCCGTTCCGCGCATTTCAGGAGCACGGCGTCACGCGGCAGTGGTTCCGCGGATGGATCGAGCGCGATCCCGAGCTGCAGCGTCTCCACGAACAGGCCAAGGAAGACCAGGCCGAGACGTTGACGGAAATCCTCCTGACGATCAACCAGCCCACCGACCCGCGCGATCCGCTGGCCATCGGTGGCGAGACTGACGCCAAGATGGCGAAGGTCATTTCCGACAACATTAAGTGGTACGCCGAAAAGCTCAAGCCCGAGAAGTACAGCAGTCGCATGGAAATCAAACACACTGTTACGGCTGACGGTGTGATTACCCAAATGCTGCGCGCCGGCATGGAGCGCATATCGCAGCTCAAGACCATCGACGCCGAGTACACCGAAGTCGTACAAGCGAGAGAGCCGGCATTGCTGCCGGCTCCCGATGTCGAAGAAGCTGTGCGCAAGCTGATGTACGGCTAGCCCGGCCCGAAGTTGAGCTTGCGGCCCTCGGCGATGAACGACGACGGCGCCGACTGCTTCGGCTTCTCGGGCTCCACCAGCTCGGGCTCGATGACGGCCGGCGACGGATCGGCGGTCGGCGCAGGAGCGACACCGGACCCTTTCGCCAGGGCGGCCTTGATCGCCGCGGCGTTGTTGGCGCGGATCGCGTCTTCCGTCTTCTTCCGCTCGGCCTCGACGGCGGCCCACGTCTCGCGCTCGGCGTCCGTCAAGCCGTCCGCGCCGCGGGCCTCGTCCGGCTTCTGCTCGTCGCCCTTGTCGCCGCCCTTGTCGCCGCCGACAGGAAGGCCGGTCCACGTGCCGGCGGTCAGCCGGCGCTGCCGTTCCTTGGCGTAGTCGCGCAGGTCGTCACCATCGAGCACCGCGGCGCCCGTATAGTGCTGCGTGAAAGCGCTGTCGATCTGCTCGTCAGTCAGTGAAGCGAAGAATTCTTCACGCGTCGGCGTGTGCGGGGTGGGTTTCTTGGCCATGGGGTTCTCCTGTGAAAAGAGGGGGCGTCATTGCCCCCTCCGATGTTCTGGCATCATGCCGTCACTTGTAGATGACGTTGAAGCCCACCACGTCGGCAGCCGTGAGCGCCGCCGTCGAATTGTCAGCCGCCGCGGTCGTCATGCGGTAGCCGAGCCCGAGCGAGAAGTCGAGATTGTACTTCGACAGGTCGATGTCGATACGCGACGTGGCGGCCACCGGCAGCGTCAGCACCGGCGTGTCGTTCTCGTCGGGCGCCGTCGCCTTGTTGTAGAACTTGATGTAGCGCGCCGCAGCCGCCGCGTTGTAGCCAATGACGCCGAGCAGCGACTTGTTGCCAGCGCTGATGAGCGTCGCATTGACCGAACCGGCCGCCGACACCAGGCGATGCACCGACACATCGTCACCGGGCACGAGCGTGTTGCCGTTACCGTCCTTCACGGGTTCCATGGTAGTTCTCCTGTTCCGCGCCCTTTTGCGCTTCGCGCAACCTACCACTTGACAGCCGCCCCTACAAGCTGCAGCTTCACCGCGGCGCTGCGACGGCTCATCCCCCGAGCGGCGCCCGGCGCGGCCTGGTCCTCGGGGGTGCGATCCGGCCAGCGACAGGGGGAGGCAGGTTCTTGCCGCCGCGCCTCCCCCTAGCCCCCACAGTGCATGTCTTCTCTCCTTCCCTGATGACCACCCACTTAACGCCCTTGGCCAACGCCGGGGGCGTTTCTTTTTGTGCCAAGGCGCTAGTTTAGCATTTTGGCACTGTGGGGGCTTTGAGCGGGTGGGCCTGCTGACATATTGGCAGGATGACATATTGGCAGGATGACACATTGGCAAATTAGCAAATTGGTAAATTAGCAAATTGGTAAATTAGCAAATTGGTAAATTAGCAAATTGGCACTATGGGGAAATTTTTGTGGGATTTTGCCGGCCTCGGCGGGGTTTATAGCGCGCAAACCGCCGCGCCCCCTCCCCCGCCCCGCACCCCCGCCTTAGCAACCTGGCAAAACTGAGTTGTGCGTGTACGCGCACGCGTGTGCGCGCATCATACGCACGTGCATGCGCGCATCACGCACGAGAGCACGCGTGCTATTCGTGGGAGCCGCGACGCCCGAGCTGCTAGCGTGCACCAGGTCGTGCACCAGGTCGTGCACCAGGTCGCGTGCCAATGTGTCACCGTGCCAATGTGCAGCGGCCGGACGCGTGCATAATGGCACTGCGAGCTGTAGCCACCGAAGCGGTGCAATCAGCCATTCCGCTACCAAGCCAATCTGTCACCCGTTCCGCTTAGCAATCTGGCAAGGCGCAACACGCCTTAATCCCATTGACGTTGACTTGTGGTGGTCCCTAGAAGGGGACACCACGTCAAGTCAAAGGAATGGGATTTCGGTCAACTCCCAAGGTTTCATTCAAGTGTTTGATTATCCCTCGAAGTATTCCAAAGCTCATTACGCCACCATTGCAGTGTGCCGAAGCGCCCATTGCTGGCGAAAAGACTAAACATCTTGCGTGTTATGTGTGTTAGATAGTTTGATTAATCAAACATCTTCCGTGTTAGATTGTTTGAAAAATCGTGACTTGGCTTGGCGTGGGCGCAAACGATGATAGCAAATCGGCAGGATAAGGCGCTTGACATGTTGGCGAAGGCGTGCCAATAGAGAGGCCACAGTGCATTTTGATAAAACGGAGATACCAAATGATCGACGCCGCTGCCTCTGCCGAAATGACCGCCCGCAAGCGTGCCATGGATGAAGCGTACGCCACCACGCTGGAGATTGACGCGGCATGGCGCCGCGACTTCGCTGCCAAGCTCGCGGCGGCTGGCCATGCCGGCAGCTATGACTACGAATACAGCATCAAGCATGCCGAGAGCGCCGAAGCCGAAGCCGCCGCAATCCGTGCTTCTCTCGCGTGACGTTCATACACTGCCGCGTGATGCGCGGCAGACATGAGCGCCACAGCTCACAACGGAGAACGGATCATGTGTTTTCAGCCTCGCAATCCCGCCGGCACGCGTTACGCCACGATGACGCGTGCACAGCTCGCGGCGGAGTATGAAGGACGGGTGGGTTACGATCCGTTCGCGGATGACGCACGCACCACGGAAGACGACGTGAGGGAGCTGCTGCGTCAGCTTGACGAAATGGCCGAAGAACTGGCGGAGGAAATGTGACCATGGGCGACCTGCCGGACTGGATCGCCTTCCCCTTGGTATGCGCCGCTATCTGGCTCATCCTTTCAATCTGACAACGGAGAACACATCATGCCCAAGCCTCTTTACCTCGACATTGCCGATCGCGTGGCACAGCTCATCAATATGAACAAATCAACGGCCGTGGAATGGGGCGCCATTGGCGATAAATCGGCTGAGCTGGAAAAGCTCATCCGCGACCACATGCCGGGTGGGAGCGGTTTCGACAACGGAACCACGCTGGACGATGACGCAACGCGCGCCGACAAACTCGTCTTTCGCACCGCGTTTCACCACATGGACGAGAGCGGCGGCTATGATGGTTGGACGGAACACACCGTCATCATCACGCCAGCTTTCGGCGGCTTCGATATTCGCGTGACCGGCCGCAACCGAAACGACATCAAGGCGTACATTGCCGACACGTTCCAGCATGCCTTGTCGGCGCCGGCAGGATGGGCAACGGCCGGCTAGTGACGTTCTGCATGGGGCCGGCATTGTCGGCCCCTAACAGAGCGCCACAGCTCGCAACGGAGAACGACCAATGACCAGCTACACCGAAGCCGATTATCAGCGCGAACGCGCAATCTGCGACAAGGCGCAAGCCTATTGGAAGGCGCACGCGTCCTACGACCGAAGCGGCGCATCCAGCATGACGGCAGAGCAAGCCGCGCATCCCGACTACGCCGCGTGCGACAACGCCATGCGCGGCCGTGTGGAGGCCTGGGAGCTGCAGCGCGACAAGCCGGCGGTGTTCTTCGCTTACCTGGACGCCAAAGGCGAGCACGTCACCACATGGCTGGGTGACGTTATCGGTCGCGTGACGCGCCTTCGCCGATCCACGCACCGCACATGGAATGGCGCGAGGCACAGCATGTACCATGTGCACGTGACGGCTTTCGGCAAGCGCTACCACGGCAAGGGAAGCGGCCCCGGAATGTGCATCACGTTGCGCGCATTCAAGAGCAAGTGACATTCACAAACTGGCGTGCTACATGTACGCCAGACGTGAGCGCCACAGCTCGAACACAGGAGAGAAGACAATGCTTGATTTCGTGTTGCACCTGTCGCGTGACGTGCCGGGGATGCGCAAGGCACGCGTCAGCTCGGAGCAGCCTGGAATGCACGTGCGGCCGGTTTCGACGGAAACGCGCAAGGCGTTGCCGTTCCAGTATCGCGCGGCTTTCGACCGCGCTAACGATACGTGGTGGCAGAACAAGCACGACACGTCAGACAACCCGCCGCTGTATCTCGAATTGCGTTCGGCGCGCGGCAAATACCTCAACACTGTGCACGCCATTCCGGCGCGCTAACAACGGAGAGAAGACAATGTGGAACTACAGCAAGAAAGAACATCAAGTCATTGCGCATGCATGGGCGCGCCTGGCCGAAGCGGCGGATACCCGCATGGGCGCCGGGTGGGAGCTGGCGTTGTACGTCAAGATGGAACGTGGATCGGGCGGCCCCAAAATCAGTTCGTTGTCGGCGCGCTTCCTGATCGCTCGTTCCGTGTTCGAGGGGATGCGAGAGCCGGACGCGCCGATTTCGTCCATTGGCGGTTTCCGTCATTCCATCATCCTGGCCCGCGTGTTCGGCGCCGACAATCGCGACCGCGGCACCCTCAACCCCCGCTGGACGGAATTTCTCGCGGCAATGCCGGCCGCTATCGAGGCGCATGACGCGTGCACCAAACGCGAGCACGACGCCAACATGGCCGAACTGCGAGCGATGAAGACCGCGTGACGTTCATACACTGCCGCGCACTGCGCGGCAGACATGAGCGCCACAGCTCGACCACAGGAGAGAAGACAATGCCCGAATTCATCATCAACGACGACAAGCCGTTGCGCGGCCTGTCTGACTTCGAACGCGGGTACATCGACGCCATGTTCTTTACGAACGGCGACACGGGGGACGACGAAAGGCCATGGCTGTTGAATGAGCTTGGCACGCGCCGGCTCACGCGCAAGGCGCTGGTGCGCATCAAGGCCGATTGCGGCGCCTTCCTGGCCGCCTTCGTGTCGCCTGGACGCACTGTTGCTGAAGTCATCGCGGCGCAAGAGAACTACGACGAAGAACAAGCCGGCCGTGATTTCTGGTACACGCGGCAAGGCCATGGCGTCGGGTTCTGGTGCCGGGATGAACTGGCCGAAGCTGTCGGCGACGCTCTGTCGAGAGCCGCAAAGGCGCAAGGCGAAGCCTATGTGGAAACCTGGCGGGGCTGGATTTATTATCGGTGACGTTCTGCATGGGGCTGGCGTTGTCAGCCCCTAACAGAGCGCCCCTGCTCTAACACAGGAGAGAAGACAATGCCCGCGATACGCCACCACACCACGCAGCAAGTGTTGCACGTGACGCATGGAAAAACTTTGTTCGGCGCCAACCTGCAAGGCGCCGACCTGCGAGGCGCCGACCTGCGAGACGCCGACCTGCAAGGCGCTGACCTGCAAGGCGCTGACCTGCAAGGCGCCGACCTGCAAAGCGCTAATCTGTACGGCACCCACCTGCGCGACGCTAATTTGTACGGCGTCAACTTGCGAGAAGCCCACCTGCGCGACGCCCGTTTGCCAGGCGCCAACCTGCAAGGCGCCAACCTGCAAGGCACCAACCTGCAAGGCGCTAATCTGTACGGCGCCAACCTGCGGTACGCCGGCCTGCGGTTCGCCGACCTGCAAGACGCCAACCTGCAAGACGCCAACCTGCAAGACGCCAACCTGCGAGACGCCCACCTGCGACGCGCCGACCTGCGACGCGCCAACCTGCGAGACGCCCACCTGCAAGGCGCCAACCTGCGAGACGCCGACCTGCAAGGCGCCGACCTGTACGGCCACCACGTTGTGCGGGAAGTCGCTGTGTTGCGGCGTGCGGACGGCTACGAATTCCGCGCGTTCGAAACGCTCGGCGGCCTGTTCATCCGCGCCGGTTGCCGCGCCAAGATGATCGAAGAATTCAGGGCGCACGTGGCGAAGTATTACCCCAAAACCGCCAAGGCCGCCGAAACCTTGGCGATCCTCGATTTCTGCGAGCAGCAAGCCGCGCGGGAGCCCTGGGCCTGACGTTCATACACTGCCGCGTGATGCGCGGCAGACATGAGCGCCACAGCTCGGACACAGGAGAGAAGACATGAAGCGCCCCGAAATCATATTCGTGGGCATGGAAACGAGCGGCGCATTACGTCGCCGCTTCCAGGCCAAAGGATACGAGACGTACTCTGTGGACCTCCTGCCTTCCGAAGATGGCGGGGAGGAAACAACGTACACCCAAGACGGCATGCTTACGCTCGGCAAGCACTGGGTTGGCGACGTGTTCGGAACGCTCGAAAACATGTACGCATGCGATCTTTGGCCGGATGCCGCGGTGTTCCACCCGGATTGCACCTATCTCACCAACTCGGCTGAATGGGCGTACAAAGACCCCGATTTTGTGCGTTACCCCGAAGTTGGCTACCACCAGCGCGTCAAGCCCGGCACATTGACGGGCGCGGCCAGGCGAGCCGCCCGAGCTGCGGCCATGGATCAGTTCCGCCGCATCCTCGCCTTGCCGATCCGCGTCAAGGTTATCGAGAACCCGCGGGGCGCCTTGTCCCGCATCATGAAACCGACGCAGACCGTGCAGCCCTACGATTTCGGCGACGACGCCAGCAAGGCCACGTGCCTGTGGCTGCTCGGCAAGTACAACAACCCGTTGCCGCCGCTCCCCGTCAACCCGGCTAAGCGTGTGCCTGGCCGCATCGTCAATGGCGTTGAACGGTGGGCTAATCAGACTGACAGCGGGCAGAACCGGCTTTCACCGGGCGACGACCGCTGGAAAGACCGCGCCCGCACTTATCCCGGCATTGCGGACGCGCTGGCCGACTACATCGCCGAACAACTCAGCTAACGGAGAGAAGACATGTATTTTAAGATGATCGGAGAGCCGGCCAACAAGAGCTTGGCGAGCGCCGCGGAATACGGCCACGAGCTGAACCACGCTATCCGCCACATCGACACGCTCGTGGCTATGGAAGTCATGGGCGGCGGCCCCAACACTATCGCAATCTTCCCCTGTCTGAACGGCGGCAAGCAGATCGAAGCCGTACAGGCTACGGTCGATTTTCTGCAGCGCGCCGCCGAAGCGGCAAAGGACATGCACGCTTTCTTAACGGAGGCGTGCGAACATGCGCAGGCGTTCACAAAGCGCACCCCGACCGTCACCCCCATGCCCTTCAAGAAAGGCGGCTAGCCGTGCCCATAGTAACTTACTACATCATCGCGCACGTGCATTCCGACCCTGTGCAGCTCGGCAAGATTGCCAGGCTCATGCACGAGGGCGACATTCCCAAACTGTACGCCGACCGCGCCGCCGCGGTGACGGCTCTCGAAAACTACGGTTTGATGCGGACGCGGTATCGTGTATGGGAAGTCACCCTGTCCGATGAACCTTTGACGCCTTACAGCGTTGACGTCGGCGGGCAGCGCGTAAAAGGCGCTTGACAGCCTAACAAGTTATCGCGTAGCGTGCCCGCGTTGAATACCCAACGGCCAGATGGCCACAACAACGGAGAATGCGAAATGTCCCTCAAGGTTGGTCCGGTTCTCGCCCCCGGCTCGTTCACGGTCCCGGCCGGCTCGTCCGGTCGTTCGTCGCACACGGCGTTTCACGCTGCCCTGATGTCGCTCGCCGCCCCGGCGCCCGGCCAGGAGCACGGCGGGGCCTTCCCCGTCGAAGTGGACATGTCGGACTGCGGCATGCTCGGCGAGGCCCGCGCGACCGAATTCAGCGCCCGCGCTCGCAAGGTGTCGAATTCCGTCAGCAATGCCATCCGGTCCTTCGGCCGCACCACGCCCGGCCCGAAGTTCACGGCGCGCACGATCCGCGGCCAGAACAACCCGCTCGGCGCCATCGACGGTTGCCTTCTCGTGATCCGGCTCGCCGACAACGCCCCGGCTGCGCCCGCCGCTGGCCAGACCGGCGCCGGCCAGGCCCCCGCCGCGCCGCCGAAGCCCCCGAAGCCGCCGAAGAAGTGATCTGCGGCTTTCGCACCCTGCGCCCCGCCTGTATGGTGGGGCGCAGTCGCGAGAGCCCCACCCTTCACAGGAGAGAAGTCATGAACCTCAAGGACTACCTGCCGACATTCACAGGCGGCGCGGCGGCCGTCATCGCCGCGGTGCAGACTGGCGCCACGTACGCCGGGCTGCGCAGCCCGTCGTTCGACCAGCTCGCCGACCTCGTGGCGTCCACGGCCGAGAACCGCGCCGTCACGTCGATGCAGGCGTGGCTGCAGCCGCAGCTTGAAGCGCACGTGGCGGAATTCACAGCGCTGTACGGCGGGCGCCCTGGCGGCCCGAGCGACGCCGCCGACCAGTACGACAGTCTGCTCGACGACTGGCTGCACAACTGGCTCGAACAGCCGTGGCTCAAGGAATGGCTTGGCCCGAGCTGGATCGGTCAGAACAGTGTGGGCGCGCAGGCGCACGACCCCGCCGAAGTCATCAAGCTCGCCCGCAACATGTCGGCGCAGATCGTGCGCGAAATCGTGACGCGAGAAGTCAATGTGGCGATCCACAACGGCCAGGCCACGCACGCGCAGATGCCGGAATACAAGCTGCTCGCTCTCGGCATCCGCCGCGACGACATCATGCCGCTCGTCATGGCCGCCGCAGCGCCGGCTGGCGTGACGCATCCCACCGAAGCGGCGCCGGTTGCCGCACAGCCCGCCGTGGACGTGGCGGCGCTGAAATCGGTTGTCGATCCTCTCGTGCTGCACCTGGGGCAGCACAGCGGCGAGCCGCCGGATGCGGTGGCCGCCATCGTGCAACAGCTCGCGTCAGACAAGCCGCAGCTCGTGCAGGTTATCATCGAACGTTACGGCGTCGATGCCGGGTACGTCCCTTACGTCAAGCAGTACTTCGCTGCGATCCCGACAGCGTGGACGGACATTTTCAACATGCTGACGGTGCCCGCCGCCACGGAGGCCGCAAAGCCGAAGCGCCGCAAGGGCAAGGGAGGCACCAAGGCCAACGAGGATGCCGCCACGGGCGCCGCGGCGTCGAGCGCGCCGGCCGCCACCCCGACCGGGGAAGTGCCGCCGTCCGTCTTCGCCGCGCTCGGCGACTGTGGGGCTTCGGATCGTGACCTGGCCGACCTTCTCGGCATGTCGCGCCCGACGATCAACAACGCCAAGAACGGCAAGGGCACGCCGCCCAAGCTCTCGGCGGAACAGCGCAAGCAGCTCGCGGACCTCATCATCCGCAAGTCGCAGGTGCTCCACGAGGCGTACACTGCGCTGTCGGCGGTGCAGTGATGGCCAAGCGCGCGATCAAGGTCAAACGGCCGTCCTACGCCCTCGCCGAGCGGCTGACCCCCGCTTTCACAAGGTGGCTCTTGCGGGGCAGCTCCGCCTTGGCAATCGCCACCCGTTCGGAGCTGCAGCCGCAGCGCCAGGCGCTCATCCAGGCAGGGCTGCGGCTCGGCGCCCTGGAAGTGCGCCGGAAGGGCACGAAGCACGTTCTTCGTGAGCGGCGCACCTGATGCGGTGTACGCTTCGCACAGCCCCCGACGCTAGTGTGACGTGTACAGCTTGCAACCGTCGATGGGACGCCGACGAGGCGCCCCATCAACTCCCGGTGGACGAGGATTGCAATGCCCCGCGAGAGAACCCCTTGGCGCCACCGCGTCGTGAGCACGCCGAAGAACGGCGGTGGAAGCGTTATCTTACCCGTTGACGAACCGCAGGCCGAAGGCCCGAGCTACAACGCAGACGGCTTTGTGGACAGGCTCCTGGCCGCGCTCGATACGGACGCCGAGGGGCTGGCCAAGGCGTTGAAACTGCCGGCGCGCGAAGTCAAGCAGATCGTAGGCGCGCAGCGCTGGCGCCTCGCCGAGACATTCCGCGACGAGTTCTGGACGCGGCTTGCCAACTACATCGCCGTACGCCGCGGCGCCCTGGCCGCTGTACAGCACGAGATTGCCGACAAGATGGAACGCGACCGTGCGGCAGTGCTGCGGCGTCGCCTGATAATAGAGGGTCGCCAGTGACGACGTACAAGTTCAAGCCACAGCGGTGGGATTTGGTGTTGGATTGCGACGGCTTCCTCGGGCACGAATTCAACGACTGGCCGCAGCAGAACCGCGACATCGTGCTTGCCGCGATGGAACAGCAGTGCGTGCCGCGCCCCGGCCACGGTATCAGCTACCGCGTGGCGCACGACGCCAATCCCGACAAGCCGGGCATGTTTTACATTCACATCGAAGTGGTGGAAACGCCGCCGAAAATCCATGTACCGAAGGGGTTCTTGTCGTGAAAGTGCACCTTCGCATCGAAGACGCCCCCATTCGTTTTGTTATTTTCTGCTCATATGGAAATGACAGCGTGGCGCTTATTCAATGGGCGCATGAGCAGCAGCTTGAAGGCGTGGCAGTAGTGTTTACGGATACGGGATGGGCAGCGGACGGCTGGATGGCCCGCGTTGAAAAAGCCGAAGCATGGGTGCGTTCGCTTGGGTTCACGCCGCACAGAACGTCATCAATCGGCTTTCGCCAGCTCGCGCGCGACAAGAAGGGCTTTCCGACACAGCAATTTCAGTGGTGTTCCTACATTCTCAAAATCGAACCGGGTCAGCGCTGGCTTGAACGCTTTGACCCCGAAGCGCGCGCCGTGTGCTTAATCGGAGTTCGCCGGGAAGAAAGCGCCGAACGCGCAAATTTTCCCGAGTGGCTGTTGCGCAGCCCCAACCACGGCAACCGCGTCACCGTGGCGCCTTTCGCAACTTGGACAGCGGAGCAACGTGACGCGTTAATACGGCGAGCAGGGTTTGAAGTACTTCCCCATCGTTCACGGGAATGCAAATGCATTAATTCAACACGCGCAGATATGCAGCGTTTCACTGATGCCGATTGGCGCGAACTGCAGGATGCAGAAGCCGAAATTGGCAAGACCATTTTCAGGCCGCACCGTCACATGGGCGCAAAAGGGGCCGCCGAGGTTCGCAGATGGGCTAACAGCCCCAGGGGTAAATACAAACCGACCGAGTCCATGCCAGGGGCCGTTGATCTTGAAGACGCGGCGCAAGAGACAGACTTATTGGTCTGCAACAACACGATGGAAGGAGGATGCGGAAGATGACGACAGTTTCGCAAGCGTCGCCGGCCATGCTCATCGAGCTGTGGCTGTCCGAGCAGATCGAACCGCGCCGTTGGCGCGAAATCCTCGCCGAGCGCCCCGACGTGGCCGCGGCGTACGCAGAGCTGCAGCAGGCCCGTCATGTGGCTTGAACTGCTCGGCATGTTCACCGCCGTGGTGGCGCTGACGTGGATATTCGGCCGGGCTCTCGAATGGCTGTTGCGCGGCCCTGGGGAGGCAGACGATGACCGTTGACGAAATGAAAGCGGAGCTACGGCGTCAGGGCGCGGTGTGGTTCAACAACACTACGTTGCTCGTGCTGGAAGACTTCATTGCGGCGTACGACGCCGCAGCGCGCAGCGACACGGCGGTTCAGTACGCCGAAGCCCTCGCCGAGCACTGGCGTGAAACTGCGGCGGCCACACCGCACAAGTTGCACAAAATCGTGGCGGAAGCCAAAGGGGACACGGCCGCCAACATCGCCGCCGCCATCCGTAAGTTCACCCAAACGGCCCCGGAGGCCCCCGATGCCTCATAGCTTTGTTTGGGGCTTCATCTGCGGTGTACACTTCGCCAACGCGGTAGTGTCGCACGCGCTCGGCAACATGCCGGCGGCGGTCTGCTCGGCCGTGGCGGCGACGGTTTCATTACTCGTCATTGCGATGCGCGCAAAATGGGGTGACGCATGACGTACGTTATGGGTATTGACCCCGGCGTCAACGGCGCCATGGCGGTGTACGACGATCAGCAGGACAAGTTGATCGACGTTACGCCCATGCCGAAGTTCAAGATGAAGGTGGGCAGAACGACACGTGAACGCGTGGATGCGTACGCCCTGCATCAGTACTTCGTGACGTGGGCTCTTATGGGCACGCGCCTGGCAGTGATGGAAGCTGTCAGCGGCCGCGGCAATCAGATGGGCGGCGCAGCGTTCTCGTACTCTGTCGGGCTCGTGTACATGGGGCTTGTGGCGGCGCGCATTCCTGTCGAGACGTCGCCGCCGAACGTCTGGAAAAAGATAATGCGCGTTCCCAAGGACGACCTGGGGATTTCGCAGCGTGCCAACGAGATATTCCCCAATGCTCGCCACCACTGGACGGGCAAGATGGGCGGTTTCAAGGATGGCAACGCGGAAGCCGCCATCATGGCCTATTTCGGGGCAGCGCACATGCTGCATGTCGCGCCCCGAGATAGCGAAGAACACATGTACAAGCGAGCAGAGACAGGAGGCTGACTTGAATTTCGAGGAATGGAGCAGGACACAGCGGGCAAACGACAGACTGATATTGCTGCTGCCGGCGGAAACGCAAGAGTGGCTTCGCGACCGGATACGCGACGCCTTCGACGCGGGGGCTGCGCACGCTATCGAGACTGCGGAGGCGAAGGAGAAAGAAAAGGCCGCGAAGCAAGCCTTGCAGGCAACCGCCGAGAACAAGCGCTTTCGCAACTCGGCGCTCCCGCCGGATTTCGAATACCCCACCGACAAGCCGCTGCAGCTCCCCGAGCAGCCCCCCGAGCAGCCCCCGCAGCTCCGCACCGCAGTGCGTTCGCTCGTCGTCTTCAACGACCGGCTGTACATCGGAACCGATGTCGGCCTCTACCAGCTCGACCCCCTCGCACAGACGGCATACCCCGTGCCCCTGGCGTTACCCAAAGGAGCCTAAGCCATGGAAGAACTGATACGCCGTGTACTGGACGAGCTGCGCCACGTGCGCCGTGAGAACGAGATACTGCGCGCCAAGGTGGACACCTTCGACACCTTGACGCAGTTCCTCCGCAGCAATGCGGTGCAGCCGGTCCGAGAAGTGATGTTCGAAGACCCGGCCTGGCAGCTCGGCAAGAAACTCGACGAGCTGGAAGCGCAGCGCGCTCGCCGGCAGAACACGAGCGAGAGCTAATGCCTCTCGATGTATTCCCATACCAAGACGTTGGCGCGCGCTATCTCATACAGAGGGCGCGCGCCGGCCTTCATGACGAAATGGGTGTGGGCAAGACGGCCACAGCCATCCGCGGTCTGGACATGCTCGGGTACAAGCGCGGCATCATCGTTGTACCGGCCTTTCTGCGCCGCAACTGGATCAAGGAATTCGAGAAGTTCGCGCATGTCCCGCGGTCCATCGTACGCGGCGAGACGGTGCACGATTTCGCCGCCTGGCAGCGCGGCCGGTTCGACACGTTGGTGACGAGCTACGAGCAAGCCGTCAACTGGAAACCCCACATCGACCAGCAAGCCGAATTCCTCGACTTCGTGCTGTTCGACGAAGCGCACAAGCTCAAGAACCCCGACATTCCCCGTACGAAGGCGCTGCTTGGGCCGGAAGCCGATGGCGTAGGCGGCTTGCCGATGTGGGCACGCGTGGCCTGGCACATCACAGGCACGCCGATGATTAACGATCCGCTGGACATTTTCACGTTCCTGAAAATGTGCGGCGCCATGCCTCTGCGCAAGACGGAATTCATCAAGCGCTATTTCCACGTACGCCGCACCACGTACGGCTCTCGGCAGATGCCGCGCCCCGAAATGGTGGAAGAACTGACGCGGCTCATCAACGCCAACAGCATCCGGCGTACGCTACGGGAAACCGGCGTCGAGCTACCGCCGATCTTCCTGTCTTCCATGTTCATTGACGGCGATGCGAGCAAGGTCAATCAGTTCCTCGCCGAGCATCCCGGTCTTGACCGCAGCATCATTGCGACGTTGCAGGAGCAAGGCAATCTGTCGTTCTTGGACAGCCAATACGTGTCCACACTACGACGGCTTATCGGCGAAGCAAAGGTGCCTTCGTACTGCGAAATGGTGCGCGAGGAATTGGAAGGCGGGCTGGACAAGATTGCGATTTACGGCATTCACCAGCACGCGCTGAAAATGATACAGGACTACTTCGCCCGCAAGCGTATCAAGATGGTGCTCGTCAACGGCACTACGACGAAGGCGATGGACGAGGAGGCCGAACGCGCATTCAACAACGACCCCGAGTGCAGAGGCTTCATCGCCAACATCGAGAAGGCCGGCGCGGGCGTCAACTTGCAGGTGTCTGCAGCTCTCGACATTTTCGAAAGCGACTGGTCGCCAGGCAAGAATGCGCAGGCAGTGAAGCGCGTACACCGCATCGGCCAGCGCCGAAATGTGCGCGGGCGCTTTATTACCCTTGCCGGATCATTCGACGAAATGGTTAATAAGATCGTCGCCGAGAAAACGGCCGCGATTGCCCAAATCGAAGGGGAGGCCATGGCCGCCGCGCCCTCCGATGTGCTTGACCAAATCAGGCACCTGCTCTAACATGTTAGTGCGTAGTTCGAGAACGCCACAGGAGAACCAAATGGCGAAGTACCAGATCGTGCATGAATTCAACACGCTCGCCGAGCTGCAGGCGTTCGCCGCCAGCATGCCCGGCGGCGCCCCGGCCGGGGCGGGCGGTGCGCTCCCCCCGCCCAATCCCGGCATGCCCGCCCCTCCGCCGGGCCTGCCCCCGCTGCCGGCCGCTGGTGCCCCTGGGGGCTTCGCGGGTGGAGCCCCTGCCCCGATGCCTGCGCCGGGCATGCCCTTGCCCCCGATGGGCGCCCCGAGTGCCGGGTTCCCTTCTAGCCCACCGGGCATGCCCGCCCCGCCCCCGATGGCGCCGCCCATGGCCCCGCCGCCGGCTCCCGGCATGGCGCCGCAGGTGCCCCTGGGTTTTCACAACGGGGGCGGAGCGGTCGGCCCCCGCGGGGACGTTCCGGGGGCTCCCCCGGCCGCTGGAATGGCAGGGGCGTCAGCCCCGGCTACCGGTGGGGGTGGTGATCTGGCGTCGCTGCAACAGGCTCTCATGGCCGCCCTGCAGAACCGCGTCCACACCCAGGACACGGCGCAGCGCATCCTGCAGAAGTACGGCGCGCAGCAGGTCAACCAGCTCAACCCGCAGTACTACCCGCACGTCATCGCCGAGTTGCAGCAGCCGCCGGCCGCCTGACGCCTTTACGACCTGCCCCGCTTCGGTGGGGCAGTGGTAAGGACGAGGCCGCCCCATGACAGAACGACAGCACGCCGCTTACGGCGCGTCCAATGCACATCGTTGGCTCGTGTGCCATGCCAGCATCAAGGAAGCGGCAAAGGCACCGCCGCGCCCGTCGTCGCGTGCTGCTCGTGAAGGCACCGCGGCGCACGCTCTGCTCGAACACTGCTTGAAGACCGGCGTGTGGGATGCGCGGCCGTACATCGGCCAGGCCATCGACCCCGAGTTTCCCATCGACGACATGATGGCCCGCGGCGTCAACACGTGCCTTGATCTTGTCTGGCGCATCCTCGCCGAGAACCCCGGCGCCGAGCTGCACGTCGAGAACCAATTCGAAATCCCGTCGCTCGCCGCGCCCGGCCAGGTGTACGGGCATTGCGACATTTGCATCTTCGTGCCGTCGAACGGGTGGCTCATCGTCATCGACTTCAAGTACGGCTACGACGTAGTGGACGTGAAGGGCAATCCGCAGTGTTTGCACTACGGCACTGGCGCGTTCTTCTCGGGGCGGTTCCAGAACGTCCAGGCGTTGACCACGTGGATTTGCCAGCCCCGCGCCTACGGCACAGGCGTGACGGAATACCACACTTACAGCGTGCAGGAAGTGTACGATTTCTACGCCCGCGTCGAGCAAGCGGTGGCTGACAGCAAAGCCGAGAACCCGACGTACGCCCCGTCGCGCGAGCGCTGCAAGTACTGCCCGGCCAACACGACATGCGCCGCTGCGCGCTCGGCGGCTCTCGTTACGTTTGGCTTCAACGATGTGAAGCAGGTAGGCGAAGCCGTCATTCCCGCGCCGCAGGACGTGGACATACCCACCATGGCGCACGTCCTGGCGCATGCCGACATGCTGCGTGGGTGGCTGGACGCCTACGAGACGCACGCCAAAGAGCTGCTTTTGCAAGGCGTCTTCATCCCCGGCCAGAAGCTCGTCGAGGCGAAGCAGAACCGGGCGTGGCACGGCGAGGAAGAACAGGTGGCCGCGGCGCTCATGCGGCTGATCGGGCTGACGTGGGATGAAGTGATGCCCCGCGGGCTCATCCCTGTGACGGAAGCCGAGAAGCTGGCCGTTGACGCCTACAAGGCGCGCGCTCCCCGCGGGCAGAAGATGGAAGCGGCAAAGGCAGCGCGCGAAGCGCTGGCCTTCCTGACGCATAAGCCAAAAGCTCCGACGTACACAATGGCGTCGGAGAGTGACCCGCGGCCGGCGGTTAACCCGGTCAAACAAATGTTCGCTGGCGTGGTGCCGTCGAGCAGTTCGTAGGTGCAAAGGATACCGCTATGACTACGACGATCATGAAGAACTCGATGGTGGGCGACGCCTGGATCATCGAAGCGTGCCGCAACAACCCGATTACCTACCAGGGGGATGGCCGCTTCCGCTCGTGCCCGGTGCGGCTCTCGTACCCCGATCTGTTCGAGGCGAAGACGAACCGCATGGACCCGAGTAAGCCGCCGAAGTTCTCGACGGCCATGCTGTTCCCGCCGCACGGTGTCTGCGATCTGTCGCCGCTGTACCAGGCAGCGCAGCAAATCGGCGCCGCCGCGTACGCCGAAAACATGTACAACGGCCAGCTCCACGGCGTCGAAATGCCGTTCACCGATCAGGCGAAGAAGATGCAGAGCGCCGGCTATACGCCGGGGTGCATCTACCTCAACGCCAAGGGCAACTTCAAGCCCCGCGTCGTGGACGTGCCGCCCGCGATGAACGACATTATCGACCAGCGCCGCGTGTACCCCGGTGTGTGGGCCATCGTGTCGTTCAACTTCTATGCGACGAAGCCGCCGCACAAGCGGATTGCAGTCGGGCTCGACGCCGTGATGATCTATGGCGACGATACTCCGCTCGGCGGCGCCGGTCAGGTGGACGTGCAGGCGGCCTTCGGCGGCGTCAAGTCGTCGGCTCCGATCGCTGTGCCGATGGCCGCGTTCGGAGGCGCCGCCGTGGCCTTCCCCGGCCAGCCACAGCCCCATGCCGGCTATACGCAGGTTAACCCGCAGGCGTTCGGCCAGCCGGCCCCGCAGCCCTACGGCCAGCCCATGCAGCCCTATGGGCAGCCGGCCCCGCAGCCCTACGGCCAGCCCGCCATGCCGGGCATGGACGAGCAGATGCGCCGCCTGATGGGCGGCTGACGAAGCCCGTACGGCGGCGCCGGGGGAGTGGCGCCGCCGTATTGAGACACGTGAAGGCGGGCCGCGTGGAGGCACAGTGCCCGCCGCTTTTTACGGCAGAACCAGCAGTGAAACCGCGCGCGCATCTGGACTTCGAAACAGCGAGCCCCGCCGATCTGACAAAGACCGGCGTGTACCGCTATGCCGAAGACGCACAGACGCGCGCGTGGCTGTTTCGCTACCGCATCGGCGACGGCCCACGGAAAGGCTGGCGCCCCGGCCAGCCGGACCCTGTGGATTTGCTGCAGCACGTGGCCGAAGGCGGAACCGTCGTCGCGCATAACGCGGCGTTCGAGCGCGTGATTTGGAATTGGTGGCTGCGCGCACGGCTGCCGCATTGGCCGGTTCTGCAGATCGAGCAAATGGACTGCACCATGGCACGCGCGATGGCCATGGACTTGCCAGGCAGCCTCGAACTGCTCGGGACGGTGTGCAATTTCACAGCGAAAAAGGACATGGAAGGCGCCGCGTTGATGAAACGCATGATGCGCCCCAGGAAAGTGGACGAGTACGGCCGCGTCGTGCAGTGGTGGGACGCCCCCGAAAACATCGACCGGCTTGAACAGTATTGCGACGCAGACGTGGGCGCCGAAGAAGAAGCGGACTTCATGCTGCCGCCGCTGTCGGCAAACGAAAAGACGATCTGGAATTTCGACCAGCTCATAAACGAGCGTGGCATTCAGGTGGACGTGTCGCTGCTGCACGCTGCCGAAAAGCTGATCGAGAAGGCGAAGCAGCACGCAGACGCGCGCATGGCTGTGCTGACGATGGGCGCCGTCAAGAAATGCAGCGAGAGCGGCAAGCTGCTCAAGTGGATACAGGCGCGGGGTGTGCTCGCCGACAGCATGGCGAAGCACGAGACGGACGACATTCTGTCCGTCGCCGGGCTGCTCGGGGACGTGCTGGTGGCCGAAGCTGTGAAGCTCCGCGCGAGCGCCGGCAAGGCGAGCGTCAGCAAGATACGCGCGATGCTCGACACGGTTTGCCGGGATGGTCGTATCCGCGGCCTTCTGCAGTACTACGGAGCCGGCACCGGGCGGTGGGCGGGGCGGCTCGTCCAGCCGCAGAACTTGCCGCGCCTCGATTGGGGCGAGGATGGCCAGCGCATCCTGTTGCTGCTCGCCCTCCTGCGCGACACAGGCCACGATGCCGAGCTGGCGCATGCCACCTGCAGCATGCTCTTGGGGCCGCCCCTCGAATGGCTGTCCAAGGCTCTCCGCAGCTTCATCATCGCCGCCCCCGGCCGCAAGCTCGTCGGCGGGGACTTCTCGAACATCGAGGGCCGGGTGAACGCCTGGCTCGCGGGCGAACAGTGGAAGGTTGACGCCTTCGCTGCTTACGATGCCGGCACCGGCCACGACTTGTACAAGCTGGCATACGGTAAGTCGTTCGGCGTTGAAGACATCGACAGCATCACGAAGCCGCAGCGTCAGCTTGGTAAAGTGCAAGAGCTGGCGCTTGGCTACCAGGGCAGTGTTGGCGCGTTCCTCAAGTTCACCGTCACGTACAACATGAAGTTAGAGCCCATCGTCAAGGCTGTGCGTGAAGCGACGCCGCCGGACGTGTGGGACGCACAGGCTGCCAAGTACGCGGGCGAGCGCAACAAGTACAATCTGCCGCTTGAGTACTGGACGGCCATCAAGATCATCGTGGTTGCTTGGCGCAAGGCGCATCCGCGCATCGTGCAATCGTGGTGGAACCTGCAGGATGCTGTTATCGCCGCGGTGGATACCCCCGGTGAAATCATCGCGGTTGAGAACTACCCGATCAGCTTTGTCTGCAGCCCGAGCCGCGACTTCCTGTATTGCATCTTGCCAAACGGCCGGCTCCTGGCCTACCCCGAACCGCAGATCGTCGAGGCCCGCGAAGACCAGATCGTGTACGCGGACGGCGCCGTGCGCAACACGGACGACTATACGCCCGACGAGCTGGAAATGATCCGGCTGTACGGCATCGACAAAGACGCGATGTTCTGTACGTACAAGGAAGGCAACCGCCACCGCAAGGTGACGTGCGCCGCCATGGAGAAGGGGAATTGGTGGCGATACGCCTTGTACGGCGGGCTGATCTGCGAGAACATCGTACAAGCTGTCTCGCGCGACATTCTCGTGGAAGCCATGTTCCGGGTGGAAGCCGCCGGCTACCCCGTCGTACTCACGGTCCACGACGAAATTCTGACGGAGCCGCCCGTGGGCTTCGGCAGCGAACACGAGTTTGTAAAGATTATGTCGGTTAAGTCCGAATGGTACAAAACGCTTCCCTTGTCGGCTGCCGCCTGGGAAGATCAGCGCTACGTCAAGTAGGAGAATACGCATGCTCACGCCGCGCGAACAGACGTTGTACGACGCGCTCAAGGACGGCGAGCAGCCCATCGCGGTGCTGTTCGATCTGTGCTGGCCGAACTTCGATAAGCCGATTACCCCGCGCGAGCGACAGCAGCGGCTCGGGCGCGTCATTTCGGACGTGAACATGAAGCTGACGGCGAAGGGCGAAGGGAACCTTGTCAAGCCTGGCATCGCCCGAGGGACCTACGCGCTCGTGCCTGCCGAGTAACGGCCATGGCCGGAATGCTCGATTACGCAATGGCGTGGGCCTCGCGCGGTTTCCGCGTGTTTCCGCTGATCCGCGGTACACGTGATGGCCAGCTCACGTCGTCGCACGTCAACGACGCGACGACAGACCCCAACTGGATTAACTACTGGTGGGGCAACGGGCAGGATCACAACATCGGCGTGGCCACGGGCAACGGCTTGACGGTCATCGACATCGACGTGAAGAAGGGTAAGCCCGGCCTAGAGAACTTCCTAAAGCTCGTCGGCGAATTCAACACGCTCACGGTGCAGACGCCGAGCGGCGGCTATCACTGCTATTACACGGCGGCAATCGACTTTGGGCAATCCGAAGTTGACAAGGGCGTGGACGTGCGTAGCCACCACGGCTATGTGCTGGCGCCGGGCTCATACGTCAAAGACGTGAACGCAGGCGTGGACGGCTTCTATCAGATCGTGCGCGAAGGCGCCCCGGTCATGCTGCCAACACAGATTGCGCAACGTCTGCGCCCTGCCGGACAGCGGAAGGCGCACAGCGACATTGCGCTCGTGGACCTAGACCAACCGCGCAACGTGTCGGATGCGTTGCACTACCTCGCGCACCAAGCGCCTATCGCCATCGAAGGACAGAACGGCAACGACACGACGTACAGGGTGGCGGCACGGTTAACGCGTGACTTTGCCCTGTCGGACCAAACAGCGTACGAGCTGTTGCAAAGCTATTGGAACCCGAAGTGCGCGCCACCCTGGGGGCCGCACGAGCTTTGGGCGCTCGTCCAGCACAGCCGCGACTACGGCCAGAACCCCGTTGGCGCCGCCACCACGGCCGTGGCGTTCGGCGATGTCGCCGCGCCGCCGGCTCTCGCGATGGCCGACGACGGTATCTGGCAGTTCGGCAACGCGCTCGATGCGCAGCTCATCCCGCGGCGGCCGTGGGTTGTGGATCGCTATCTGATGGAACGCCAGGTGACGCTTGTTGCGGCCGAAGGCGCCGCCGGCAAGTCAACCCTCATGTTGCTCACGGCCGCGTGCCTCGCTGTCAACCGGGCGTTTCATTCGCGCATGAACGTAGTAAAGCCCGGCAAGTCTATTATCATCAACAAAGAAGACGACATAGAAGAAATGAGCCGGCGCCTGTGGGCGATCTGCGATACTATGAAGTTCGACTGGCACGAAGTGCGCAAACACGTCAACCTCATCAGTATTGAACAGCTCGACTTGACCCTGGCCATGTACGCCAATGGGCTTGTGGCCAACGAGGCGCACATCGCCGAGCTGATCCGTCGTTGTTCCGGCCCTGACGTTCGCATGCTCGGGCTCGATCCGCTGGTGAAGCTGCATCAGTGCGACGAACAGGACAATATCCACATGGACTTCGTGATGACGCAGATTATGAAGATCGCGCGTCACGGCACCGTCGCATGTCTCGTCAACCACCACATTCCTAAGTCGGCGTCGTTGAACGCTGACACGCAGACTGGCAGCATGTCGGCCGTACGAGGCGCCGGCTCAATCGTCGCCGCGGCGCGTATTGCGTTCACCATGTTTCCGATGCCGAAGGAAGACCAGAACAGGTACAGCATTGATCCTGATGACATACACAAGTACGTCCGTCTCGACGACGCCAAGATGAACCTGGCGCTCAAGATGGCCGAACCTATGTATTTCGAACGTACGACGCATTCGCTCCCGAACGGCGAAGGCGTCGGCGCGCTGCGCGCTATGTCGTGGGCGCCGAAGGAAACCGAACAGGCCAACACCGTGGGCTCGCTGATCTATCAGCTAATGGCCGGCAACCAGCGCGGCCAGGTGTTGCATTCGGAAGTGCGCGACCGCTTCGCGCAGTTCACCGGCCGCATCGAGCCGGCCATGCAGAGCGCCTTGGATATGGCGCTGCATCGCATGTACGTCCGTGGTGGGAAGAAGTTCACGTACACGGACGAACTCGGGCGCATGCACGAATTCGTCAAGACGGAGAAGAAGGGCGCCCGCGGTACTTTGTACCACTACAAGGGCGTCGAGCCGGCCTAGCCGGCGTTACGCGCGGTAGCGCCGGAAGCAATCGCCGTCAGTATGATCTTGTTGTTCTCGCGCTGTTCGTCGCGCAAGCCCTTGATACTCTCGTCGATGCGGTTCAGGTGGTTCGACAGATCGTCGCGCCGCACGTAGTCGTCCTTGATGTCGTTGATACGCGTGTGCAGCTTGTCGATGCTGTCGCGCACGGCGTTGTCCCCGCTGACGATCTTGTCTTGAATGTAGCGGTCGCGCACAATCATACCGCTCACGAGGGCCAGGACTGTGAGAGCCCACCCGATGACATGCGTAAGTTCGAGCTGCATGATGCTACCCATGGAACCCTCCGTCTGCCGGGGGTATGCGGTTTCAAGGATCTAGGGTTAACGCCACAGGCCGCCGCGGCGTTCCCGCTCCACCCGCACGTCGATGCGGAGCTGGTCGGCCCTGGTGGCGCCTCGAACGCCGGTCAGCGGCTCGCCGAGCACCCTACGGAGCCCGGCCACATCGCCCGGTGATGTTGTCCCACACGCCGCCAGCATCGTAGCAGCGGCGAACAAGGCGCTCGCCTTCGTCAGCGTTCGTAGCGGCATCGGCGTTGACCCTCTCGATGGCGGCGCGGTGCTCGGCCGCGCCCTGGTGCTTGAAGTATTGGATAGCAGCCCAGGCCGCGAGCGCAAGCAGAATTGCACCCCCGACATAGCGGCCGACCGGCCCGAGAAACCACATCAGCAGCCCCATGGCCTATTCCTCCGGATCGTCGGCCGCCATCGCCGGCCGCACGGGCACGGGGGCGCGGCTGATGACCAGGCGCCCGGTCCACCACATGTAGAAGGCGACGGCCAGCGCCAGGACCACCAGGGCGCCCGTGCCGTACTGCAGCGGGTTTTCCGTGATGGACGATATGACGGCGTTGATGATCGCCGTGAACGACAGGCCGCCGAATACCAGCGTGCCGGGGTCTTGCTGCGGCGCCACGTCGTCCGCCTCGGCGCCGCGCTCCGTTGCCTCGGGGGCCGGCTGCGCAGCGCGAGCGGCCTTGATGGCGTCGAGGAAGTTGCGGTAATAGCGGGCGATCAACGACGCCTTGTCAGTGCCGTTGACGATCCTGCGCGCGCCTTCGGGGTTCTCCGTCGTGGCGTTGAAGTACATTGACAGCTTGTGCCTGCCGCGCGTCCACCAACCTTCGATCAGCGACGGCCAGAACACGCGGGCGTCAACGTCTTCCTGCAAGAGCAAGTCGGGGTTGTTCACCACGTCGAGGCCGATGCGCGCGGCGATGTACTCGATGTTGTGCTTGTGCGTGGCCTGCACACGGCCACGCCCGAACCACCCTTCACGCCAGTACGGCTTGCTGACGGAACCGAGCTGTCCGGCCGCCCATGCCTTGTCCAGTGCCCGCACAACAGCTTGCGTGCTGTTGCCGAACGTTTCGCGCACCGGCACCATTCGGCCGCCGGTTTCGCGGAATGCCGTAGCGAACCCGTACGCCAGCTTGCGGTCGTCGCCGTCGCCGTACGTCTGCCACGAGCGCAGCATGGCGTTCATGCCGTTGATCTGCGCTTGCGTCAGCCGGCCCCCGAACGGGGCGTTGCGCACGTAGTTGTAGAACGTCGTCTTGTTGAAGGACATTAGCCCGCTCCTATGCGCGCCAGGACAGATAGCACGACGACTTGTCGCGGCCGCCGTACTTCGTGCCGGAAGACGCGGCTTGCTGGATGCTTTCCAGAATGTTCACGTCATGATAGCCGAGCTGCTTAGGCACCTTCGCCGCGAGGCTCGAACCGGGGAAGCCGCCCGCCGCTTGGGTCAGGTTCGAGCGGTAGGTGTCGAAGTAAGCCGTGGCGTCGTCGAGGCCGATACCCGTGCGGAACGCCACCGAAGCCGCCGCCGAGTTGAACAGCGTTTCGATGTTGACAAGCATATCATCTTCGGCCTCGCCCGACACGATGGCGAACTTGTCGTTGACGCCGGCATGCGCGGCGCCAGCGTCGCGGCGGCGTACCGTCTGCGCATTGTACGTCCAGCTTGCTTGACTGGTGTAGAGCTGCATGACGATGTTGCGGCGCTGCCACCTGTTCCACAGGCCGATGGCGCAACGGTTCACCACGTCCGTGCCGTTCACATCGACCAGCTTGAAATTGTAGTCAACGAGGGCCGACACGTTGGCGTACACGGTGCCCATGTGCAGCGCGCCGCGTGCCGGGATTGTGTACGTCCCGGCTGCGTTGGCGATGGCGTTCTTGTTGACCGGCAGCCCGTTCACCCATTCGATTTCACTGACACCGGTTCCGCGCGCCGTATTCGTTGACCACTTGGTCTGTGCGAGCTTGACCGTCTCAGTCTCCCAATGGCCGAAGGCCCAATAATCGCGCGTCTGGTTGGTGCCGTCGCCGCTGATGGCCGGCGAGAAGCTGACATCATTGAGCGACAGCGCGATGTTGTTGGCGAACGGCACCATGGTGAAGAAGTAGCCATTCCACACCGGGATGAAGCGGCTTCCCTTCTGCACGAGATACACGGTCGCCTGGTTGGTCAGCGTCGGATCGGGAGCCGCGTCACCCGAGACGACGGACAGCGCCGCCTGGGGGAACACCACATCGGTGGTGCGTGCCTGCGCCGGGGCGCCGCCCGACAACATCAGCTCCGTCAGCGTCGTGGGCGAATAGATCGGCCCTTCTGAATTGCCGCGCAGATCGTGCCCCGTCATGTGGTGCGCGTTGTCTTCGCCGAAGCCAACACCCCACTTCTGCGCGGGGTCCGACGATCCCACCGTCTTGATGGGGCCGCACAGCGTACCTTCCTCGATGTAGGCGCCGCACTGATCCGCCGGCACTTCCGGCGTCACGCCGCCATCGGTGAAGGCGCGGCCGTTGTTGGTGCAGTACACGTTGCCGTCAGTGTGCAGCCGCGGCGTCTTCGACCGGATGCCGTTGCGGGCGGCGCCGTTGGACAACACCTGGCCGAGCCGAACGTCACCGTTGTTTTCCGTGATTTCGAGGCCATGGGCATCCCACGACGCCGGGAGCGTGACCGGCGAGCCCACGGCGTTGGCGCCCGGCCCGGTAGCAATGGTGCCGTCTTCCTCGGCATGAAGCCCTTGGATTTCGTGGTTCGTGCCGAAGGTGTTGAGATAGAGCGACGCCTTGCCGTTCTGCCCCGAGAAGATATTGCTCTTGTACCGGATCGCCGGAATGGGGGCGTCGGCGCGGCCTTCCGCGGCAAAGCCGTAGCTGCCATTCAGGAAGCTCTGAATGTCATGATGCTCGCCGGGGGCCATGCCGCCCGTGGCGTCGGCGTGCGGGCGGATAAGCCACCCCTTGTCGCCGGCTGCGCCGTTGTAGCAGTCCTTGCAATACCACTGCGTGCCACCGCCGGCTGCGCTGTTGGTCTGCACGAAGTTGTGGCTGACGCCGTACTCGCCGATCAGCTCGCGCGCATGCGCCAGCGCCGCCGGCCCGAGCAGGAAGTTGGTTCCGCTGCGGCGCGAATAGATTTGGCGCAGATTGATCTGCACGAAGGCATCACGCGGCGTCCAGACGCCGAGCGCGCCGGGGTCTTCCTCGTCCCAATCGGCGGCGCGCGCCACGACGGAGCGGTCAACGCCGAAGTACTCCATACCGCCGCCGGCCACACCGTCCTGAAAGCCGATGATGTCGTTATCGGCGTTGGCGCTCTTGAACGTCGTCGCCATTGGGCCGTGACAGCGCACGTACGTGCCGTTGCCCGGTACGATCAGGCTGCCGTTGACCTTGTACACGCCGGCCGGGACTACGCCCGTCAGCCCTCGCGGCGTGAGCATGTCGAAGAACGCCTGCAGATTGTCCGTCTGATCGGTGCCGAAGTCGCGATCCGCCAACGGATATTCGTTCAGGAAGTTCAGGATGCCGATGTCCGTCAGCCCGTACTTGAGCAGCCGCGGCGAGAGCATCTTGGTGGTGCTCGAACGCAGACGCGTTTCTTCGCGCGTGGCGAATTCAGCAGCGACGAGCGCGGCGACTTCCTCGATCTGGCGCTTCAACTGCTGGAAGCGCATGACGGTGCGGTCAAATTCCTTCGTGACGCGCTGCTCGTTCAGCCGCGAGTTGATCGGAATGTTCAGGTCCGTCGTGAGCGGCAGCGTGCGCTTGACAATGATGTCGTCGCCGTCGCACTTCGTCACGAGTGACGCCGTGGGCGTGATCGTGCACGAGGCGAAGTCATCCGCGAGCGTGACAACGTAGTCCGTCGTCGGCACCGCCACGGTATTTTCCGTGTTCACGATGACCACGGAGATTTCCGTATCGGCGTGCACCGGATAGTTGAAGTTCAGCGGTACGCCGGCCGTCACGCCAGAGTACTGTTGCGAGCTGGCGGTGGTGGAAACGCTCATTGGCCAAATATCCCTTCGAACGTCGGCGCCCTGTCAGGAGCTTCGCGCCCTGGTGCCCACCAGAACGCATTCCCAATTTCATCACGTTGTTTGTTGGCCCTCTGCCGGAACTTCCGGTACGCGAGAGGATCAGCGAGTTCCTGCAGTCTATCATGAACCAAGCGGTCGAGCACTAGCTTTGACGGCCAGAAGGTCGCCAGAGGATTGTACCGCTGAACGAAGCGAGCCGCCCGGTCGTCGATCTTCCATTCGTGGCCGTTCCAGTCCATGCCGTTGGAAATGATCTTCTCGGCGTCACCGAACGCCAGGGTCCGCAGATCGTCCACGAGGCCCGCCAAGGGGCCGCCGATAGCCGCGGCCGGCGTGCGGTTCAGCTCGTTGATGCCGTTGAAGAAGAAATCCCCGTACAGCCCGAGCGCGCCGCCGGCCAGGAGCGCCTTGCCCCAAAAGGCGGGCTCGTTCATGGGGCGAGGATCGCGGCCGTTGACCACTTCTTTGAGCTGCGTCCCGAGCGCGCCGAACAGGGTAGCGGAAGCGAGCAGCCCCGCCGTGAGCCCGAGCCGGCCGGTCATGCTTTCGTTGCTCATGGCAAGCCGGCTGTACGTCAGGAAGAACGTCACCGGGTACGACTTGTACATGGCGAAGGAATGCAGGATGGCGCCTGTCAACGTGTCGGGGCGCGACGTGCCGCGCAGCGCCACCTGGCCTTCTACGCTCGCTTCGATAATCATCTGCCGCGACGCGTTCACGATCATGCCTTGCATCTTGCGGAACAGTGCGTCGTCCTTCTCGGCGAAGTCGATGGGCCGCAGCAATTCCACGCCCGGCCGCGGCGAGAACACATCGCCGTTGCGGAACTTGTCCCATTCGGCCTTCGTCACGCCGTTGGTTTCGAGCAGCGCGCGAAACGGTACGTCTTCGAATTCCTTGCCGCGGTGAAGCGCGAACGCCGCCATTGTCTCCGTACGCGCTGCATCCTTGACGGCGCGCGTGTGCGGCCCAAGGCCAGACGTGCGGATCGCCACATCGGCCACCCGCTTGGACAGGTAGTTGCCGTACGTGTTGAAGCCGGTAAAGCGCTCCGTCGCGTACAAGGAACGCCATGCCTCATCCCAGGCGAAGCCCGACGACGCGGCGATCTGCTTGGCCTCGGCGCTGCCGGTCAGCGCGCGCAGGTAATGCCCCAAGCCGCCGCCAGCGTTGAGCCCGTGGAACATTTGCACCAGGCGCTTTGTGCCGAAGTCGCCGAGCGCCATGAGCACGGCTTGTCCGAGCTGCGCCGCTACCAGATAGTTGCTCACGGTGGATACCGTGTTGGCAAGCGGGCTCTCCGCTTCCATCGGGTTGCGGTTCATCAGGATGTCGGCGGCCGGCGCCACCTTGTTCTTGAAGGCGCCTTCGGCTGCGTCCTTCGCCAGCGCGCTAATTTCGCCGGCCTTCTTCAACGCGAACGCCTTGGCCGCTTCAAGCGTCAGCTCGGGGTTGGGGCCGAGCGTACGCACCGTCGCGGTTGCGTTGGCAAGGTGCGTCAGATGGTTGAAAATCAGGTCCATCACGTTGCCATCGCCGTAGGCATCGTGCGCCGCCATCCATGAAGCGCTGTCCTTGTAAAACAGCAAGCGCTGGCGGTCGAGCGCATTGCCGAGCGCGCGGCCGTTACCGCGGAATGCGGTTTCGTCCAACTTGTTAACGCCGTCTTGGTACTTGGTTTCGTACATTTCTTCCAAGTACATGCGGCGCTTGTCTTCGGGCACCGGGCTGCCATCTGCGTACTTGGTGCGCGACCAATCCACCCACCCGTCAAGATGGCGCTCAATCCACTCGTCTTTCTTGCCGTGCAACTTGGCGGCATTCGACGGCTGCGGCAGCCCGTAGTTCTCCAACTTGCGCATGAGGCCGCCAGCCGCGTTGAACCGATCCACCGCGATGTCACCGACTTTCTTGTACGCTTGGGCGATGGTCTTGGCCAACACGTCGCCCGTGTCTTCGCCCATTGCTTCCTTCACGATGTTGGGGAAGTGCGCGACGCCGCGCTGCACCCCGAGCAGCCCTTTGCCGGCCTTCTCCATCACATCGTCGAGCATGGACAGGAGATACCCCCGTTCCACCTGCATTTCCGTATCGAGCGCGCGCACGCCCTTGAACCGCGGATCGTTCGTCAGCATGGCGTTGATGCCGCCGACGAGCGCCTGCCCCCTGGCGCGGTCGCCCTTGCCGCCGAAGAAAACGGCCGTCTCGGCGGTCAAGCCTTGCTCGACGGCCTGGTGCGCCCGAGCCACCGCTTCGATGCGGGCAATGTTCTGCTTGGCGCGGTTCTGCGTCTTTTCGACCATGCGTTCGAACACCATGCCCATGGCAATGGCGTCGCCGTCGCGGATCACGCCCTGCGACTGCAGCGAGGCACGGATGCGATAGAAGTCGTCAATGATTTCGTCTTGCCGCGCCTTGCCAAAGCCGCGGGACTTCACCTGATCCAGAATGCAATCTACGAAGTTTTGCGTACCGAACATGATGACACCGCTTTCAATGATGCTTCGTCGTCTGCAATGTCGTCGAGCATTTGCCGCAGCGTCATCGCTTTGTGCCCGTCTTCTGTAGGCACCATGATTTGAAAATCGGCGTCGTCCAATTTGTACTTGACGCCGTTGATGTCCATTTCATCCGTGAGGCCGCGCAGCGTGTCAATCTGCGCGCGCGTCACTTCCAAGGCTTCATCCGCCCGCTTGGCTTGCTCGGCCAGGACGATGCGTGCTTTCTCCGCCGCGTCAGCATTCGGCGGCAGATCGCGCACCGCTTGCGGCGTCAGCTCGTCGTTGATGCCGGGCACCATTTCGTCCACCGTCGCAGCGCGCGGCGTCACCTGTTCGCGCGGCGCCGGCTTCATCCATGACGGCTTGTACAGTTCTTCGATGCCGGGATTTCGCCCGCGGATGAAGTCGAGCACTTCGGGGTCGGGCTGCGGCCCCTGCAAGCGCCCTTCGGCGGCTGCCCGAGCGCGCGACATCGGCAAGGCCAGATCGCGCATTTCATAGTCGAGCCGCTGCATTTCCGTGCGCAGGATGGTTTCCCGCATCTGCAGCGCGCGAGCGTCCGTGTCCTGCGGAATGGCCAACTGCTGTTGCTGCGCTCGCAGCGCGTCCAGCTCGGCTTGCACCTTGGCGGCTTTCTTGCCTTTCAACCCGGCAAGCTGCTGCTCCTTCAACGCGATCTGCTCGTTCAGCTCGCGAGCAACGCCGGCCGTTGACGACACGTCTGTGCGCGCCGCGTCAATTTCGGCGAGCTGCACGCGCATGCTGTCCAACTGCTGCTGCAGCTTGGTGTAAATGCGGTGCGTCTCGGGGTCGATACGCCGCACAACATCGTCCACCGTTTCGGTGGGGGCGCGCACTTCGATGCGCGGGTTCTCGACGACGCCCGGCAGCGCCGTATCGGTATGAGGGCGCACAGCCCACGGCGGCGTGCCCTGGTCGAGCTGGCGCGCGGTGGCCGCCAAGTCCTGCTCGAACAGCGTTTGCGCCCGGCGGCTCTGCCCGTAAGGGTTGGCCTTGCGCACTTCGGCCATGAAGGCGGCTTCGTCGTTCAACAGGTCAACGGGCGCTCGTGGGGCCTCGGCGGGCTCGGGGGCCGCAGGGCGAGGCGCAGGGGCGGCTTGGGGGCCTTCGGCGTCCATTCGCAGCGGCCCGGCCTCGGGCGGCTCTGCGCGGCCAGGGGGCGGCGGGGCGGGGTCGCTGGCGGTCGAGCGGAACCACCGCCGCCCCAAGGCCCCGATCCCCTCGCCAACGGCCTGCAAGCCGGCGCCGCCGAGCACCGCGCCGCCCACCGACATGGCGCCCTGCGCCAAGCCATAATCCACGCCGAGCAGCCGCCGGCTCTCCTGTACGCCCGTGATCTGGTTGACGGCCTCGATAGCGCCCTGCCCTGCGCCCTGTGTGGCGATCCTGCGCAGCGCCGTCTGGCCGACCGCCCCAACCCCGAGCGTTGCCAGGTTCCACGGGTCCGTGCGAGGGTCCATGCTCCCCACCACAGCGCCCGCGATCCCGCCGGCCAATCCGCCCCACGTCGTCGGGCTCCTGTCTGCGCGTTCGTTGGCCTGTTGCGCGCGCTGACGCACATCGGCCCACATTTCGCTGTACGTCTTCAACCCGAGTTCGGGGTGCTGTATCTTGAGCTGGTTGATTTGACGTTCACGCTCGGCCATGAAGTTGCCGAAGCCGTCATCGCCGGGCGCAGTGCCATCTTGGAAGAAGCGCGCGGCATCGCCGTAGCGGCGTGAATTCGTGAAGTCGCCTCCACCGAACACGCGCCCGTCTTCCACGTCGTTAAGCGAGCGGTGCGGCTTGAGGCCGGCGCGCTTCAAGGCTTCGATCTGCTCTTGCTCGCGCTGGCGGAATGCTTGCTCAAGCCCGTACAAGCTGTTGACGCGCGCTTGCTGCTCCCATGAGGCTTCAAACGCCCCGAGAAAGCCGAGCCGGGGGCCGAACGACACCGCCCCCGGCGCTACCGACATTGCGTCCGAATGTGCTTCTTCAAACATGCTCATGGCGCGGGCCGCGCGTTAAGAATGTTGGGGTCCGTGAAGTCGTACGGCGCCGGCTGCCGCATCGTCGGCGGCTGACGCGTCAAGTCGCCCGCCGTCGTGGGGCCGGGCGTACGCGGCGCCTGCCTGGCGTTCACTTCCTTGATGCGCGCCGGCTCGGCTTGGAACACGTACACTTCCGCGCGCCCGTTCGCCGCCGGCCGCCCGGTCGTGAGAAAGTTGCCATCGGCCATCTGGATACGGTAGCGGTTGCCGCCGAGCGCGCGGAACTGCCCTTCCCGCGCAATCTCGTCGGGCGCCGCAATCTGGCCGTTAGCATAGCGCGGCATCGTGTTCTGTGGCGACATTTGCGCGTAGTCTTCTGCCGTCATCTTGTCCAGCGCGCCGTCGAATTCCCGCCCGGTCACGCCCCGCGGCATGACGGTGGGGGAGCCGTTCACCGTGTCCACCGAACCTTGCCCGCCAAGCACCGCCTGAATGGACTGCTTGAACGCCGTTTCGTTCCACTTGCCCAAGTTCGAGGGCATCGCGGTTTGCACATAGTGCGCGATGGCCGCCTGCCGCACCGCGGCCAGCGACGACGGATCGAGCGACAGCAAGCTCTGCTTCGTGAAGTTGTCGAAAGCCGTATTCATGTCCGTGGTGGACGCGCCGATGCGCGTCTGCACGGCGGAACTATCGGCGTCGATCTGCTTCTGGCCGCGCACGATGTCGCTGGCCGTGGCCACTTGATCCGGCCGCGCTGCAGCGAGCGCCGCCGCGTGCCCAAATGTCGTGTTCTCCTGGCCGAGCTGCTTGAACGCCGCTCGCGCCATGTCGCCGCCCATGCCCTGTATCTGCTGCATCACGGACAGCACTTCATCCGCGTTGCCGTCGCGCAGCCGCTTCGTCAACTGTTCGGCTTCGGCCGCCGTAAACGGCTTCATGCTATCAATTGGCAAGCCGTAGTATTCGGCGACGGAGCGCGCCGCCACGCCGCGCTCCTGCATGCCGCCCGCGCCGTCAATCGGCGAAATCTGGATGCGGCCTTCCTGCGCTGCCGTCCGCATCGGATCGGTGCGCAGCCCGCTCGCCACGGCATCAGCTCGCCGATTGAGCGTCACACTGTCCCCATACGCCACGCGCGTGGGGTTCTGCGTAAACTGCGTCGTCAGCCGACCGTACAACTGTTCGACTGTCAGCGCTTGTCCGTTGCGGTTGAACACGGTGGGGTTCGCCCCCGCAGCAACCGGCAGCAACTCCGCTGCGATGGCGTTGGGGTTGCTCTTGAGCGCGCGAAACAGCGTGTTGGCGCCGCCGGCCCCCAGGAAGTGCGCAACGTACAGTTCGCCTTCGGACGGATCGCGGCCGAGCACGGGCTTGATGAGCCGGGCGTTCTCGGAGGCGTACGCGGCCGTCATCAGGATCGACAGCCGTGGATCAGCGCGCAGCGCCAGAAGCTGCTGATCGCTCATCCCGCGCAAGTCCTGCCCCGTCAGCGACGAGAGCCTTACGGCCAGCTCCGTGGGGGCGCGCGTGTCGTTGTTCCGCAGCATGCGCAGCCACGTGCCATCGACGAACTGGCCAAGTCCCGTTGCGGTTGACGCACCCTCGTAGTTGCGCACGCCGTAGTCGCCCGAGCGCGCGGCAGTGCCGGCTTCCCTCGCGACGGTCGCGGCCAGGTAGCCGGGCGACACGCCGGCAAATCGGGCAGCCTCATTGACATATCCGGCCAGCGCCGGGGGAACGCCGCGCATGGCCGCCGCCGGGGTGCCTGCAGGCGCAGGGCCGGGCGCCGAGCCCGTCCGCGGCACTTGCTCGGGCTCTAGGGGGCCGGCTTCGCCAGGCCCCGTAGGAGCGCCTTGCGAGCGCGCCGCTCGCGCGGGCGAGTTCTGCTGCGCGTCGGCGATGGCGCGAATGTCTTCCGGCCGCATGCCCCTGGTGCGGGAAATCCAGTCCTGATCCCGTGCGATGCGGGCGAACTTGTCCTTGATCGTTTCATCAGTGGACTGCCTCACGATACGAGCGACAGACGCCAGTTCTTCCACGTCAATTTGCTGGTCCGCTTTGGCGCGTTCTTCCAACGACGCCACGGCAGCGCGTGCGTTCGTGTTGAACGCCGTGCTCATCGTCGTGCGCGCAGTGCGCGCCGTGTCGATCATGCGGTCAAAGTCTTGTGGCTTGAGTTCCTTGCGCCAGTCCCGTTCGCCTTCCGGCACTTCGCTGCGCGTAAGTTCCGTCAGCACCACGTCGAGTTCTTCCGGGGAGCGCGCATTCTGGATACGCGCCTCGAACCGCGCTTTAGCAATGGACTGCCGCGCGCCCTCCTGCATGATCTGAATTTGCGCCGCGCTCAAGCCGGGGCGTGCGGCGATGACCGCCTGCGCGTCGCGCACGGCGCTTTCGTACGCGTTGGGGTCCGCGCGTACGCGGTTCGTTGTTGCCTCAAGCGACGTGTTGGCTTCACGGGCGCTGTGCTCGGCCTGCTGCCCAAACTGCCACGCGGTTTCCGTCTCCTGACGCCGCGCCAGCTCTTGCCGCTGCGTGACACGGAACTGACTGCGCACGATGGGGTCGGCGATCTGGTTGGCGCGCGCGTCAATCTGCGCCGTAACAGCACGAGCCACGGCTTCGGTGTGGCCGGCAGCATCGGCCGGCGCCGTACGCCGTGCTTCCATGATGGACTGCACCATGGGAAACTGCGCGTTCTGGTTGGCCAGGTCTTCCGCACGCTTGCGCGCCAGTTCGTCGCGAGCGCGGTCGTTGACCGCGCTCGCCATCTGGCCAGCGCCTCTTTCCAACTCCCCGAGCGCGCGGCTCGTGGCCCCGCCGAAAGCGCTGTCCGAGCCGTAGCCGCGCGAGAAGCTGTCAGGCGGGTTAACCGCCGTCGTTTCGGCGCGCGAGATAATGAGCGGTATGCGGCCCATGTCATACCCTCGTAAGTGCGGGGTTCTTCATCAGCGAAGAACCGGCCGAGAAGATGCTTCCGAGCGCCGCGATGGGGGCCGCGGCCAACTCGTTTGAAGCCTGCGCTTCGAACTGGTTTTGCTGATCCTTGTAGCCAAGCGCTTTCATACGGCCGGTGTGCTCGACTTTCGCCAAGTCGTACTGCTGTTCCGTCGCGGTGTCTTCCAACACGTCAAGCGGCGAGCCCGCAAGTTCAAGCCCGCTTGCGCCATACGCCGCGCGAATACTGCCGATCTGCCGGCGCTGCTCCCGCTGCTTGTCTTCGATCTGCGATGCTGTGGACTGCAGCGCGAGCTGTTCGTTCCGCTTCGCAATCTCGGCGTTGTACTGCGCCTGTGCTGAACGAGCCTGTGCGCCCATGATGGCGCTGATGGCCCCCGTCACACCTTGCGCGATGGAGAAGGCGCCCGCGATGAGTTCAAGCCCGGTCATGGCCGCACCTTGCTGTACATGGACAACGTACGCCCGTGAGGGTCTGCGTGCAGCATGCCGTTCGGTGTTTCGTTGGTGAAGCCGAGAAGGCGCATCCAACGGTGGCCTTGCTCGAAATCGTGGACGACAGAGCACTCGAACCGCCGGGCCTCGTGCGTCGCGAGGATCGCCCGCACCGCCCTTGTGATGGCCAGCATGTACGGTGGCGCCTGGCGCGACAGGAGGCACCACACCTGCGCCACCCCGGCCCACTTCGGGAGGATGCCGGCGGCCCCGATGCACTCCCCTGCGATCCAGCCCGAGAACGCAAGCGATCGCTCAAGAACGGGGGCCACCTGATCGGCCGTCAGCCCGAAATGGTCGAGTTCCTGCGCCGCCTGCGGCTCGATAAGCCGCAGGTGTTCCACGTAGCATTTGCGCAGGTCCAGGGGCGGGCTCATCCGTCGCTTCCCGAAAGCTGAGGCATCAGAGCCACCAGATTAAGCGGGTACGGATCATCTGTCGAGACAACTACGCGGCCGTCCGTATCATAGCCGGCCGGGAAGGACACTTTCCCCAGGTCGCCCGTGAACAAAGGCAGCACGTCGGTGTAGTCGTCAGGCAGCCGATAGCCGATGTCTTCCCACACTTCGGCGCCCGTCTCTTGGTCGTAGCGGCCGTACTTCCCGCCAAGCGTATCCCACACACGAATGTTGACGCCGTGAATACGCTTCGTCTTGCCCTGCGAAGTGCCGTCAGAACCGCCCGCGTCGATCCGCGCCGTCTCGGCAATGCTTTCGAACGGCAGCCCCAACACCACGCTTTCGGCTTCGTAGCCGAGCGTAACGGCGCCGTTCGTGACGACAAGCGGGCCGACTTTCAAGCCGTCCGCAAGGCCGTACACTGTTTTGCCTTCCAAGAACCACAAGCCGGCAAGGGTGTCCGTAAGTTCGCCGTCGTACCGTGCGCCGCAGTCCACAAACCACGCATCGTCCGCGAGCGTGTTGCCGAAATCCCAAAAGTCGGCCAGGCGCTCGATGTACCGCACCGTCTGCGAGTTGACAGTGCGGCGTACGACAAGCCACAGGCTATCCTGCTTGCCGTCTTCGTTCGGCAGCACCGCCATGCTTTCGACGAAGCCGCCGACATCATGCAGGTGCCAGCCGATGACGTTTTCCTCACGGTTGTATGTCAACCCTGCCACAAGCCCGTCTTCACGGCGGATGAAGCACACGGAATGCGGCTCGGCGGCATAGTCGAGTTCGACGAAACGCTGCTCCCCCAGGTGGCTGGCGAACAGCGACATGGACGGCGAGCGGTAGCCGTCAGCCTCGAACACATAGGCCAGCTCGCGAACGGTGCGCTGCGACCGCTGCACGTAAAGCAGCGCCCTGTCGATCTTCACAGGCTCGATAGGCGCCGAGCCGCGGGCGGTCGAGTTGCGGGCCTTGACGCTACGCGCCGTGATGGCCTCGCCGCTGGTCGCGGCCGTCACGACGAATTCGCCGGCCCCGGTGCCGATCAGCAAACCGCGCTCGTCGGTTGCCATCCACGCCACCCGCGGGATTTTGCGGGCCTTGATCTTGAACACCAGCGCGTTGTCGTCGTTGACCGTGCCGTCCTTGTCGGTCTGCGCGAAATTCGTGTAGCTGCCGGGGGTGGACGCTGCCACCGTCGTGGGGGCGTCGAAGGCGCCCGCCATGTACAGCCGGTCGTCGAAGAACGTACCGCACGTCGGCCAGCCCGTCGTATCCGAGAACAGCCCGAGCCGCCATTGCGTCGTGTTGATCGCGCCAAGAAACGGATCGTCGAGCAGATCGCACACCACCGTCGTCGTGTTTGTCACCGACGTGATTTTCAGCGCGTGCCAGAAGCTACGGCTGTCACGCACGCGCAGCAACCGGCCAACGTCCGTTGACTGAAAACCCGTATTACGGTTGATGCCCGTCGTGGACGAGAAGGTAGCCGTCACGCTTTTGACGCCGGCCTCTCGCATGATGAATTCGTGGATAACGGGGTACGCGTCGCCGTTCCGCCCGCTCTCCGTGATTTCGATGCGGTAGAATTCGAACGGGTACGTGTTCGCGAATTCGAAGAATTCCGTCCGCTTTTTGTCCCACAACTGGTAGTTCTGGACTTCGTGCAACGTCGTCCAGTTTGTTGCGTCGTCCGAGCCCTGCATCATCCACGAGCCTGGCGAGTAGTCTTTGGCGGTGTAATCGGCATTCTCGCTCGACTGCGCGCCGTACAGCATGTAACCGTCGATGACCTTGCCGCTCGCGCCAAACCAGTAGCGCAGCCAACCGTACTGTTTGGTGTCGGACTGCCACGCCGACGTGCGGTTCTGATCGAACGCGAAATAGCCCTGCGTGCCAGCTCGCGTCGTGATGACAGCCACGGCGCCAGACGGCGTGTTGATGCTCGTCATGATCGGCGTAGCAATGGTGTTCGTCGTGATAGACACGCGCGTTTCCGTCGCGTTCACGTCCATGTACGGGCCATCGCTGAAATCGAGCAGTTCGAGCGTCCAATTCAGATTGCTGAACCGCGACAGGACGTACGGCGCGAAGCCTTCACAAAACAAGAACACCAGATCAGCGTCTTGCAAATAGCGCAAGTTCGGCGTGTCCGTTTCGGTGTACGGCGACGCAATGGCGTACACACGCGCAGCCGTCGCCGACACCACGCTTATCGTGCCAGCCGGCCGTGCCAGGTCCAGCGTATAGTCATTGCTCACTTTGGCCGTGATGTTGGCCACGCGGCCGTTCAGGTTGGTTGCCGCGGCGAAGCCGCCAAGCACCACCTGATCGCCGACATTGGCCCCGAGTGACGCCGACGTGATGACGAGCGGAGTGCCGGCGCCCACGGCCGTGACCGCGACGGCGGCGTACGTCAGCAGCCCGCCGTCCGAAATGAAGCGCAGCGTCTCGTCGCCGAATTCGAGCAGCAACGCCTGATCCTGCCCGAAGATGAACGGGATGATTTCGCTGTGCTCGTTGTTCTTGTTGGCCGTCGTCGTAAAGATGGTGCCGCTGCGCCGTACGATGGGGCCTTGCTGCGTCACCACGAAGTTGCGCAGCTTCTTCATCGACGACGCATAGCGGTCGATGTCTGTCCGGCCTTCGACTAGGGGGGACCATTCGCCCGCGTTGAAAGAGCGAAGGATGGGCGTAACGCGGGCCATGTCAAACCCCTATGTGCCGGGCGTTCACCCACGAGTGCTGTGCGTCGTCTTCCGCGTAGTTGTCGGGCTCGCGGTCGAAAGAGTTGAGCTGCGCAGCGATGGCCAAGGCTTCCTTGTACGCCACGCGCGCTTCTTCCTTCTTCGAATTGGACTGCGTGATCTTTTCGGCCGAGCGCCAGGCAAGACCCCATGCGAGCACGTCCACGAAGTCGGCGGGAAACTGATCGGGGCCAACACGCTTCACGATCAGCAGATCAAGCGAGGCGTCTTTGGCGCTAAGCACCATGTTCTTGCCGTACGGCTCCCACTCGTCGTACTTCTGTCGTACGACGCGGAGGCACTCGTTCGGCAGAGTGTAGCGGTACTTGCGTTCGACATCGGCCGTCAGCGCGGGTGCGGTCGGCGTCAGTGTGATGTATTCTTTGGCGAAGCCCCACACACGGCGGCGCAGCTCGTAGTCGCGGGCGTGTGGGTACACGAGCGCAAAGTACCGCTCGTTGTCCGTCGTCGGGGGCTCGATGGACTGCATACGAAAAGCGGCCCCAAGGTTCGACAAGGCCAGGTTGCAGATTGCAAGGCTCGTCGTCATGGGGCCGCTCCTGTCAGTCGTACACGCGCCGGCACACGATCACTCGTGCAGGTACGCCAGATACCCTTCCAGCGTGCCGCCGACCGGGAACGTGCCGCCGGTCACGGTGGCGAAGAAATCCCACCCCGTGCGCGAGAACATGTCGTAGGGCGTGCCGGTGCTCATCTGCAGCGCGTTGGTGGCGCTGGACACGTCCAGGGCCGAGCCGAAGGCGTCATCGTCTTCGGCCTCGGCGGAGCCGTCCGCCTTGGCGTAGGCACGGTGCCCGAACTTGAGCACGCGGGACGAGCCCCAGGCCGAAGTCCAGATCTTCGACTGATCGCGCAGGATGCGCAGCCGGCCGAACGGCAGGCGGCCGAGTTCGAACGTCGAGCCGTCCGCGGCGGCGACAGTGGCGGCGGCCACCTGGAAGTAGTGCAGCCGAAACTTGGGGTGGCGGTCAATCGGGAGAAGATTTGTCTTCGCCACGATTGCGTCCACCTGAATGCTGTTCACGCTGGCCATGTGCCAATCTCCTGTTGATGCGTGAAGAAGGGAAGCGACGCCGCGCTAGGCGGCGCCGAGCGCCGCCGTTACTCGACGCATTCGAGCATCAGCACGCGGCCTTCCTCGCGACGGGTGGCGCCCGCCGTGAAGGTGCCGTGGATTTGCTTGATGTTGTTCTTGTCGGCACGATTGTTGATCGTGATGACAAGCTCCTGCCAGGAGCCGTAGTGCATGCCCTCGGGCACCCACACGGGGCAGTACCGGACGGTGCCGCCGACGTTGGTCGGGATGCCCTTGGTCACGGCATCCTGATCCTCGTACGGCACGAAGGTGAAGCCCATGAAGGCATTGACCTCGCCGTCTACGAGCGGCTTGACGGCGTTGTAGTCCGACGAGCCCACGGCGACTTCGCCGAGCAGGTCGTCGATCTGGTGCGCCGTGACGGCGATCAGCGGGCGCGTCATGCGCAGATCGACATGGTTCAGCTTGAGCCGCTTGCGGGCGGCGCGGAGCTTGGCCACGGACATGCGCGTGCCGCCGTTGGCGATGGTGTCGGCGGCCGGGAACGACACATTGGTGTTGCCGTGCTTGCCGGCCTTGGCGACGGCGAAGAAGGCTTCCATGATAATGTCGTCCTGCTTGCGGGCGGCACCGACACGGAAAGCCTCGACGTACATGTTCGTCGGCTCGTAGATCATCTTGAGCGTGTCGAGCCGGTCCACGAGCATGGCCGTGTCGAACTCGTCGCCGTAAATCCAGCGCTGAGTGTGCTCGGGCTCCGTCACTTCCGTGTCGGAGTACTTCGTGGTCCGCTTCTGGAAGAAGACGGGACCGATGAAGTTGACCACCTGCGCTTTCTCGCCGACGTAGGCGCCGCGGGTGACGTGCTGCATCAGCAGGCCCGGCATCTTCTGCAGCGCGTGCTGCACGTTGCCGGTGAACTGCATGACGTGGTGCTCGGGCACCTGATAGGTGGAAAGCGTCTCGGACATGTGGAAATCCCCTTATGTGGCTCACCGGCTCGGAGGCGAGAGGGGTTTCCTATACAGGCCCTCAAAATGAGAAGGAGCCAGCACCGCCGGCTCCTTCTTGTAAGCCCAAAGGCTTTGCGTCGTCAAGACCGCGGGCGGGCCGCCAGCCTGGCGTACAGCGCGTTCAGCTCGGCCACGGCCTGCTTGTGCTCGGGGTGCCCGCCGTCGAGGTACTTCTTGTTGAACTCGGCGTCGCCCCGGAGCTGGTTGATGCGCGTCTGCGCCGCTTCCGGCGACAACAGCGCCGGGTTGTTCGGATCGCCGCCGTTGGCCGGAATGAAGGAGCCTTCCCCCATGCCGGCGCCCATCTTGATGAGCAGTTCAAGGACTGCCGCATCGCCGATGGCCGCTTCAACCCGCGCCGCGCCTTCGGGCGTCATCTTGAGCGCCTGGAACGCTCGCGTGCCCGCCGCCTGCGCTTCGGGCCACTTGTCGCCGTACGACTGCTTGAGCGCGTTGACGGCGGCGGCGTTGGCTTCACGTGCCTGCGCATGTTGCGCCGCGATCATCTGCGGCACCTTGGCGTTCCACACGTCAGCCACCGCCTGCGCCTGCTTGGCGGTCAGCCCCGCGGTGTGGAAGGCTTCCCGGCCGATGCCTTCCAACACCATATCCGGCTTCTCGACGCCGTTGTGTTTCAGCTCGTACTTGTCCGGTGTCTCGGGGCGGCCGAGCGTGTTGTAGAACTTATCCCACACTTCTTTCGGCGCGTCGTCCGCGGGAAGCGGCACCACGTCTTTCGCGCCGCTCAATGCCTTGTTGGCATTGTAGTACGCCGTCGCCAGGGCGTTGGGGTCCTTGTCGAACGCCTTGGCGGCGAGAAGGTCGGCGACCGGCTGCCCCACCTTCGCAGCATCGAAGTACGTCTGCGTGGTAGCCGGCGGCGGCGGAGTAGTGGCGGGCGGCGTCGTCGGGGGCGGCTGGCCACCTGCCGGGTTTCCAGCGCCAGCGGCCGCAGCGGCAGCGGCAGCGGCGGCAGCCGCGGCATCGCCACCGCCGGGGTTTCCGCCCGGCTGGCCGCCCAAGTGATCCTGTACAGACATGGTTGGGTTCCTTAGTTACGAGCCGTGGTATTTCTTGTACAGCGCATCAAGGGACAGCCCGGTGAAATCCAGGATGCGCAAGAACACTTCACGTCTGCCGTCGAGCCTTGCGGCAACGTACGGGTTTTCGTGAAATGTGCTTTTGTGAGCGCGGCAGAACCGCGCAAGGTCTTCCATGAAGAAGTCCATATCGCCGGGGAACGGCACACCGTTGCGAACCCGCCAATACACTTCCTTGCGCTGCCGCAGCAGCCGCATGGCTGCGTCGTTCACGTCTTCTTCGGCGTACTTGACGAGCCGATCAAAGTGCAGATCGTCGTCGGGGTGCGCCAGGGGGTCGGCGTCGTCTTCGATGAAAGCCATTACGCCACCCGTGGGCTCTGCTGCGCCTTCATCATCGTGCTCGCGACGTTCGCCATGGCGGGCGCCGCATCAACAAGCTGCTGCTGCTCCGCCTGCGCCTGGCGCCCGTTGCGCTTCGCCTCCACCTTGTCGGGGGTGTTGATCCAGCGCGGGCGCACCGACTGAATGGCCGCAATCTCGGGAATGGCCTCGTCGAAGTTGATCCAGTCCAGCGTCGAGGGGTCTTGCGTCACGGTCGCGGCCTGCACCGCGACTTCGACCGTACGGGCAAAGCCGGTGACTTCCTCCATGTTCTGCGACTTGGCCAGCGGCGACGCGTACGTGATGCTGTACTCGCCGCCGGCTTCCTGCAGCTCGGGCGGCATTTCCGGCAGCAACCCGGCCTCGGCGAGAACGGCAAGCTCGCGCTCCGTCTGCGGCCCCAGGTCGTTGCTCTGCAGTGTGCCCATGGTGGGCGCCAGCAGCGCGGCCTTCTCGGCAATGTTCTCCATGACTTGCGTTGCCGTCATTTCCGGCTTCTCAAGCAGGATTTGGAACAGCGTCACGAAGAACAGATCGTCGATGTCCTTGCGTTCGTCCTGCAGCAGCCCTTCGGCCACGCGGAAGTTGCCGGTCGGCAGTGTGTCCACCAGCTTGCGGCCTTGGGCGTCGATGGCCCCGTAATTGACCGCGCCCGGCCGCAGATCGAGCCGCGAATTCAGCACGCCGTCATCGTGCGCCAGAAGCACAGGCTCGACGGCTTTCTGCCCCTGCTTGAGCAGCGTCTTCTTCATGGCCGACACGCTGCCGAGCGCCGCGTACGCCTGGTTGGCCACGGAGAAGCCGTATGTCTCGTCGGCCTCGGCGCCGAGCGTCGGGATAACCCACGGCATTGACATGTAGCCGCTGCGCTTGCCGATCCATTCCTGCGACGGCATGAACAGATAGCGCTCGGCCACCCGGTGCCGGCGCGCGTCCAGCCGCTCGGGGTCGTGATCGGACGCGTAGCACACCACGTGCACCACGTGGTACTTCGTCGTCTCGGAAGGCGTCGCCTTCTTCAATTCGGCGGCGACGATTGCCGGCAGCTTGTCTTCGGTGTAATCGTCGTTGCAGAACTTGTCACGCACCTGCCGCGCATTCAAGTACATGTCGCGGAAGACGGCGTAAATCTCGCCCTCGTGGTCAAGCAGCACATAGACGTTGCGCAGGAACACCGATCGGAAATGCAGACCGCCGGTCGGATCGCGCCAATCCCGCTTGCGGCGGGCGATGAACTTGGGCGCCGTTCCGTACATGCCGAGCTGGCCGTACAACTGCGTCTGTGCCTGGCGGAACCGTGCGCGCGGCGCTTCCCGTTCTTGGAACAGAATGCGCGTCACTTCGTCGAAGTACTCCTGCACGGCGCGGCTGCGGTTCAGCTCGGGATTGTCGGTGCCGAGCTTCTGGTATCGCACGCTTGCCGGCGTCATGATGCGTTCGAGCACGGCCGTGTAGGTGCGCAGCGCCTTGGCGCCGGTCGCGTCGTACGAAATGCGGCGGGCGGCCTCCGTCGCATAGTTGTACACGTCGGATGACTGCGGCGTCGTCCACGCGCTGTAGTGACGCGGGCGCAGGTGCGCCGCGGCCGTTCGCCAGTCGGGTTCGTACGGGGAGCGCAGATTGACGGCCTCCCGGTAGCTCAACACGCAGTCGCGCGCGTCCAGAAGGTTCACCATGGCTCAGACCTTCCCGGCGCTGCCAAGATACTTGACCGTGCTCCCGAGCCCGGTATCGTCGCCGCGGCCGCCGGTCAGCAGCGTGAGCGTCTGCGAGCCCTGCGCCTTGCGCCGCTGCTCGGCCGCGAGGGCGCTGATGTCGGCCGCCGAGCGATCCGGCGGGGGCGGCGCCTTCTCGACGGTCGGTTGCTTGATATTGAACAAGCCGGCCATGGCCGCGCCTCCTAGTGTGTCATTGGTTCGTAGTCGGTGACTGCAGTATGCCGGTTGTCGGCCCCTTTGGAAAGAGCCCGGTCCTTCCTGGCGATGTTGACGGCGAAGGTCAGGACGAAGCTATCCGCGGCGTCGGGGCTCTCGCCGCCGTTGCGCTGCTTGTAGTCTTCCTTCGGTTCCATGATCTGCCGCTGTGTGCGGCGCTCGATCCCGTATTTGATGCGCGTCATTTGCTTCATCAGCACGGGGTCTTCCGGCAGGCATCCGGCCTCCTGCATCCAGTCTCGCGCCTTCACCCACATTTCCATGCGCTTGTTGGCGTACACCAGATGATCCGATGCCGGGGCGCCGGGGTGCACGCTGATGACGCGATACTTGCGATCCCGCATGATGTCGATGACGCCAACACCGGGGCCGACACTCTCGATTACGATGGCGTCCGCTTTAAGCCGGTTGGCCAGCTCGCCGAGCCTGTCGGCCACCTGAATGTTGTTGAGCCCGCGGTACACGATCTGCTTGTGCGATCTGGCGTCGTTGCCCTGCCGCACCGTGAACACAGTAGCGTCGTCGCCGTAGCGCGCCACGTCCGCGCCAATGATGACCGGGGCCGCCTGATCATAGATCAGCTCACGGCTCACGCAGTCGTTATAGAGCGACATGCTGATGAAGCCGTCAAACGCCTGATTGGGGAACTGCCCGTAAACGCGGATGCGCGCCGCGTCGCTGTCTGCGCCGTTCTTTAGGATGATGTCCATAAGCGCGGCTTTGTTGGTGTGCGACACTTCGCGGCTGTCCACGTGCCGCAGATATGTGTACACGTCCTTGTGCTTGTCGAAGCAGTCCGCGAATTCGCCATCGGGGCGCGTCGGGTTGCCGAAGCAAAAGAAGAAGCCTTCGCCGTCCGTGAACGCACCGTCCACGACTTGCCAGACGTTCGACGTGATACCGGACGCCTCGTCGAAGATCGCGAACACCGCCTTGCCTTCGTTGTGCAGACCGGCGAAGGCTTCGGTGTTCTGCTCGCTGACGGTCTGCGCCGACACCATGTAGTTCTTTTGCTTTTCCTCGGGGTACTGTGCGAACGTGTACGAGGATGCTGTCCAACGGAACCAATGCTTGCACAGCAAGAGCTGGTGCCACTTCGCCAGCTCGGGCCATGTCTTCGTTTCGAGCTGGTTGCCTGTATTCGCCGTAAC
>Ga0315904_10001009_pt1 | contig 44489 bp, 31 predicted proteins | sample LakEriMetagenome_6_FD_203529 | JGI IMG/M metagenome (GOLD analysis project Ga0315904, IMG submission 203529) | Freshwater fungal communities from buoy surface, Lake Erie, Ohio, United States - Buoy 12 MA120 | ecosystem: Environmental > Aquatic > Freshwater > Lake | place: USA: Lake Erie, Ohio... | reverse complement strand
CCCCCCTGAACGCGTTGTCTTCCCAATCTCCAGCAGTTTCGCCGCCACGAGCCAACCCGGGGATGCCCGGGTTGTCCGCCGCTCCGTCACCTCTCAACCGCCCCCCGCTGTTGCGGCCTTTGCCAGCGGCTGCGAGCACGCCGCCCGCGGCCCAGGCCCGCCCATCGGCAACCCTCCCGCCACCACCTGAGCCCGCCCCTGGGCGCCAGCGCGCCAGCGATCCTCCACCCGAGCGCATCGTCCAGGCCACCGTGGTGCTGGCTCCACCGTCCCGCCGTCTCGACGACCTGGCCCACAGCGGCGGCATCAGCCGCTTCGGCCTGGGGCAGAGCTGAGAGAACGGCATGGCACTTCTCGACCTTGGCCTGATCACTCGCTGCTACACCACACTGCTGGGTGAGCGGATCCCTCGCTATCCCGACTGGCCCGGCTCCACGCCGCTGACGGTGTCGGCCGGTCCGCCGGATCTGGTGAACGGCCCCAACGCCGTCAGCTTCTACCTGTATCACGTCCAAGAAGCTGCCCACAGCAAGGCCCAGGACTGGCCGCCCGGTGACCCGGTGCCCCAGCGCTTCCGGCCCATGGGGCTGACGCTCTACTACGTGCTGACGCCACGCAGCAACCTCGCCGACGCCAACCTCCGGGCTCTGGCCGACCAGCTGGTGATGGGGCTGGCGCTCAAGACGCTGCGCGACATGCCGTTGATCGACGACACCACCACGGTCAGCACTCCCGGGGGGGCCTTACTGGTGATGCCGCCGTTGTTGCGGGGTCGCGGCAACCGCTTCCGCACCGTCTTGCAGCCCACGCCGGCCCATGAAGCCGGGCAGTACTGGTCGGCGGGCACCAACCCGCTCCGCCTGGCGGCCTACTACGAGGTGGCCGCCACCCTGCTGGAGCCCGACGAGCCCGTCAGGCGGAGTGGCCGCGTGCTGATGGTGGGGGTGCAGAGCGTGGTGCGGGGCCAGCCGGAGATCGAGCGCACGCGCAACACGATCAGCTTCACGCCACCCGGTGCGCTCGATCCGATGAGCCTTGAGCTCTCCCCGGCCGAGGTGGCCTACGGCCAGACGCTGGAGGTGGTGGGGGCGAACCTCAAAGGTGACACCACAGCGCTGCTGATCGGCCACCGGGATTTTCCTGAGCCGGTGGAGGTGGATGCCCCCTGGACCCTGCAGAGCGATGGCACCACGCTGACGGTGAAGCTGCAGCCCAGTGCGGGCGTCCAGGCCCTGCCGCCCGGCAACTACAGCCTCACGGTGCGCACCAGCTCCCGTTTCACCCTGCCGGATGGCAGCCAGCGCGACTTCGACGCCTTCTCTAACCCGACGGGTTTTGCCATCGCGCCGGCGATCGTCGCGGTGAACGGTCCGGGCCCGGTGCTCACGATCGAGGTGAACGGGTTTGAGCCGCACCTGCTGGCGGCCAGCGAGCTGCTGCTGTTCGCCGGCGCCTCCCGGCTCACGCGGGTGGGAGCCGGACCGCCGGGAGCGGGAGAGTTCTTCACCCCGGCGGCACCCCCCTTAGCGGTGCGAACCATCAGCTTCCGCTTTCCGGCCGGCCTGGCGGCCGGCAGTGTGCTGCCCCTGCGGCTGGTGGTGCGCGGAGCCGAATCGGGGCCCTGGTGGGAGACGGTGCCATGAGCCTGCCGCCGCTGCCGATCGAGGAACGCGTCAGCCCCGATGCGGTTTCGCCTCCCCTAGGGCCGGAGCGCGTACTCCAGAGCCAACGCATTGCCGCGGCGATCGCAGGTCAGGTGCTGGACCTGCCCGGTGGACGCCTGACCCAGCTAGCCGAGCGGTTTGGGCTGGCTGCCCTCGACGCCGATGTGGTGGCGATCCTCTGGGTCGGCGCTTTCGATCCCGAGCTGCGGGCGCGGCTGATCGGCGGCGAACCCACCACGGGGCAGATCACAGTGCGGCTGATCGCTGCCCTGTTTGGCCATCCGCCGCGGGTGCGATTGGCGAGTGAGTCGGCTTTGCTGCTCTGGCAGATGGTGAGCGAGCATCCGCTGATCGACGGCAGTGCGGCGCTCAGCCTCGACCCGGCGATTTTGGCCTGGCTGGAAGGGGAGCACGAGCTGGACCGCTGCCTGGCCGGCCGCGCCCAGCTGCTGGAGCAACGGGAGCTGCCGATCGCCTGGCCGGTTGAGGCGCTCGCCCGGCGGGTGCAGGAAGGGCTGCGGCGCGGACAGCGCTGGCGGCTCCACCTGATCAGCGAGGATCCGCTGGCCGCCCGTTGGTGCGCCGCGGCCTTCGGCGCCGAATGCGGATTGCTGGTGCTGGCGGTGCCCTCCGGTGCGCTGAGGGCTGAGCCGGATGCAGCGGTGCGCCTGCAACGCCAGGCCTTCCTCGACGGCTGTGTGCCGTGCCTGGCCTTGGAAGACGCGGCCCTCAGCCAGCCTTGCGGGGTTCTGCCCTTTCCGATCCAGATCCTCCATGGCCGCGGGGCGCCGCTGGAGGTGGCGCCTGAGCTGCACGACCTCGTCTGCGAGCTGCCTGGCCCGGATGTTGAAGAGCGAGAGCGCCTCTGGCGCGCGCTGTGGCCCGAATGCGCCGCCTGGCCCGCCCAGGAGCTGGCTGACCTGGCGCTCTGCCATGAAGCCGGCGTGGCCGACATCGCCGCCGTTGCCGCCAGCGCGCCCGCCAGCGCCGGCCAGGCCGCCGAGGCTCTGCGCGACCGCTTGCGCGGTGAGCTCAACCCTCTGGTTCACCGCATCGATGGCCGCTTCGTCTGGAGCGACCTGGTGCTGCCGCCCGCCACCGAAACGCGCCTGCGGGAGATCGCCTTCGAGGCCCGCGAGCGGGCCCGGGTGTGGGCCGACCCCGCCGCTGCCCGCCTGTTCCCCTACGGCCGCGGCCTGGTGGCGCTGTTCGCCGGGCCGCCGGGCACGGGCAAGACGATGGCCGCCCAGGTGATCGCGGCCGACCTTGGGCTGGACCTGCTGGCGGTGGACCTGTCGGCCGTGATCAGCAAATGGGTGGGCGAGACCGCCCAGCACCTGCAGGAGCTGCTTTCCTCCCGGGCCGCCCAGCGCTCGGTGCTGTTCTTCGATGAGGCCGACGCCCTCTACGCCAAGCGGGTGGAGGAGGTGCGCGACGCCCAGGACCGCTTCGCCAACGTCGACACCAGCCACCTGATGACAGCGCTGGAGGCCTACCCCGGCATCGTGCTGCTGGCCAGCAATCTGAAAGGCAACATCGACAGCGCCTTTCTGCGCCGCATCCGCCATGTGGTGGAGTTTGCAAGGCCCGATGCGGCAGCCCGTGCAGAGATCTGGCGGCGCACGCTAACTGGGCTGTTCGGTGCGACCACCTGCGCAGCACTGGCAAGTGACATCACGCGTCTGGCGCAACTGGAGGCGAGCGGGGCGCAGATCAAGACCAGCGCACTCTCCAGCGTGTTCGCGGCTCGCCGCGCCCGCCAGCAACCGAACCTCACACTGCTGGCCCAGATGCTCTCCCGCGAACTGGCGAAAGAAGGGGCTGGCTTGTCGACTCGGGATTTGGCGGCATTGACGGAGGGAGTGCCATGAAATCACTAGCTCAAAAACCTGCCCGCTCGGCTGCCAAGGTGCAACGCAAGCCCTCAGCACCCGGCAGACAGCGCGACGGCCACGAAGTCCAGGCGGACCAGGCCGCCCGCGCCTTCGTGCGGGGAGAAACGGGACTAGGGAGTCGGCTGACGCCGACTCCAGCGGCAGGCTTTGTATTGCCGGGCAGTCGCGGCGAATCCTTGCCCCTGTCCATGAGGACGACTCTGGAAGCCGCGTACGATGCCCATCTCGGCGCGGTGCGCATCCACCGCGACGCGGCGGCGGAAGGCGCCGCCTCCAAATTCGGCGCGCACGCCTTTGCCAGCGGCTCCCACATCTTCTTCGGCGCGGGCCGCTTCGACCTCGCCAGCGAGTGCGGACGGGAGCTGATCGCCCATGAAGTCGCCCATGTGTTGCAACAGACCGGGCGCGCTACCTCTGATGAGAAGCTGGCGGCAACGCCGGTGGCCGGGCACGCGGATGTCCAATGCGCTCCCGACGACGATCCCACCGCCAATGAAAAGGTGTCCTGGCTGGCGGACGGCAAGACAGCCCTGAAAGCGCTGATTGCGCGGCATCAGAAACATCCCCAGGGGGACGAGCGGCTGGCGAAACTGATTGTGCTGGTTAAGAATGAGTCGAACGAGAAGCTTCCAGTCGGCGCCCCATCGGCCATTGGAACGCGGTTGATCCAGATCGCGATCGACGGACAATGGCTCGATCCCCAGGCGCAAAACGACGCTGACAAAGAACAGGTCCTGACCCTGCCGGCCACGGGTTTCCTCGTCGATTGCCTCAAAGTCTGCGGCGAGGAAGCTCATTTCAAGGCGGCCGCCCGGTTGATCGACGGCGATGCCAAGTTCGAAATCCGTTCGGCGTTTGGTCCACGCACTGCTTTCCGCCAATACCTAGACAAGAACCGCGGTGAAGATTGGATCGTGGCGGCGTTCGGGCATCCCTCCCTGAAGACCCTGTGGGCTCAGACATTTCTCAACACCTTCGAGCAGTATGTGCTCAACCCAGGGCGTCCACGTCAATCTTTGTATACCTATAAGGAAACACGGGAGAAGGAGCTGAAGAACGTCGACGGCGCCAAGGAAGAACTGCTGGCTGGCGACCGGCTCGTCATGGCGGTCGAACGCCTAGGCGACTATGATAAGGAGCGCTTACAGCTCTTAGAGGATTTCGACGCCCGTTTGGCCAAGGCCAATCTCAAGGAGGGCAGGCCGCAAGAGCGGATGGTTGCCGCCATCCTCCTCGCCGAGGAATTGGCCGCTCGCCTAGGCTCGGCGCGCTCGAAAACATGGGCCGCCATGTTGGAGCGGATGTGGAAAGTTGCCGACGCCGCCGGCAAATTCTGGCGGGCGGTGGGGGAACTCCGCGAAGCCAACAAGCTCGCGTTCGGCCTTACTCGTGAGATAGATCCTGACGTGAAGCGGGTCTTCGCTAAGGACGATCCAGTGTTCAAGCCACTGCACGATCTGTTGAAGTCGGCGGGCGTTCCCGGCGGACTGTATTTCCTCGACAAGCCGGGTGCGCACGCCGACGTACCCAAACCTGCCGAGTACGAAACCCGCATCGTCCGGTTAGGGGACAAGCTGGGCATCAAGGGCAATCCCGAGGGTAATGTCCTCCTTACGCTGCAAAGCCTGTTGCTGCAACGGTATCAGACGGATGCCGGCGTGCTGGACACGGACGCGGCCAAGGCCATCGGGCTGGCCATTTGGTGGCTTCTGGATTTCAAGCCGGTCCTGTTGGCCTACAAGGCCAAGGATGACAATGACGCGCTCAAGGGTTTCACCGACCGGCGGCTTCGGCATCGGGTCGATGTTGCGAGTGAGATCGCGCAGTTCAGCCAGGTTACCGGCTGGGCCGACACCCTGGCCGATGCTTTCAGGGTCCGTACGGGCGAAGACGTCAACAAATCGTATCTGATCGTGAAGGGCAACTGGGAAATCAACGACGAGGCGCCCATAAACCAGTTGCAGACTGAAATGCCCGAAGTGGACATCACGGTCGGAAGTGGCTCCATGACGGCCACAGGCCACGAGCTTGCCCTGTTTTTCCATATCGACATCCAGCGACAGTTGCGTGAGGCTGTGGACGATGCGGTCAAGGCGGCCCGCAAGGGCGGCAAGCTGGACGCCGAACTCGTGAATCAACGGGCCAGGGACATACCCCGTCCCTGGCGGTGCACTCCGGTCGAACCGATGCTTGTCCTCAATCCAGCGGAGTTCGATCCGAAGGGCGCCGTCAAACCGCCGTCGGCGAGAAAGCTCATTAATGAGAGCAATAAGAGCATGGCGGAGCTTGGGGAACTCGCTCGCCAGAAGAAGCTCGGCCCGCACTGGGTAGCTTACGCGCCCAAGAAAGAGAATGACCTGAGGCTTTTCGCATGGCTTATGCCCAGCCTAGGCGAGCTCATCGACCACTTGCGAGGCATCAACGCATTCCAGGTTCTGATGAAAAAGGCCGGTCAGGACGGGCTGGTCGGTTTCGACTGGTTCAAAAAGCTTATCGAGATCTACCGCCAGGAAAACAGCAAGGCCGGCGGTAGCACCAAGGCGATGGATGATGCGCTTGCGGAAGGCGAGCAGGCAAAGCTGGATGCCGCCCTGCGCGCATTCACCACCCTCAATCGCCGGCAGGTTCGCCAGGGAATCGTCAAGCAATTGCTCGGGCTTGCCAAGGACCGGCATGCCTGGAGTCCCTATTTCACCGCCCCCCAGAAAACGGTCAAGGCCATCGATGAGTTCGCTGCGAGCGTGCAACCGACAACCGATTCCAGCACCCAAATGGCGCTGCTGGTTTTGAGCCTCGGCGACGAACTGGATCAGGCGTTCGATTCGGTTGGCCATTCCACGAACGTGCCGGCACTCTTCCACAAAACCCTCATCCAGGCCGTGGAATTTGCCGACAATGAACTAAAATCTGCCGTTGCCGGCACAGGCAAAGAGATGGAGCAGGCACTCACCCGGCTGCTGCACGTGAATCCCGAAAAGGCAGGGGAGGATGAGCAGCTAACCGATTTCTCGATACATCGCGACCAGATCGAAAGGGTCGCCCAGCGCATCGAAGAAGGCATGAGAGCAATCCAGGAGTCCATGGGTTTCACCAGCGATGACGGCGAAACACTTAAAAGCCTGAGTTTCTATCCGCGGATCAAGCCCGGACGGAAATACGCCTTCGAGATGGGGGGCGACGATTGGGAGTTGGTCAAGGTCCACCGGAAATTCACCTACCATCCGGCCTTGTCCACGGCCGCCGCCACCAGCAAGTCGTCCGAGCCGATCCTGAAGGACGGCAATGGCATCAAAACGCCAGTGGGGCACGAGTTGATCGCCCAGTTTCTCATAAATGGAGACGAGTTCGACGTCTATGCCGATGACAAGGAAAAGATGGAAAAGCTTTCTGAATCCGTCTTCTACGAATCGCTGCACCGTTCGATGGAGAACCTAGCCGAGGGCATCGAAACGGGCATGAAGTTGCTGGTCGATGTTGTCGAACTGGTCCCCGGCGTCGGACAGGAAGTCATGGCGGCGCGGGTGGCGGCGCAGACAACTGCGTTCGTCGCCTCCGAGCTGCCGATGATTGCCGATGCGGTCAAGAAAGACCCGGTAGCTTTCATAGAGAAGGTCGGCAAGGATCTCGCGACTAAATATCTGAACCTGGATGGTTTGATTACCTTCGTCGTCCTGGGCCAGGGTTTTTCTGGTTCCGGGGATCAAGAACCTTTCGAGTCGATCCGCAAGCCTGCCGATTCCGCCACGACCAAGGCAAAGACCCCGATAAGCGGCAAGCTGGGGCGGGTGATCAACCTCTTGCGGCGCCTGGGCATGCGGCTCGCAGATGCCTTGCGCTGGCTTCAGTTGCGCGTCGCCGGACCGATCCGGTCACTGCAGAGCAGCATCGTGACCCGCCCCAAGCTGGGCTGGCTGTTGCGCAAGGCAATCGACATTGGACTTTGGGCGCGCGATATCATTCCTCCCGACCTCGCCGACCGGACAAAGGGCAAGCAGGAACGCACCCTTGGCATCCTCGAAGACCTGCTGCCGGCGGAACAGGAACTCCCCGCCGGCAAGGCTCCGTCCGAGCAGGAAACTTCCGCGAGGGGATTGATCGATGCGATCAAAGGCGAAGTCGTCGCGTCCGGCGAGGAATTCAAGGGCCAATTCGAGTCCCGCCTGGAATTGCTGCGGGAGGCAGAACTGCCCAATGAAATCGTGCCACTGGAGCTGATCGTCGGCATCATCATCGATTTCTTCCTCATGCGCCTAGGCGCCAAAGTCCGCATTGCTAAGCGCCTCCTGGAAAACACACCGCCCTATCAAAAGCTGAAAGGAGCCGTCGAATCGGCGGTGGCGGTCGAGGCGCGCGGCACCAAGGTCGATCCGAACAAGTATTGGCGCGATTTCATTCTGGACAAGATCGACGTGCAGTTCGTCGATGCGCGCAACGGCTTGGTCGATGCGGTCTACGGCTTGTCCGACCGGGTTGCAGATGAGACTGGGATTCCAGAGTTTAAGCTGGCTCGCCCCGCGGAGAAAAACAAGTCAAATTTCGGTCTCAAACGGACGGACTTTCCCCATGACGAGATTGAGCTTGCTCAGATCCAGGGCGCCGTTCCCGACATCGCCGGCCTTGGGGAACTGCCTGCGACGCCTGGTCAACCGCTGGCGGCGCGGGTACGGGTCGCGGAAGAGCGGCGCTTCGGCCACGATTTCGGCCACGTCCGGCTACATACCGGAGGCGATGCGGCGGATGCGCTCGATACGCTCAACGCCAGCGGACTGACCAGCGGTAGTCATATCTTCCTGCGGCCCGGGCTTGACCCGGAACGGGGAATGGGCGCCGGCGTCCTGCGCCACGAACTCACCCACGTCCTGCAGCAGGCTGGCGAACGTCCGCTGGGCGGACGCCACGACGAGCAGCCTCTGCCGGGTCGCCGGGGCGTTGGCTTGCGCATCGACGACCTGCGAGAGGCCGCCGCCGAAGCCATGGCGCGCGCCGACCATGCCGTCGCCCGGGAACCCGTCGACGCCGGCGGCGGCGCCGAAGGGATTCAGCCAAACCTCGAAGGGGTTGCGATAAACCTGCTGCAGATGTTCACCGAATTCCACAAGGTGGCCGAGTATGAAAAGGCGGCGGGATCGGGCAAGGTGCCAGGACTGGAACTTGCTGTCGCCGTGTGGATTGTAATCAAGAAACGCATCTCCGATCACGATCCTGCGAAGGATTTCGAACCCTTCGCGCAACCCGTGGCGAAACAGATCGCAGAACACGTGCTCGCCATCAACCTCAGTGAAGACCTCCCGAAAGCCGCGGCATTGGCCCAAAAGCCGGCGAAAGGGGCCCGCGGGAAAAAACCGAAAACCGAACTCGACTTTGACCGGTTCATAACCCTTTGGGAAGCGGTGATCTTTGGGCGAACCGGCATCTCCATGCAGCTCAAGGCTGAGACCGGCCCTCCGGTGAAGGCTACTGGGATCAAGGTTGGCTACGTGCATCTGGGCCTAATTAATCCCGGTACGCCTGGCAAGTCGCCGCTGTGGGACGAGGCAATGAAGCAAACTCCCGAAATTCTCGGCGGCGAACCCGACGCCGCAGTTCGCCTGGAATTATGGCAGCGGCTCAACGCGCTCGGGCCAGATCCTTTCGTTTGGAAGACCTCCACGAAGAAATTCCAGTTCAGCAGTGAGTTCGTCGAAGCCTTCGGGAAAGTGCGGTCAAGCCGCAAACCGGAACTGGTCAAGCAATTGCCCGGCAAGGATCCGCCCCTGCCTCAGAAGAGCGAATATCTCAATCCCGCCGGCGAAACCGGAATCGGCTTGCGCATCGGCCTCCACGGCGGCGTGGCAAACCTTCCAAAGCAGAAAGGGGTGGACCGCGAATCGCACCATACCACCCAGTACTTGCTGGTGCAGTTCTTCCGGAACGACAACACCGTCAAAGCCTGGCAAAAAGGCGTCGACTACTCCGGTAACAATCCAACCTACGGCGTCCAGCCTGCCGCCGGCGAAGGCCGCAAGCGGTTTGTCGCGCCCAAGGGCGCCTTGGAGCTCGAACAGCTCGATCCCGGCGGTCCCGGAAAGCGTGGCGCGAAAATGCCCGCCATCCTGATCTCGGCGGACCTGCATCGCCGCGGACAATTGCACGTGGAAAAAGCTAGCAAGTGGAATGGACAGGAGGGCGACCCCGACAGCGACGATTCGCAAGGCCGCGTTACCACCCAGGGGTTTTCCATCCAGGCGGAGTTCAAGCGCCAACTCGGCAATCACGTCGGCGCTTTTGACACCAGCCCCAACTGGAATCAGAAAATAAAGGAAAAGGGGCCGAATGCGGCGGCTGATAGTATCTATGACTCCATGGTGGGAACCTATCACTGGATGCACGGCAAGATGATGCAGTCCTTGAAGCACGGTTTGACAACACGGGAGCTCGCCTATTACCGCGCCATCGCCTCCCACAAAACGGGAGCCGTAGCGGACGCCAAGACCGGCATGCTCACCCCACAGTTCGACTTGACCGCCGACCAAATGGAGACCGTTTACAACCGTGCACTAAGCAACAACAACGCTGTCATGCAGAGCAGCGGCTGGCCGCCACCCTGAGGAGAACAGACCATGTCCTACCCCAACAGCCCTTTCCTGCTCAAAGGCGCCCTCATCTACTTCGGCGCGCCGATGCTGATTCCGGTGCCGAACATCATCGTGTTCCAGTACAACCCGGAAACGATGACGCGTTCGCTCACGCCCTGGCAGCCACCAGCCAAGCGCGTTGTTCCAGTTGTTCCAGAGGTGGACACCAGCGGCAACCTAAAGAACGAAAGCGAACTCAAGGCCTACAACGAGACGCTGGCGAAGCTCTCTCAGCCCTACGACCCAACCGAGACCTTCTCCCTGGTGCTGGAGCTCGATGCCACCGATGCCCTCGAACACCCTGAGACCCACCCCGTGGCCGTGGCCACTGGAGTCGCTGACCGCCTGGCCGCCATCGAGATGCTGCTGTACCCCCCCGGGGACAGCCTCCTTGGAGGGCTGCTCGGATCGGTGAGCGGCTCGGTGTCGTTCTCCGCGGGCGGCCTCAGCGTGGGGGCCAGCGCCGGCGCGGATCTGGAGCAGCTCAAACGCAAGGACGCCCCCATCGTGCTGTTCTTCTGGGGCCCGGGCCGCATCGTGCCGGTGCGCATCACCTCGCTCTCGATTGAGGAGCAGCAGTTCTCCCCCCTGCTGTATCCCACGCGCGCCAAGGCCACCATCGGCATCCGAGTGCTCAATCCCCACGATCTGGTGACCGTCAGCGGCGACCCCGCCAGCGGCGCCGCGGTCGAGATCGCCAAGGCTTGCTACAAGTTCACTAGGGGGCAGAAGGAGGCCCTGGCGCTTGCCAACTTGGCCAATGCGGTCGAATCCATCGTCGGCATGCTGCCGATCTGATTCCCCTGATCCACGGAAACCCCGGCCATGAGCCTGTTTCAGCCCAACAGCCGCTACGCCAATCTCGCCACCGTGCGGATGGTCGATGGCCGCGGTCGCCAGGTGGAGGTGGTGCCTCCCGCCCCCGCCCCGCTGCAGGCCCTGAGGGGGATCCATCGCCGCCGCCAGGGTGAGCGACCCGACCACCTCGCGGCGCTCTATCTCTCCGATCCCGCCGGCTATTGGCGCCTGGCGGAGTTCAACGACGCGATGACAGCTGAGGTGCTGTCGGAGCTGCGCGAGATCGCCATTCCCTTTCTTCGCTGAGCCTGCTCGCCATGCCCCAGGGTTGCCAGGTCCTCCCCAATGCCGTTCCTGATCCCACCCTGGCCCAGCCGGAGCGGGTGGAGGTGATTGAGGAGGTGGGCGCCTGCACCACGTTCAGCCTTTACTACGCGATCACGATTGATGCAGGTGATCTACCCCTGCTCAATGAGGCACGGCTGGGGCCGGAGGCCGAGATCGCCATTCGCGTGCCCAACGGCACCAGCGCTTCGGTGTTGGTGCGTGGGCCGGTCACCCGGCAGCGCATCTCGTTGGTGACCGGTGGCGATGGCTCGCTGCTGGAGGTGATCGGCGCCGACGCCACCGTGGCGCTCGCCCGCGAAAGCAAGGTGCACGTTTGGCCCGCCACCACCGATGCGGCGGCGATCAGCGAACTGCTCGCCGCCGCCGGTCTGGCGCCCCAGGTGCAGCTGCCCACCAGCGTCACCCACGAAGAAAACAAACGGGCCCTGGTGCAGCGCGAGCCCGATCTGCAGCTGATCCGCCGCCTCGCCCGGCGCAACGGATGCTGGATCTGGGTTGAGTATGACCCGGTCGCCGCCGTACCCACCGTCCACGTCCGCCGCCCTCCCGTCGACTCCCCCCCCGCCCTGCAGCTCCATCTCGCCGGCGCCGATAGCAACCTTGCCGAAGCGGTGATCGAATGGGACAGCGAGCGGGTGGTGGCCACCGCGGCGGAAGATCGCAGCGTCTTTACCGCCACCCCCCTTGACGGTTCCCTGGAGCGCTCTCCGCTCCAGGGCCTGGCCAAGCAGGCCCTCGCCGACATCGTCAGCCAGCCCCACAGGGCGCGCTTGGCGGTTCAGGTGGTGGATGCCGGGGATCTGCTGGTGCGCAGCGAGGCGGCCCTGATCGAGGACGGCTGGTTCGTGCGCGCCACCGTTCAGCTCAGCGCCCGGATGCTCAACACCATCGTGCGCGTCCCCAGCGTGGTGGAGCTTCACGGCGCCGGATCACGCCACTCCGGCCGCTACCTGGTTTCGCGGGTGGCCCATCAGATCGACGACGACGACCACAAGATGCAGGTGACGCTTGTGCGCAACGGCTGGAACTGAACCCTCTCCCCTCACCATGCTCAACGATTCCTTGCTCGATTTCCAAGCCGCCCAGCTCGCCAAGCTATGGGGCAAGTACGCCGGCGAGGTGGTCGACAACGCCGACCCGCAACGCATGGGCCGGCTCAAAGTGCGGTGCCCGGCGGTGTTGGGCAGCGAGCCGGTCTGGGCCCTGCCCTGTGTGCCCTATGCCGGCCCCGGTGTGGGCTTTTATTTCATGCCCCCAGCCGGAGCGGGGGTGTGGGTGGAGTTCGCGGCCGGCGATCCCTGCCATCCGATCTGGACCGGCTGCTTTTGGGCCCAAGGCGAGTTGCCCGCTGAGGCCAGCTCCGCCGACATCAAACTGCTCGCCACCGAAAAGGCCTCCCTGCGGATCGACGACAGCGCCGGCGAGGTGGAGGTCCGCAATGCCAGCGAGGTCAGCACCACCTGGAGCGCCGACATCCGCAGCGAGGCCGGCCCCGCCACCCACACGGTGGGCGCCTCAGGTGTCGTTTCGGAAGCGGCGCCGGGGAAGGTGGAGGTGGGGGCCGCCGGTGTGACCATCAACAACGGCGCCTTCAAGGTGAGCTGACATGGCTGCCCTGCTCACCACCGCCGCCAGCCTCAGCTGCCCCCATGGCGGGAGCGTGTCGATCGTGTCGGCCAACACCAAGGTGCTGGCCGGCGCTCCCCTCGCCCTCGCCACCGACACCTTCACCATCTCCGGCTGTCCGTTTCAAATCCCGATCGGAACGGGCAGCGTGCCCCACCCCTGCGTGACGGTGCACTGGCTCAAGCCAAACCTGCGCACCACGGTCAACGGAGCCCCCACCCTCAGCCAGGACAGCGTCGGCCTCTGCCTGGCCGCCGATCAGGTTCCCCAGGGGCCCGTGTCGGTCAGCCAAACGCAACCGCTTGTCAGCGGCACCTGAATCCCCCGGAGGCCCCTGCCCATGCCCGACCGTCCCTTCACCAGCCTGCGCCATCCCATCGCGGTGGATCCCGCCCTCGGCCGCCTGGCCCAGGAGCAGGACTTCAGCGCCCACATCGAACAGCTCGTAAAGCAGGTGCTGCTCACGGCCCCCGGTGAACGGCTCAATCGGCCGGACTTCGGCTGTGGCGTTCGGCGCTTGCTGTTCGCTCCCGCCAGTGAAGTCACCGCCACCCTGGCCCAGACCACCGTCTACCAAGCCCTCAGCCGCTGGTTGCCGGAGGCGATCAGCGTCAGCGAGGTGACGGTGCGGGCTGACCAGGCGGTGCTCCAAATTCGGGTTGGCTATGTGATCAAGGCCCGCGGCGAGCGGCGCTTCCTCAACCTGCAGGTGGCGCCATGATCGATCGCCTCAACCTGCTGCGGGCCTCCACCAGCCTCACGGGCATCGACTTCATTCAGGTCTCCCCCTCGCAGCGGGAGCTGCTCGTGTTTCTCCAGCACGACAGCCTGCCGGCCGCCCTGGCCACCGCGCTGGCGGCCATCTCCCCGGACCAAATCACGATCAGCGCTGAAGGCCAGGTCGATCCGCCGCGGATCCGGGTTCGCCGCAACGTCAAGCCCCTGCCCGCGCCGGTGAACGGCCGCGCTGTGCTGCGGTTGCAGTTGGAGCGAGCTGGTGGCTTCGGCTTCTACCGGCTGCGGATCAACGCGGCCGCCATCGATCCCTACTTCAACAACGTCCGCTTCTCCTTCAAGGCCGCCTGCGACAGCGAGCTCGATTGCCGCGAACCCGCCCACGCCTGTCCAGCCGACGAGACGGTCGACTTTGGCGTTGACTACCGCGCCCGCGACTTCTGGAGCTTCCGCCAGGTGTTGCTCGATTTCGCCGCCCAGCGCTACCCCGACTGGCAGGACCGTCTCGAAGCTGATGTGGGGATGATGGTGCTGGAGCTGCTAGCGGGCCTGGGGGATGAGTTCGCCTATGCCCAGGATCGCCTGGCCCGTGAAGCCAGCCTCGAAACGGCCAGCCAGCGCCGCTCCCTGCGCCACCTGGCGCGCCTGGTGGATTACCGCGTGGGCAACGGAGCCGGCGCCTTCGCCTGGCTCGATGTGGAGGCGCTGGCCTCCGTCTCGGTCGCGGCCGGGACCGCCGCCTGTGACCTCAACCAGCAGGTGTGGTTCGAGATCGGCAGGGGCCTGGAACAGATGCCGCCCCTAGGGGCCCCGATCAGCTTCCCGATCAGCCCCGCCCGCAATCAGCTTTCCCCCTACATCTGGGATGAGAACGACACCTGCCTGCCGGCGGGCAGCACCAGCCTCTGCCTCAACGGTGACCACGCCCTCCTGCTGCAGCCCGACACCCTGCTGGACCCGCTGGGCCGGCCGGTGTTGCTGCGCACCGATCCCCTCACTCCCGACCTGCCCGCCCGCCGGCTCGTGGTGCACATCCTGGAAGCCCTGCCGGATGCCGACCCGCTCACGAGCCAAGCGATCACCCGGATCCGCTGGCAGGAGCCCACCCCGTGGGAACTCGACCTGCAGACCCTCAGCCTGCGCGGCAACCTTCTGCCGGCGACCTCGGGTCGCACCCGCGAGCAGCGCTTTCGCATCGGTGAACCGGATGGGCCGAGCGACCCAGAGCCCAATCTGCCCAGGGCCGTGGAGCGGCTGGGCATCGGTAGCCCCCTGTGTGACGACGCCCCCGGTGGCGCCGTGGAGCCCGCCCGGGTGAAGCTGCTGTTCAGCTTGCCCGATTCGGACGCCACGCCGCTGGTCTGGCTTGCCCACCCCAGCGCCGATGGAACCCGCTGGCGACCCGAAGTGCAGCTGATCCAGGACGGTCTTGGCGCCTGGCATTGGCTGGAGGCGTTGGTGGGGGAGACAACGGCCGGGCCTGCGGAGCCGGCCTTCACCTTGGAGGACGGCGTCTTCCGCCGCGTGGTGGCTTTTGAGCAAGCCGGACGGTTGACGGAGCATGTGGATTACGCCAGCGGCGACGGCAGCACCATCCGCTTTGGCGACGGCGTCTTCGGCCTCCAACCACCTGAACATGCCAAGTTCACCGTGCGTTGGCGGCTCGGCAACGGCAGCCGCATGAATGTTGCCGCCGACACGCTGGTGCGCTGGTCCAGCGTCCCCGCCGGGGTGGGGGCGGTCACCAACCCGCTGCCGGCCAGCGGTGGGCGGGATCCGGAAACCGCCGAGCAGATCCGGGTGAACGCCCCCCATGCCTTCCGCGGCCTCAGCCAGCGGGCGGTGCAAACGGCGGACTACGCCGCGATCGCTGAGCGGCTGCCCTGGGTGCAGGCTGCGGGGGCCACCAGCCGCTGGACCGGCAGCTGGCCCACGGTCTTCGTGACCCCCGATCCCCGGGCGGCCGTGGGGCTGGCGGCCGCCCCGCGGCGCGAGCTGGAAGGGCTGCTGGATCGGGTGCGCCAGGCCGGCCGGGACGTTCAGGTGCTGGATCCCCGCTACGCCGACATCGACCTGGAGATCCGCCTGTGCGCCGCCAGCAACGCCTATCGCGGCGAGGTCAAGGAGGCGGCGCTGCGGGCGCTGTTCGGCGTTGGCGGCCGCGGAGGCTTCTTCAACCCCGACAACTTCAGCTTCGGCACGCCGCTCTCCCGGGCCGCCCTGATCGCCGCCCTCCAGGCGGTGCCCGGCGTCAAGGCGGTGGAAGCCATGCGGGTGCGTCGCCGCGGTTGGTTCGATTGGCGGACCTTCGATGCCTTTGCCCTGCCGGTCGGTGTCAACGAGCTGGTGCGGGTGGCCAACAACCCCGCCCTGCCAGAGCGCGGCGCGGTGCGGCTGTTGATGGATGGAGGTGCTTGAGATGAGCTGTCCCTGCGATCCCCACACCTGCCGCGGTCCGCTGGCGATTGCAGCCGGCCTGAACCACTTGCCGCGGGCCCTCGCCAGTTTTCCCGCCTGGCGCAGCGAGATCCTGGCGGCGGTGGGCCGGGAGACCGCGCTCGCGGATTGGCGCGCCCGGGAGAGCGGAGATCTCGGCTTGATGCTGCTGGAGATGGCGGCCTATGTGCTGGATGTCGCCAGCTTCTACGACCAGCTCGTGGCCAACGAGAGCTATCTCGCCACCGCCTCGCTCAGCGGCACCCAGCGGCGCCTGGTGTCCCTGCTCGGCTACCTGCCGCGCCCGGCCATCGGCAGCAGCGTCTGGCTGGCGGCGGAGGTGGATGGTCCCCGCTTGATCCAGGTGCCGGCCGGCACCGCCTTTCGCAGCGGCGCCTTCCAGGGCCAGCCGCCCCAGGTGTTCGAACTGGAGCAGGAGGCCACGCTGGAGCCACGCCTCAACCGCTACGAGGTGGAGCGGGTGGCGGCCACCAGCCTTCCCCCATCGCTCCCTGGGGTGCTGGTTAAGCCGTCTAGCTGCCGGGTGAGCGGAGGCAAACTCCTCCTGCTCAACGCCAACGGCACCCTCCTCACCACCAAGGTCGCTTCCACTGAGGCGAAGGCCCAGCGCAGCCGCCAACCCGGCACGCTGATTAGCTTCAGCAGCCCCCTGTCACCCCCGGCAAGCGCCACCTATCGCAACAGCCAACTGCTCACGCCCGGGGCCAGTTGTGGTGCCTGGAAGCGTGCGCCGGTCGGCGCTGAACCGCCTGTGTTGGCCTCGTCGGAGCTCTCGCTCGACGCCAGGATTGCCCTGCAAGCGGGCGACATCGTTGCCGTGAGCGACGGCAACACCACGGTGGCGCGGCGCCTGTCGGCGGTGAGCGAGGTGCTTTACACCGTGATCGAGGCGCTGACCAGCACGATCACCGCTGCCGACAAGAAGGTCAGCACCCTCTTGAGCCCCCCGATCAAGGTCGCGGTGACGCGGCTGCGGTTCGACGCGACCCTCCCCTTCACGTCGTCCGCAAGCCTGGTGGTGCACTACGCCATGGTGCCGGCCGCCGACCTGCTCGCACCGCTCAAGGACACCCTGGCCCAGGGGGACCCCCTGTTCCTGCTTGGTTTCCAGGACGCGCCGCGGCTGGCGGCCTCCCAACTGCTGCTCGAGGATGGGCATGGCGACGGCGTCGCCACCACCGGCACGCTCGATGCCTCCGCCCAATGCGCCACCCCAGCCACGGCTCCGGCCTGGGGCCTTGAGCTCTGGGCGCCGGTGCAGCTCTTCGCCAATGTCATCCCGGCCAGCCGCGGCGAATCGGTGAAGGGCGAGCTGTTGGGCGTGGGCGACGGCTCGCAAGCACACCAGAGCTTCCGCCTCAAGAAAAAGCCGCTCACCTATTTGCCCGCCGCGAATGCAAGCGGCCGCCGCAGCACCCTGGTCATTCATGTGGCGGGTAGCCGTTGGCGGGAGGTGGAGAACTTTTATGGCGTCGATGAACAGGAAACCGTGTATATCGTCCGTCACGACGAGGAAGGCAACACCGACGTGCAGTTCGGGGGCGGCGCTCGTTTACCCAGCGGCGCCCAGGTGCTGGCCGACTACCGCTTCGGGGCTGGCGCCCAGCTGCCCCCCGCGGATTCGGTCAAGCAGCTCGTCCGGCCGGTGGCAGGCCTGCGCAGGGTTCACAACGTGCTCCCCGCCTATGGCGGCGCCGATGCCGAAAGCGCGGCGGAGCTGGCGCTGCGCGGCCCGCGCTCGGCGCTGCTGCTGGGCCGGGCGATCTCCTTGCTGGACTTCGAAACCGCCGCATCCCTCCAGCCCGGTGTCCGCGCCGCCAAGGCCTCCTGGCGTTGGGATCCAGGCGGACTACGGCCTGCCGTGAGCGTGCGATACATCGGTGACGATCAGCTGGCCCCCGTCATCCGTGCCGTCCTGCGGGCCTTGGCGGAGGAGGACGCCCCGATCGCCGTCCTGAGTGCCCCGGCACAACCGGCGCGCCTTGATCTCGCCATCAACATCGATCCGCGCCAGGTGCCGCAGCAGGTGATCGCCGCCGTCGGCACAGCGCTGTTCTCCCCCGCCACCCTGCCGGGCACAGGCGGTTTGCTGCGACCGGAGCGCCTGGGGCCCGATGGCGTGGTGATTCAGAGCGCGGTGGTGCGGGCTGTGATGGAGGTGCCCGGGGTGGCTTCGCTGAGCAGCCTCGACGTCGACGGCACCCCGTTCGTTGAGATCGGCCGAAAACCAACGGCCGGCGCCTACTTCGACTTCGCGGCAGGCGGCGTGTGGATCAACGGTGAACGCGCCTGACCCAGCACCCTGCCAGCCCCTTTCTTCTCCCCACCCGCAGCCCTTAGCCATGGCCATCGCCCGAGACCGCTACCGCGAGTACTACACCGAACGCCTGTGGGATTGGGTGCCGGCCATCCATCGCGAGCTCGATGCCCTCGAAGCTGGTGACAGCCTGCGGGCGCTGCTGAGCGCGGTCGCCTCCCAGGCGGCCGTGGCCCGGCGCAGCCAAGACCGCCTCTGGGATGACATGTACGTGGAGTTGGCCGACGACTGGGCCATTCCCTACATCGCCGAACTGGTCGCCACGCGGCTGGTTTCCGCCTTGAACCCACGGGCCCGTCGTGCCGATGTGGCCAAAACCATCTACTACCGCCGCCGCAAGGGCACCCTCACCGTGCTCGAACAGCTGGTGGCTGACATCAGCGGTTGGAACGGCAAGGTGGTAGAGGAATTCCGGCGCCTGGCCCGCTTCCGCCACGGGCTTGATGGGCCTGCCCTGCCGGGAAGGGTCAGCGCCACACCGGCAGGGGGCTTGGCCGATGTGCGCGCACTGCGAGGTGCTCGTCTCGCTGGCGACCCGTTTGACGAGTTCCACTACACGCCAGAGGTGCGCCGCCCCAGCGGTCGGCTTGGCCTGCGTGGCCTGCAAACCTTGGCCTTCCATCTCTACTCCCTTCAGGCCGTACCCTTCGATGGCGTGGTGCCCCGGCGGGTGAAGAATCTGGCGGGCAGGCGCGATGGCTTCACCTTTGACCCGAGCGGCCGCGACATCCCCCTGTTTGCCAGCACCGCCAGCTCACGGGATTGGTCAGCATGGCAAACGGCGGCGGAATGGCAGTTGCCTCGCGCCATCGACTGCCGCCTGCTCAATGAAGCCGTGTTTGTGATCGGTGATGAGGAGATCAGCTGGATTCTCAATGGTGCTCCGATCAGCTCGCTCACCAATCGGCTGCAAGCCGCCGCGGATTTGCGCAAACTCCTCGGCCAGCGTTTTCGCAATCGCGCCGCTCTGCTCCGGGTGCTCTCTGGCTTGCCGCACGCCGCCGTGCTCACCGCACCAGGCGTGCTGGCTGGTCTGCTCGATCGCGCCCTCATCCCTGACTGCGCCAGCGCCGCCCTCCTCCCCGATGCCCGCGGCCAGGCCAGTGACGGTAGTCCCCCCGCCCTGCAGGTGGGTGTCCTGGCGGCGCCACCCACGCCCCGGGACAGGACCCAGGCCGCGGATCTGAGTTCGTGGTCGCTGCCGCTGATCGCGGGGACGGATCTGCTGGTCGATCCAGCCCGCGGACGCTTCCTCTTCAACCCGGGCGGGCAACAACCCCACAACCTGCGCGTTCGCTATCACGCGGGCATGGCTGGACCGATCGGCGCCGGGGCCTTGGCGCGCCAGATCGACCCTACCCCCGCCAGCCTGGCTTGGTCGCAGCGCTCCTCAGCGGCGGGCATTCCCAGCAACGGCATCGTCGAGATCAGGGACAGCAGCACCTTTGCCAAGCCGCCGAACCAGCTGGCCCTGATCAACACCACGCTCCGCGCGGCGGAAGGGCAACGCCCTTACGTGTTGCTGAACGGCGACTGGCGCCTGGCTGCGGTGGGAGACAACCGTGAGCTTCACATCGATGGGCTCTGGATTGGCGGGCGACCCGGCGGCAACCTGCGCATCGAAGGCGACTACCGCCGTGTCAGCCTGCGCTATTGCACGCTGGATCCTGGCGGTCGCGATGCCACGGGTGCCAACCTGCCGCCCTGTGCATTGCTGATCAGCGGCAGCATCGACGAGTTGCTGATCGACCGCTGCATCCTGCCGAGCCTCCGTCTGGAGGGGAGCCAGGCAGGCATCGACAAGATCACCATCAGGGACTCCATCGTGGCCTGCCAGCACAGCGGCAGCGTGGGGCTGATCGCGCCGCGCAGCCGGCTGAGCGCCGAGCGCTGCACCGTTCTCGCCGCCGCCATCGATGGCCTCTGCGTGCGCGTCGAGCAGCTTGCTGCTTCCGACACGCTGATCGCCGGTCGCGCCGATGTCACAGACCTGCAAAGCGGCTGCTTTCGCTTCAGCGCACGGGGACCAGATTCGCGGGTACCGCATCCCTACGAATCACTACTTCTCGATGATCTCGAACGCCTCTTCGCCTCGCGTCGCTATGGTGACCCTAGCTTCGCTACCCTTTCGCAGCGTGCCCCAGAGAAGCTCAGAACAGGCTCAGAAGCAGGCAGTGAGATCGGCGCGTATTGCAGCGAGATCAGCCCGATCAAGCTCCTGAGTCTTGAAGCGAAGGTAGAAGAATATATGCCATTTGGTCGCCTTCCCGCTTACATCATGGAGAACTAACCCATGTCCAGCATCGATCTCTCACGCCAAGTTGACGAATCCCTGAAGCACTATGCCGGCGTGCGCATGCAGCAAGGGCGGGTTCTCACCGATGACGACTTCAACGCCGCCACCAGTCTCGACGCCGAAGAACTGCGCCGCACCCGTTTGCATGCCATCGGCGCCTACGGCACCCCCGATGCCGGCTTTTTGCCCAAGGACTTTGCGGTTGTCGATGGCATGCTCGACTTCAAGCTGTCCAATGGCCACCTGTATCTTGGCGGCATGAGGCTGGAGATGAACTCAGAGGATCATCTCCTGTATCAGAAAGACTGGCTCAACTTCGATCCTTCTGTCCCGGAACTATTGCCGCCAACTGACGGCAACAGCCGCACCGATCTGGTTTGGATTGAGTGCTGGCAGCAACCGGTGACGGCGATCGAGGACAGCGAGCTGTTTGAGGTGGCACTGGCGGGCGCGGACACCAGCACGCGCTGGCGCACCATGCGTCGTGTGCAGCTTGAAGCCAATGTTGCCGCCAGCGAGTGCGCCGCTGCCTGGAGCAGCGTTGCCGCGGGATTTGCAGCCCTGGGCAGCATCAATCCGGCGATGGAGCTGGCGAGCAGCGCCAGCCTGAAGGTGAGCTACACAGCGCCAGCCGTGAGCGGTGATCTCTGTTCGCCGGCAATGGCTGGGGGCTACCTCGGGGCGGAGAATCAAGCGATCCGCGTGCAGCTGGTGGATGCCAGCCACTACACCTGGGGTTTCGATAATGCCGCACCGCTTTACCGCGTCAAGCTCTCCGTCAATCCAAGCGGCAGTTTGGTTCAGTTGACCTTCTTGAATCAGCCCAAAGACGCCGTGCACTGGCCTCTCAAGGGCCAAGTGGTAGAGATCTTGCCATGGTCGGCGGCACTCCCCAATGGCGAGCGCGTGGCAGAGCTGAGCGGCCATTTGGGCAAGGTTAGCGTGAGCTATGACCCCGACAGTCAAACCCTTGAGATTGACACGCCTATCGACCCATCCTTTGGGCGGCAGTGGACATCACGCAAAGATGTCGGCGAGTTCTATAACGGCAAGCCTGATCAAGACTTCTTCTTTCTCAGGGTTTGGAATCGAGGCGACGACCTCAGCTCACCAGCCGCGATTCCGATCGCCAATGGAACGCTGGGGCACACGGGTCTGCAGGTGAGCTTCCAGGGCGGCCCCCTGCGACCAGCGGATTATTGGGTGATCGCCGCGCGGCCCGCCGCCCCTGACGTGGTCGTGCCCTGGATTCTCAGTTCGGCTGCCGGCGCCGCCTTCAACGGCATCCAGCGCTACCGCGCTCCACTGGCGCTGATTCAATGGACCACCAGTGGCGGTGTGACCAGCGGCAAGCTCCTCCATGACTGCCGGCCTGGATTTCTACCGCTCACCCACCAGCGCGGCTGCTGCAACCTCACGGTTGGGGATGGAACGAACAGCTTCGGGATGTACACCTCAATCCAGGCCGCGATCGATGCGCTGCCGCCATCTGGTGGCACGGTGTGCATCCTGCCAGGTCGCTATCAGGAAGCGGTCAGGATCGAAGCACGCAAAAATGTCACACTGCATGGCTGCGGCCCCAGCTCACGCCTCATCGCCCCCGAGCTCAAGGATGAAAAATCCACAGCTCTTCTGATTCGCGACAGCCACAACCTGCTGGTCGAGTCGCTGGCGATCGAAGGGGGTGAGCGAGCTGTGATCGAGGTGGCAAGTAGTGCAACGATTCGTAGTGCAGCGATTCGGCTTGCAGGCAACCTGATTCAGTTCCGAGATTCAGCGAAAACGGCCTCGCCCTGGCCGGCCCTGTGGATCGATGGCGACGAGATTGAGATCGCTGGCAATATCATCGAGCCCCTGCCCAAAGAGTTGTCCAGCGTCTTCCACAAACTCGCCAGCTCGCTGGCGGCTGAGCCGGCCACAGCAGCGCGGGGGGGTATTCAGTTAGCCGGAGGCTGCCAGCACGTGGGCATCAGCGGCAATGTGATCGTGGCTGGTGCCGGCAACGGCATCACGCTGGGCAGCATCCTGCGCGTGGATCCGAACAACCCCGATGGCAGGCCTCTCCCCGATATCGATACCGATCTCGAAGATCCATGCGCGCCCTGCGCACCGCTCAATCACGGGCCTCCCAACAGCGATGATGGGGAGACGGGAGTGCGTTATGAATCCGCTGGCGATTTGTACGCGATCACCATCCATGACAATCTCATCAGTCGGCAGGGTGGCAATGGAATTGCCGTGGTGCGCTTCTTTGCCCCGAGCGGCGATGTGTTGGCAGCCGGCGGCCTGGTTCTGGTCACCATTCACGGTCTGCACATCATTCAAAATTCGATCGTGGCTTGCCTGCAGCGCCCGGTCGCCCCGCCTGCCTCCAAGTTCCTGCTCTTGCTCGGCTATGGCGGGATCTCACTGGCCTTTGTCACAGGCTTGCAGATCGCCAGCAATGTCATTGCCGGCAATGGCAGGAATTGGCTGAGTCCAGTCTGTGGCATCTTTCTGCTCGCCAGCGACGGTCTGCGGATTGAGCACAACTGGATCCGCTGCAACGGTGAGCGAAACGCAGAGCCGGTCACGGGCGCCCAGCCGGGCATCCGCGCCGGCATCCACGTCTGGATGGCCCTGAGTTTGCAGAGCGGATCGTCTGGCAAGCCCCCGACCAACACAGGCTTCAAAGCCTCCGCCCGCCTGGATGGAGGTCCGCGGACCGGCGTGGAGCAACTCAGGGTGCATGCCAATCAGGTGGAGCAACCGCTGGGCCGCGCTCTGTTCATGCTCGGAGCAGGACCGATGCAGGTCACGGAGAACCGCTTCCTGAGCGAAGGTTGCGGTGCTCCGGCCATGGACAGCATCGCCAGCACCGTCTTGGTGGGCAACCTGGGCTTCAGCAAGGAATGGACGTTGGGCCTGTTGATGCTGTTGCCCTACCTTCTCTATGCCAATTCTGCAAAGAATAACGACAGTGCCAATCAATTACTCGAGAAGATTTGCGCCCTGTCACAACTCTCGGTATTCATGCCGGGCATTTGGCCGCGATTGCCCACAGGCAAACTGCTGTTTTCCAACAACCAGGCGAGCTTCTTGATGCCGGATGCAAGCATCGGCTTTGATGTGTCCTCCGTTTTATTGATGTCGCTGGACGATATCGCCGCCAACGACAATCAGTTGGAATGGCATACACAGCAGCGATTGCTCTTGGCCAACCTGTTGGCCCTTGGCGTCAGCGTACGCAGCAACGATAACCGCCTGGCCGAGACCTGGGGGCGCAGCTTCCGCTCTGTGTTCAGCTTGGCGCTGATGAACACAGCGGCCAACAACCAGACCACCCATTGCATCACGGCTTTAGGCCTGAACTGCGCCGTGCATCACAACCTTGCCTTGGCCCAGGCTTTTTGCGCCGATGCATGTCGCGACCCGCGACGACTGTTCACCAACCTGAGGGTAGGCGCCAAAGCTGGTTTCGCTCAATCTTAACTCGCCCCCATGGAAAACTCCCAAGCCAACTTCAGCAACAGCTTCTCAACAGACCAGCAGCATGTGGATGACGCCAGACAACGGGCGGGCATCGCTGATGCCGCTGCTCAGCTCGCCGATCTTGGCCCCCAAGTGCTGGCCATCCAGCAGGCGCTGCTTGCCGGCATCGCCCGCTCCCAGCTCCGTGAGGCCAAGCGTCTTGCCGAGCGCCATGCCCAGGATGATCCCCGCATTCTGCAAGCCCAAGCGCGTGCCGAGCAGGTCAAGGCGTTACACGAGGAGGCACGGCGGCAGGGGATCGTGCTAACCAGGATGATCGAGACCGTTCAAGATGACAACCTCTTTCATGGCTATATCCATTTTGGCAATGGTCCAGCCGCAGTTGATTTCAAGGTAACGTTGGCGGTTGCCGGTCCCAATGGCGAGATGTTGCCAGGGGGTGAAGCCTCCAGCGATGCAACAGGTTATTTTCGAATCGATTTGGCTTCGTCGAAGCAGCACAGCAACGCCGCCCCGAGCAGCGTCAAGCCATCCTGGATCGACAACCTCTCACGCTTGCTCGCGGCTGATCTCGATGGGGAAACTCCATCGACCCCAACCCATCGCTTCGCAGCTGGCAGCGGTCAGCAGTCAACAGATGAGCCACGCACACGTGTGCAGGTGTTCAGCAGTGGCGGTCAACTGGTTTTGGAGGATCCTATGCCGCCCAGCTTCCGGGCCTCCTCATCCGAGTTCCGCTACTACGTGATCCATCAAACGGACTCGGCAACGAAGCGAGGCAGCGATAGGGGCGCAGCATCCTCGGCTGGCGTTGCAGAGTCTGCAACGACGACTAGCCCCCAGGCATGAATCAACTTTCGTGATGTGCTGATCAGCCACACATGAGCCATGCCGGTCAAGGCCGTCCAGGATCCAGGCTGAACAGCAGCAGGTCGGCCCCCGAGGCGCCCGCCTGAAGCGTTGCGGTCGCCAGCGACGGGATGCCCAGCCCATCGCCGCTCTCCAGCCGCAGCGCCACGGGCTCGGCGTCACCCTGGCGCAGCTCCAGGCTGATGGCGCCATCGATCTGCTGTAGCCAAGTCTGGGGGGCCATGGGACCTGGCAGGCTGAGTCGTTCGCCGGCGTCGGCCCGCCCGCGCCAGAGCCGCACCGCACGGCCGATCGGCAAGGCGCCATCGCGGCGATCCGGATCAATCAGCAGGGTCCAGCCGGGTTGGATCGGAAACGGCTTCTGCGCATAGCCAGGGTCGCGGCCCCGCCGCTCGGGTTCGATCCAGATCTGCAGCAAGCGGGCCGTCTCCTCGCCGCCGTTCATTTCGCTATGCACGATGCCCCGGCCGGCGCTCATGCATTGCACCTCGCCGGCCGCGAGGGGCTGGCGATGGCCGAGGGAATCCTGATGCACCAACACGCCGGCCAGCATCACGGTGATGATCTCCATCTCGGCGTGGGGATGGAGCCCGAAGCCGCGGCCCGCACTGATGCGGTCTTCGTTGATCACCCGCAGCGAGCCGAACCCCCGCCAGGCGGGATCGTCGTGGCCGGCGAAGCTGAAACTGTGCCAGCTGTCCAGCCAGTCGAGGCGACTGTGGAAGCGCTCCGCCGCCGGTCGCAGGCGCAGGCCAGCCGCAGCCCCAAAACGGGCGGGATCGCTGGGAATGGAAACACCCATGGCCATTGGGGTTGGCGACGGCGCTGCCGCCGGCGGAAGCTGCCCTCAGCCTGTCAGACCTGGGGCGGGATCGCTCACACCGCCAGTCTGTTCACACCGCCAAGTTGCGAAAGCGGGTGAACTGGGGTTCAAACAACAGCTTGCAGGTGCCGACGGGGCCGTTGCGGTGCTTGGTGACGATGATCTCTGTGATGCCGCGGTCGGGAGTCTCGGGGTTGTAGTACTCGTCGCGGTAGATCATCATCACGATGTCGGCGTCTTGTTCGATCGAGCCCGATTCGCGCAGGTCCGACAGCATGGGACGTTTGTTGGTGCGGGCTTCCACGCCCCGGCTGAGTTGGGATAGGGCCATCACCGGCACGTTCAGCTCGCGGGCCATCTGCTTGAGGCCGCGGGTGATGCGCGACAGCTCCTGCACCCGGTTATCGGAGCCGGAGCCCTCCATCAGCTGCAGATAATCGATCACCACCAGACCCAGCTGCTTGCCCTGTTCCGCCATCAGCCGCCGGCAGAGGGAGCGCATCTCCAAGACGCCGCTGTTCGGCTTGTCGTCGATGTAAAGCGGCAGCCGGCCCAGGTTGCTGATCCCCTGGCCCAGCAACGGCCATTCCTCCTGTTGCAGGCGGCCGGTGCGCAGCCGGCCGCTCTCGATGCCCACCTCCATCGACAACAGCCGGTAGGTGAGCTGTTCCTTGCTCATTTCCAGGCTGAACAGGCAAACCGGCAGGTCGTGCAGCTGGGCAACATTGCGGGCGATGTTGAGCACAATCGAGGTCTTGCCCATGGCGGGCCGGCCAGCCACGACGATCAGGTCACTGCGCTGCAGCCCTTGGGTCATGGCGTCGAGGTCGTAGAAGTTCACCGGGATGCCCGCCACGGCGGTGCCGAGGGAGCGGGTTTCGATTTCTTCGAAGGTGCGGGTGAGGATTTCGGCTGTAGGGGTGAGGCCCTGGCTGGGCCTGGCCTGGCTGATCGCAAAGATCGTCTGCTCGGCCTCATCAAGCACCTGCTCCATCGGTTTGGAGCGATCGAAGCCGAGGCGGATTACCTCGTTGCCGGAGCGGATCAGCTGGCGCCGCAGGTATTTGTCCATCACCAGGCGAGCCACCTGGTCGATCGAGGCGGTGGAGAGGGTGCGTTCCACCAGCTCCACCAGCCTGGCGCTACCGCCCACCTTCTCCAGCTTGCCGGTGTCGGCCAGCCAGGCCGCCATGGCGGTGAGATCGGTGGGTTTGCCCTGGCTGTGCAGCATCAGGGCGGTGTGGAAGATCTCGCGATGGGCGCCGAGGTAAAAGGCGTCGGGCTGCAGCACATCGGCGACGCGACCGATGGCGTCGGGATCGAGCAGGATGCCGCCCAGCACCGCCTCCTCCGCCTCCAGGTTCTGGGGTGGCACCGCGTCCGGCAGGGGTTCGAAGTCGTGCGCCGCTGAGGAGGAACGGGCCGGGCGGCCGCTGTTGGCAACCCGACCGGCCTGGCTCGGATCGCCAGGTGTGGCGTCATCGGTGCCTTCGCCGCCAGGGCGTTGGAGGGTGGGAACAGACACCATGGCGGTAGAACCGGCAACGACGGACGGGAGCCTGGGGCGGCCGGCCAGGGAGGGTGGCCAAGAGGACCAGTTCCGCATCCTCGCCTGAGTGATGACCGTTGACCAGGGCGATCACACTAGGGATGGTGCTTCCCAGATTGCCGTCTCCGCATCTGGAGTGTGGCGAGGGGCTCAGGTCCCTGGGTCCGCCCCAGGGGCCGGGCCGCCAGCGTCTCAGTTGGCCCCCAGGTGCTCGACCAGGGGCAACGCGCTCCGAAGCTCCGCTCTGCCTGGGCCTGGCTCAGAGCGGGGCGGGGTGGGCGGTGTCCTGGCTGAGCGGTAATCGGCGCAGCAGCTCCGAGGCTTCGCCAGCGCCACCACAGCCGCGCCGGAACACCTCCAACCGCAAGCCATCGAGCTGACGGGATGAGGGGCCCTCAAAGGCGAACAACAGGGCCAGGGCGAGCGCCAGATCGCCGCGGTCGCGTTGTTGCAGCACCGCCCGCAGCCATGAGGCTGGGTCCTGGCCGAGGCTGGCCACCAGCGCCTCGTTGCGTTGCAGCTCGGCGGGGCTCGCCCCACGGATCGGCACCACCGCGAAGGCGTCGATGGCCGCCCCGGGAGGCCGCAGCAGCAAGCGCAGCGGCTCGCCCGGTTTGATCGGAGCCAGCGGCCAGGCGATCGGTCCCTGGATTAGCCCATCGGCGGGGGCATCGAGATGCCAGGCGAGGCGACCCTCCCGTTCGACGCGGATCTGCAGCAGCGGGCCAGCTGTGAACAGGGTGGGGCGACTCAGCGGCACGGTGGTGGGGCCATTGCCCTCCGCCAGCCGCGGCACAATCACGCAGACATCGAGTGGACTGGGGCGGGGATCGGGCCGCGCCCTTGCGGCGAGGGCAGCCGCGGGGGTAGGTCTGACAACGATCAACAGGGCCAGGGCGCAGGGCGCGACCGCCCGGCGAAGCACCTGCCGGATCAAGCCAAAAGCCGTGGACGCACCACGGGGAGACACCTCGACAGATTAACGAGCCCAAGTCGGCGTGCCGTCAGGCGCGGCCAGAGGGTTGAACGGATTGATCAGGGAAAGCAACGACGTCTGCTCACGTCTTGTGTCCCCCCCTCGGCCCGCTCCTGCGCGTAGCAATCGCAGCTTCGGGCCGCGACCCAGAGCGGCACGGCGCGATTGGTGCTGCTGGTTAAAAAGGTCAGCAAGTTGGAGGGGCACACCGCCAGGGGATCCATGGTGATGGGGAAAGCCTCGGGCTGGCCCAGGGGCAGCGGCTGGGGCACGCGGTTCGAGGGATAGGGATAGGCCTGGCGGACCGGCGCCGGGTAGGCCCGAGCCACGGTTTGGGCGGAGGGCTGGGGATGCTGTTGTGCTGTTGTCGCGGCGCCCGGGAAAGGGAAGGAGCTGTTGCCGTCGCCGCCGGCATGGGCCGGGCTGGAGGCGACGGCCAAGGCCACAACCGCAAAGGGAATCGCGGCCAAGAGCGCCCCCAGGGAAGTCAGTGGCGGCTGGAGGCGATGCCACGTCAGGGCGGTGGGTGTTAGCCGTGCTGCCATGACGAAACATCCCAATGAGATCAGTTTACGGAGCCAGCACAGCCACGCCAGGCCCCGCCCCTCCGCCAGCGGCATGGCTTAGGCGCCGCGATCGGGGCCCACAACAATTGCCTTACAGCCGGCCTGGCGATCGACGGCTCCCCCTTGCCGCTGCCAGCCGGGCTGAAGCGCCAAGCCCCAACCAACCTCAAGACAGGCTCGCGACGCGCCGCAACACCAGATCTGGCCGCCACAACTCCCCAGCGGATTGGCGACAACGCTCCTCAACGCCAGGCCAGTGCTCCAGACCAGTGCTCCAGGAAGGGGGGGCGATCACGCCGGGGCGCCCTGGCCTCGTGCCGATCGGCGCGGCTTGGTTGCGAACCAGGACTCCAGCTCGAGAGCCGCCTTCGCCCTCTGCCGCAACTGGACCAGCACCGGAGAGAGGCCATGGCCATGCCGCTGGTTGACGACCGGTCGTCAGACGGTGGATACTGAGCCTTGTCGGCCCGAGGGCTGATGGCTCCTGATCCCGCATCAAGCGGGCCAGGATTGGTGTTCTCGGTTCATTCCGAAACACACCACAGTCGGGCTTCGGCGCGGCTGGGACTGTAGTTCAATCGGTTAGAGCACCGCCCTGTCACGGCGGAAGTTGCGGGTTCGAGCCCCGTCAGTCCCGTTCAACTCCAGGAGATCCTCGCGTGACCAACACGGGACCTGTGCGCGTGCGTCTAGCGCCCAGCCCCACAGGCACGCTGCACATCGGCACCGCCCGCACGGCGGTGTTCAATTGGCTCTTCGCCCGTCGCCAGGGCGGTGAGTTTTTGCTGCGCATTGAGGACACCGACAAGGAGCGCAGCAAGCCCGAATACACAGAAAATATTCTCGAAGGGCTGCGCTGGCTGGGGCTCGATTGGGACGAGCCTCCGGTGATTCAGAGCGAGCGGATCGCTGAACACCGCGCCGCCATTCAGCGACTCCTGGATTCAGGCCATGCCTACCGCTGCTATGCCAGTGAGGACGAACTCACGGCCATGCGCGAGCGGCAGGCGGCCGAGAACCGCCCCCCCCGCTACGACAACCGCCACCGCGATCTCAGCCCACAACAGCAGCGGGACTACATCGCCGCGGGCCGGCAAGCCACCATCCGCTTCCGCATTGACGATGCGGCGGAGATCAGCTGGAACGATCTGGTGCGCGGTCCGATGCGCTGGAGCGGAGCCGATCTGGGCGGCGACATGGTGCTCGCCCGCCGCGCCCCCGCCGATCAGATCGGTGACCCCCTCTACAACTTGGTTGTGGTGGTCGACGACGCGGCCATGGCCATCAGCCACGTGATTCGCGGCGAAGACCACATCGCCAACACCGCCAAACAGCTGCTGCTCTACGCGGCTCTCGGCGCACCAGCTCCGCTCTTCGCCCATACCCCCCTGATTCTCAATCAGGAAGGCCGCAAGCTCTCGAAACGGGATGGCGTCACCTCGGTGAATGATTTCCGCGCCATGGGTTACACCGCCGCGGCGCTGGCGAACTACATGACCCTGCTGGGATGGTCCCCTCCGGAAGGCATGGGCGAGCGCTTCCAGCTGGCCGAGGCCGCCACGGTGTTTGGCTTCGAGCGCGTCAACCGCGCCGGCGCCCGTTTCGACTGGGACAAGCTCAACTGGCTCAACAGCCAGGTGTTGCACCACCTTGGCGCTGAGGCCCTGCGCGACCTGCTGCTGCCGTTCTGGCGGGCCCAGGGCTGGGCGCACAGCGCCAGTGACGGTGCCACTGGAACGGGCCGCGACGGCACCGCCGACCCCGCTTGGCAGGCCGAACTGGCTGTCCTGCTCGGCCCGTCGTTGGTCACCTTGCAGGACGGCGTGGCCCAGGCGCGGCCGTTCTTCGAGCGCCCCGCGGCGGATGCCGGCGCCCAGCAGCAGCTCGGGGCGGAGGGCGCTCGGGCCGCCTTGGCTGCCGTGCTCGACCTGCTGCCTCCCCCATCCCAACCCCTGGAGCCCCAGGAGCTGCTGGGGCCTGCCGCGGCCGCCGCCCAGGTGAAAAAGGGCGTGCTGATGAAGAGCCTGCGGGCCGGCCTGCTGGGCAGCCTGACGGGCCCCGATCTGGTCAGCAGCTGGGTGCTGCTGCATGCCATCGGCGAGGACCGCCCCCGGCTGGAGGCCGCTACGGCGGCTTGATCGTCCACTAGCCCAGGCTCAAACTCGGCTGGGGAGCGACGAGCATTCGCCGTTGATGAGGCTGGGAGAAAGGGGCACGCCTACCCCTACCCCGCCGATAGCCGTGATCACGAGCTCTCGGGGGCCTCGCGAAGGAACGGGTTTGGGCTTGACCCGCGCCGAGGGCCCGCTCCCACCTCTACCGCGCCGGCCCTGGGGCTAAGCCGCGCAGGGCCCGGGGCCGACCGTGGGCTGGAGACGGATCAGGATTGAGCCAGGGCTGCCGTCGCCCGCTCCCATGGCCCCGTTGTCCCTGCCCGCCCCCCCGCCCCCCGATCTCCAGCCCTTCGGCCCGGAGCCTCCCCTTGGCCACACCCAGCGCGCTGCGCCGACGCGGGTGAGCGTGATCGGCGCCGGGCTAGCGGGCTGGCTGGTGGCCCTGGCCCTGGCGCGCCGCGGCGCCGCGGTGACGCTGTTTGGCAGCTTCGAGGCTTCGGCCACGGCCCTCAGTTATGGGGGCCTGCTGGGCCGGGCCGCGGCCCAGGGCTGGCGGGAGCTGGAGCGGCGGCATGGCCCCCTGGGCTGGACCCCCGCCCGGGTGGTGCTGCACGGCTGGCCGGCGCCCTTGGATCGGTTGCCGCCGGGCTGGCAGGCGCTGGCCAGCTGGGCGGTGCCCTGCTCGCGCCTGTCGATCCCCAGCCTGGCGGCGGCCCTGCCTGAGCTGGCGCGGCGCAGCGGCATCGCTTGGCGCCCCGACGCGGCGGTGCTGGAGGTGGAGGGCGTGGATTCGGGCTGGCTGCTGCGCCTCGCCCCCCCGCGGCCGCTGCGCGAAGCAGGGGACCCAGCCGATGCCGACAGGGCGCCAGCGGCTGAACCGAACAACGAGGCCGCGCCGTTCCCCGGCCAGCAACCCGCTGCGGCTTGGGCCGCCGACCAGGTGGTGCTGGCCGCCGGCGCCGGTTGTCGCCGCCTCTGGCCCCGGTTGGCGCCGCGCCTGCGTTGCAGCTGGGCCGGAGTGCTGCGTCTCGATGCCCTGCCGGAGCGAGGTAGCCCCTGGCTGGAGCCGCTGCGCCACGGTGCCCTGGTGTTGCCGCGCCGCTGGCGGCGCCCGGCCCTGGAAGCCCGCGCCTCCGACCTGGAGCGCCAGGAGTGGATCGTCGACCCGGGCCTGGTGCCCTGGGGCGCCGGGGCCTTGCTGGGCCAGATCTCCCTGGTGCGGCCCCAGTCCGACCCGCAACCACCGCCCGATCCGACCTGGATGGAGGAGCGCTTGCGGCGCGGTCTGGCCCAGCTCGATCCGGGCTTGGCCGCGCTAAGCGGACGCTATTTGCAGGTGCCGGTGCCGTTCTGCCTCGATGGCCAGCCGCTACTTGGCCCCGTCGACGACGCCCCCGGGCTGTGGATCTGCACAGGCTTCAGCGCCCCATTCGGCAGCTTGCCGCGCCAGGCGGAGGCGCTGGCGGAGGCCTTGCTGGGCTCCTCGGGCTGACAGGCGCGAAGGCTTCCTCCAAGCTGGCGCCATGTCCCTTGGGCTCCCGGCTGCGCTCCCGCTGGCATTGCCCTCAGCGACCACGGCCAGGTGGGTCTGGCGCTGGTCACGATCGTGGTGGGCTTGCTGGGCTGGGGGCTGTTTTGGCCCAATCCCCACCGGGGTGAGCGGCCAAGGGGTGTTGATCTACTCCGGCAATGCCGGCTTGGTGGACGCCCGAGCCGCCGGCCAGACGCTGCGGGCTGACCGGCGGCTCGGCACGATCGGCCGCACCTCCACCCCCACCTGCCGTTCAGCGCCGCCGGGTTCAGGGCCTGCCCGCCGCCCCCAGCTCGGGCACAAGGTTGCGCGGCGCCCCCGCCAGCAGCGCGTGCACATTGGCGGCCGTTGCGGCGATCAGGCGCCGGCGGGCCTCCACGCTGGCCCAAGCCACATGGGGCGTGATCAGGCAGTTGGGAGCCCAAAGCAGCGGGTTGTCCGGCGACGGCGGCTCCAGGCTCAGCACGTCCAGTGCCGCCGCCGCGAGCCGCCCCTCGGCCAGGGCCCGCGCCAGGGCGTGCTCGTCGATCAGGGCGCCGCGGCCGGTGTTGATCAGGATCGCCTCGGAGCGCATCAAGGCCAGCCGGCTGGCATCGATCAACTGGCGGCTGGCGGCGGTGAGCGGGCAATGCAGGGTCACCACATCGCTTTGGGCCAGCAGGGTCTCCAGCGGCAGGCGGTCGGGCCCGGGGCGCAGGCCACACCCCAGCACACGCATTCCAAAGGCGGCCCCGATACGGGCCACCGCCTGACCGATGCGGCCCAGACCCACCACCCCCAACGTGAGGCCGGCCAGCTCATGGATTGGCTTGTCCCAGAAGCTGTAATCCGGGCCCGCCTGCCAGCGCCCCGCCCGCACGGCCGCAGCCAGTTCGCCGGTGTGGTTGCTGAGCTCCAACAGCAGCGCGAACACCGCCTGGGCCACGGCGCTGGTGCTGTAGTCCGGCACGTTGCACACCGGCACCCCGCGGGCGGCGGCGGCGGCCACGTCCACGACGTCGTAACCGGTCGCCAGCACCGCGATCCCCTTCAGCCGCGGCAGCGCCTCCAAGGCGGCGGCGTTCAGCGGCGTCTTGTTGGTGATCAGCACCTTGGCGGTGCGTCCGCGCTCCACCACCAGCTCCGGCGGTGTACGCGGGTGCACTGTGAGATCTCCGAGGCGCTCCAACGGCTCCCAGGACAGGTCGCCGGGATTGCTGGTGTGGCCATCGAGGACCACCAGCTGGGCAGGAGCAGAGTCCATGGTGCGGCGATTCAGGGAGTGGGAGGAATCTCGTCTAGCCATAGCGGCGCCGCATAGGGCTGTTGCGGATCGCGGGGTACCGGCAGCAGTTCCCGCAGCAGCCGCGCGTCGTGATGTTCACCGCCACGGTGGGGTTGAGGCGGGCCAGCAGGCTCTCCATCAACAGGGCCTGGGTGCTGGAGAGGTTGAGCTCATTCGAGGCCATTGCGATAGCGCAGCCGCTCATCGCGGAAGGCCTCGATGGCCGCGGCCAAGTCCCGGCGGTGCCGGCAGAGCCAGCGAGCCCAGCTCGTCGTACACCCCGATCAACTTGGCACCAAGCACCTGCTTGGCCTGGGGTAGGTCGCGTCAGATCCCTTCCTAGGCGGCGATCAGGCTCTCGGTTTGGTCGGGATGAAGGGGCAGCCCCTTGGCGCGGCCCCGCCTCAGTCGCGCCAGCTGGACCTTGCAGCCAGAGCGGTTGCCGGGTAGGGATAACTGGGTTGTCGGTAGCAGGGCGTTGGCCTGGCAGGAAGTCCACGCGCGTCGAAAGCCCGGGGTTCCGTTTGGGTTGGAGCACCGGAAAGGCGTGGGCGAACGGGATTGAGCCGATGCTCACAAGGGAAGGATGCCGGCCTTTGGACCCTGCCAAACACCTTCGGGGTCAGGCTGGCGCACAGGATCGGACTAGCGATTCCGGTCACGAATTGACCAATTCGGCAAGGGTCTCCAGCGTATCCACCCCAGCTCGAGGGCTTGCCCAGCTTGGTGGAGATGGCTGGGTGGCGGGGGCTGAGCGGGTGGGCCCATGGCGATGCACCTGGATGGGGCTGCCCCTGGACAGCCAGCGAAGCTGCGGGCCGCCATGCTGCAGTTGACGACCGAACCCCGGTATGCATCCCCTCACCCCCGACCTGGAGGCGCTGTTGCGCATGGGTTTGGCGGTGCTGTGCGGCTTGGCGGTGGGCCTGAATCGCGCCCATCACGGCGCCACGCCCCACCCCAATCGGTTGCGCGTGCACGTGCTGGTGGGATTGAGCGCCTGCCTGATGGTGCTGGCCGCAGGAACCGATGACCAGGCCCGCAGCCGGGCGATCCAAGGGGTGGCGGCAGGGGTTGGCTTTCTCGGGGCCGGAGAGATCCTGGTGCCGACCCGCACGAGCAAGCAGGTGCCCATGGAGGTGCGCGGCCTGAGCAGCGCCGCCTCGATCTGGTTTACCGCCTCGCTCGGGGTCACCGTGGCGGCGTCCAGTCCACTGCTGGGCATGGTGGCGTTGTTGCTGGCTCTGATCACCCTGTCGGACCGGCGCATCCTGGGTTCAGACAACCCGCAGAACCAGGACCCGGGGGCGAACTCCGGCGGCAGAGGCCAGCAGCCCACATCCCGGAACCCCGGCGTTGACAAGGCGCAGAGCGACGGCGGCAAGCAGGCTGAGCGAGGCGAAAAGCAGACTGAGCGAGGCGAAAAGGGCAAACACCCGTACTAGGAGCCTGTCGCACATTTCAGCAGGCACCAGCGCCACCTCAGGTCCAGGGACGGTTTCGAGGGTTGAGATCTGGCGGAGTGGTTCGCTCGGGGTCCCGGCTGGGAGCCATCAGGATGAAGCAGCCATCTCGCTGAAGCAGCTATCTCGATGACCATGTCCTGGATCCCGCTGAGCCAGCATCTGAGGAACATTGTCACAACTGCTCAACCAGATCAGGATTAACTTGGCTTGGCAAACATAAAGCGAACCTCTGGTCAGCCCCGTCCCAGAGAATGGGAGATCTTGTGCAGACAGCTATTGCAAGGGAGAATTGCCGAAGTTGTGATTATGCAGGGACTGCATAGAGCTACAAGTATATAAACCCAATCTTTCGAAATGTGGCTTTCGCTAGGCTGACGCCTGCACTGCAGGGCACCTGTCACGAACTCAGGCTGGGCGGTATTCGCCTTGAGGCTGGGCTGGCTCAGGTCAAACTTGAGGGATTTGTTGGGTGGAATTCAGCCTCACAGCTCTGAGTCAGAATATTTGAGTCAGAATACAAATCGGTAGGGCCGCGTATCGGTCTGGGCTTGCGCAGAGGCGCTACCCGAGGAGGGGTCTACGCCCTGCTGCTGGGGCCATTCGGTTTCCCAATAACTAATGCCATTCCGATCAAAGGGCTGGCCCCCAAGCCGATGGGTGGAGAGCTGGGTGCTGCCCATGGCGGTGATCAGACCGCCAAGCTCCATGGGCCCAAGGTCTGAAGTTACATCTGGATGGCTGGCCATCAGAAGCGATGGCAAACGCACCAATGTTTGCGGGCTGGTGAGCTTGCGGAACAGGGCCTTGAGGGCCAACTGCTGGCGTTCAAGGCGACCGATGTCGCCCATCTCATCGTGCCGGAAGCGCAGGAAACCTTCCAGATCGTGACCCTTCAACACTTGACGGCCAGGTTGGAGATCGATAGACAAATGTTGTGTATGATCTTCGTAAATCATGCGCTTGGGCACGTCGACCTCAATGCCGCCCACCTGATCGGCGAGCCGGCGAATGGCCGAGAGTTTGATAATCAGGTGGTGCTCGACGGGTCGACCAAGACGCGAAGAGAGCTCTTGCTTGAGGGTGTTAACCCCTCCCAAGGCATACAATGCGTTGATCTTTGTTGGGCCATATTGAGGGGATTCGATGTAGGAATCCCGTGGCACCTGGGTGATTTTCGTGCTGCCCCCTTCAACCCGCAACGTGGCAATTACATCAGTGTTTGAGCCACCTTCATCCATGCCTAGCAGAAGCAGATCGCTATCGGCAACGTTGCTCCATGCCGCGAAGGGGTTGATCAGGCCAGCACTGTGGCTGAGCGCCTGGCTGCTGAGCAGATTGGCCATCGGCATGGCCAGCACCAAACCGGAGCCAAGCCCGAGGCCAATGGCTAAAGAGACCTGCAAACGTTGGCTCTGAAACAGACCACGTCGCTGGTTGGGCCGGTTGGCAGTAAAACTTTTCATACCCGCGGAATATAGCCCGTTCTGTCAGAGTTTCAGAGCCTCCTCTGGACGCAATCCCGCCTGGACCCTCCAGAGCGCGGCATAGGCACCACCTGGTCGCGCCAGTAAGTCCTCGTGACGACCGGATTCAACGATCCTGCCCTGGTCCATGACGATGATCCGATCGGCATGCCGCACCGTGCTGAGCCGATGGGCGATCACCAAAGTGGTGCGTCCGGCGATCAGGCGATCCAGGGAGCGCTGGATGGCCGCTTCGGTCTCGTTGTCCACAGCGGCGGTGGCCTCATCGAGGATCAACACGGGCGGATCCTTGAGGATGGTGCGAGCTAGGGCGATGCGCTGACGCTGTCCCCCCGAGAGGCGCTGCCCCCGCTCTCCCACCACGGTGTCGTAGCCATCGGGAAGGGCTTCGATGAAGCCGGCCGCCTCCGCCAGGCGTGCGGAGCGGCGGATGGCCTGCGGGCCAGCCTGGGGATTGCCATAGGCAATGTTGTCGGCCACGGTGCCGTGAAACAAGAACACGTCCTGGCTCACCAGACCGATCGCCTGGCGCAAATCCTCCAGACGCAGCTCCTCGATCGGGATACCATCCAGCCGGATACAGCCCGCCTGGAGGGGGTAAAGACGCAGCAGCAGCTTGACCAGCGTGCTCTTCCCAGATCCGGTAGCCCCGACGATTCCCAGGGTGTGTCCCGCCGGCACCAGCAGCTCGAATCCCTCCAGGAGAGGATCTCGGCCGGGGTAGCGAAAGCAAACGCCTTGCCAACGGATTTCGCCACGAACCTCGGCAAGAAGCAGGTGGCGTCTGCCGCTGGGCAGGCTGATCGGCGTGTCCAACAGATCGATCACCCGTTGGGTGGAGGCCATGGCCCGCTGGTAGTCATCCAGCGTGCGGCCCAGGCCGGTGAGCGGCCAGAGCAGGCGCTGGGTGATGAACACCAGGAAGCTGTAGCTGCCGATGGCGATACGCCCCTGCCAGGCCTGCAGTCCTCCCACCACCAGGATCGCCAGAAAGGCGAACAGCACCGCAAAACGGATCAAGGGCACAAACGCCGCCGAAAGGCGGATGGCGCGGGCATTGCTGAGCCGGTAAGCCTGGCTGAGTAAGGTGAGGCGTTGTTTTTCGCGCTCCTCGGCGACGAAGCTGCGGATGGTGAGAATGCCGCCGAGATTATTGGCCAGCAGGGCGGCTAAATCCGCTGCCCGCTGGCGCACCTCCTGATAGCGAGGCGCCAGGCGGCTCTGGAAGCGCAACGAACCCCACAGAATGATGGGAATCGGCAGAAAGGAGAGGCCTGCCACCCCGGGTGAAATCCAGAACATGGCGCCGCCCACGGCGACCACGGTGGTGAAGAGTTGCAGCAGCTCGTTGGCGCCGTGATCGAGAAAGCGCTCGAGCTGATTGATGTCATCGTTGAGGATGCTGAGCAGGCGGCCGCTGCTGTGTGACTCGAAGAAGGAGATTTCGAGCTGCTGGAGATGGTCGTAGGCCTCGATGCGTAAGGCGTGCTGCACCGTCTGGGCGAGATTGCGCCAGAGCAGGGCGTAGAGGTACTCAAACAGCGATTCGCCGCTCCAGATCAGGAAGGAGAGCAGCGCCAAGCCTGTGAGCTGTTGAGGCACGCTGGCGAGCCCGAAGGCAGCCATCCAGCTCTGGCGTTGGCGCACCACCACATCCACCGCTAGACCGATCAGCACCGGCGGCGCAAGATCCAGCAATTTGTTCACAATCGAACAAAAACAGGCCAACATCACCAGACGGCGGTGTGGCCTGAGGATGAGCAATAAGCGCAATAGCGGCGCTGGAGCTGAAGGCGTGTGCTGGAACGGCTCGACCGGCTCCTGGCGTAGGAACGCTGCCCTGCCGGTTTTCATGGCAGGGTTTGCCCGGGGCTGCAGCGGGTCAACACCTGGGGATCACCAGCGTTGGCCACCACCGCCACCACCACCGGCGCCGCTATAGCCGCCGCCGGCGCGTTGGCCGCCCCGCTGACCGCCATAACCGCCCCGGCCAGCGCCGGCGCCACCACCGCCGCCGCCGCCGCCCTCGCGGGGGGTGGCCTTGTTGACGCGAATCATGCGACCCATCCACTCCACATCCTGGAGGTCATCGATGGCCCGTTTCTCGGCATCATCATCAGCCAGTTCAACAAAGGCAAAGCCGCGCTTCCGGCCTGTGTCGCGGTCGAGGGGCAGGCTGCACTGGCGCACTTCGCCGTACTGGCCGAAGAGATCAAGCAGATCCTCGCGTTCTGCCTGGAACGAGAGGTTGCCGACGTAGATGGTCATTCAATCAAGAAACCTGGAACTGATTCAACCGATGTTCGGGTTCTCGTGGGAAGGCCAGTAACGGCGATGACCGGGCCCTCACCCTGGCAAGAGGGGGATGGCCTGAAGTCGCAGCCGGCTGAGCGAGCCGTAAGAGAACCTGTTCGCCAGAGAATCTCATTCATAGTAGGTCAACGCCTGCCGGACACCGCCAAGGGCGCCGCGGGACACGGCCATTTCACAGCACGCTTGCGTCACGGAGCTCCAGCCAGCAGCCGGAAGCCGGAAAACCTCAAACGCAACGCTTTGTAAAGCGATTCGAAAGCAAATCTTCTGGAATGGTCTGGGATCCCGCACAATGCCCCATTGTCAGCGAACGCTGATCTGCACGGCCACCTATGACGGCACCGGTCCCCTGGAGCCTCGCCTGGAGCGAGGACGGCGAGCTCGCCCCACAGGATCTCTTTGATCTGCTCCAGAGCCTCGTCTGCACTGAGACCGCTTCGGTGCAGCCCGCCTTGATCTATGCGGTCGAGCGGCTGTCTCTGACAGAGCTCAGTGTGTTGAGCAGTTGTGAGGTCACAGGACTCGCCGCCTGATCGGGCTGCCGCGGCCAAGCGGTGCCACCCCTCGGGCGGCACCCGCCTCAACAATGGCCAGGCTGCCAGGCCAGCGTCCCGGTTGTGAGATCAGCACCAAAGGGGCCGCCGTGACAAGTTCTTGGCCTCCGCTGCCTTCGCCGTTCAGAGGGCGTATCGCCGCGCCGTGGCCAGGCGGCAGGTGTGCTGGGCATCATCAAGGCTGGTGCCGTCGACGATGCGGTCGGCCACACAGGAACAGGCGAAATCGGCCATGCCAGCGGGCGGTACCTTGCCCGCCCTTTGCATCTCCACCTGGAAGGCAGAGAGGCAAAAGGTGCGGACCACCTGCTCAATGCCGCCGGCCTGGCAGGGGGATAGCACCAGGCTGAGGAGCCACACGATCGCCGTGGCCCCGCTGATCCGCTGACAGAGGGGCGCACGGGGCCGGCCGGTCGTCAACGATCTAGGCATTGAACAAGAGAAGGGGATCAAGCAGGAAGGCGCGAGATGGAGAGCTCTCGGTTCAGCACCCGCAGCCGCCGCAGATCTTGAAACACGGCATCGGGCATGCCGCTGGGGAGTTCCACCGTGCTGTGGGTGTCGTAGATGCGGATCCTGCCGATGGCACGACCACTGATGCCGGCTTCACTCGCGATGGCGCCCACAATGTTGCCGGGCTTGACACGATCACGCCAGCCCACCTCCAACCGGAAACGCTCCATGTTGGCTTCCGGGGGACCTTCATTCTCTGAGTCAGCGGTACGGCGCCGTTCGGGACGTGCGCTGCTGGGCCCGTCGGAGCCGCGGGCGCGATCGGAGCCTTCGCGGCGAGGCTGAAGCCAGCGCTCCTCACCGGAAAGCAGCAGGGGCCGCGATCCCAAGCTGAGCTGCAGGGATGCAAGGGCCAACCGCTCCGGCTCGCAGCCCTGTTCCTGAGCCACCCGTTGCAGGATTTCCATCAGCAGGGCCCGCTCCTCCTCACTGCCTCGCGGTTCCAGCAGGCTGTTGGTGAGACGTCGACGGATCTGATCGAGACGGTGCTGGTTGATCGCGGCATTCGATGGCACGTTCATCGGTTCGATCGCCTGGCCCACGGCCTGCTCCAAACCGGCGAGGAAACGCCGTTCACGGGGGGTGAGGAAGAGGATGGCATCGCCACTCCGTCCGGCCCGTCCCGTCCGTCCGATGCGGTGCACGTAGGCCTCGCTGTCGAACGGCATGTCGTAGTTGATCACCAGGCCCACCCGGTCCACATCAAGACCGCGGGCCGCCACGTCGGTGGCCACCAGCACATCCACCCGGCCATCCCGCAGCCGTTCCACCGTGCGTTCCCGTTGGGCCTGGGGCACCTCACCATTGAGCACCGCGACCTCGTAGCCGTGGGCTTCCAGGGATTCCGCCACCGTGAGGGTGACGGCCCGGGTACGGGCAAAAATGATCACGCCTTCGCGTCGCTCGGCTTCCAGCACCCGTTCCAGGGCCTCAAGCTTCTGGGCGGGGGAAACCATCAAGAAGCGCTGACGGATCCGACGCGCGTCGGCCTCGCGGCGGCGGATCGTGATTTCAGCAGGGTCGCGCAGGTAGGTGTGGGCTAGCTGACGGATCTCCCGCGGCATGGTGGCGGAGAACAGCACCACCTGCCGTTCGCTGGGAAGTTGCTCCAACACCCAGGAGACGTCCTCAATGAAGCCCATCCGCAACATCTCATCGGCTTCGTCCAGCACCAGGGAGCGCAGGCCGGAGAGATCAAGGGTGCCTTGGCGCATGTGATCCATCACCCGGCCGGGAGTGCCCACCACGATCTGAACGCCACGGCGCAACTGCTGAATCTGGTCGCGGAAATCGGCACCTCCGTAGATCGCGAGCACCTTGACCCGCTCCATGTGGGTGGCGTAGCTGGTGAGCGCCGCGGCCACCTGGAGGGCCAGTTCCCGGGTGGGGGTGAGCACCATCACCTGGGGCGTGCGCTGCTCCGGATCCAGGCGCTGGAGCAATGGCAGGCCAAAGGCCGCCGTCTTGCCGGTGCCGGTTTGCGCCTGACCCACCAGATCTCGGCCCAACAAAAGCTCGGGGATGGCCGCCTTCTGGATCGGGGAGGGGGTGGCGAACCCGAGTGTTTCCAACCCCGCCAGTAGCTGGGGGTTGAGTCCAAAACCGGAGAAGCCCCCTGGTGCTGGAGCCGCGGCGGCGGCCTCAGGGTCGCCAAGACTGCCATTGGACTGGTCAGCGGCGTTTCCGGGCTGCGCAACGGCCTGAGACTGGGGATCTTCGATGGAGGCAAGAGCGCCGCTGTTGAGCGATTCATCCTGCGGAGCGGTGTTCTGGGGACCCGCTGCCACAGATGCCTCGGCATCCACGACCAGCAGGGCAACATCCTGCAGCAAATCTGCCGAAACGCCAGTGCTGGCGTTTCCTGTTTGAAAGAGGGTCAAATTCGGTTGGGCCTGCAAATGGCCTGGGAATGTCCTTTAACCCCAGGTCTGCAGTGAATCCGGGAGATCAACCGCCATCTGGACCGATGCCGATCTCACGCTTAGCTGCCTTGCCCTGAATCAAAGGGGTACAACCGAAACATAACACAACCTCCCTTCACCTCCCGGGGCTGGGGCAGACCAGGGGGATGTCAGCCCGAGAGCCGCAAACGGTCAGGGCCAGGCGTCAAGGCTTGATTGGATCGGTCGCGCTGTCCCATCCCGTGATGTTTGTGCTGGAAACCTCTCGAAGCAGCGCCTGTTTGCGTGCTCCCATCGATCCAGGACCAGGCGACATCGTGCCGTGAGCCAAGGATCAGACCCCCCGACCCGATGGGGCCATCAGGCCGCCGGAGCCAGTCGCCCGTAGTCGTCCTCGAACCGTTCGATGTCGTCCTCGCTCAACCAACCGCCCCGCTGGACCTCGATGATCTCGAGGCCCGCCGCATCGCCATGGGCTTCAGCCCGGTGGATGGCGGCCACGGGGATAAATAGAGAGGTGCCGGGCGAGGCGGCGATGGTGTCCTCGTCGCAGGTGAGCACTCCAGAGCCACTGACCACCACCCAATGCTCACTGCGATGGCCGTGGCGCTGCAGACTGATGCGCCGACTGGGGTTGAGGTACAACCGCTTCACGAGGTAGTCGGGGCCTTCGGCCAGGGTCTCGAACCAACCCCAGGGTCTGTGGAATCGGCAGGGAGTATGGCCGGATCGATCGGCGTCGCTGTCCACTTCGGAGTTCCACGTTGGGATCCGCTCGTTCACAGGCAGGCACTGGAAACACAGGCTGAATTGTCGGCAAGACGATCGCCGCTGGGGTGCTCTGCTGGGTCGTCATGACACGCGCCACGAACGGCCAGACGAGCGCAGGCCTCGCGCACATCGCGGTGTCGGCGGCAGCCGCGCTGAAGCGGTGGATCGTCGATCGGGATCCGGTGGCCGGCCTTCGTCAGCGGCAGCGAAGCGGTGTCGATGCTTACCCGGCTGCCAGATCCACCTGGCTACGGTCCACACCTTGCGTTTGGCCCCATGGTTTCTGCCTCGCCGCTGCGGATCGCCATCGTTGGGGCCGGCAGCTCGGGCCTCCTGCTGGCGCTTCTGCTGCAGCGGCAGGGGCACGCGGTGAGCCTGCTGGAGCGGGCCCCGGAGGTGCGCAGCGACGGCTGCGGCATCCTGCTGGTGGCGGCTGGGCTGGAGGCGGTGTTCGCCGCCGGCCTGCCGGAACTGGTGGCGAAATGGCGTGCCGCCAGCCAGCCCGTGCGGACGTTCGTCTTCCGCAATCTGCGCGGTGGCCTGATTGAGGCCTCCGACGCGGATCAAGACTGCCAACGGCCCCCCAGCCTGTTGATTCACCGCCGCGTGGTGCTTGAAACCCTGGCCTCCGCCTTGGCTCCCGGCTGCTTCCAAGGTGGCTGGGAGCTGGCTGGCTGGTGGCAGGACGAAGCCGGCGTGGAGCTGGAGGCCACGGATGGTCGTCGCTGGCGCGGAGATCTGTTGATTGGTGCCGATGGCATCTTCTCGCGGGTGGCTCCCGGCCTGGATCCCGGCCATCGCCTCAACTATCTCGGCGATCGCGTCTGGCGCGGCGTGATCGAGGACGACAGCTTCTGCCGCGACGGTCAGTTCATCGTCTACACCCGGGGCCGAGGGGTTTACGCCAATGTCTTTGATCTGGGGCCGGACCCCTCGGGCCGGCCCCTCACCCATTGGGGCTTTTTTCATGAGGAGCCCCTGCCGCCATCCCGGGAGGAACAGCGGAGGTTGCTGCGCGAGCCGATCCCCAACGACGCCCTGAACCGCCTGCCGCAGGATGTGGCCGCCCTGATGCGGGCCACCCCTCTGGAGCGGCAGGTGGCCAACTGGTCGTTTGATCTCGATCCGCTGCAGCGCCTGGTGCAGGGGCGGGTGGCACTGATCGGCGACGCCGGCCACGCCATGAGCTCCTCCCAGGCCCGTGGCATGACGGCGGGCCTGGAGGATGGGGAATGCCTGGCCAGGCAGTTGGCCGCCAACCGTGAGGATCCCCTGGCGGCGCTTCGGGCCTATGAGCGCGAGCGGCTGCCCCTGGTGCAGGCCTACCAGAACCGCAGCCGTGAGATCAGCAATCGGATCGGACGCTCCCGCCGTCCTGCCGTGGCCACCGCCAGCGTCGCCACGGCGACGGCCTGAGCGGCTCAGCTTGGGCTGCAGATCAGGGACGACGCATCAGCAGGATCGCCACCACCACACCGATCAGCACCACCAGCCCACGAAGCAGCTGGGGATTGAGGCGGCCCGCCAGTTTGCCGCCCGCCGCGCCACCGGCGACCGAGGCCAAGGCCATCAC
>Ga0315904_10001008_pt1 | contig 44510 bp, 30 predicted proteins | sample LakEriMetagenome_6_FD_203529 | JGI IMG/M metagenome (GOLD analysis project Ga0315904, IMG submission 203529) | Freshwater fungal communities from buoy surface, Lake Erie, Ohio, United States - Buoy 12 MA120 | ecosystem: Environmental > Aquatic > Freshwater > Lake | place: USA: Lake Erie, Ohio... | reverse complement strand
GAAGTCCTTCGCTTGGTTCCTAAGCCAGGGGAAACGGTTCCCAGCCAGGTGGTTCCCGAAGAACCCAATAACGATGAAAACGTTCGAAAGGTAATGCTCGACAAGTTCCCAACGCTCAATGCACCACCGGTTCTCGATGCGACAGGAATGTTCCAAAGGGGCTTGAGGGTATTTGTTCGGAACTGTGCTGAGTGCCATGAACCACCTTTCTTCACGACCGCAGTCAACCTGGAACTCGATCCAGATTTGCCGGACCCGATCGCCAAACTCCATGGATACACGCTCGTTCGAAATGCCTTTGCCGATGCGTTCAAAGAGCGGATGATCGCCAACGGCGTACCCCATGGAGTGGGAGTCAACGATGCGGTTCGGCCACTGCTTGGCAATCGACGATTTTACTTCGATCAAGAGCGGATACCGGATATCGAGGCCTTGGTCGGCCCTCTGTTGATCGAGCTGATGAGAATTCCCGACAGAAGGCCCACGAGTTTCTTTCCTGCCTTGGTTTTTCCAGGTGCTGGAAAGCCCGATCGCAAGCCGATGATCACTTGGACCGGAACCCGCCCCCCGCTTGAATTTGAGCCGAGCCCTAAGCCCGGTGAAGACCCTGTCGATCCTTACGCGTTTTACGATCAGGGTTACTACAACTTGGGTGTGTCTGAACCTCGCTATGACTGGGGAGTCTGGGCCTACTCAGGCTCCGAGGACTCGATCTCGATCGCCCAGGTGCAGCGACTGCTGATCGAAACCCCGCGGGCAGACCTTCAAGCCCGGGGGCTGAGCGAAAAGGCGGTAGAGGAGCTTCTTGAAATCGTTGAGAAAGAGGTGAAAGAAATCAAAGGTAAGGCCCCTGGTGCCGCGTCTATCCCAAGTCTTGGGACCGCTTACCGCTTGCCCAAGCTCAAGCAGGGACGCGATACAGGGATCAGCCGACAGGAAAAAAACGAGGAGATCCTGAGGGTATTGGATACCGCGCCTGACTACATTCGCCAGGACGCTCAGGCGCTGTTGCAATACCTAACCACCCAGGGCGTCGACCATAGCGCCAATCGCGCCTTTTTGGATTACGCGAAATTCGGGCATCGCAAAGACATCCACTTTTTCAAGCGAGCAAGACGCATGGTGATGTCCGAGGAAACCTGGGGGCATCGTAAGCCATTTATATCCGACAACGAACTCATGGGATGGGGTGCTTTCAAGACTCCTTCTTTGCGAAACATCGCGTTGACAGAACCCTACATGCACAACGGGCGTTATGTATCGCTTCGACAGGTCATCGAGTTCTATAGTTTCGACAATCCCGACCTGATCCCAGCAGACCCGGTCTCTAACCCGGATCTGCACCCCGAGATGGGGCGGTTGCCTCTGAACCATGACGGGCGGATCGACCAAGGAGATGGAAAAGCCAACTTGGTCCAAATCCAGGATGCCGAATCCCTGCTGTTTTTCCTGCTGTGTCTGACCGACCAGCGGGTTGAGTACGAGAAAGCGCCCTTCGACCATCCATCGATCACACTCGTCAATGGTTTCAGCAATTCCAGCATCCATTCCGAAAATGCGATCGAGATCGCTCCTGTAGGAGCCAATGGGTACAAGGATCCCCCTTCGCAATTCCCAAGCTCGAACTAGTGGTCGGCCGACAATGCGATCGGATTATTGGTCTGGAGTCTTACCATCTGTTGATAGATGCCGTCGGCTTCGACCAACTCCGCATGCGTCCCTTGCTGCACGATCTTGCCCTGATCGAGAACCAAGATTACGTCCGCGTTTTGGATGGTACTGAGTCGATGGGCGATAACAAACGAGGTTCGCGAGCGCAGGAGCAGTTTCAAACTCTGCTGGATCGCTTGTTCGCTCTCGCTGTCGAGGTTGCTGGTTGCCTCGTCGAGAATGAGTATTTTTGGATCGGCGAGAATGGCCCTTGCGATCGCGATCCTTTGACGTTGTCCACCGCTGAGTTTGAAGCCTCTTTCTCCGATACGCGTTTGGTATCCGCTCGGTGACTTCGAGATGAATTCATGTGCTGCGGCGGCTCGGGCCGCGTGTTCGATTGCTTGCGTACTGGCGTGGCGATTCCCGTAAGCGATATTTTCCGCGATGGTTCCATCGAAGAGAAATACGTCCTGTTCTACGATGCCCAGCAATTGCCGAAAGCTATCGAGATCGACGGTTTCAAGAGCCTTTTGATCGATCGAGATCGAACCGGAACTCGGAATGAAAAACCGAGCGATCAAATTGCATAGCGTCGTTTTCCCAGCGCCGCTGCGTCCGACGATCGCGATGGTCTGACCGGGCTTTGCGATAAAGGAGATCCCAGAGAGGACTTCTTGGTCGTTCTCGGGGTATTGGAAATGTACGTTTCGAAATTCGATTCGTCCGGAGACTTGTTCCCGCGATAACTTGATCAATTCCTTGGGTTGTCCACCTGCGGAGTCAGTTGGGTACCTCCTGTTGATTTCCTGCGCTTCGGTCTCGGTCGCAAGCAGATCAAGGATACGATCGAGTCCAGCGAGGTTGTTTTGGAATTGAACCGCGCTGCCCGTGAGGGTTGCGATCGGACCGAGAAGCATAGCGAGGTAAACCAAGAACATCATCAGGTCACCGAGGGTCAATTGGTCTTGGAGTATTTGCCAGCCCCCGTAGACCAGCAGGAGGGTTGATGCAAGCGGGATGAGAACCTCCCAGATCACCTCGATCAAACGGGTGCGCCACCATACCAGGAGGACTTGACGTACTGCATAGTGATTGCCGCGAACATAACGCTGTGATTCGCTTCGTTTTCTACCAAAGGTTCGCACGACTCGAATGCCAGAGAATGTCTCGGTCGAATTCCCGTCGATCTTCTGGCGTGTGGCTCGCAAATCTCGATACAACGGGCGGATCCGGTAGATCCAGGTTCTATGCGTCAAATAAACGACAGGCAGGAGCAATAGTCCTGCGGCCAGGAGTCGCCAATCGACAATGACCAGAACGATGAAACTGCCGATCAATTGCACGATCGCTTGCCAAGGGTTGTAGAGCATGCTGAAGACCAAATCGGCAATCCCGCCTGCATCTTCTCTGAGGAGGCTTGCAGAACCACCGCTTTTGAGCAGTTGCACTCGATGCAATGGCATCTCCAGCATGTGTTCGAACACTTTTTTGCGGATCGATGTCTGCACTTGATTGACCGCCTTGGTGCATTCCCATCGACCCCAAAGATGAGCGCAGGTTCGAAGCAGGGTGACGGAGGTCACAGCGACCGCGATCCAGATGAGCAAATTCAACCCAGTGGTTTGCTTGAGCCAATCGGGAAACCAATCCGGTGTAGGCTTGGGGGGACTGGTCAGTGCAAAGTCGATCGCGAACTTTGTCCCAAGCGGGGGCAGCAGGCTCAAGAGGGTCGAGACGGTCAGTGTCGCCAGGCCGATCAGGATCTGCCGACGGTGCCCGGATAACAGTTGGATGAATTCACGGAACAAGGTCCAAAAGGAGCGGTGCGAGCGTTGGACTAATTTGTCTTTCTCCTGACCCGACATCGTCGAGTGGAAGGAGTCGTAGTCCTGCTTGCGGTCGGACCCAGATTTCCGGAGATCCTCGACGTATCGACGGAAATCAAATCGGCTAGTTGGCATTTGGACTCTTCGCTGGTGAACGCATCGGGGAGCCGAACACCTGCGCCGACTCTGCGGGTATTCTACGCGAGAATTTCCGTGACGACTCTCTGTTTTTCCACTCCGGTCAGACGTTGGTCCAATCCTTGGAATTTATAAGTGAATCGCTCGTGGTCGATGCCCATGCAGTGCAGGATTGTGGCGTTCAAATCGTTGATGTTCACGGGATTTTCCGTGATGTTGTAGCTGAAATCGTCGGTTTGACCGAAGGTCATGCCACCCTTGATTCCACCGCCAGCCATCCACATGCAAAAATTCCTCGGGTGGTGATCTCGGCCATAGTTGTCCTTGGACAAGCCACCTTGGCTGTAGACAGTCCGCCCGAATTCACCTCCCCAGACGACCAACGTGTCTTGGAGCAACCCTCGGCGTTTAAGGTCCTTGATCAGGGCGGCGATGGGTTGATCGGTCTGCTTGCATTGGTTCCCAATCTGCCTTGGCAAATCGCCGTGTTGGTCCCATCCGCGATGGAGCAATTGAACGACTCGCACACCTCGCTCGACGAGGCGGCGGGCTAGAAGGGCACTGTGTGCGAACGAACCGGGGTCTCGGACGGCGGGCCCATACATCTCGAGCGTCTCTGCGGTTTCGGTTTCGATGTTGGTCAACTCCGGTACGCTCGCTTGCATCCGAAAGCCCATCTCGTACTGGGCGATTCGGGTGGCCGTTTCTGGATCTCCGAATTCGGTCTGCGAAGCTTGATTCAATGCCTGGAGCGAGTCGAGCATCAGTCGGCGATCGTCGCGGCTGACACCTGTAGGATTCGGAAGGTACAAAACCGGATCCCCACTTCCTCTCAGGGCTACCCCATTAAACCGGGTGGGTAGAAATCCGCTGGCCCACATACGGCTGAACAGTGCTTGGCCATTGCTGTCTTCGGGGAATTTCGGCGTAAAGACAACGAAGGCCGGAAGGTCGTTGCTCTCGCTACCGAGACCGTAGGCGAGCCATGAGCCGATACTCCCTTTGCCGGGGACTTCCGAACCGGTCATGACGAACGTGCAGGCCGGATCGTGGTTGATCGCGTTGGTGAAAACGGATTTGACCAGTGCGATCTCGTCGACGACTTCGCTGGTATAAGGGAATAGATCGACGTTGGTCCACATTCCGCATTTCCCTCGCTGTTCGTATTTGAACTTCGATGGAGCTACGGGAAATCGGGTCTGACCGCTGGTCATCGTCGATAAACGCTGACCGCCTTGGACGCTCGGTGGAAGGTCTTTATCGTAGTATTCAGCCAGTCCTGGTTTGTAGTCCCATGTATCGATCTGGGAGGGTGCTCCATTCATGTGCAGATAGATGATGGATTTGGCTTTTGGCGGGAAATGAGGCAGGCCTGGTAAAGCCGGATGGACTTTCGAGGAGGGCTGCCCGGGATCGGCGAGCAAACGCGGCAATTGCGACTGGTTTGCAAGCAATGCTGTGGCGAGTCCACCGAATCTGAGCCCTGAGGAACCGAAAAAATTTCTGCGGCTAAGCCGCATCTGTAGATCATGGAGGTCGTTCATGGGATCAATTTCGGGTAAGGGTTTCGTCCATGTTGAGAATGGTACTGGCAGCCAGGGTGTAGGCAGCAAGTTCAGCGGGAGACAGATCCGCATTGGGTTTGGATTCACCGAGTTGGATCAATTGCTGAGCGTCCTGCGGTGCTCCCTGGTAGCGTTGCATGTGCGTTGTGATCTGCTTGTCGAGCAGCTCGATCTCCTTGGCCGTCGGATTGCGCGAAAGTACGGTCTTGAAGAGGAATTCAATTCGGGCGTGCGAGTTTTTTTCTCCCGCGGTAAGCGCCCGCTGAGCGAGTCCGCGAGCAGCCTCGACATGCTGGACATCATTGAGCAATTGCAGGGCTTGGAGGGGCGTGTTGCTTCGTTCCCGCCTTGCACAGGATTGCTCGCGGTTGGGCGCATCGAAATTCACCATGAACGGGGGTGGCGCTGTCCGCTTGTAGAAAGTGTATAGGCTTCTTCGATACAGTGCCGATCCTTTGTCTTGTTGATAAAACCGAGTATTGGATCCAACAAACCCGACCGGCTCCCAGACGTTGGGTGGTTGGTAAGGTTTGACTCCTTTGCCTCCGAGAGTCAGATCGATCAGCCCACCGACATACAAGGCGTTGTCGCGGATCTGCTCGGCGTCGAGCCGAAGTCTTGGTGCGTGGGATAGGAGTCGATTCTCAGGGTCTTTCTCCAACGCTTCGGCGGAGATTCGCGAGCTTTGTTTAAAAGTCGCTGAGTTGAGCATCAATCGCATGAAGGATTTGACATCCCAGCCCGAGTCCTCGAATTCGATCGCAAGCCAGTCGAGAAGCTCCGGATGGGAGGGCGATTCGCCTTGGGTTCCGAAGTCGCCGCTGGTTTTGACCAAGCCGATTCCGAAGACCTGTTGCCAGTAGCGGTTGACAGCAACTCGAGACGTCAGAGGGTGTTTTGGTGAAACCAACCATTTGGCAAGGTCCAAGCGATTGAGTTGACGCGATTCATGTTTTTGGATCGGAGGTAGAATCGAGAGCACGTCGGGCTGTACCTTCTCTCCAGGTTGGTTGTATTGCCCTCGGAGCATGACGAAACTTTCTCGCGGGGTAGGATTGTCCTTATAGACAAAGGTACTTGGAATCGCGTTGGAGTAACTCTCCCGTTCGCTGCGAAGGCGATCGACTTGGCCGGTCCATTCGCTCAGAAGAGGTTTGGTCTCGGTGCAAATCCTGGCCAAGTAGAATTCTTTGAGTCTGGCTACAGCACCTGCATCCGGGGCCGGGTCGCTACCGGCCTTGGCGATGTTGTTTAAATCGGCCGGCAGGCCTGGAGTGTCTTTGCCTTTGGCTGCGTTCCACCAAGCGACGAAGGAACGAAGTGGATCGTTTGCAGGATCGCTGACTCCGACCACCCCGATTTTGTCCCAATAGACCGTTCCGCCGAATTGGGTGGTGGCAAATCCTGTCAGAGAATCGCCGGCGTTGAGTCCGAGTTTTGCGGCTGGGATTTCCAGGCGAACCCATTGTCCCGTCGCTGGCAGTGCTCCCATGTCGACCCGTTCGGCAGTATTCGGTGCACCCCATTGTATTGCATCGTATTGGCCCCAGACGGCTCGGTGCTGCCATCCGCTGCGGTGGTACTGGAGCATAATCGCCTTAGGAACATTCGCAGGATCTATATACACATTGGCGAACAATGTGGCCTGAGATGGGACCGTCAGGGAGATTTTGGACTGATCCCAAACATCTTGAGACAACCCAGCATCGGTGCGTTTGAGGGCTCGCTTTCCACTGAGAACTTTTTCGCCTTGCTCAAGCGTTACGAACGTGGTCGGATGTCCCGGTGCTCCAGCGGCATTGCCACCTGGTGGATAATCGTCATCCATCCAAACCACCTCGCTCGCGGAGGCCTCAGGCTTTGGGTCGGCCAAGCCTGGGTCATGGTAAACGACCTTGGCTACCGCTTGGCTGAGGTTTTTTTGACTGGCCAAAATCTTTTCGTCGTAATCGGATAGCTTGGTTTTTTCCTCGTCGGTTTCAAGTTTCAGGACCGGGTTGGTCAGCAACGCATTTCCATCCATCGCCGGATCGGCTGACGCATTAAAAAATGCGTACATCGAATAGAATTCCTTGGCCGAGATTGGATCGAATTTGTGGTCGTGACACACCGCGCAGCCGGCCGTTAGGGCCAACCAAGTCGACGCCATCGTGCTGGTCCGATCGACCGCGTAACGGTAGTAGTACTCCGAGTCGATCGACCCACCTTCGCTCGTCGTGACATTGCATCGGTTGAACCCAGTGGCAACGAGTTGATCGATCGTGGGTTTTTCCAGGAGATCACCGGCGAGTTGCTCGATGGTAAACTGATCGAAGGGCAAATTCCTGTTGAAGCTTTGAACGACCCAATCGCGATAAGCCCACATCTGTCGTTCGTTGTCCAAATGCAAGCCGTGGGTATCGGCATACCGAGCGATATCGAGCCAGTGCCTAGCCATCTCCTCGCCATAGCGGTTCGACTGCAAATACCGGTCGACCATTTTCTCATAGGCCTCTGGCGAGGTGTCGGACAGGTACTCTTGGACCTCTTCGGCCGTCGGTGGTAAACCTGTCAACGTAAAGGCCACGCGTCGGATCAGAGTCGAAGGGCTGGCCTGCTCGGACAATTTCCATCCCTGGGACTCAAGCCGCTTACCGATAAACGCATCGATCGAGTTCTTTCCACCGGCGACTTGCGTCGGTACTTCAAACTCCATCGGCGGTTCGAACGCCCAGTGTTTCTGGTATTTGGCTCCCTCTTGGATCCAACGCCCTAGCAACTCGATCTCTTTGGCCGTGAGCTCTTTGTGACTCTCAGGCGGAGGCATTTTGGTGTCTGGATCGCTGGTGTGCAGCCGTTCCCAAAGCAAACTCTTGGACGTATCACCAGGAGTGATCGCGCGTTGGGAGTCCCGTTCCAGAGTCGCTCCTTCGAACGTGTCGAGACGCAGGCCCGCTTGGCGTTTCTTCTCGTCGAAGCCATGGCAAGCAAAGCACTTATCGGCCAAGATCGGACGGACGTCGCGATTGTAACTGAGCGGGGCTTGGGCCATCAGAGTGCCTAGAAAACAACCCATCCATCCAAGCGCGATCGCTTGGGTAAAAAATCGTTTCATGTTCCGTACCAATCGAGGGGATCGAGGCGGCAAAGGGCAGGAGCGAGCCTGTGGGAAGCCCGCAAAAAGAACCGTTATTGTAACCAGTCCATCGGCTCTCCATAAGTGTCTTCGGCCCCTAAGGGTAACTCTTGGGGTGCGAATCGCTCCATTTCTGGCGTTTTGAGTGGGTATAAGTTCCTTCGATTTGAAGGGGATAACTGGAATGTCATTGATTCTAATGTGATCCAACGGGATTGATTTCATTTCTCTGGATTTGCTAAACTCAAGTGCATGACCCTTATCGATCGGTACTTGATCGTCCTGTTTGCCCGCGTTTTCCTGGTTTGCTTTCTTACGCTTTCCGGACTGTTGGTCATCGCGCAGATTTTCACCAACCTCGATGAGCTTATCGAATACGGTCGGAGACGTGGAAGCCTCCCTTTGGCTCTAGCCGAGTACTTTGGGCCTGTGCTCTTGACGATATTCGATAGGACGTGTGGATTGACCGCATTGCTAGCACTCCTTTTTGTGGTTGCTTGGCTCTACCGGACCAACGAGTGGACAGCGATGCTGGCGGCTGGGATCAGCAAAGCGCGCGTGGTTCGTCCTTTGCTGAGCGTTTGCGCGATTGCAATTGGTGTGAGTGCTTTGTCGCGTGAGTTTTGGATTCCCCAGTACAGTGACATTCTTACTCAGAGCCCGCAGGATCTACAAGGAACCGAGCGGGTTCAGCCAATCCGACCGACTGAGGACAGCGACTATGGATTGCTGATTGCTGGCAAGAGCATTGCGAGCCAATCCAAGACGATCCGAAATCCGGTCTTTGTTGTTTTTGGTCCAGCTTCAAGGATCGTCACCCAGATCCAGGCCGAAGCGGCTACTTATAGGGAACCGACCGACGGGGTGCCTGCCGGTTATTTGCTCACGGGGGTCGGATCAGCGAAATTTCTCTCTGAGCCTTCGGTCGTCGTCGATGGAGTCGATTACTTGCGACTCCCATCGGATACACTCTGGCTGAGTCCGGACCAGTGCTTTTTGCCTAGCAGCATTGAGTTCGATATGCTCAGGGGGAGTTCGGCCAAGCAATTTGCGTCGACGGGGGATTTGGTTTGGCGGGCGAAGAACCAGGGTGACTATTACGGGGACGATTTGCAGTTGCTGATTCATCAGCGTTTTTTGCAACCTTTCTTGGACGTCACGCAACTGTTGCTTGGGTTGCCCTTTGTGCTCTCGAGTCGCAGACGCAATATTGTGCAGATGACGATCGCCTGTTTCTTGACCTACGGCGTTTTCTTCGGTTTTTCGGCGATCCTAGCTTTGCTCTGCGGTTCGAGTTCTCTTCTGACCCCAACGTTGGCGATTTGGATTCCGCTGCTTGTCTTTGCGCCTTATGCCTACGCTCGGACTAGGCAAGCATTGGTCGAATAGCTTTCCTAGTTCTGTAAGACGTTCGATCATGCATCGAATCTCGTCGTGCTCGTACTCAGTGCAACGGTACTCGTACTCGATGGCTGTTTGAACCGCTGCGATGCCGATCGTTGATCGATGCGGTTTGCGGGAGATGCCGGACCCATCGGTCAAATTGCGATATTAGATCGCTTCTAGATATCGCAAAGCAAAATCGCTTCGCGGAGGCCTTGGTAAGCGTCTCTGGTCGGGATGAATTCTTGACCGACGTATCCCTGATAACCGAGTTTGTGGAGTTTTCTCATGATCGGGGGGAAGTTGATTTCCTGTTGGTCGTCCAGTTCGTTTCGGCCAGGGCAACCCGCGACGTGGACATGCCCGATGATATCGATATGTTCATCGAGTCGGCGCATGACATCGCCGTGCATGATCTGAACGTGGTAGACGTCGAAGAGCATTTTGACCCGTTCTGAGCCAACATTGCGGACGATCTGTGCGACAAGATCGATGTCATCACCTTGGTATCCAGGGTGTCCCTTCATCGGGTGGGTACCATCGCGGGTATTGAGATGTTCGAGGCACAGAGTGACCTTGGATCGTTCGGCCAGGCCAGCGAGTTGCTTGAGTCCTGCGACGCAGTTTTCGATGCATTCCTCACGTGAGATTTCACCGCTGGAGGGATCTTCGGCATTCCGCCATTTGAATCCTGTGAAAGCGATCACATTGGGAAAACCGGCTGCTGCGGTCTTCTCGATCGCTTTGGTCATGCACTCGAGGACCTCTCCATGGTACGCCTTGTTGTTGAGCCCTTTGACAAACGGGGCACCTGGCATCCCATTGGGGGCCAGGGCGCAGCCGATGCCATGCTTCTTGAGTGTGTCCCAGTCTTCAAACGGTACGATTTCCACCGCGTCGCATCCAAGCTCGCGGGTCACTTCGCACAGGCGGTCCATGGACCACATGTCACCACCGGCTTGGTAGCACCAGCCAACGATCGATTGCCGAATATTTTTTTTCAGTGACAACATAGGAGTTCCGTATTACTTATCTCAGGGGCTGAAACGAGAGGGGTCAGGTGCAGCGGGAGCGCCCAGCGATTTGGATTTTTCGAGCGACTCGGTTCGCACGAAAGACCATTATTCATATTGGCCGCGAGTTTGCTAGCATGGGTCCCGGGGGATCCTAACTAGGGTTTGTGGTTTGCCTGCTGGTCGATCATCCAATCGAGTACAGCCGCCGAGGTTGCGATTCGAGTACGATCTTTGCGAGAAAAGCCCCGCTGGCTCACCCCGATGGTTTGGCCGAGTCGGAAAAGGCCGATTTCCTTTTGGGAATCCTCGGAACTTGAGGAAGTTGAGCGATTGGAATCGGCATGTTTCATCACGAATTCGACGGCCCATAGGGCTGCGGACTGCTGGCATTGACGAACCACAACGCCACGAAACGAACCACTCTGCACGTAGTATTTTGGCATCCTTAGAAGACTTTCCAACTCTGCGAGTATCCGAACCGACGCGGCAACTTGCCGCCCTGCTAAGGAATTTCGGCAATCGCTGTGACACCTTGGGTCAAAGCCCCAGAGGAATTCGGCTGGGAAACGAGATTCCCGCCGGTTTTTCGGTAGCCACCGTGTCGTTGGCTTTCTTCGACTGGCTCGGAGGAAATTGTGGCGGTTTCTCTGAAATCCCTTCCAAATGCCTGAAATTGACTTTGCATCGCATCGAGAAGTTCGGTCAACTGGGCGAGGGCCAAAAGAGTTTCGGATTCTTGTTGTTTTCCTATAAACTCCAAACCACCAAAGCTTTCCCCGTCGAGCATCAAGGGAAATTTTAGAATCCAACGCTCGGGCAACTCAGGTAGTTCGGATTTTTGCCACTCAGCGTGGTAGCCTTCGTGTAGCCAAGGCATATTCAGGTCCATCTGGACACGGTAGAGTTCGTGCTTTTCGGCAAATTCGACCAAGGTTTGCCAAAGAATCGTCCAGTCTCTGGTTCCTTGAAGCTGAACGACCTGTTCGTGCACTTTGGACTCGGCCCGGTCCGGGCGGATCAGCAGCGAGGTCACCAAACGCTCTAAGCGTTTGTAGAGAAGTTTGAACTCCCCAAAACCAAAGAGCCTCGAGACGACCAGCGAACCGATCGCAAAGGCCATGGTCGCAAGAGATATCCACTCGGATTTGAGCATCACACCGGCAACGGCTCCGCTGGCGGTAATTGTAGAGAGCAAAGCGATGATCCCTACCAAGGCTCGGTCTTGAAATCCATGCCTCATCAAATGATGGTGCAGATGCCCTCGGTCGACAGAGAACAGACTTCTGCCGGTCAGTTTCCGTCGCACGATCGCCATGGCCGAATCGAATAGAGGAATGGCCATCAAAACGATGGGGATAGTAATCGACATCGAGGAGTCCTTGGAAAACCAAGATCGCATCGTCAGGACCCCAAGAAATAGCCCGATGAGCATGCTGCCGTTGTCACCGAGAAAGACGCTTGCAGGGGGCAAATTGTAGAACAGGAATCCCAGCAGCGCACCTGCCAGAGCGGCCGAGATGATCGCTTCCATGTGGTTTCCTGTAAAGGAACTGATTGCCGCTACGGCTGCAAACGCGATCCAGCCTACCGTAGCGCACATGCCATCGGCACCATCGATCAGATTGATCGAATTGATGCATAGCAAAAGCCATCCCAGGGTGATTGGCCAAGCCATCAGTCCGAAATCGATGGGGTAACCGAAGACTTGGACGGTGTCGATTGAAAACCCAAAGGAAATAATTCCTAGGCAAATCACGATTTGCATGGCGAGTTTTTGCCTACCGAGCATTCCGAATCGGTCATCGACGAGCCCGAGCGTCGTAATGGCCAACGCCCCTATTCCTAAGGAGATGGCTTGCGAGGACTGTTGAACCAAATGGATCGATTGTCCGGGGAAAATCAAAAAAGCCAAAAGGACGCTGATCATCAGGGTCAAGAGCAAGACCACGCCGCCGCATCGGGCAACGGGTTGCGCGTGGAGTTTGCGTCGTTTATCGGGATAATCGACGAGTCCAAAACGCAATGCGTAATGGCGTACAAACGGAGTCAATGCGATCGACAGCCCTAGGCCAATGAGGGTTGCGACAAGTGGTAGAACTATCGGCGGAACGTTGGGGGGCACGGTAGGCTTGAATCCGCGGCGTTGAATGTTTCTTTGACGATCCATCTTGCACTGTTGTAATATCGTGGTTCAAGCTTCAGTGCTTGGCTAGTCGCATCCGGCGACTTTGACGATAAAATCCCTCCGTCCTAATGCGCAGCCGACTAACGCATAGCCGAATGCACGGAAAAACCACCAACGAATCGGACCCTCGAATGGACTCTGGACTTTGTAAGCTCACCGACCTATTTGCAACCCAACGGAACCTGCGCCACATGGTGTGGATTGTAGCGATTTTGTCGGTCCTTTCGACCAAGTCGCAGGTTCAGGCGGCCGACCCGATGCTCGTGAAACTAAGTCCCCGATGGATCGATGGCTCAAGTTTCTGGTACTCCAAACCAACCGAAAAAGGGCGCAAGGAGTTCGTTTGGGTCTCTCCGAGCGAAAAGAGAATCCTGCGTGCTGCTTCGCTTGAGGAACTCGAAAAGCAGGCTGGCATTTCGCTCCTGAACCGATCTGCCACAGGCAGAATCGAACCCTCGGAAACGTTGGACGAAGCCCGAATCGATATCGCCATCAAAAATGCCATGCTTCAACCCGTCGAGCTGTTTTGGATCGACTTCCAGGGAGTCCCGAAACCCTATGGGACCCTTGTTCCCGGGGAATCGCGAGGGCAATCGACTTTCGCCGGTCATTCCTGGGCCGCCTCGCTCGACGGTAAAAAACCCATTTGGACCGGCCAAGCGACCGAAAAGGGGCAGGTTCTAGAAATTCAGGCGATGGAAATGGAAGCCGAGTCGCTCTTTCCAAGACGCGAAGCTCGCCGACGATCCCAAGCAAGGGCACCGCGCGATTCGGATGCGAATCGAAAAGCCGAGAATCGGTGGAAGGTCCAGAGGAGCGATCATCAACTCCGCTTCATTTCCCAAGCGGGGAAAACCGTACTCGATACGGCGGATCTAGGGGAGGCTCAAGGAACCGAAACGAACCGATACGACCAGCCAATCTTCTGGTCGACCAACCAGCAGTTCGCATTCACCCTCCAAATCGAACAAGGAGATCGTCGCGAGATCGTGCTTGTGGAATCTTCTCCAAAAGACCAATTGCAACCCAAGAGCAGGACGATCCGTTACGACAAACCGGGAGACAAGCTCGATCGACCGCATCCGAGACTATTCGACCTTGAGTCGGGGAAATTGGTCCACTTGGATTCCACGCTTTTTGAAAATCCCTGGTCCATCGATCAAATCCGATGGGATCAAGATGGGAATAGGCTACTGTTCGTCTACAACCAGCGTGGACACCAAGTTATCCGGCTATTGGCCGTCGATCCTCGGACCGGTCAAGTCACCTCGCTGATTGAAGAGGCCAGCCCAACGTACATCGATTATGCCGCCAAGGCTTACCGTGAGTGGATCCAGGATGAGCGAGAAATCCTATGGGGGAGCGAACGCGACGGTTGGTACCACCTGTACCGCTATTCGGCCGAAGACGGAGAGTTGATCAACCAAGTCACCCAAGGGTCTTGGGTGGTCCGCTCGATCGATCGGATCGACCAAGAAAAACAAAAGCTTTGGTTCTACGCTGGAGGAATCGCCCCCCATCAGGACCCTTACCATCGCCACTACTGCCGTGTGGATCTCGACGGCCAAAATCTTACTCAACTGACCCAAGGTGACGGCGATCATAGCGTCGAACGATCGCCAGATGGACAATGGCTCATCGACACCTATTCTCGCGTCGATATGCCTCCGGTCCACGAGCTTCGTTCCTCGAGCACCGGCGAATTGATCCTCGAACTCGAACGCAGCGATCCCCAAGGTCAGTGGACCGAGAGCAACAAGCCCATACGGTTCACGGCCAAGGGACGCGATGGCACGACCGACATTTACGGATTGATCGTCCGTCCGAAAGTCGTTGAACCTGGCAAGAAATACCCTGTCATCGAGAATATCTATGCCGGTCCCCAAGATTCCTTCGTCCCGAAGACTTACTCCGCCCTTTGGGAATATCACGATTTGGCCGACCAAGGCTTCGTCGTGGTGAAAATCGATGGTATGGGTACCTCGAACCGCAGCAAAGCATTCCATGACGTCAGTTATCGAAATCTGAGCGATGGAGGATTTCCCGACCGAATTTTATGGATGCAAGCCGCCGCGAAGGTTTATCCTGAGATGGATCTAGAGAAAGTAGGGATCTATGGTGGATCGGCTGGCGGTCAAAACGCTCTGGCTGCTTTGTTGTTCTTTGGCGAATTTTACGATGCGGCCGTAGCCGACTGCGGCTGCCACGATAATCGGATGGACAAAGTCTGGTGGAACGAACTCTACATGGGATGGCCTGTTGGACCCCACTACGAAGCGAACTCGAACGTAACGAACGCCCATCGACTCCAAGGAAAACTTCAGTTGGTCGTCGGTGAACTCGACACCAATGTCGACCCAGCGTCGACCATGCAGGTCGTGGATGCCTTGGTACGAGCCGACAAGGATTTCGAGTTGCTCTATATCCCCGGCGGAGGTCACGGGGTCGGCTCGTCCCCTTACTGCAAACGACGACGCGACGCGTTCTTCCGCCGTCATTTGCAATGATCTTACGGTTCGGTCTGCGACCCGCCAGATTTCGAATCGTTGGATCCCGAGGCGCTAGAGCTTGACCCACCCATGGGTGGGTCAAGCGAATTCCGGTTGACCCATTGCGTTTTCTGGTCGCCTCGCACGATCCGGAAGTATTTGGAGATCGCGTCGATTGCATACTCCCGGCCCTTGGTCGCTCGGAGCAGTTCCCCGACCGACTCGACATGTTCGCCGAAGTTTGCTGTCGAAATCCGAGGAGAGGACTTCGGCCGACCGAAAATAGGGAATGCTGCAATGATGGCTACCATAGCGAGGAGGGCCGCGTGGATGGTCATCACGTTGAAAGGCCAAACCGTCAGCATTTCGAAGCCTTTGAAGTCTTCCTGGGGAGTTCCTTGGCGAATCGTCGGCTCTTCATCGCCCGAAAGGAAGCCGACTCGGCCCGCCGAGAAGGACTCGATCAATCGATCCGTCAATCGACGATTCCCAACATCGAGTAGTCCCAGGTTCGAGACGATCGAACTGTTCGATAAGATGATTACTCTGCTCAGTGAACTTGTGTAGCGAAGTTCGCTCACCAGAGGCGTACCATCATCGGCCGCTAGGAGCACTCGAGCCGTATCGTAATCGATCGCATGGATCCCACCGGCAATCGCCAATAGCTCTTCATCGTCGGTATTCCAGGTCTTTAAATCCATGTTGGGACCCTTTAGGATGGGAAACCGGAACATGCGATCAGATTTGCGCGGAGGCGGAGGCGTGGTTCCCGGTGGAATTTGATTTGCTGTAGCTTTTCTTTTCGGTTTTGCCGGTGCAGGAGTTGCGGCCGGTGCAGGAGCCCCTGCCGGTGCTGGAGCTGCTGCCGTTGTGTTCCAATCGAGTTCTTTGCGGAGCGCATCGAGCTCGAGTCTGTCGAATGGATCGAGGGAAGAACGGACTTGGATCCGGCTCTTTGCAATCGAAGGATCATCTGCCCATTCCCCGAGAAATCCCTGAACCTTGCGGAATGGGCCAGGAACATACCTCCAGGTAAACCAAGGAGTAACGAGCAGCTCTCGCTGGGAATCACGGAGGGAATCCAATTGGCTCGATGCGAGGGCTCCTTGGATCAGTCCGCGCGCTCTTTGCGTGGGATCCAAATCGGAGTTTGGGTTGCTGGCGACTCGGTCCCAGTAGTCGGCATGCGGCGAGTAATCGCGACCGACGTAGACTAAGGTTTTTCTGCCGGTGCGAAGCCAGCGGTCGAGGCAGTCCAAATTGGCCTTGGTGTGGAATGGAAAGTAATTCGGAGTCCAGATGATGGTTTGATATTTTTCTTCCATCGAAGGGCTCAGCGACAAGACCGTTTCGGTCGGTAGGTCATGGGCTTTTACCATTTCACGCAGGACGCTCATTCCCCCCGGACTCGCTTCGGCACTTTGCGATTCGCTCGTTCCGTAGGCATTGGATAGGTCCGATTTGCATCCGCTGAGACTTGGAATCCCAAGGACCACGAGCATTAGCAGTGCAGCCCCAACCAAGGGTTGGTTCTCTCGATGAGGCGAATTTTTGATCGTTTCCTCAACCTTGGCAAGATCGAGCCAAACTGTATCGAACTGCTCCTTAGTCAGTGTTCGCCGACCGAAATAGGCAGCTTCAAATAGGCTCACTACGTCGCGCAAGCGGGATTGAAGATGGCGGTGGGGATTGAGTTCCCGAAGGTAGCGGTAGTTGGTTTTGCCTTTTGCAAGGGCGATGAGTTGCGCTTGGTCGAGTTCGACCAAAAGGTAGCTAAACAAAAAGACGATGGCTCGGGAGTAATCGCCTTGATCCCTATACTCTGCGGCTTGGGCTCGCAGTCCTAACATTCCCTTCTCAATCTCTACGGGCAGATCGGAGTATTTGGCTTGCTGAGCAAGAATATCTTCGGTGTTGCGAGTTGTTTTTTTCCGGCGGTTGAACCACACGGCAAGTTCTTGGTTTTTCAAGAGCCAAACGAAGCACCAGAGGGCAACGATGGCTAGAGTTGTCCAAAGCAGAAAGGAAAAAATCCTGCTGATCACCCACCAAAAATCGGCCCAAGAGGTGCTATTCGTGTTTGTAGTAGCGCTTCCGTTGTTTGGGGATCTTGTTGAATTGTTCCCAAATAACCACGACCAAAAGCTGTTGCTCGATTCGTTTTGAGTCCAGCCGTTTCGAGATACCAAGTTATCCCGACTCAGTGGAGACGCTCCGAATTGAACATCCTGCTCTTGGACATCGACCCATTGGGAGTTGGTGCCGCGTTGCAAGACGTCTTGGTCATTGAGGCGACCGATCTGGGGGAAAGCCGACGGGGCGTTCCAAACGAGCCAGAGAAACGCAAATCCGATTCGTATGCTATTCCACACGGTTCCTTGCCTCCGCATCTTGAATCCTATTTGCTTCCGCCTTGAGCTTCAATTCCAACTCCCAGCCCTCGCCCCCGATGCGCGTATTCATATAGACCAGGAACCGAAGGATCGTTCCCCATAGGGCGATAGCCCAAAGGGCCAGGGGGTAGAAAAACAGGTCCATCCACCAGCCCCATTCCCAAGCTCCAGCGAGCGAGCCGACTAAAAAGACAAACGTGAGATTCAGAATTAGCAGGAAGGCTACCGAGACGATGCCTGCGAAAAAGCAAGCTTGGAACAACTCTCCTCCGGCTTGATGCAATCGTTTCGATCGTTGCCAGAAAAGCAACTGATTTCCTGGTTTTTTGCGTTTGAGAGAAAATATCGGACACTTCTCGAGGAATAAAATCTCTGGTGCAAAGGGGCGAACGCTGCGGATCGCGGCGATCATCAAAGCCAAAATCATGATCCACGGGGTTCCGACATAGTTGGCAAACCCGCGGTTGATACTGAAGAATTCGATCCCACCAATCAACGCAATCATGGGAAAGATACCCCGCAGGATTGCAAGAACACCGAAGACTGAAAACCATTGCTTACCGATTGCAGTCAGGGTTTGTCGTTTGGAATTTTGGATGCCAAACATAAGGTTCCCCAGCTTGATCGTCACTCCTGCCATCGCTAAGGGGGCTTGGGTATAGACCAGCACCGCCATGCACAGGAGGAAACGAAAGCGAAGCCAGCCGTCTTGATCGAAAAGGTATCCCCTCATGACCATTGACGAAGACAGGAGCAATCCGTTGAGGATAGCAAAGGGTAAAGCTCCCAGCAGGGCAACCTGAAGAAGTGCTGGCCCGAATCGACGCAGGACCGCTAAGCTCAGGTCGAGAAGCTCATCGAGGTTCCGTTGTTTGATGGCGATCGCCGTTTTGTCCAATTGCATCGCGCTATCTTTCAATCCTTGGATACGGCTCGGAAAGTGTCGAATCCGTGGGATATCCCAGAACGCAAAAGTAGAACATTAGGAGCGAGGCGCTGCCAACGGAACAGAGGATTTTGACATAGTAAGGCAAGGGCGAGGGGGAAATGAAGCCTTCGGTAAATGCAGCAAGGAAAAAAAGTAGTACCGAGACTAGGATCAAGGGAAGTGCTTTCTCAGCATTTTTTTTAAAGGAATCCAGGCGTGTTAAACCGTCGGTGGCGATCCATCCGAGTCCGAGCCGAAGTCCTGCCGCTGCTGATAAAGCGATTGCGGTCAGTTCAAAAACTCCGTGTGCTGTGACAAACTGAAAAAAATTATCCCCTTGACTTACCCCTGGTCTGGCCATGTACCCGAAGGTCGCTCCTAAGGAGAGGGCGTTGTAAGCAAGTTTTAGAATGGTCGGCAGGATCAATGGACCTAGTGCAAAGCATTGCAGTCCAATGCTCGTATTGTGCTGAATGTAGAAGGCAGCGGAGCTGATGTAAGATTCGTAATTCCCTTTCAGTGGCTGCGAGTACATGCGTTCGATCGACTCGATCTGCTCTGCACCAACGATATTCTCAGCAAAGTTTGGAAAAAGGCCTTCGGCCCAACCCATGAAAGCCGCGATGCTGAACATCCCAAAAAAGACGCTAAAGGCAATCCTTACACAGATGTCTTTGAAGACCGCTTGGGGGGCCGTTTTAAAAAGGAATTGGCTCCAGCGCGACACCGGAAAGCTATTCGAGCTATAGAATCGACTGTGAGATCTGGCCACGAGCCGTTGAAGATATTCGATGGTCGCCGGTGGCAATTTGAGTTGATCTGCCATGGCAAGATCCGAACAAGCATCCCGGTACAATGCGCTGAAGTGCATTGCATCTTGAGGCGTCCAATTCGAGATCGGGGTATCGCACATTCCGTCTAAGGAAAGCCAAGCCCTGCGTCGCTGCTCGACCAATTCGGCAGTTCTCATCGATCACTCCTCGGCGAACTTAGCATGGGTCTTTTTGCTTTCTCATTTGCGGGACTACGATTTTTTTCATGGATCTTCCACTGAGCGTCGTATTCCCGCTTGTACAAGGCACAGAGCAAAAGGTCAGGGTCGCTCGCAGGAGGAACCCCGACCTTGTCGATGATCTCTTTGGTCAGTATCGCTGCGAGCTCACGTCTTCGTTGGGGAAGGACTCGGTTGCGTCGCTCGACGTACATCGCCACGGTTCGGAGCATGGTTCGCGACATTCGAAAATTTGGAGCAATCGCTGGGAGCAACGCATTGATCCCAGGATCCTCGAGCCTCAATTTTGGCGGGACCCACTTGCGCTCGTCGAGGACCACCATCGTGCCGGCAGCAAGATCCCCGAGTCGTTGAAGGCGTGAGGTCAACAGCATGCACAAAATAGCCACCCCAGCCGTGGGGACCCAATAAATCGGAGGAGCATCGGCAACCACCATCTGCAATGAGGCAAACGGCGTAAAATCACCCAAACGCAGAAAGTTACGAATTGTCGCTTGGTAGGCGCTGATCGGACGTCCATCGGTCGAGATCACCCGAAGCCCGCTTACCCGTTTGCCAGGTGTTTGTCCGTTCCAGATCGTTTCGAAAAACAGACCGTAGAACCAATCGAAAAAGAAGTAACTCAGCACTAATAGAATCCCGCTGAGCAGGTTCAAACTAGGCAGTAAGCGCGTGATCCCCGAGCATGTCAGGAAAACCGCTAGGGCAATAAGAACTGCTGCTCGGATGGAAAGGTCGAGAAAAAATGCAGGAAACCGTCGAAAAGGGCCCGCAAGTCGGTACTCGAACTGGATGTTCTCTGGCGTGATGACATTGGCGGTTAAATCCAGTGCAGCCTCAGCACTCATTTCTCTACTTTCACAAAGCGGGCGATCAGCGATCCGAACCCATTGTACCATAACCAAACCTACGAAACGCTATCGAGTTTTAGCCTTCAATTACGTTTTTCGCTTCGAGGGCCCTTTGGTCTGGCGTCGCTCTGGCGTCGGACCCGATTCTTCTCGAGCTGTTCCTCTGGAATTTCAGCAGCCCCGTTTTTTTGATAGACTAATCAACGTGCGGGTGAACCGTATCCGTTTGTTCCTCCCTTCAAGCCATCCTAGGTGCTTCGATGAATTCCCAATCCAAAGATAGCGTCAACCGCCGCGATTTCCTATCCACCACTGGTCTGATCGCCGCATCTGGCCTGACGGCAACCGGTTTTTTGGGAGGCGCCAATGCGTCGGCGTCCCCGTTGGTCCGACCGGTATCCACCCCTGAAACACTCGTGAAAACACTCTTTGATTCGTTATCCGAGAGCCAGCGTCGAGCCGTTTGTTTCGATTGGGACTATAGCACCAAGGATCGAGGATTGCTCCGCACCCGAGTGGCCAACAATTGGAACATTACCAAACCTACGATTCTGAGCGATTTCTATACCAAGGACCAAAAGGACTTGGTCCAAGCGATTTTTGAGGGGATCATCGATCCGAGTTGGCACGATCGCTTCTATCGCCAATTCAAGGACGACATGGGAGGATGGGGAAAAGGACAGAGTCTTGCGATCTTCGGAACCCCAGGTTCGGAGCGGTTCGAATTCGTGCTGACCGGGCGTCATTCGACTCTCCGATGCGATGGCAATACACAGGAGCACGTAGCCTTCGGTGGACCGATTTTCTACGGTCATGCGGCCAATTCCGATGATGAGGGGACAGATCACCCAGGCAACGTATTTTGGGAGCAAGCTCTCGCGGCCAATGGCGTTTACCAAATGCTCGATGGCAAGCAACGCAAGTTGGCTGAGGTACCGGAGTCACCAAGCGAAAGCGCAGTGGCTTTTCGGGGGTCGAACGCAATTGCAGGGATCCCCGTCAGTGAACTTGCACGCGACCAGCGCGAAGCGCTCGAGAAAGTCTTGGGCAAACTTCTCGAACCCTTCCGCGCGATCGATCGCCAAGAAGCTCTCGCGTGTTTGAAGGCTCAAGGTGGATTGGAAAAACTCCACCTCGCGTTCTACACCGATGAAGACTCCGGGGGGGACAAAACTTGGGACAACTGGCGACTCGAAGGCCCCAGCTTCGTATGGCATTTCCGAGGCTATCCCCACGTTCACGTGTGGGTCAACATCGCCGACCAGCCCACTGTGGCTCTGAACGCCTAATCGACTCGTCCCTTTTCGTTCCAACACTCGATCTTCTCGTTGTGTCCTATCATTCCTCTCGTTTCATTCACTAAAATCGATGAACAAGCAACCGGCTGTTGTCAACTTTGCCCAAGAACCGATGTCCGTCGAACTCAGGGAAATCGATATCCCGGAGATCGGCCCGAACGATACGCTCATGGAAGTCGCTGCGGTGGGAGTATGCGGTAGCGATCTGCACCAATGGGCTGGACTCCATAGTTGGCCGGTGAATTATCCAGTCACCTTAGGCCATGAATTCGCAGGCCGAATCGTCAAGACCGGCGCAGCGGTGACAGCCTTTCGCGAAGGGGATCGCGTTTGTTCGGAGACCGCTGCGATCATCGATCCGAATTCTCCAATGACTCGCGTCGGAAAATACAACCTCGACCCGAGTCGCAAGGGGTTCGGGTACGGCACTCACGGAGCGATGACTCGGTACGTCAAAGTCCCCGAACGTTGCTTGCACAGAGTCCCTGATAATCTCCCTTTACGCTACGCGGCGCTGACCGAACCTTGTTGCGTGGCATTTAGCGCGGTGGTCGCCAATGCGAACATTCTCCCCGGTGATCGCATCGCAGTCCTAGGTCCCGGGCCGATCGGATTGCTTTGCGGTGCATTGGCAAGAATGCGTGGCGCTGAGGTTGCCGTCGTCGGGTTGCCCCAAGACCAATCGCGACTTGCGATCGCCAAAGAGTTCGGTTGCATCCCTTTGTTCAGCGATCAGCTAAAGCACTGGGCCACCGAACGCGATGGACTCGGCTGCGAAGGGGTGGTCGATGCGGCCGGTGTTTCTGCGACCCTCAAAACGGCGATCGATGTGGTCCGCCCAGCGGGTTGGATCAGCAAGGTCGGTTGGGGCCGAGACCCACTAGGATTCTCGATCGATCCACTGGTCCAAAAAAATATCACCCTTCAAGGCAGTTTCTCTCATACCTGGGCTATTTGGGAAAGAGTCCTGCTGCTCTTGGCCAATGGCTCGCTCGACGTTTCGAAAATCGTCGGTGGCTCCTGGAGTTTGGACCATTGGCATGAAGCATTCGAAACCATGCACTCTGGAAAAATCGCCAAAGCGGTCCTCGAGGTCCAACCCGATCTAGCTACCTTCATCCACACGAAAGTTCCGCAATGAGTAAAAGCAGGATCCTCATCCAGCTCGATACCGATCCCCAAGCCAGCGTATTCGATGCGGTTGTCGCGATCGACGCAGGTGCAGAGCGATTATTGCAATACGCAAATATCAAACCTGAGCAGGTTCGGGATTTGGTTCATGGGGCAATGTACACACGCGGACCTGCGGATCTAAAGCACACGGCGATTTTTGTCGGTGGGAGCAATGTTGCGCACGGCGAACAGGTTTTCCGCAACGCTGTCGATACGATGTTCGAGCCGTTTAAGGTCTCGGTGATGATCGACTGCAACGGTTCCAACAGCACGGCAGCCGCGGCAGTCATCAGCGCATCGAGGCACCTAGTGCTCGAGGGAAGCACGGCCTTGGTGCTCGCTGCCACCGGTCCGGTAGGTCAACGGGTAGCCAAAATCCTAGCGAACGAAAAATGCACGGTGTACCTCCAGTCGCGATCGCTCGAGCGCTCCGAGGAATGCGTCGCTCAACTCGTGGCCCAAGGTGTCCCGCAGAATCGACTCATCGCGATCTCCAGCGCCGACCAAACCTGGACCGATAAAGCCATTCGCGAATCGCACATGGTCTTTGCTTGCGGGGCGGCCGGGGTGCGACTGATGACCGCCGAGCAGCTTGAACAAGCCGCTCAGCTCAAGGTCGCGATCGACTTGAATGCAGTCCCACCGTTGGGGATCGATGGTATCGGGTTGACCGACAAGGGATCTTCGCGGGGCGGAAGGATCGAATACGGCGCTCTGGGCGTCGGTGGTCTAAAGATGAAGATCCATAAAGCATCGGTCGCCAGCCTATTCGAATCCAACGCCAAGACGATCGATTGCCAAGAAATGATGTCCATCGGCCGCGATATTCTGGCATTAGAAAAACCGCTGAGTTGAATCGGATTCTCTCAACCGGAGCCTAGACCCACGTGCGGCAGCAGAACATCGCAAGCATTCCTTTATAGAGAACCTTTTCAATGATCCAATCTAGGCAGATTTCTTCCATCCAGGGATGGAAAAACCATCATGGATTTTGGCTAGGACTCCGAATCGTGATCGCCTTGTTAGGCTTCCAAGGCATCGTCTCGGGGAGCGAACCTAAGCCGACGAATTTCGTCGTCATCCTGAGCGACGACATGGGGATCTCGGATCTTGGGTGCTATGGAGGAGAGATTCGAACCGAGAATCTCGATCGCCTGGCGCGCGACGGTTTGCGGTTCTCTCAGTTCTACAATACCGCGCGGTGCTGCCCAACCCGTGCAAGTCTTTTGACTGGCCTCTATCCGCACCAAGCCGGCGTTGGACACATGATGGACAAAAAGCCGCTCGAGGGCTACCAAGGGGATCTCAACGGAACCTGCCGCACGATCGCTCAAGTCCTCAAATCCGCTGATTATCGAAACTATGCGGTTGGCAAATGGCATGTGACGCGTCACACGGATCCCAACGGCCCGAAACACAATTGGCCCCTTCAACGGGGCTTTGATCGTTTCTACGGGACGATCCACGGCGCGGGGTCTTTTTACGATCCCTCGTCGTTGACCCGCGACAATTCCCAGATTTCCGCTTATGCAGATCCCGACTACACTCCCGAGACCTACTACTACACCGATGCGATCAGCGATCATGCAACCCGTTTCTTAAGCGAGCATGCGCAGGAGCACCCGCAAAAACCCTTTTTCCTGTACATCGCCTACACCGCTGCACATTGGCCGATGCATGCGCTCCCCGAGGATATCGCGCGCTATCGAGGTCGTTATGATGCCGGTTACGAACCGATTCGAAAGGCTCGATTCGAAAAGGGAGTCGAATTGGGGCTCTATTCAAAGAGCATGGTCTTGCCCGAAGGAATCGGCAATTGGGAACGTGTCGAGGACAAAGCTTGGGAATCGGCGTGCATGGAAGTCTACGCCGCGATGGTCGATCGGATGGATCAAGGGATCGGGCGGATCGTCGAGCAACTCAAACGCCAGGGTGCCTTCGAGAACACGTTGATCCTCTACATGCAAGACAACGGCGGATGTGCTGAAGGGATGGGTAGGACTGGGAATAAGGAGCATCCGAACATTCCGCGACCTCTTGCCCCGAGCCTCGCTCCGATGAAACCCGAGGATTTTGCAAAACGGGGAAGTGTTCCGGCCCAGACACGAGATGGTTATCCGGTTCGAATGGGCAAGCAGGTCATGCCCGGTCCCGCAGATACTTATGTTGCCTATGGAGAGAACTGGGCCAATGTCTCGAACACTCCCTTGAGGGAATACAAGCACTGGGTGCATGAGGGTGGGATCAGCAGCCCGTTGGTAGTCTCATGGCCGGCTGGAATCGGTTCGAGGGGTCAGTGGCGAGATCAGCCCAGCCATCTGATCGACATCGCAGCGACGATCTTTGAGATTGCGAAAGTCAACTATCCTCAGGAGGCCACTCCCCTAGAGGGAAGAAGTCTCCTAGGGGCTTTTGCGAATAATCCGATCGAGCGAGACGCGCTGTATTGGGAGCACGAGGGAAACCGAGCGGTGCGAGTTGGAAATTGGAAGCTCGTTGCCAAGCACAACCGACCTTGGGAACTCTACGATCTTTCTCAGGATCGAGCAGAGCAAGTCGACCAAGCGGCGCGTTATCCGGAGAAAGTTGCCGAGCTCAATGGCTTCTATGAGGCTTATGCGAAAAGAGCCAACGTCGCACCCTGGCCCTTACCCAAAAACGTACCTCCCGAGCCTTGAGCGCGATTTCTAACTGCAGGTCAGTCGGCCTTCCTTCGATACTAGGGCGTTTCGCGTTGGCCTTTGGAGAGACTACCCCCCATTTCAAACCGCAGTGATTGGGCTTGTCCAGCCGAGTTCCTTTGGAACTCAAGCAAACCGGCCGTGTACCGAAGTCCGAACTCTGTTGGGCTATGAGGGATCATTTCCAAGAGTGGGCCGCCAAGTGTGAAATACAGCTTGTTATCCTTGCGGAGAACTTCGTAATTCCCACCGCCTTCGCGTTGAAACTTTCCTAAGAGGCCTTCGATCTGACTTTCGGTAAGTTCGACGATTACTGGGTCATAGGCTTCTTTCGGTGGCTCGATGGTTTCGGGAGGGAGTTCTCGCACCCATATATTTCGGAACCGAACCGGATTTCCATGATCCTGCAAACCGATTGGAAGTTTGCCGGGTCGGTTGGTGTCGGTTCTTTTCGCGTAAGGGTGATGCTGAAGCCAGGAGGTTGGCCCGAGCGGCTTGACGTTGTCTTGGACGAACACACCATTGTGCATCACCGTCAGTCTCGCCGGTGAGGATAAGGTTCCGTCATCGTTGTACTTTGGCGCGCGGAAGAGAATGTCAAACGCTTGCCATTGGCCCGGCTTTCGACTTACATTAGCCATGGGTGGATACTGGCCGTAGATCGATGCGGCTTGGCCGTCTGCATACGTCACGTTGTCGAAGGAATCGAGGATTTGGACTTCGAATTGGCTTTGCAGGAACACTCCGCTGTTTCCTCGGTTCTGACTTTTGCCTTTGGGAACCTCGGGAGAGGCCCATTCGATGTGGAGTTGGCAATCCTCAAAGCCTTGGGCTGAATAAGCATAGCCACCCCCGTTGACCGGTTCCATGGCTCCATCGCGGACGATCCACTTGGCTGGTCCACCATCGCTGTTTCGCCATGCGTCGAGCGATTTGCCGTCAAAAAGAACCACTGCATCGGAAGGAGGTGGAGTGGGTAGATGGCTCTCACCGGGCTGAACCGTAGGGGGTAAGGGGCGGTTCATGTCGTGCTGCTTCCATCCGGTGGAAAGCTGTGCGGAGGCATGTTCGGAAATCGCAAGCAAGGTTAGGTCGATGCATAGGGTTTGGAAGATCATCGCCAGTAGTTTTGGTTTTTGCAGGCAGTAGATTCGCATAGTGATCTTTGGTTGCTTTTTAGCAGAGCCGGAAAGGAGGAGTTCTAAGTTTCGAATTCAATACTGGAGACCGGACAAGGATGGGATCGGGTAAAGATGCGACTAGGGTAGTTCCTTGATGGTCAGTTTTCGGTATCGGGCGATTGCGGTCGCCCCGCCGTGGATCTGGACTGCGATGATCCCGCGAGAGGCGATATCGGGATCGGTTTCGGTGTAGTCGACAGTTTTGGTTCCGTTAAGCCACAGCTCGATGCGATCGCCTTGGGCTCGGATCCGATAGTGATTCCACTGGCCCAGGGGTTTAACGGCTTTCTTGAGGGTTTCTTCGTCGGGTTTGGCTAAGATTTTGTTCCTTCGACTCTCATCGTAAAGTGCGCCATCGAAACCGGCTCCAAGGTCGGCTTGGTAACCGGATACTTCATGATGATTTGGAATCCGCTTGGTCCGGAACTGAACGCCCCCATTGATGAAACCTTCGGTTCCTTCGAGTTTCCATTCGAGTTCGAGTTCAAAGTTCTGGTACTCCGAGACAGTGGCGAGGAAGTCGTTATCTTTTTGGCGTTCTTTCAAAGAGCCTGCTGTCAGAGCCCCGTCCTCAATTCTCCAAACCGTTTTGGTGTTCCCTTCCCATCCCTCGAAGGTCTTGCCATCGAAGAGCGGTTTCGCATCCTGTGCAATTAAGGCCATAGGCCCGGCGGCCGAGGTCAGCAGGCCTATGGCCCAGGAGATCGCACTCAAGGCGTGGGGAATCAGACGCAGGACTCGATTGCGGTTGTTTGGGTTTCTAGGGCTGACCATGCGCATTTGTCTCCATGCTTGCGTGTTGAAAATCAGGTACAGGTTCGCATCGCGTTTTCGGATGTGATATCTTAGTCCGGATGAATTCACCAACACCATCGGCGACATCGGTTCGTTTGCAAATTGTTTGGGTCAGTGTGCTGATGGCACTCGGATTGTACCTGACGCGAAACTCACTGGGTGAGATCGTCAAATCGGAGTCCTTTTTGCAGGATTCAGCGTTGGTGCAAGCTTCTTCGACACGATTTTCCGTGGAATTGACCGATGGAATCGAGAATGACCAAGTCCGGTCTTGGCTCCGATCGAGGCAGACACCTAGCGACAATCCATTGGACTTTGAGAGGATCAAATTGCCTTACATGGTCGCCGATCAATTGAGATCTGACCAAGCCGATGCGTTGGTTTCGGAACTCGAATCTCAGGGGGCAAAAGGTTTTCGGAGGATATCGAAAAATCAGATAGGGAGTATTCTTGGGGCATTCTTCTTTTCCTACGCACTTTTTCAGGTACCTGCCGGATGGTTTAGCGATCGGCTCGGTGCTCGACGAATGCTGACACTGTATATTCTCGTGTGGTCGCTCTTGACGTGGATGACCGGCTGGGTCGGTAGTCTTTATGGATTGATGTTCGCAAGGTTCTTTTTTGGTTTTGCCCAGTCGGGGGCTTATCCGACTAGCAGTGCGATTGTGCGACGATGGTTTCCGGTCTCAAGCCGTGGTCGCGCCAGTGGGTTGATTGCATTCGGTGGTCGGTTAGGAGGAGCTTTGGCCCCATTCTTGACGACGCTGCTGATCCTACAAGTAGGTTCATGGCGAACGGTGTTATCGGTCTACGGATTGCTTGGAATCGCCATCGCTGGGGCTTATTATTGGATCGTCAGGGATCGACCCTCGGAGCATCCGGCTTGCAATCGATCCGAGCAGGAGATGATTGGCAAGATTCCTGACGATACGAAACCCGAATTGCGTGACATCGCCAAGATGATTGGATTGTACTGTGGCAGTCGGAGTCTATGGCTCAACTCGCTAGGTCAGTTTTGCGTCAACATCGGTTGGGCATTTCTGGTCACTTGGTTACCCACCTACCTCAAGGAGACCCATAAGGTTTCCGAGCAACAGGGTGCATTCATGGTCACTCTCGTATTGGCAACCGGGATGCTCGGTCAGTTGCTCGGTGGGCGGGCCACCGATTGGAGTGTCAAGCAATTTGGGTTGCGCAGAGGGCGAGTCTTTCCGATTGCCCTGGCCAATTGCATTGCAGGTTGCTCTTACCTGGGGTGCTTGATGATCGATTCGGTATGGGGAGTGGTGGTATGCTGCGCGATCGTTTCGCTGATGACCGATTTTGCTAATCCCTCGATTTGGGCGTTCATGCAGGATGTGGGAGGTCGCAATACCGGTGCGATCTTTGGGTGGGCCAATATGTGGGGGAACTTTGGCGCATCGGTTAGTTCGAAAGTGGTACCTCTTTTGCTCGCTTACGGTTCGAGTTCTGGTTCTGGGCAAAGTTTGGTATTCATCACCTGTGCATGTGCTTTTTTCATTGCAGGCTGCGCGGCTTTAGGAATGGATGCGACCAAGCCGCTACAGACATCCTCAAGCCCTGCGGCTTAGTCACCTTTAGCGATCGGTTGGACATGATGCGACTTGCCACGGTACTCACTCCAGTTTCGGATGAAAACCTACAGCTTGCGGCCCAGTGTGGGGTGAATGATCTGGTGATTCGTTATCCAGGTAACCAACCCGGTGCCATCGCCCAATGGGTCCAGCGCGCCGGGTTGCACGGGTTGGAGGTCGGGGTCGTGGAGGGCTATTTGCCGATCGAGAGGCTCAAGCTCGGGATCGACGACGGATCGGAGCTGCGTGCCATGAAGGATCTGCTCCGTTCGATGAGCGACAACTCGGTGGGATTGCTCTGCTACAACTTTATGGCAGGTACCGATTGGGCCCGTACGAGGCTCGACGCACCGGAGCGAGGTGGTGCCAAGGTTACGGCGTTTTACCTCAAGGATGTCGAGGCTTCGGTCATGCTCGGTGCTCGGCCTAGCGATGAGCAGCATGAGCAAATCGCCAGATCTCAGACACCCCAGAAGCTCTGGGAGCATCTGGATCGGATGCTCGATCAGCTTTTGCCGATTGCAGAGTCTTGTGGAGTTACGATGGCGATGCATCCGGACGATCCGCCCTTGGCTTCTTTATTGGAAAAGCCACGGATCATGCACAGTGTCGAGTGTTTTGATCGGTTGCTTCAAAGGTACGATTCGCCCAGCAATGCGATTTGTTTTTGCCAGGGGACGTTTGCGACCATGGGATGCGATATACCCTCGACGATCCATCGCTTTGGAAGTCGGATTCGATATGTGCATTTCCGAGATGTAAGAGGAACTCCCGAAGCGTTCGAGGAGACCTTCCACGACAATGGGCCGACCGACATGGTCGCGGCGATGCGGGCCCTCAGGGAGGTAGGTTTCGAGGGTCCCATGCGCCCGGATCATGTGCCGCAGATGGTCGGCGAGGAGGATGGCGAACCGGGCTACACGATGCTCGGACGGCTATTTGCCTATGGTTATATGCGCGGTTTGATGCAAGCGACCCAGGCAAGTCGTTAGTCGGTAGGGCAGGGGAGGGGGATTAGAAAAAGGGGTTGTCTCGGGTTCGGGCCGGAGACTTTAGGATCCCTTCGACGGTCCTCAAGTCCTCCTTGGTGGTGATCTTGATATTGCTTTCGTGGCCTTCGACGATTCGGATAGCAATCCCCAACTTTTCGATGACCTGAGCGTCATCGGTAGGGTTTCCGATCGCATTTGCGTACCCGCGCTGGAGATCTTCGGTTCGGAAGACCTGAGGCGTTTGAGCTTGCCAAAGCCCGTCGCGGGGGACTGTTTCGATGATTTGGTGTGTGTTCGGATCGACCCTTTTGACCGTAGCTCGGATGGGCGAGGCGAGAATCGCAGCGCGGTGTTTGCTGGCCTCTTCGATGACTTGATTGAGGCTCTGGCGTGAGAGACACGGGCGTGCCGCGTCGTGGATGGCGACCAAGGCGATCCCTGGTCGGATCCGTTGGAGCGCATTGCGAACGCTCTGGGAACGTTCCTCTCCGCCCAGGACGACCTCGACCCCGAACAGGGTAAGGTTTCCGGCAAATTTCTCTTGCACCATCGCTTGGTCCTCCATCGCGATGGTCATGATGATTTGTCCGATGCGGGGGTGGTCGGCAAACAGTTGGGCGCTGTATTGCCAGACGGGTTTTCCGTGGACGGTGGCGTAGACCTTTTTTTGATAAGGGTCTTTAAAGCGGGTGCTCCGTCCGGCGGCGGCCAGGATGACAGCGACGTCTTTCATCGGGGATTGCTCGGGTGGTTTTCAGGAAGCTAGTTTTTGGGAGCTGCGTTTCGGGGCATAAAACCGTACACGAAACAGGCGAGCATGGTCAACCAAAACGCGATGCACTCTGGCCTTCTTAGGTCATGGAAATCCAAAAGGTGGGGGATGTGTTCGATACCGTCGATGTGCTGCTCGGCGGCCCTTCCTAAGAACCAAGAGGCGTCGATCCAGTTCAGGTAGCCTTCGGTCACAGCCCGACGGTGGCTCTCGATCGCGGAGAATGTTTCTTGCCAGGAGCCTAGGACATTCCAACCACGGAAACTCCAATCGCTGTTGAAGGCCCAATCGGCCAGGAGTTTCAAGCCGATGACAATGACCAGGAGATAGGCGGATACTTCGAAGCGAGGGTAGCGTTCGAGGAGCCTTACGAAAATCGAAGCGGCAAAACGCATCAGGATCACGCCGAGAATACCGCCAGCGACCACCACCCAGAGCTTATCGCTTTTCGAGCCCGCCAAGGCCATGGCAGCCAGGATCGAGTCGACAGCAAAGGCGATATCGGTCAGTTCGATAACCGCGACGGTTTTCCAAAACTTCCAATTGTTGTGAGATGGAACATCGCAGACTGCTTGTTCGGGCGGGGTGTTGGCCGCCGGCGTTTCAATGCTCTCTTCAGTAACAAGGCTTGCGGCGATCGGAACGCGTTGCTCGATTTCCGATTTGAGCCGCTGCTCGTTCAGTTCCTCGCCGGTGTAAGCATCGACGAGGCCCGGTTGGCCTTCTTTGTCCAGGACAACCAATTCCTCTTCGGCATCGTCCCAAAAAAGATGCTTGACGGCAATGTAGACCAAATACGCGCCGCCAATGAATTTGACGATCGTCCATTGGAGCAGGTAGGCCGACAAGCAAATCGCGATAACTCGAAAAACAAACGCTCCGATCAGCCCATAGGAAAGGGCCTTGGCCCGCTGGTGTTTGGGCAAACGCTTGACGAGCATTCCCAGCACCAAAGCGTTGTCGATCGATAAAAGACCTTCGAGGACGATGAGCAAGCCGATGACCACCAAGTCGGAGGTTTCGACGCTTTGTCCTAAAATATTGACCGCTAAGGGAAAAACCGAAAAAAAGTCTGTCATTTAGTTTATTGGACGGTTCGGTAGCTGGAATGAGGGATGTAGGGGGGAACTCGGGAAATCTCCGGTGCATGAGGATACCTAAGGATAACCGTTTCGGCACCAGGGTTGACCTAGAGTCACTGGAAACTTCGCGTTTCATTGATAAACTGGGGACTTCCGCAGTCGGCAACGGCCGAACTATTTTTTGACGTTCAATTTCCGGTATTTTACGGATCGATGGTATGGCTGAAAACGAAGAGCAAACCCCGGAGTCCCCGACGACCCATTCTGGGGCCCCAAATGGGCAAAAACAAGGCGCGGCAGGTCCCCTGAACCTTGAGGCGATTCGCCGAGCTAGGATGGCCCAGGAGCAATCCACTCGAAGTTCCCAACCCGAACCGAAGCGTCGCAAAGATGCCAACGGTCCGCAGGGCAATCAATCCGGGCGTTCTGGAACATCCACGAATAAGCTTTCAGAGGCGGCGATCGGTGGGCAAGCCCCAGCCAAGGGGACCTCGGAGGAAATCGTCGTTGACCGGCCCGACGCGATGGACCCTCAGACCATCGACGCAGCGAAAATCGACGCAGCGAAAATCGATGCAGAGTCGATGCCCGAGCGATATCGGTCCAACAAGGATTCAGCGCCCGCTGTAGCGGCCAAGGTTCCGGTTCCGACCTCTCGGCGTAGGGACCAACAAGAGGACTCGGAATTGGCCGAGGCGCTCGAAGGTGCCGATCTCGAGCACCTGATGATCGGGGAAAAGAACGCCGGCCGTGTCGGGGTCGCCTTGGAGATCGGCAATCGATACCAGGCCCGAGTGATCAAGGTCCATAATGCAAATGTTTTCGTGAGTTTGGGTGGCCCGAACGAAGGCGTTGTGCCCTTGTTGCAATTCCTGGACATGCCGACCGAGGGCCAGCAGATCGACGTCATGATCCGGTCTTTTAATGCCGAAGAGGGCCTCTATGAGTTGGGTTTGCCAGGCGAGGCAGTCACGGCCAACGACTGGGCCGATCTCGAAGAGGGTGCCATTGTCGAAGCGAAGATCGAGAGCGCAAATTCCGGTGGTGTCGAGTGCAAAGTTGGGAACATCCGTGGGTTCATCCCCATGAGTCAGCTTTCCGAGTACCGCATCGAATCGGCCGCCGATTACATTGGACAAAAGCTTCTTTGCCTTGTGACCGAAGCGAACCAAAGGCGTGGAAATTTGGTCCTTTCGCACCGCTCGGTTTTGGAACGAGAAAAGCAAGAGAAAAAACAAGAGCGGCTCGCGACCCTCGAAATCGGTCAACTCTGCGAAGGTACGGTCCGCAAGTTGATGGATTTTGGCGCGTTTGTCGATATCGGAGGGCTCGATGGCCTGATTCATATCACGCAGCTTTCCTGGGAGAAAATCAAGCATCCATCGGAGGTGCTCAACGAGGGGGACAAGGTTCAGGTTCGGATCGAGAAATTCGATCCCAAGACCGCCAAGATTTCCCTGTCCTACCGCTCGTTGCAAGATGACCCTTGGAGTGACGTCGAGGCTCGCTTTCCAGTGGGATCTACCGTCAAGGGTGCCGTATCGCGTTTGGCTGAATTCGGCGCGTTCGTGAAACTATCCACTGGGATCGAAGGGCTCATCCACATTTCGGAGTTAGCCCATCGACGCGTCAGCAGTGTTTCGCAGGTTCTAGCCGAGGGCCAAGAGGTCGAGGTCAAGATTTTGAGCGTCGACCAGAACGCCCAACGGATCGGCTTATCGCTCAAAGCAACGCAGGCCAAGCCTGGCGCTACGCAATCCGAGGTCAAGGACGAAGCCGAACCAGAGATCGTCAAACGCGACAGTGCCGTCAAGAAGTTTCAGGGCCCGCTCCGTGGGGGCACCGGCCCGAGCCATGGCGGAGATTTGTTCGGGCTGAAGCTTTGATAGAGATCCGGCTGCTTGGAAGAAAAGAACGCAAAGACGCCAGGGCGCAAAGACGCAAAGTTAGTGGATCTCCCGCAGAGATCCCCTATCTAATCGATAGCGGCTATCGAAAAAACCTTAGAGACCCAAATCCAATGATAGGTAGCCCAGGGATCCGTTTGCCGTACTCGTGATAAGGTTCGCCGATGAACTTCAATAGTCGACGGTCTTTGAAGTAGCTCCCTGCATAAATGTACAATGTCCAAACGACTGTCAGAATCGCATGATCGAGCGTCATGACCGGGGTAAACCAGATCAGACCTAAGAAGCTCATGTAGACAGGATGCCGCATGTACCGAAAGGCCCCTTGAGTGACAAACTCACGCTTGGGCGGCTTTTGGTCTCGAAACCAATACCACCACTGGGTCAAACCTGTTTGGTACCCAAAGCCAGTCCAATACAGACTGTAGAGCAAGCCGATCCAAGATCCGTAAAAGCAAGCCAAGAGGACCTGTTCTGTCCAACCCGTTGCGTGCCAGATCTCCATCGGCATGCGTCCCCAATAGTGGAACATCGCAAGCAAGCTCAAGCAACTTGTCATGCAGTGCAAGCACCCTAGCAGACCGCTGGGTATCCATTGCCGCAACCATCTCGAGGTCGGTGGTGCGAGCAAAATACTATGCGGAACAGCAAAGCAAACCGCAAGCAACGTATCTACCATCCAGGCTTGTCGGTACTCGCTCCAGCCGCCATAACGCAAAAACAAAAACAAATAAACTACCGTCCACAAAAAAAGCATCTGGGTTCCTATCCCAAATGCGGTCCCGGCTAGCCTGCCTAATCGACGATACAGAGTCGAGCCGGAGAACTCCTGCACCTGAACGCTTGCCTGACTCACCGATTACCTCTCTCTGCTAGGAAACATCCATACTCCATCGCTCCAGTTCGATACGCATCGAGGATCGCTTGGAAGTGGTCCAAAAACAGCACATGGTTAGCCCCGAAGAGCTTTGCCAAATGCCTAATTCCAGTTCGGTTGACTCGCTCCAAGCAAATCTCCCATGTCTTCTCAACCTGCTTGGTCCAAAGGGATTGGTAAGTGACTTTTAATCCGGCATCCTCGAACCATTGGCAGTAGTCGGCTTGTGTTCCGAGAGACGGGCAAAACATGCCACGGCAGACTTTCTGTGTCAAAGCGACCTGTTCCTGACTCAGTGGACCATCGCCAGCCAACCAAGCGCACAGCGCGAATCGACCTCCGGGTTTAATCCAAGTTGCAGCTTTGCGAAAGAACGCGGGCTTGTCGAAGAAATGCTCGGTGCATTCGATGCTCCAGACGACGTCTGCCGAAGCTGGCTCGAACTCGATCTTCTCGGCATCGGCACAAAGAAACTTCGGACGGGGCTTGCCCCCCCGAAGCGTCGCGGCACTAGCAGCGTACATTCGCTGGACAGGACTTAGGGTCACCCCGGTGACTTGGCACTGGATATTGCGAGCAAGCCAAACGCTCGAGCCTCCCATACCGCAACCGATATCGTAGACAGTGCTCGAAGGGGATATCCTTGCGATTTTTGCAAGTCTTTCGGTCAATTGAATCTGAGCGCGCGCAGAGCTCTCGCCCCCCTCCCAATATCCGTGGTGTATGTGGGGACCCCAAAACAACCGGTAGAAGGGAGTGATAATGTCGTAGTGATTGCGAATCACTCCCTTGGCTACATCAGGAAATTCAATCATCGCTAAGGTACCACCCATAAATCGCCTTGAATCACCAATTCATCTTTGATCCCGACGGCACCAAAGGCTTTGGTATAAGGCTTGATACCAAAATCGGTCTGTCGAATCGTGAACTTGCCTCGAACATGATGCCAGCCATCCTTGATCTCCAAGTCGCAAGGGAACGTCACTCGCCGAGTGACTCCATGCAGCGTGAATTCACCTTCGAGCTGGTACTCGGGTAGCCCGCGCGTCGATTGCTTGTCCGTTTTCTTCATCGTGGCCTTTTGGAAGACCGCCTCGGGGAAACCCTGGACATCCAGAATTTCCTTGCCCAACATGTTCTGGTTGACTTTTCGCACCGTCGCCGCATCGATCTCTGCATCGATTGCAAACACCTTGCGAGCCGTAGGGGTGTCGGCGACAAACGACTTCATATCAAAGACCAAAGAAACGGGTTCTTGAACATCGGCCTTTAACCGACCGCTCTTGAGCTTACCCTCGACCCCATGGGAGTGCCCAAGGTTGTTGGTTTTGTCGACAAAGATGTACACGCGACTGAACTCCAGATTCAAGTCGCCGGATCGGTACTCCACTGATTTTCGCGCTTGGCCTCCGGCGTCTTGCCCAAGGCATCGATGCGTCGGTTCAGGTACTACAAGGATCGAGAATCCCACGCAGAGGTTCATCAAGATTCCAACAGCAAGTCCCCTGTGGCTTCGGAACATCCACTTGAAAATGTTAGGCAACATCCTTGCATCCGCATTCCTGAGAAGGTTTTTAATCGGCCCTTTTCCTTTGGGTTTCGCTTAGGAGTATAAACGTGTTACGTCACCTCGCAAAATCCCATTGCAGGGCCTAGCATCGAAAAACGTTTTAAAACACGACATAGTGTTTTTAACAAGTTAGAAAGGTTCATAGCCGCAAGGGACCGTTTTATTGACGGCAGTCACTTCGAGACTTATCCCGAGGTTGCACTTATCCGTTGCCATCGAACCTGTTATCTTGGAATTCGAGTCCGGACCGTATTCTGCGAGGGATCCTTGCATACATGTTGTTTTTTCCTGACCTGAAATCCAGGCACCTTGTCCCCGAGCAGATGGACGATCCGAACCTACCGGCTTCAGATCATCAACTTGCGCTGCGTGGACTTCGTAGGATCAATCGATTCTCGGGAACCGTTTCTTATCTTTCTTCGACGATCCTCGATTTGGCCCGACAGGAAGATCGCGTATGCACGGTGCCTGCCTCGGGCGAAATGCCTTGGGTGCTCCTGGACATCGGATGTGCGAACGGGGAAAACCTCATCGCTCTTTATCGGCAGTTAGCAAAAAGAATCGCGGTCCGTTGCATTGGATGGGACATCAGTCCCTATGCGATTCAAAGCGCCAAGGAACAGGCGTTATCTTCTGGGCTCTCGGAGGAACAAGTTCGATTCGAGGTTGTCGATGCCCTTGGGCCAATCGATCCAGCACCTCAAGCGGACATTGTCATGAATTCGTTGTTTATGCACCATTTCGAGGAATCGGCGGTGGTGCGTTTGTTGACCCGCAGTGCCCAATTGGCACGCGTGGCCGTCGTGGCCGACGATCTGAATCGCACGCAACTGGGGTGGTTCCTCGCTAAAACTGGTTGCTGGCTGCTATCTCGCTCACCGGTCGTTCACTTCGATGGTCCGCAATCGGTTCGGGCCGCATTTACTTGTGCGGAAATCGCTTCGATCGCGGAACGCGCTGGGTTAGTGGACGCTCACCTGATGAGGCATTGGCCCGAACGCTACGCGTTGGTGTGGAGAAGGCAACCTGTGAGATCATGAGTTCCCCGAGCGCGCCCCCTGATTCGTTGAGTTCGACGATCGGCTACGAATCGGCTATCGAGTGTATCTGGGATGTGATCATCGTCGGGGCCGGAGTTGCTGGTTGTGCAACAGCCATCCTGGCCGCGAAATCGGGTTTGAAGGTACTCTTGGTCGAGTCGAAGCCCTTCCCTCGCGAAAAAGTCTGTGGCGGTTGCTTGAACGTACGAGCCCAGGATGCCTTGCAAAGACTAGGCGTGGATCACGAGCTCCAAGCCGCCGGATCGGTAAGGCTTAGCGAACTGCATGTCCAAGTCAAAGGTGTAGGGCGCATTTGGCCGATCCCATCACTCTTGAGCGTTAGGCGATCGACACTCGATACGATCTTGGTGCGACGCGCGATCGAATGCGGAGCTGATTTTTTGCAAAACACCACTGCGGTGTTGCCAGCCGAACATGGCCATGTCCATGATCTGATGGAGGTTGAGCTCAGATGCAGCGATGGCTTGCCGCCGTCGGATCCCTTAGGCCAATTCAAGCCCAAAGCGGCCCAAGCGTGTTGTTTGGTGATTGCCGCTGGCTTGAACCGTTCGGCGTTACGACTCCAGCGGGATTGGCCTTCGGACATAGCGCCTGATTCCCGCATCGGAGTCCAATCTCTGGTGTCGCTTGAGAGTCTTTCTGAATCGGCGCCCGAATTGCATGGAATGCTCGATAGCAATCGCGGCCGTCTGCACATGCTCTCGTCCCATCATGGCTACGTCGGAATTTGCTTAACGGATGGTGATCTCATCGACTTTGCTGCTGCTTTGGATCCCAAGAGAGTATCGAGTGCAGGTGGAATTGGTCCAGCGGTCTGCGAGATCCTCGAAGAATGCGGAATCAAGACACACCGAGCTTTTGCCGATTGCCATTGGATGGCCACGAGTCTCCTGACACGGACTTCCAAGATCGTCGCGAAGCCAGGAGTTTTTCTCGTCGGAGATGCATTGGGCTACATTGAGCCCTTTACAGGCGAAGGGATGTCATGGGCGTTGGACAACGCCGAAACGCTCGCTCCGAATCTTGTTCGGATCGTGCAAGATCCCCGAACCAAAACCCAAGCGGTTAGGGACTGGGAAGTTTATGTCCAGAAGCAGAGGCGATTCCGGCACCGGGTATGCCGTTGGGTCGCAAAGCAAGCGAGGCATCCGACCCGCTCGCAATGGGTAGTCCAAGCTTGTCATTGGATCCCTGGATTCCGAACTCGCATTTTGAAAAAGGCGGTACAGTGATGTCCAATAGGCAATCCGGCGCGGTGATTCTTGGGACAGGCACGAGGATACCCGAGGGGGTGATTGACCAAGAGGTCGCCGCTGGGGTGATCCAACGCCTGGGCCTGACCCAACGCTGGAACAAGGTCCTTCCGAAACTGTACCTTAAGTCTGGGGTTTTGCGTCGAGCGAGCGTTCTACTGAGCGCTGCGGGAGACGATCCCGATTCGCGGCAATCCTTTTATAAGCCGCCGACAGCGGCAGCACCGTTTGGACCGACCACCGGCGAACGCATGGGAGTTTACGCGAAGCACGCTGGACCTTTGCTCACAAAAACCTGCCAAGCTGCGATACAACGAGCAGGAATTGAAGCATCGGCGATCACGCAATTGATCACCGTTTCGTGCACAGGATTCTGTGCTCCGGGTCTCGATCATGCTCTGTTTGAGTCGCTAGGCTTGAGCTTGACGACACAGCGATCGCACATCGGTTTCATGGGGTGCCATGCGATGGTAAACGGTCTGCGAGTTGCTCAAGCGATCGCGGAATCCGATCCTAGAGCGGTTGTGTTGGTAGGAGCGGTTGAACTGTGCAGCATCCATCAGCAGTACACAGAAGACCCCGAGCAAATTGTCGCCAATTCGCTCTTCTCCGATGGAGCTGCAGCAGCGGTCGTTACCGACGCCTCGGCAGTCGTCCGGCAACCAGGCCAAGTTCACTTGCGCATCGTCTCGTCTCTATCGTTGAAGATCCCCGACTCGGCCGATTTGATGACCTGGAAGATCGGGGATCATGGATTTCAAATGACCCTCTCGTCGCTGGTGCCCTCACGCATCGAGGAGAGGCTTAAAGATCCTATCGAAAAATGGCTTTCCGGACTGGGAATATCGATTGAGGACATTCGACAATGGGTTGTTCATCCAGGAGGTCCCAGAATCCTCGATTCGGTCGACAAGGCGATGGGGTTAGACGAAACGAAACTCTCCGCATCCCGTAGGACGTTAGCCAACTACGGAAATATGTCCTCCCCGACGATCGTCTTTATCATCGAGGAGATCCTGTATTCGAACACCGGGGAGCATTACGGTCCTAGGAATGGGTATTGGTTGGTGTTCGGTTTCGGGCCCGGCCTACATGCTGAGATTTTGCTTCTGGAACTAACCGAGTAGAGACGATTAGTTGTTGCGTTCCGAGACCATCGTCGTGAGTTGCTCGCCTGACATTCGGTAGGCAGCTTCATGGGGGCAAGCATAAACACAGCGTGGTGTACCACCGATACTCTTGCACTGGTCGCAGGTCGTAGCCCGTTGTCGGACAACGGGTATCTTTTGGTTCCCCTCTTGGCGGTATCCGTCTTGATGCCCATACATGGTGATGTTTCCATAGGGGCAATTCGTCGCGCATTGCCCACAGCCGATGCAGTGGTCTTCGATGACGATCTCTTTGTCCCCCTCTCGGAAGATTGCATTGACCGGGCAACCGACCAAGCAATAGGGATCGGTGCAAGAGCGACAGCTCGTGGCGACCAGGAAGTTCTCGAAGCGAAGTCCTTCGCGTACCAGACGGGTTTGCCCCTCGTGTGCATCGGCGCAAGCTTTCGAGCATTCATCGCATCGGGTGCAGGATTCAAGGTCCAGGACTAGAAGGCTCTGAGCGTTGTAGAGCCCCTGCGCCACGAAATTCGCCTTGAGCGTATTTTCGGAGACATCCCGAGTCGCATCGTGGCGCAAGAGTGTCTCGGCGCGATCCAGGAGCGTTTTTCGAAACTCGGAATTTGCTTCGGTCAGTTCCCGGATGATCGATCCGGGGATCCGAACCAATTCGACATGGTCCAACGCTGTGCAACTTGAGGTGCGAATCCCCGGGGCAAAATTCAAAGCTTGCAATTCATCAGCCAATTCGCTTTCGTAGAGTTTTGATAAAACGGCCACTTCCCCAAACACCCCGACTTCTCCTTCGATATTGGGTGGCCCCATGTAGGTAAGGACCTGATCCCGCATCCCTTGCATCCGGGAAAACTTCACGTAACCGAGTCGAATCATGTAGACTTCATCACCGAGTTCTCCTTCTTTGAAGATCGGTTGACCTGGCTCGACACTGATCAGCTCAACACCCTGTGCTAGTCGATGCAATTCGATTGGCGTTAGAGAGCGACACAGTGGGGTACGGCTAAGGTTCGAGTTCAGAGCATGTCGGCGGTAGGCCTCGTTGAGCAGTTTGAGGCTAGCGCCGTTGCGTTGGAGCATGTACAGGACGTTGCTTCCGATTTCGATGACCTCGGATTCCTCAACGGCCACGACCGTTGCGCTTCTTGGGCTTCGATTCAAACATGCCATCTCTCCGAGGATGACATCCTCGGGCCCTCGAAAAAGTCTTGAATGGCCCTTGGGATTCGAGGTGTCTGATCCGGTGGCCAAGGTGGCGACACCCTTGGATCCGCTTGTGAACATGCGATTGAAAAAGCCTTTTCGTTCTGTTGACTTATTGGACTTCTTCACGCCAGAGCGAGAGATTTGAATTTCGAACTTTCCGCGTTGGATCAAAAATGCGGTCGAACCGTATTCGCCTTCTTTGCATAGTACGTCGCCGGGTTGCAGTATGCGGCGTACGCAAGCTCCGCCGTTGAACTGTAGAAACTTGTAGGGAATCCCGGTGAAGATAGGGATGTCGAGCATTTGTTCGGGAGAAAGTACTTCGGTGGATGGATCGCCGCTTTGGCTGGTATTTAGATTCAAGTCGTCGGACAGTTTGGCAATTTGCTTTTCGATGACCAAAGGTCGAAATTGCAGCGCATCGGTAGGGCACGAGATCACGCACTCACCGCAGGAAACGCATGAGCTTTCGAGCATGGGTAGGTTGGTATCGAAAGCGATTTTTGTTGGGTAGCCTTTGCCATCGCGGGCCATGACATCGTTGTGTTTGATTTCGTTGCAAGCACGCGTGCAGCGCTGGCACAAAATGCACGCGTCGTGGTCGACCGAGATGATTTCCGAGGAAGGATCGACGCCCCTTTTTCCGGCGAGCTCGCTCGGAGGGTACCTCAATTGGATCGGGTCTGGCACAAATCGATGAACGAGGTTTTTCAATTCGTTGGGTTCGTATCGCTTGGGCGAGTCGACCAAGCTCTTGCGATCCTGTTGGCTCAGGTGTTCCGATGCGAGCAGTTCGACGATCACTCCGACGGAATCCTTGAGGATCTCGACCGTCTTCGGGTTTTCGGTGCTTGCCAACGTAGTGATGACCATCCCCTCTTTGACATGGTAAGTGCACGCAGAGACCAAGTCTTTTTTGACCCGTCCACTTTTGCGTTGCTCTTGGATTTCGACCATGCAAACACGGCAAACACCGACGGGTTGAAGATGCTCACGATGGCACAGCACAGGCACGGGATTGACGTCCTGAACGCTTCGCACATACATTCGAGTTACCGCATCATAGATCGTCGTCGGTCTTGGAATGACCTCTCCTCGATCGTTGACCAATACAACTCCTTGCGAGTTTCGCAGCGGAACTGCTTTCTTGACCACCATCGCTTGGCCGTCGATGGTGATACGGACATCCAATTCCAAATCGGTAAGCGAGGCATCGGCACGGCGGATCAGTTGGCCGTCGACATCGCGAGCAAAGAGTGCTTCCTCGCGGGCGCTGATGTACTCATTGCCATCCAAGGGGTCTTGATTTGAAGCCATATTTGAAGACAGTCGTTATCGGAAGGTTATCGGTCGTTAGGGTGGAAGTACCGCAGGTACGTTCGAAACGGTTCGCTGGCTACTTGTCCCAACCCGCAGATGCTGGTTGTGCGCATGATGCGTGAGAGCAGGTTGGCGTGTTCGATGAACTGCGGTACGATGCTCTCGGAGCTTTTTGCATTCGCAAGTTGCTGAGCCATATCGACTATTTTTCTCGAGCCCAATCGGCAAGGTACGCACTTGCCACAGGACTCACGTTGATAAAACTGGCTGCATGCGATCGCTTGATCGAGCAGATCCGCCGTGGCACCGTAAACGACGATCCCGGCCCCGAGCATGAATCCGATCTCGCGCGAGGCATCGATATCCAGAGGCAGCAATCGGATATCGGTGGGAGTTTTTGATAACGCGGGATACTTAAAGTCGGCCGTTTCCTTCCCTTCCTTGTCGGTAAGTTTCGGCAGCCGAATCGAATTCTCGGGTAGCATGGCTGGTAGAAAACCTCCGGATGGGCCGCTGAGGGCTACTGCCAGCAAGGGTACTCCATCCTTCATTCCACCTGCGTAGTCGTCGATCAATTCCCCGAGTGTGATACCGCAGGGCACCTCATAGGCACCCGGTCGATTCAAATCGCCACTGATGCTGAAATACCTTCTCCCTTTGGAGCGATTGCGACCTGCATACTTGTACCAAAGGCCTGGCGTTTTATTTGTTGCCGATGGATCTTTTGCTTGCTCTTTGAGCAGGTTACCTTCGGAGGGTTCTTTCAAAAGTATCGATGGAACCCATGCAAAGGTTTCGACGTTGTTGAGAATGGTCGGTTGGTCGTAAAGGCCGTTGGTCTGCAATTCAGGTGGACGATTTCGAGGTTCCGATCGTTTTCCTTCGAGCGCCTCGATCAACGCGGTTTGTTCACCGCAGACGTAGCCGCCTGGACTGATGAACACCTCGAGCCGAAAGGTTCGGCCGCTTTGGAAAATATTGGATCCCAAGGCTCCGAGTCGTTCGGCTTGTTCGATCGCTTGCTGGAGGCGATCTATTTGTTCCTGGTATTCGTGTCTGATATAGATGTAGCCTTGTTTGGCTCTGCTTACCAATGCGGCCATCGTCATGCCTTCGATCACCAAATGGGGAGCAGCAAGGAGGATCTCGCGATCTTTAAAGGTTCCCGGTTCGCTTTCATCGGCGTTGCACACAACGTATTTGGTCTCACCAGGGGCTATACGAGCTTCTTCCCATTTTGAAAACGCAGGGGCGCCGGCACCTCCCATGCCTAGCAAACCGGCATTCTTGAGGGCTTGAATCACTCGATCGTTGCTAGGATCGAGTAAAAAACTCTTGACTGCCGCATATTTCTGTTGGATCCTACCGCTGCGGTAGCAATCGATTTCCGAACGGTCCATGGTAGCCTGAGCGAGTGCTTGATCCGAATCACCTTGGAGATCCACACCGTCGAGAACACTCTGGACAATTCGGCGGTATTCATCGACCTTACGGCCGACGAAGAGCGATTGGCCGTGTGCCGTCGCATTCGAATTGGAGCCCTCGATGATCATCGCCGGTGCACGGTCGCAACGACCAAGGCAGGAGGCTTCATGGACGTGCAAATTCTCGTGGCCGACTTGGTCCGCAAGTTCCTGGAGTTGCTGGGCGATCTGGACCGAACCTCTCAGACGACAGCTCATGTCCCGGCAGATGGCGACCCTGCACTTGGCGGGTGCTTGCCGACTGTAGTGTGGAAAGAAGCTCACCACGTCTTGGATCACACGGGACGGTTCACCGACCTGACCGGCGATCCTCGCGATATCGTTGTCGCCGATGTAACCTTGGCGATGCTGCACTTCTTGGAGCATCTTGGCGATCCGGGTTCCCACTTGTCGTTCAACGAGAGATTTCATGATTTAGCGTTTGTGGGATTGGATGATTTCAAGAAGCTGTTTTTGGAAATCGTCTGGATCGAAGTACCGAGAAGCTCGGTAGGGCATCTGCTGAGTCCGCGTCCACATCATCGTCGGAAAATCCCAGTCGTAAGGTTCGGAGGGTAGGACGATTTGACCCGGAATTTCGATCTC